>Ga0194051_1000398_pt1 | contig 24991 bp, 19 predicted proteins | sample SepL2320m_MetaG_FD_161275 | JGI IMG/M metagenome (GOLD analysis project Ga0194051, IMG submission 161275) | Anoxic zone freshwater microbial communities from boreal shield lake in IISD Experimental Lakes Area, Ontario, Canada - Sep2016-L239-20m | ecosystem: Environmental > Aquatic > Freshwater >... | reverse complement strand
CATAAGGATCCATGGTGCAGGCCCGTCCCCGGTCCAGTGCATCAGCCAAGCGCTCGGGGAAGTCCGCTTGCTCGAGTTCGTGGCCGCGGTGCAGACCGCTGGCCGCGCTCTCGAACCACGCGCTCTGATAAAAGATCAGGTCGCCAAGGAGGGCCAGGCTCGCCCCACGGAAATCGGTGGCCATCGCCCGAAATGCCGAAGTCTCTACCTCGCCGACGGCATCGGAGTCGTAGTCGCACATCACATGGAGCCAATCGTGCTGGGCAAGGGCGAGATTGGCCCCACCGACAACTCCCGGAAACGGGAACTTCCGCTGCTTGTAGAACTTCCACTGCTCGCGGCCCAGTGAACCTGCGTCGCAGGCTTGGAGTGCCTCGTACTTCGCCTCGAGTTCGGGGTCGGCCTCGACAGTGAAGCAATAGGCGCCCTCGCCGAACCGTTCCTGGAGGGCGGCAAAGTCGGGAGTCCCCCCTCCCCACTCATCGAAGTAGCTGGATCTGTAGAGGTCGACGTGGGCCTGCGCGGTTGCACCCCGAGCGATGTCTCGGGCCACTTCGAGTTCAGCGGTCGCCACACCGAGGGCCTGCGCCCACTCCTCCACCGACTCGGCCAAGCCGACGGGTAGAGGATTGCAGATCATCTCCACCGCCACCATGAGGTCGACGATCTCCACCCGTTCCTCCAACCGGGGCTTGGCGGCCAGCACGGCATCTAGCGCCAGAGGCTCCACCGTCTCGAAGTCGATCTCGACCCCGTACATGGTCGAGAACATGGCATGGAGCATGCGGGGCTGCAGTTCCATGACCCAGCCATCACCCCGACATGCGCCGACGATGGCGCCCGCCATCAGCGGGGCGTCCTCGATCGTGGTGTGTTTGAAAAACATATGTCCTGCGACTCTCTCGAACGCCGGGTGTGGTGACGGGTGATGAGACAGCCAGTAGCCGCCGCTGGGAACTCATCCTACGTTGGGCTGCCATCGTCCCCACCGGCACAGGGGCTCGCTCAGCGGCACCAACCAGCACGTACGCCGAACATGTCATCCAAGGCCGCTGCCAGCGAGCACTCAGTGGTTGTTGCGGCAATAAGCATGTGGGAAATCACAAGCAACATCTTGGGAAATGGCCACCACGCCACCAACAAATCTCCAGCGCGGCTCGGTTACGTCGTCAGCCCACTATCCGAATGTCCGATCAACTGGCGGGTGGGGTCACATACGAGTAGTCGCAGCGGAATCCGTGGGTGCTGCCGCTCGTGGGTGGATCGTCGAGACGCTGGAAGTCTCCGTTGACGACCTGGCCAATGAGGTAGCAGTTCCCCACCTTCTTGTCGGCCGGGTTGTTCGGCCCGATGAGGTGATCACCGTCGAATGTGGTGATCTTCCCCAGCTCGGTCAGCAGCGATCCGCGGCTGGGGTTCGACCCGGCGGTCTTCAGCGCCTGAGAGAAGAGCTGAGCCGACAACCATCCATACAAGGTAAAGAGGTCGGGCGTGAACCCGGGTGAGGCCACCTGCACCCACTTGAGGAAGGTGGCCACCGCCGGGATGTCCGCCTTGTCCTGGCCCAGGTAGAGCGACGTGCTCTGGTCCAAGAACGCACCGTTCACAGCCGCTGGGCCCCCAGAATCGGCAACCAGTTTGTTCGTGTAGGTGGCGGCGCCCAGCACGATGATCGGATGAAAGTTCTGCTGGACCAGATCCTTCAAGAGCGAGGAGGCGTAGGTTTCGGCCATCGAGTCGACGTAGAGGATCTTGACCCCGGCGTTCTTCATGGCGATCACGTTCGGGGTGAAGTCGGTCTGGGCCACCCCGTAGTTCGCCGCGTAGGCGATCTTGTAGCCCACCTTCTCCATGACGTACTTTTCCCCCTGCCACGCCGTCTGCGCCGAGGGGAGTTCCGCGATCATGCTGCCGACGGCCTTGACCTCAGCCGGGAACTTCTTCTTGAAGTACTGGAGCCCACCCTCCTGCCAGCCGCCATTCAGCGGCACGGCGCTGTAGACGTTGGGCAGCTGTCCAGTGGTGGTGTCCAGCACGTTGGCCACCGCGGGCATGCCGGGGTTGGCCGCCAGTGCGGCTCCGCCGTAGCTGTCCTCGAGGGAGAAGCTGCCTACCAGGGCGAAGTCGTTGTTGATGGCGTTCTGCGTGGCCTGCTTGTTGGTGGCCCCCGAGAATCCGTCATCGGCGCCGTCGACTTTGATCTTGCGGCCGTTCACCCCGCCTGTCGAGTTGACGTAGGCGGCGTAGGCCTCGGCACCCACCACGGCACCCTTGAACAGGCCACCGAGCGACAGGGTGGAGACGTTGCCGACGGTGACCGAAGTGGCGGTGATGCCGGTGTGGTCGCTGAAGGCGCTCGAGGGGATCTTCGACGAGTTCGATGAGCCCCCCGCAGCCGTCGTGGTGGTCGATGTCGAGTTCGTGGAGCCGCAGGCCATTGCGGTAGTGGCCAGCAGTAGCACGAGGCCTGCTGCAGCCAGCCGAGTCTTCCCGGACGTACGTGTCATGTCTCCCCCTGGAGGTCGCGCCTGTCCCGGTGCTTCGATCCCCCACCGGTTCTGGCGTACTGCCTGATGTGCTGACGCTACCTTGTGCCACGCCTCGACGGGGACCACCAGGACGACACCGAGGCCAGCGGGGCACTCTTCTGTTTCTGGTCCAGATTGCCGGATCGTTCTTCGCCCCACTGCCACCTCCGTTACACTCGCCGACGGAAGGGTGGCAGAGCGGACTAATGCGCACGCCTCGAAAGCGTGTGAGGTGAAAGCCTCCGGGGGTTCGAATCCCCCCCCTTCCGCCAGGTTTCTTCAGCCTCCGTGGCCCCTAGCCGGGTCGGACGGATCTCGGTCCATGGCGCATTGGCCGCTGAAGCAGAGCGGATCAGGCGTGCGGTGCGGATCGCTCCTGGATCCGGATGCAGGCTGCCCGTAGATCATCGAGCGGAGCATCGATCGTCCTGCGCACGACATCGGTGCTCACCCGGTGGTACTCGTGGGCAAGGAAGTTCCGCATGTCCACGACGTCCTGCCAGGGGATGTCCGGTTCCGATCGGGTCAGTTCGTCCGGCAGGGTCCTGACAGCTTCGCCAATCACGACCAGGTCGTAGAGGATGGCGTCGAGCGCGGTGTCTCCAGTTTCGCTGTCGTTTGCTGCATCTGCTGCCACCAACTGCCGCTCGGCGATAGAGACGCGCTCGATGCGGTGCAGGATGTCGTCGATCCGTCGATTGATCCGTCGATTGATCCGGGGGGGTCGGCTTGCTCGCCGCTCTCACCATTCACACCGACACCGCTTCGCGGACGGCCTGCTCAAGGATCTCCGGCCGCAAGAGCTCCTCTGTCGTTACGTCCACCTCGCATCCGAGGAGTTCGGACAGCTGACGGCGAAGCCGGACGAGCGGCAGGACCCCGAGCTCGTGAACGGGGAAGTCGACCAGCAGATCGATATCACTCTCCACTGTTTCGTCGCCCCTCGCAACCGAGCCGAACACCCGCACGTTGCGAGCACCTGCAGAACGTGCCAGGCGCTCGATTTCCGACCGGTGCTTGCGGAGCAGGCGCAGTCCCGTCCCTGATCTGTCAATCGGTGCCGAACGCAGCGCGGTCCCGACGACCAACTGAGCCCCAGCAGCCTGAAGGAGTCGCTCGAGCGTGGAGACGGATGGGGAGGAGACACCGGCTTCGTAGCGGGCCACCGCTGGCTGTGACGTTCCGGCGCGCTCTGCAAGACCCGCTTGGGTGAGCCCAGAACGGCTTCGAATTTGTTTGATCAACAGCCCTACATCCACTACCTGATCATATCAGTACCGGTATATAAGAGTTGGATGCCCTGTCTCGGCCCCGAGGCCCTCAGCTCACCGGCAGCACCACCGACTCCTCAACGCTGGCAGGGGGCTCGACGTCGACCTCGACGCCCAAGTTGGGGACGATCCGATCGAGCCAGCGGGGCATCCACCAGTTGGCGTCACCCAGCAGCTCCATGACCGACGGCACCAGCACCATCCGCACAAGGGTCGCATCGATGAGGATGGCCGAAGCCAGTCCGAGCCCGAAGACCTTCAGCACGTGCAGCGGGTCGCCGAACACGAACGACCCGAAGACGAAGATCATGATGGCCGCCGCCGCGGTGATGACTCGTGCCGTCTTGGCCAGCCCGTCGGCCACCGCGGCCGAGTTATCGGCGCTGATTCGCCACTCCTCGCGGATCCTCGAGAGAAGGAACACCTCGTAGTCCATAGATAGTCCGAAGAGGATGGTGAACATCATCAATGGGATCCACGGATCGATCGGCCCGGTCGCCCCGATGCCGAAGAAGCCGCCGAGCCAGCCCCACTGAAACACGGCCACGATCACGCCGTACGAAGCGGCGACCGACAGCAGATTGACGATCACGGCCTTGAGCGGAACGGTCAACGATCGGAACACCGCCATCAGAAGAAGGAACGAGAGCAGCAGCACAGCGCCGATCACCCAGGGGAGGCGGGCCGACAGATACGAGGCCGCATCGACCGAGCCCGCGGTCTCTCCGCCGACGTAGGCGGTCACCCCGGTGCCAGAGGTGGCCGCTGGAATCACGTTGTCGCGCAGGTCATGGACCAGCGCCTCAGTCTGGGCGGCCTGCGGGTCGGTGGTCGGATAGGCCACGATGACCGCCGCGGTGCCCGAAGCATTGGCCTGGGCCGGGGAGGCGAAGGCAACGCCCGGGGTCGCCCGAACGGCGGCATCGAGGTGCGCGATGGTGGCCTGTTGGCCGGCTGGCACCCGGGCCGCGATCACGAGCGGGCCGTTGAACCCGGGGCCGAACCCGGTGGCTAGAGCATCAAACGCCTGGCGAGTGGTGGTCGACGTCGGGTCGTTTCCGGCATCGGTGAAGGCCTGGCGCATGGAGAGCATCGGCAGGGCCAGGCAGAGCAGGACCAGCACTGCAGCCCCACCCGATACCACCGGATGACGCTGGATGGTGCGGCTCCACCGATACCAGAAACCGCGGGCTGTGGGCTCAGCGCCACTTTGGAGCAGGCCAGGGATGGCCAGCTTGTCGATGGCCCGACCGGCGAACCCGATCATGGCCGGTAGCAGCGTCAGCGCGGCCACCATCACCAGCATGACGGCAGCGATGGCGCCGACGGCCAGACCTCGCATGAACGGGAGCTGCAGGATGAACAGCCCCATCAACGAAAGGATCACGGTGCAGCCGGCGAAGACCACGGCACGGCCCGAGGTGGCGAGCGACACCGCCGCGGCCTCCCGCGGCTCGCGGCCCTCGGCCAGGCCCTGTCGGTAGCGGGTGACGACGAACAAGGCGTAATCGATTCCTACGCCCAGGCCGATCATGGCCATGATCTCTGGGGCGAAGATCGGCGTCGTCACCACATGGGACAAGAGGTCGAGCACCGCGAAGGCCACGGCGATGCCGAAGAGGGCCGTGATGATGGGAAGGCCCATGGCCACCACCGACCCGAAGGCCAGCAGCATGATGATGATGGCGGCCAGGATGCCGATCCCCTCTGCCGGGCCGGGCTTGGCTCCGGCCACCAGACCGATGGCCTGGCCCCCGAGCGCCACTTGGTAGCCCGGTGCGGCGAAGGACTGGGCAGTGTCGATCACCTTCTGGATGGCGGCGTTGGGCAGGTTGCCCGCCGCCTCGTCGAAGTTCACCCGGACGTAGCCGATGTGTCCGTCCTTGGAGATCTGGGCAGCGCCTTCGGGTGCGAACGGGCTGGTGACCGAAGACACATGGGCCAGAGGACGGAGCGCCGCACCCAACTGTTCGGTGCGGGTTTGGTTGGCCGCATCGGTGAAGGGTGCCGTCGTGGTGATCACTACCTGCACCGGGCTGCCGGACAGCCCGGGAAAGTCAGCGTCGAGGATCTGCTGGGCCGACTGGGTCCCCCCGGACAGATTGTTGGAGAAGTTACTGCCGAGCCCCTGGGCCGCCACGTTGGCGCCGACCAGGCCGATGATCCAGATGATCAGCACCCACCATCGATGGTCGTGACACCAGCCAGCCAGACGCGCCAGTGCACTGTCCTGGGCCCGCTGCGAGGTTGGTTCGGGGCGCACCGCAGTGCCGGGGTTCTCCTCGATGGTGGCCATGGGGTCCTCCACTGTGGTCAGCGCCCGCGGGCTCCATCAGATGTACCGGATCGTTCTACCCGGAAACCGGCTCGTTTCGGACCGGGTGCGGCGTGAGAACTACTCCGCGCCATGGTCCGCCGGGAGGATACGGATGGCGGTGTTCACCGAATCTGATAGCAACCGTGGGCGTTGCCCCAGCTCTGGTCAGCTGTCCAGATCGTGGCATCCATCCGTAGACCGACGGCCAGACAAAGTCGATCACCGAGCGACAGTCCGCTACCTGCAGACCAGAGCGACGCAGCGTGTTCAGCATCAGCGCGGGTGACCGGTTCGACCTGCAGTCCATAGCTCGAAAGCAGTGCGGCGGCGAGCTGCCAGTCCCGGTCGTGAGCGATCACCTTCTGTGCCACCTCGGACCAGTTGGCCGCAGCACATACCCCGCCGTCAAGTAGCGCCTGCTCGACTACATCGGCCCCGACCTCATCTTGGAGGAACGCCAGAAGCGCCGACGAATCAAAGACGTTCACCGTGCGTCGTCCGTGATGGCTTCCGCTCGACGGTCCGCCAACAGTTCTCCCATGAGGTCGAGTCCGCAAAGGTCCGCCCGCACCATCGTCTTCAGTTGGTCCCGACCCAACAGCACCACCCCGCCGGTGGTCTCCACCAGCACGACCGGTGTGCCCTCGAGGAGACCCGCCCGCTGGCGGAGTTCCGCCGGGATCACCAGTCGACCACGATCGCCCATCACCACCTGGTACGTACCATTCATGTGCACATTGTACCAACATGATCCTGTTGTGGGAAGTCAAACTGCGATTCCCACAATCGATCTCTGCCGGGCCAGCGATCAGCCAATGCCTAACGACGCGCCCTCAGCCGGCAGCCTCGGGACGCAGCATGGGGAAGAGGATGACGTCGCGGATGGCCTCTACTTCGGCCAGCAGCATGATGAGGCGGTCGATGCCGATGCCGATGCCTGCGGTAGGGGGAAGTCCGTATTCGAGGGAGCGCACGAAGGCCTGGTCGGCCGGGTGGGCTTCGGCATCGCCTCCGGCCTTGGCCGCCGACGACACCTCGAACCGCTCGGCCTGCTCCTCGGGGATGTTGAGCTCGCTGTACCCATTGGCGAACTCCCGGCCCACGATGCACAGTTCGAACCGGTCGGCCATCGTCGGGTCATCGGCGGTGTGCCGGGCCAGGGGGGAGACCTCCACCGGGAATCCGATGACGAACACGGGGTCCACCAACCCCGGCAGGAGGACCTGGTCGTACAACTCGAAGACCAGCTTGCCTGGGCCCCACGTTGGCAGCGGGGTGACCCCGTGGGCCTCGCATACTGCCACCAGGTCCTCGCGAGGATCGGTCGGGTGCACCCGGCGGCCCAGCTTCTCCTCCAGCATGTCGAGGAGCTGCAGTCGGGGCCACGGGCCGGCCAGATCAATCTCGGACTCGCCAGCAGCAAACGTGGTCCGACCGGTGGAGGCTTCGGCGGCGGCCATCACCAGCGCCTCGGTCAGGTCCATCCCATCGTCGACATCCCCGAAGGCCCGATACGCCTCAAGTGCAGTGAACTCGGGACTGTGCCGCGTGGACACGCCCTCGTTGCGGAAGTTGCGGGCGATCTCGAAGACCCGCTCGAAGCCCCCCACCACCAGGCGCTTCAGGTAGAGCTCGGGGGCGATCCGCAAGCTGAGGTCGATGTCGAGGGCGTTGGCATGGGTGAAGAACGGGCGCGCGATGGCCCCGCCGGCCTGGGGCTGCAGGATCGGTGTCTCGACCTCGACGAAGTGCTCGGCCTCCATGTGGCGGCGCATGGCGGCAATGGCGGCGAACCGGATCTCGAAGACCTTGCGGCTGTCCGGGTTGGCCAGCAGGTCGACCTCGCGCTGTCGGTAGCGAGTGTCGGTCTCGGTCAGGCCGTGCCACTTGTCGGGCAGCGGCCGCAGGGCCTTGGACAGTAACCACAGCTCGGTGGTGTCGACCGACAACTCACCGCGGCGGCTGGTGATGACTTCGCCCTCGGCCCCCACCCAGTCCCCGAGGTCCAGCGAGTCGAGCACGGCAGCGGCCTGGTCCGACATCGCCGCCACCTGCAGCAGCAGCTGCATCGACCCCGAGGTGTCGGCCAGCGTGGCGAACGAGAGCTTGCCGTGGCGGCGCACGGCGGTCACCCTGCCCGCCAGGCGCACCTGCTCGCCGGTGCGGATGTCCGCCTCTAGGCCCTCATGGCGCTGGTGGAGCTCACCAGCCAGTGCAGTGCGGTCGAACCGCGACGGGTAGGGATCGATGCCGGCATCGACCAAGGCGGTGCGCTTCTTGCGGCGCTCGGCGATCAAGGAGTCGATCGTCGGTGCGGCAATGTCTTCTGCCGGCTGGTCGGTCTCGTTCGTCACGGCTCGTTCCACTTTCTGGGGGTCCCGACGGCGGAATGAAACTGCGGTGGCCGCGGAGGAGTCATCTTAGGAGAGACTCCCCCGTCACCCTTGACCCAATACGACCGACCTGCCGTGACCGGTCGCCGTTGCACAACCGAAACCTGCCGGTGGCGCCTACGCAGACTGCTCCGTGGGCTTATGCTGGAGATGCGCCCCTAGCTCAACGGTGGAGCACCGGACACTTAATCCGGAGGTTGGGTGGTTCGAGTCCCCCGGGGCGCACGCAGCAGGCACGGCAGGTAGTCAGATCCCCGCTGCTCGGAAATGATCCTCGAGGCGTACTGCTGTTCCCTCTTCGGAGGAGCCAAGAACATCAAGACCGATGACCTCTGATGGCTAGAGCGGAGACGTGTCGAGTGGTGTCGTCTCTTCTTTGCCACGCAAGGACGTGGACGCCGGTACGACGTAGGGGATCTCCACTGGCTCGGCGTCGAGGTCGCCGAGCGTCAGGCCGCTCGAGACGGCGGTCGCACCCGCAGGGCCAGTTCCTCCGCTCTTTCCAGCGTGCGAGTCGATCAGGTCGTGCATGTGCGATCCAAACTCGATCATGTCGGATGCCACGATGCCGGACTCGGTCAGCTGTTCGCGGACCTCGTCGCTCACATGCACGAAGACCATGTGGATCCCCAGATCGTTCACGTATCTGGTCAACCGGAGCAGCACCTCGCCCGAGGTGAAGTCCACATCGGCGATGGCCGCGCAGTCGATGCAGATGCGCTCTGGTGGGACCGGGGTGCACAGGCTGCGGACGTCCTCGAGGAAGCGCTCGACGTTGGCGTAGTAGAGGGCAGCCTGGAACCGGTAGATGATCAGCCCGGGTGCGGCTTGGGTCTGCTCGGCTACGTCGTGCAGGAGCCACGCACCGCGCTCATCGAGCGTCAACAGGTGGTTGCTCGGGTTGTAGCCGTGGCGTACATGGTTGAGCAGGCAGAGCAGGATCGACAAGAGGATGCCGTACTCGATACCGAGCACGATCACCCCGACCGCAGTAATCAACGCGATGACGCCTTCGTCGCGACGCTGGCGGAAGAGTTCGCGCAACGTGGAGATGTGGATCATTCCAAGGGCGATCCAGAACACCACAGAGGCGAGTACCGCCACCGGAAGCAGTGACAGGGCCCCGGTGATGGTGAACACCGCCACCAGCACTGCAGCTGCGGCCACCAGCGAGGCCCATTGCGTGCGACTCCCCAGCCGGTTAGTCAGCTCCGTCTTGGTGACGCTGCTGTTGACCACGAACGCACCCGATGCCATGGCGGCGAAGTTGGCCACGCCCAGGCCGACCAGGTCGTGGTCGGCGTCGAACGGCTCGTCGTAGCGGGCGGCGTAGGCCCGGGCCAGCGACGAGCTTTGGGCCAAGATGACCACCACCAGCGACACTGCGGTAGCCACCAGATGAGGCCAGGCCCCGGCCGGTACGTGGGGCATGGAGAGCACCGGTAGTCCGGCGTGGACGGTCCCCACGCTTTGGATGCCGTAGTCGTGGAGCCCGATGAATGACGCGGCGGCGATGCCGAGGATGATGACGACCAGCTCGGTGGGGACGCTCTTGAGGCGGGTACCGATGATCAGAACGAGCAGGCAGATCCCACTCACCATGGCCGTGGGCCACGAGATCAGGTTCCAGTCCCCGATGATGCCGCCCACCACTGCCCACAGCGAGTGGCCGGTGATCGACAGGCCCAGCATCTTCGGGATCTGCCCGACGGCGATGGTCACCCCCACGCCCAGCAAGAACCCGACCAGCAGGGTGCGCGACAAGAAGTTGGCCAGGAATCCCAGATGAAAGATACGGGCCACGATCAGCATCAGCCCGGTGAGTCCGGCCACCAGACCGGCCAGAGCGACGTAGTTCTGCGAGGCCAGCGGGGCCAGCCCGACCAGGCCAGCAGCCAAGATGGCGGCCGAGGCGCTGTCGGCCGACACCGACAGGTGCCGGGAACTGCCGAAGATGGCGTAGGCCAGGGCCGGCAGGATCATCGTGTACAGCCCGGTGGCCAGCGGCATGTGGGCGATGGTGCAGTACCCCATGGAGATGGGGATGCCGATGGCGGCCAACGACAGCCCGGCGACGATCTCAGCGCGCACACGACCGCGTGGAAGCGGCTTGAGGCCCGTGAACAGTTCCATGGGTCCCTTCCCCTGATCAGCGTGCGGTCAACCGTGTGTTGACAAGCCCCACAGTACGGAGATGCGTTACACAGGCGCCAGTGAGAACCGATGAACTCTCAGTGACCAAAGTGAACTTTGTCAACAAGCGGTTATCGCCACCTGACAGCAGGCTCACAACCAGGCCTCCGCCCTGGTCGGGCTGGAAAATCAGCCGGCGGGCCGAACCGTCCACCCTCTTCGCCCGGGCCTGGCTTCTATGGCCCCGCCTTACCGGGCGCTGCCGGTCGGTCGACTACCGCCCATGGCTTGGCGGGCCAGGCCGCTGAAGACGTGAGCAGTGGTGGGCTTGTGGTGGCCCGAGATCTTGGTGGCGGAGTTCACCAACGAGACGTGGGAGAACGCCTGAGGAAAGTTGCCCACCAGCCGGCCGGCCACCGGGTCGTACTCCTCGGACAACAGCCCGAGATCGTTGCGAAGGGCAAGGAGTCGGTCGAGGAGCTGACGAGCGTCGTGATCGCGACCTAAGAGCGACAGGCAGTCGGCCAGCCAGAACGAGCAGGCCAGGAACGCCCCTTCCCTTCCGGTCAGCCCGTCCACCTCGCCCGAGTCAGCCGTCCGGTATCGGAGTACGAAGTCGCCTTCGATGAGCTCACGCTCGACGGCCTCGATGGTCGCCTTCACCCGAGGGTCGGTGGCCGGGAGAAAGCCGACCAAGGGGATCATCAGCAAACTGGCGTCGAGCTGATCGGACCCGTAGAACTGAGTGAACGATCCCTTTGATGCGTTGAACCCCTGCTCACATACCTGGTCGTGGATCTCTTGGCGGATCTGGCGCCAGCGTTCCACCGGGCCCTCGACCCCGAACTCCTCGACCGTCTTGATGGCCCGGTCGATGGCCACCCAGGCCATGACCTTGGAGTGGGTGAAGTGACGACGCGGACCGCGCACCTCCCAGATCCCGTCATCGGGCTCCCGCCACCCGGTTTCGAGGAACTCCATGAGCGCAAGCTGCAACTCCCAGGCTGGGCCGCCATCGTGGTCCCCGGGTTGGGCGGACTCGTAGAGGGCCGACATCACCTCGCCGTAGACATCGAGTTGGAACTGGCCGGCGGCGGCGTTGCCGATCCGCACCGGCCTCGAATCCTCGTACCCAGGGAGCCAGTCGGCCTCCCACTCGTCCAGCCGTCGCTCACCCGCTGGTCCGTACATGATCTGCATCTGCGACGGATCCCCCGCCGTCGCCCGCAACAGCCAGCTCCGCCAGGCCATGGCCTCGGAGTAGAACCCGCCGCGCATGAGCGACTCCAGGGTCAAGGTGGCGTCGCGCAGCCAGCAGTAGCGGTAGTCCCAGTTCCGGCCGCCACCGAGGGCCTCGGGCAACGAGGTGGTCGGGGCGGCCACGATGCCCCCTGTCGGCTCGTAGGTCAGTGCCTTCAGGGTGATCAGAGAGCGCACCACCGCATCCTTAAACTCGCCTTGATACGTGCACTGGGTGACCCACTCCTGCCACCACTGCTCGGTGTCCGAGATGGCATAGTGCGCATCTACCGGCCGGGGCGGTGTGTCTGTTGCCGGGTACCACGACAGCGAAAACGGAACGGTCTGACCCTCGGACACCGTGAACTCAGCGGTAGTCGACAGGTCGCCCCCACTGATCGGAATGGGCGTCCACAGCGACAGTCCATCGGGACCGGCCACCGCCGTCATAGTCCCGTCGATGTGGCGCACCCAGGGCACCACCTGCCCGTACCCGAAGCGGATGGTGAGGTCCATCTGCATAGTGACCGTGCCCCGCACCCCTTGGACGAGGCGCACCACCTCGGGATGCTGCTGACGGATCGGCATGCAGTCGATGATCCGAACCGTCCCCTCGTCGGTGACGAACTCTGACTCCAGTACCAAGGTGTCGCCGCGGTAGTGGCGGTTGGTGGCCAGAGAGGCGCCCTTGGGGGCGATCCGCCACGATCCGTGGTCCTCGGTGCCCAGCAGTTTGGCGAAACAGGCGCCCGAGTCGAAGCGGGGCAGACAGAGCCAGTCGATGGAGCAGTCCCGTCCGACCAGAGCCACCGTGTGGAGGTCGCCGATGATTCCGTAGTCCTCGATGGGGAGTGCCATGGTCACTGTTTAGTCTGACGGTCGATCAGGCCGCGGTGCACGCCCCGGTGCTCACCGGACGAGTGACGGGAAGGGCCAGGGCCACTCGGCTCAGCACGTCGGGCGAGGTGAGGGCGTAGCCGATCCCGGCATCGGTGGTCGAGCGGGAGAAGACCACACCGATGACCTGGCCGGTGGGGAGCACCAGCGGGCCTCCGGAGTTACCCGGTCTGACCCGAGCATTGATCTCGTAGATGCGGCGCACGGTCAGGCTCTTTCCGTAGATGTCCCGGCCTTGGGCCTCGAAGGTCGCCATGATCCCCGCGCCATCTACGGTGAACGGCCCGCCGTTCGGGAACCCGAGCACGGCAGCCTTGACGCCACGGTCGACGGTGGTCGGGTCGAGATGGAGAACGGGGGCGGTCAGTCCCGGGGCTCGCAAGACGGCGAGATCGAATGACGGATCGAACAGGAGGACTTTGGCGGAGATGACGTCGCTGCCCACCTGCACCAGCGGCTGGGCGATGCCAGCCACGACATGGGCGTTGGTAACCACCACCCCGGGGGCGACGACAAAGCCAGAGCCCTCCTGGATCACCCCGCACCCGTAGCCCTCGACCTTCACCGTGGATGGCCCGGCGGCTACCACGGCCCGGCGGAGGTCGCTGTCGGTCGGCAGCGGCACCGGCCTGGCCGACGCTGGCGCAAGCGCGGCAAACACCGGAGGAAACCCTTCGGCGGTGAGAAACCCCTGGGCCTGAGAGAACACGGCGGGTGGTGGTGGAAGCACACCGTTCAACGAGGTGATGACCTTCGACTTGAGGATGGCTGAGTCGAGGGTGGCCGACGAGCTGTTGACCATGGTGCTGGCGAGCAGCCAGACGGTCACCAGGGCCGCCACCACGGCCACCACCGACCCGACGGCGACATCGGCTGAGCGGGCCAATCCCGAGTGGACGCGAGTCACGAGCATGCCGCCGAATATCCGGCCGATCATGCCCAGGGCGAACGCCACTCCCACCATCGTGGTCAGGGCCACCGCCGTCTTGGCCGTCGGGTCGTGCGCCCACTTGACGGTCACCGAGGCCAGCCGTGCCCCCAGATACAGCCCACCGAAGAATCCGATGATGGCGAACACCTGCACCACCGCACCCACCCGGGCACCCTGTATGACAGCGGCTACGACCACGACCACGATGACCACATCGACGACGTTCACCGACACTCCATGGCGACCACCACGGGGGATCGGTAGGGGGCGAAAGGGGAGGTGGTGACCACCGGTTCACGGTAACCGGCGCCACGGCCCACGCGCCGTCATCATCTCCCGGTCATCAGGCGATCGGTCGATCAGTCGGCTGCTCGACTGGTCGGCCGTGCCAAGATCAGTGTGATCTGGGTCGCCCCTAGCGACACACGATGCGATGGCTCCGGCCAGAGAGGGATGGACCATGTCTGCTGTCGGAGTTTCGAGGTGGGTCCAACCATGATCCGTCGACTCCTGATGCCGATCGTGGCGCTCGCGACTCTCTCGTCGGCTGCGGCCTGCGGGACCTCCAACTCTGCCGACAAGCCGCCAGCGACCCCGCCACCTACGTCGGCTCCACTGGCCCCGTGGACGGGGTCGTTCGTATCGGACACCCTGCCGACACCGGTGCAGGCGCTGGGTGCTGTGGCCTGTCCCACCGATGTTCGGTGCTGGGCTGTTGGCTTCACCACCGCCATCGACCGGACCCCAGCGACGGCTGCGGTGGTGGCCAGTAGCGACGGAGGGCGTACATGGAAGGTCGAGACCATTCCGGCCACCGTCGGCTTCCTCACTGACATCGCCTGTTACTCGGCACGCGCCTGCACGGTTGTCGGGCAGACCGGCGGAACGGGTGCAGCCTCGGGGGTGATCCTCACCACCCAGGATGCGGGAGCAACCTGGGCCTTGCAGACCGTTCCTGCTGGCACCTCAGACGTCACCGCCGTCAGCTGCCGGGCCGGCGGCCGGTGCATGGCCTTGGCCAACGTCTCGAACCGGGTCACCGCACTTACGTCTGCCGCCGTTGGCGCTCCCTGGGTGACGGGTGGACCGCTGCCAGCGACGGTATCGGCCGGCACCGGCCTGTCGTGCCCCGATGCTGCGGACTGCTGGGCCTCGGGAACCAGTCCGGCCGACGCTGGGCACGTGAGCGGGGTGGTGGTGGCCACCGCGGACCGAGGGACCACCTGGGCCTTGCAGACCGTGCCCACGGGACTCGGACCGCTCCAGGACATCACCTGTGCCACCGCTCCGGCCTCGGGGGCGGGGACGGGGGCGTCCCCATCAGGCAAGGTGACCTGCACTGCTGTCGGGACGACGACCACGGCTGTGGTGGCAGCCCGGACCGGAAAGGGTGTGGTGCTGACCACGTCGGACGGGGGTATCACCTGGGTATCGGCGCCGGTCACCGATGGCAGTGCCGACCTCTATGCGGTGTCGTGTGATGCCGGTCCGTGCATCGCCGTCGGCACGACTGTGGCTGCAACGGCCCAAGAGGGCATCGTGCTCGCGTCTGGCACGTCTGGCACGGCTGGCACGCCTACAACACGGTCGGTCGGATGGCGAAAGGCCAAGGTCGCCACTGTGGCCCTGCCGCTGTCCGGAGCGGCTTGCCGGTCCCTGTCGTCGTGTGTGGTCGTCGGCGAGTCGATCACCGCCCACCTGTCTGTCCGCTGACGTCTGTCCGCTGACGTCTGTCCGCTAACTGGCCAGCAGCCGGCCGGCCGTCGGCCAGCACAGCCCTAGTGCGCCCTCCCATCCCAGGGAGGCGCGAGGCGCGCCGGTAGCCTCCGATTGATGGGAGCACGCCCCGACACCGTCCCCGTGGATGAGTCCGCTGCTCCGGCCGCACGCCGCCGAGCTACCACCACCTCTGCATTCGGCGTAAGCCGACGCGAAGGCCACGACTCCTCGTCGTTTTATGCTCGGTTCACCCCGCCTCGGCTGTCCGATGCCGAGACTGTCAACCCACCAGCGGCGGTAGATGCCGTCTGGGTCGGCGACGCCCGGGCCATGGCTGCCTGTGGAGAGGTGGCCGACAACTCGGTGGCACTGGTGGTGACCTCGCCTCCGTACTTCGCTGGCAAGGAGTACGAGCAGGCCATGGGCGTCGGCCACGTGCCCGCCGACTTCGCCGATTACCTAAGCATGTTGCACGACGTCTTCGCCCAGTGCTTCGACAAGCTCGAGCCGGGTGGCCGGATCGCCGTCAACGTGGCCAACCTCGGCCGCAAGCCCTACCGCTCCTTGGCCCGGGATGTCATCGACATCTTGGAGGGCCTCGGCTATCTGCTGCGGGGCGAGATCGTCTGGCGCAAGAGCCAGGCCGCGGGTGGATCGTGCGCCTGGGGCACCTATCAGCGCCCGGGGAACCCGGTGCTGCGCGATGTGTCGGAGCGAATCATCGTGGCGTCCAAGGGCCGCTTCGACCGAGCCATCACGGCCGAGGAGCGGGCCCGCGCTGGGCTGCCGAGCAATGGCACCATCACGATGGACGAGTTCGTCGATGCCACCACCGACGTGTGGGACTTACCCGCCGAATCCGCCACCCGGGTCGGCCACCCGGCTCCATTCCCCATAGAACTCCCCCGCCGGCTCATCGAGCTCTACACCTACCGGGGCGACCTGGTGCTTGATCCATTCATGGGATCGGGATCGACGGGGGTGGCGGCGGTGCGCACCGGTCGGCACTACATCGGCTTCGACACCGACCCCGCCTATGTGGCCCTGGCCGAAGCGCGCATCGCCGGTGAGCGCAACGCCGATGTAGCTCGCCCACGGGTGACCGTCACGCCGGGGCGCATGCCGCCGCCAGGGGCGGCCACGGTGACTGAGGCGCACGCTGTCGCTCATGGCTACAAAGCACGCGACATCGCCGAGCAGGCCTTGACTGCTGCCGGCTTCACCGGCATCGAGACTGGGGTGGGCTTCACCGATCTGGGTGTCGGTGTCGACTACCGGGCCAGGGATAGCCAGGGCGGCGTCTGGCTGTTCATCTTGAATGGTGCCTACTCAGCCACTCGACCGGGCCTGAAGCGGACCGATGTGCTGTGGCGCACCCTCGGCCTCGCCACTGTCGTGCATCAGGCCCGTCGATCCGACCCGGAACGGGGCGATCTTGGGCCGCTAGTACTGCTCACGACCGATCTTCCTCCGGACCGGAGTCCCGGCGGCAAAGCCCTGCGCTCGGTCACCGGCGACGACCGTGCCGTCCACGATGTGTGTCTGCTGCTCGACCCTGGCTCGCTGGAACGGCTCGCCGCCTTGGCCTCGGCGAGTGGGGGCTGAGCGTGGCTGACGGGATCCCTCCAGCCGAACAGCCGCCCGGGCACACCGAGTGGGACGGAGCCGCCTACCAGAAACAGTTCGACGATCTGGCTGCCTCCGGTGCGGAGGTGCACGGCGAAACTGACCTGATTATGAAGCTTTGCCCGGAGTCGGTGCTCGACGTTGGATGCGGCACCGGTCGGGTGGCCGCCGAGCTCCAGCGACGGGGCGTCTTGGTGGTCGGCATCGATCGTGACCGCTCGATGATCACCACCGCTCGCACGCTCGCCCCCGACGTCGAGTTCATGGTCGTCGATGCCGCCGATGCCGACCTGGGTCGGACCTTCGACTTGGTGGCCATGGCTGGCAACGTGCCGCTGTTCACCCCCGAGGGGACTCAGGACGCACTGTTGGCCGGGTGTGCCCGTCACCTCGCGGTGGGCGGGCGGCTGGTGGCCGGGTTCCAACTCGGTCGCGGCTACCCCATCGAGACCTACGACCAGCACTGCTCGATGGCCGGCCTGGTTCTCAATGACCGGTGGTCGTCGTGGGACCAAGGCGAGTTCACCCCCGACTCGGAGTACGCCGTCTCGGTGCACCGCCGGACGGCATGATCCAGTGACCCAGTGATCCAGTGACCACCACCCCACCGGAACCGACCACCATGCGCAATGCGATGTTCGTCTACGACGAGCGGCTCACCGATCTGGTCTTCGACTACTGCCGGTGGCGGCTGTCCCTCGATCCCGTGCCGCTCGACTACGGAGGTGCTGGCAGTCAGTCGCTGGCCGCCAGCCTCGAGGGGCTGATGACGGCCGGCGGGGTCGATCCGGCTGTGGTCATGGATCTGTTCGACAAGACGCTGGCCACAGCGGTGGTGTCGGTGGACAGCCCCAAGTTCCTGGCGTTCATCCCGGCGGCCCCGACCAAGGCCGCACTGCTGTTCGACATGGTGGTGGCGTGCTCGTCCCTCCACGGAACGTCCTGGATCGAGGCAGCCGGACCGGTGGCTGCCGAGAACCAGGCTCTGCGTGTCCTGTCCGACCTGGCCGGCCTGCCTGAGGGTGCTGGTGGCTGCTTCGTGGCTGGCGGGTCGGCCGGCAACCTATCGGGCCTAATGGTGGGCCGCGACACTGCCGCCTACCGGATGGGTGACCAGGCGCCGGAGCACCCGGTGGTGGCCATCAGCGAGGAGGCGCACTCTTCGGTGGGCAAGGCCTTGCACGTACTCGGCATCGAGGCGCTGCTCGTCCCGTGCGAGGACCACCGGCTGACAGGCCGGGGGCTGCGGGCTGCACTAACCACCGACCCCCGTGGCGGCGACGTCATCGCCGTTGTGGCCACCAGCGGCACTACCAATGCCGGCATCATCGACGATCTGAATGGTGTGGCCGACGTGGCCGAGGAGCGCAATCTGTGGTTCCACGTGGACGGGTCCTACGGCGCGGCCGCCCTGTTCGCTCCCTCGGTCCGGAACCGCTTCAACGGCATCGAGCGGGTCGACTCGTTCGTCGTCGATCCCCACAAGTGGCTGTTCACCCCGTTCGACTGCGCCGCACTCCTCTACCGGGATCCGCGGCTGGCCAAGGCCGTCCACTCCCAGGACGCCTCGTACCTCGATGTGTTGCATACCGGTGCACCCGAGGAGTGGAATCCGAGCGATTACGCCTACCATCTGACCCGCCGGGCCCGGGGCATGCCGCTGTGGTTTTCGCTGGCCGTCAACGGCACCGATGCCTACCGCGACGCCATCGAGACCGTCCTGGCCGTCACGCAGCAGGTGGCCGACCTGGTGGACGCCACCGCGCAACTCGAACTGATCCGTCGGCCCGAGCTGTCGGTGGTCCTGTTCCGGCGCACGGGATGGGGACGGTCCGACTACGAGGCCTGGTCGGATCGGCTGCTGGCTGACCAGATCGGGTTCGTGATGCCGACCACCTGGGAGGGGGAGCCGGTGGGTCGCCTCGCCTTACTCCATCCGGACACCACCATCGAACTCGTCGCCGAGATCCTGGCCACCACCGTCTGAGTCTGGCTGAACCGGTGTCCCATGCTGGCGCCTGTGGGCCAGCACCCACAGGTCGGCTGATTGCTCAGAGGTAGCCCGAAGCGATGTGCTCGATCCACCACGCCGGTGCGGCGTTCATCAGCGTGGAAAGGTCCCAGTAGTCCCACCAACGGATGATGGATCCACCCGACAGTTCTTGGACGGAGACGAACGGCAGGGTGACCTGCTCACCGGTGTGCCAGTGCCACGTCTCGGCATGCTCGGTGACCACGGTGCCGCCATCGGCCACCATCAGTCGGAGTTCGTGCTCGTAGCTCGAGATCTTCTCGAGACCGAGACGCAGACGGGCCACCACTTGGGCGGGCCCACGGGCGATGTCGTCGGCGGGCGACGGGACATCGGTGTACTCGCTCTCCTCGGTGAAGAACGAAGCGATGCCGTCCCAGTCACGGGCGTATAGGGCGGCCCAGAACTCCTCGACTATTGCCTTATTGGCGTTGTTTGCATTGTCTGCTGCGGCGGCGTCAGGTGTGGTGTCGTCGGTCATGGTCCCTATGCTCGCGCAGTCGAGCGAGGCGGTGAGCGCCACGTCCGTCCTCTGTTCCTGATCTCCTACCATGGGGCTTTGGCGCATCGACACGACCATGTCGATGGAAACTATGGAGGCGTGGCGTGACCGACGGAATCAAACTCGACGCACATCACCGCAAGACGGTGGAGAAGCTCTTCACCCATCCGACCAGCCACAACATCCAGTGGCACGACGTGCTGTCGCTGCTTCGGGCAGTGGCCGAAGTGGAGGAGACCCACGAAGGTCGGTACCGGGTAACACTCGGTCCCGAGACCGAGACGTTGCCGGAGCCCAAGGGCACCGACATCGACATCCAGATGGTCGTGGACCTGCGCCGGATGCTGAAGGGTGCCGGCATCGGACCGGAGTAGGGCCCAGCCGCCCCTACTGTTGTGACGAGCCCCGCTCCTACTGCTGTGACGAGCCCCGCTCCTACTGCTGTGACGAGCCCCGCTCCTACTGCTGTGACGAGCCCCGCTCGATGATCCCGTCGCGCTTGGCCTGGAAGGCTGCCGGATCGAACCGCTCCGCCATCCATCGACCCGACCATCGGGCCTCGTCCCGGTAGGACTCCTCGTCGCCCCGGTGGGCAAGGGCTTGGTACATGGTCCGCAACTCGGTCACGGTGGCCGGATCCGACTCGGCGATGGCGCCCGCCAGCGCTAGGGCACGGGGGAGCAACTGGTCGTGGGGAACCACCTCGTTGACCAGACCCCACGAACACGCAGTGGCGGCATCTACGAAGTTCCCCGTCAACGACATCTGTCGCGCCCGGTTGACGCCGATGAGCTGGGGCAGCCGGATGGTCATCCCTCCTGCCGGCAACACACCGACCCGGGCGTGGGTGTCGGCGAAGCTGGCCCGCTCCGAGGCGATCAGGAAGTCGCACCCGAGCGCCAACTCGAGTCCCCCGGTCACAGCTGGGCCGTTGACCGCCCCGATACGCGGCGTCGACGACTCCGGCAAGAGCCCTCGTCGGACAAGAGCAGCCCCAGCAGCACCTTCTCCCCCACGGGGTGCGGCGGCCACCTCCTCGTAGGTGCGGGCCAGGTCGGTCAGGTCGAGCCCGGCGCAGAAGGCTGGGTCCCGTCCGGTCAGCACGATGGCAGCCACCCCTGGGTCAGCATCGGCGGCGGCCAACTCGTCGGCCAGCGAGGCGATCATGGCACCGGTCAGCGCATTGCGTGCCTTCGGGCGGTCGAGGATGACGAGGGCTACTGGCCCGTGGCGTTCAGTGGTGATCACGTCCCTCTCTCTACCACCGTCGCTGTGTCACCGTCGCTGTGTCACTGTCGCTGTGTCACTGACGCTGTGTCACTGTCGCTGTGTCACCGCCAGGCCGAAGCACCGTGGGCTGACGTCGACCCCGTCCTGGCAGAATGATCAGACCTCGCCTTTGCCGACCGGGGGTACGCCATCAGTTCGGCCGACCCCCCAGCAGCTCGAGACCGACGCCCCCAAGGAGTCCCTGATGTCCTACCGCCCCCTCGCTGATGCGCCGTCGTGGTTCGTACGCGCCCTGGCCGTACCCCAGGGCGACCTCGAGGTCGATGTGGATGGGTGCATTATCCACGCCCTTACTTTCGGGGCCCCGGGCGCACGCGGGCTGGTCTTCGTGCACGGTGGTGGCGCCCATGCCCACTGGTGGACCCACGTGGCTGCCACCTTCAGCGACGAGTACCGAGTGGTCTGCATCGATCTGTCCGGACACGGCGACAGCGGGCACCGGTCGTCCTACTCGCTCGAGCAGTGGACCGACGAGGTCATGGCGGTGGCCGAGGCCGCAGACATCGCCGAGCCACCCGTGATCATCGGCCACTCCATGGGCGGCTTCGTCACCATAGGAACGGCGGCCCGCCACGGCGACCGGGTCAGCGGGGCCATCGTGTGCGACTCCCCGGTCACCGAGCCCGATCCCGAGATCGCCTCCTACCATCTGAAGGAAGCATTCGGGCAGCCCCGCATCTATGCGACCGAGGCCGACGCCATCGCCCGCTTCCGCACCGTCCCGGCCCAGGATCACTACCTCGACTACGTGATGGACCATGTCGCCCATCAGTCGATCCGCCACACCGGCGAAGGGTTTCAGTGGAAGTTCGACCGAGATGTGTTCGCTCAGTTCGGTGGAGGCATGCGCGGCGTGGCGTTCCCCTACCTGTCTCGGGTGCAGTGCCGGTTCGCCCTGTTACGGTCCGAGCACGGGCTGGTCACCCCCGACATCGGTCGGTTTATGTACGAGACGCTCGGCCGGGTTACTCCGGTGATCGAGATCCCTGAAGCCGGCCACCACGCCATGCTCGACCAGCCCCTCATTCTGCTGACGGCTCTGAGGACCCTGTTGGGTGACTGGGACCACTCGGAGCCCCGCCGCCGCTTGTAGGAGTGCGCGAGCCTCGGTGCTCGGCAGGATCTGGGCCGGATCTGGGCCGGAGTCAATCAAATCGACCGGTCCGGGGATCGACCAGCACCCGACACCTCGTTCGTGCCAGACTTCTCTCGATGGGGGAAGCACGACCGATTAGCCGGAGGGACCTGCTGCGCCAAGGGGCGTTGGGTGGGCTCGCGCTCGGGGCCATAGGGGCTACCAGTGGCGCCATCCTGGCCGCCTGCGGCTCGTCGACAACTACCCAGGCGGCCTCGTCGCCTTCCACTACTGCACCCGCTGATGACCCGCGCGCTCCCTGGTGGCTCGAGGGCAATTTCGGGCCGGTCCATACCGAAACGACGGCCACCGATCTCACCGTGACCGGGACGCTGCCAAAGGCGCTCACCGGTCTCTACGTCCGCAACGGCTCCAATCCGCTGAAAGGGATCTCCCCTCACTGGTTCTTGGGCGACGGCATGGTCCACGGCGTGCAGCTCGAAGCGGGCAAAGCCACCTGGTATCGAAACCGTTGGATCCGCACCGGCTTCTACGAAAACGGGGGCGGGCTCGGGGCCACCGGTGCCCCGGGTGGCACCGCCACCTTGGCCAACGTGTCGGTGGTGAACTTCGCTGGCCGGGCGCTCGCCCTCGGTGAGGTCGGAGCGCCCTACGTGCTGGATCCGACCGACCTGTCCACCGTGGGTCCGTCGTTGGCCGACGCCGGGACCAACAACAACATGACCGCTCATCCGAAGATCGACCCGGTGACCGGCCACATGCACTCCTTCGGCTACGGGTTCACCCAGCCCTTCCTCGAGTACCGGGTGCACGACGCGCACGGCACCTTGATCTCCAACCAGCCGGTGACCCTGCCCAAGTCGGTGATGATGCACGACTTCGCCATCACCGGATCCGATGTGATCTTCATGGACCTGCCCGTGCTGTTCGACATGAATGGCGCCATAAAGATGGTGTCGGACCCAGCATCTGGGGCCGTCCCTTACCGATGGGATCCGACGTCCGGAGCCCGCATCGGGGTGATGCCGCTCGGTGGTCCCACCAGCGCACTCCGGTGGGTGGAGATCGACCCTTGCTACGTGTACCACACCATCAATGCCACCCGACAGGGTGGCGACATCGTCCTCGACGTCTGCCGCCTGGATTCGGCCTTCGGTCCACCGAAGTTAGCCAGCTCCTCGACCCGGCACCGGTGGACCATCCATACCGCCGGCAAGGACCTGACATTCAGCGACCACGTCATCGACGTGCCGCCTGCCGACCTGCCGACCACCGACCCTCGCCACCGCGGCCGTCCGTGGCGTCATGCCTGGTTGGCTGAGCTCACCTCCCGGCCGGGACAGGTCGCCTTTGCCGGGTGCCAGCACATCGATATGGCCACTGGCCGGCTCGACCGCTGGGCGCCCGGAACTGGTCGGCTCGGTGGCGAGTGGCTGTTCGTGCCCGAGGGCCCAGGTGAGGGCGAGGGCTGGGTGATGGCCTTCGTCTACGACGCCGCCACCGAGCGGTCCAACCTGGTGGTCCTTGATGCTCTGCACGTGTCCAAGGGCCCGGTAGCCGAGGTGCACCTTCCGGTGCGGGTTCCCTACGGGTTCCACGCCGCCTTCGTCACTGCCTGAGGACAGAGGAACTAGGCGTCGGATCAGCGCACACGGAGTTGACCGGGTTGGTGCTTTCCGAGTTCAGCGTCCCCGGCCGCCAGTGGCCCGCCGGAACTCGGAGCGCAAGAGCAGCACCGCCACGGCTACGAATGCGAACTTCACCACCATGGGGATGCCGAAGGTGAGGTCGCGGCTGAACCGATGGGCGGCACTGGTCGGGGGAACCGGCCCGAGCGCGGCCTCGTGGGCACGGGCACGACCGCTGCCGAGCATCCCGATGAGGCCCACCAACATGACCACTACGCCAGCCACGGCCACGACGTTGTGAGTCAGGAAGCCCGCGTAGGTCAACAGCGCTCCTGATCCTGCCACCACAACTGACGGATGCCGGGCCGGCCACGACGGCACAGAGTGGGAGATGAAAGGACGGGCGTCGGTGTCCTGCCCGGGCGGCCAACCGGTGGCATACGCATCGGCGGCGGGGGCGGCGGCATGCGGGTCGTAGGCGTAGGTCGAGGGCTCAGGGTCGAAGGGCGGTCCGGTGAGTCCCAGATAGTGGTCGTAGGCAGCCCGGCGGCCCGGTTCCGACAGCGTCTCGTAGGCGTTATGCACCTGATGGAACAGAGCACTGGTCCCCCCAGCGTCCGGATGCACCCGAACCGACAGTCGCCGGTATGCGGCCCGGACCTCACCGGTGTCAGCGGAGGGCTCGAGTCCCAGGATGTCGTATTCGGTGGCACCACTCATCTCGGCACCCTGGCACGGAGGTGTGACGTCTTGGCTGGCCGTCCCACCACAGAGGCAATATTGCGCATGATTTGGCTGCAGAACTCCTCGGCCTCTTCGCTTGAGGCCGAACGGCAGGTCCACGGATGCATCTGTGTCATCCCTCCCCCGGCTGGTCCGCCGGTAGGTAGCATCAGCAGCGAAGGCGTCGGGATCCAGCCGGGTCCCCGATGCCCACCGTTCGCCTACCGACATCGGGAGCAGTCATGAGCAGTCCAGATCTCCGCGGAAACATCTTCCTCGACCCCACCCTGTATGCCGATCAGCCCAAGTGGCATGCAGTGGCCGCCGACCTGCGCGACAACGACCCGGTGCTGCGCGTCGAAGAAGAGGGTTACACCCCGTTCTGGGCCGTCACCCGCCACGAGGACGTCTTTGCCGTCTCGCGCGACAACGAGCACTTCCTCAACACCCGCAACTCCATCATGGCCCCCGATCTGCAGATGGAGTACCTGAAGTCGATCGGCATCGAGGGCGAGACCCTCATTCATATGGACGGGGACGAGCACTCGGGCCACCGGGGCCTGGCCAACGATTGGTTCCGCCCTCGGGCCGTGGCCAAACGCCAGGAATCGATCGAGGCCATCGCCGATGAGTTCGTCGACAAGTTCCGCCAGATGGATGGGACGT
>Ga0194051_1000396_pt1 | contig 25002 bp, 23 predicted proteins | sample SepL2320m_MetaG_FD_161275 | JGI IMG/M metagenome (GOLD analysis project Ga0194051, IMG submission 161275) | Anoxic zone freshwater microbial communities from boreal shield lake in IISD Experimental Lakes Area, Ontario, Canada - Sep2016-L239-20m | ecosystem: Environmental > Aquatic > Freshwater >... | reverse complement strand
GCATGAACATGGCGGGCCGTGGATTTGACTGGGAAGTCAGGTATCGCAACCACACCCCGTCAGGCAACAACGGCGAAACTCCACGCTCGTTCGCACGAACGAATCTGTGGAAGAGGGCCGAGCTGGACTATCGTGGCGCACAAGCGAGTGACGCCATTTACAAGAAGGAAATGCTGGAAAACCGCTCGGCACAAGCCCTTGTGAACGTAGCCGGTAAGATGGCAAGTCGCCTCTTGGAAAGCATGGAGCAGTACCTCTCCAAGGAGTGGGTGCTGGACGGCAACTTAAGCGGCAACGAGCTTCGCATGCACGGTGTTGAGAGCTTCTTGGGCAACAACGGCACGATTAACCAAACGACTGGCGTAACGCAGTCGGCTGCGGCACCGGATATGTTTGGCTCGCCCAGTGACACCTACGCCGGTCTTTCGACCGCCCTTGGTGCCTACGGTGGTTCGGGCCCAGCGGCCGCACCGTTCTGGCCAAACGGCTCCGCTGACCCGGAGTTTGATTTCTACTCGCCAGTGATCGTGAACTACACCTCCACTGCCTTTGGTGCTACCACCACGTGGTCTGCCAATTGCGTGAAGGCCATCCGTGAGGCGTTGCACCAGACTCGCCGCAACGACACCAAGGAAGACCAGATCGATATGATCCTCTTGGATCGTCGTCTGTACATCGACTTCCTGAACTCGTTGGACAGCAAGGAGCGAATTATCGTTGCTCCGGGCCGACCAAACGGCCTGAAGTCTTTCGGATTTACCGACGTTGTCGAACTGGACGGCGTGGAAATTTCGGCCGAGGGCAGTGTTCCCGGTAACACGGGTTACGGCCTATCGATTGGTAACATGGAAATGCTGTGCATGGAAGGTCAGCTCCTCAATAGTGAGGGACCTTTCTACGACGAAATCACGCAGCAATTCCGTTATGTCGTTTCGGTGCTTGGTAATTTGAAGTTCAAATCACCACGCAACTTCTTCAAACTGATGACACTGGCCTAATATCACTTTTCCCACGAGGTATCTTCGATGAGCTTGTTAATTGATCCACCGTTTGCTCTCGGCCAAACCCTTGGCGTATCGTCCACCGCGGACGGCGTCGGCTGGGTTGGTGCCGTGAAGCAGTTTCCTGATGTCAATCCACTGACAGGTACAGTGCGGAGCAACCGCATTAAGACCTGCGTGGCCGTCCGCAACTTGGCGTCGGGTGTTCTGCTGCCAAAGAAGGTTGTGCTCTTCTCAACCACTGCCGGTCTTGCCGGTCTGTCTAGTGTCACGGGCTACTCGGCCGTTACTAACACCGAGCACGTCGGAGTTGTGGACGAGTATCTTCCAGCCGCAGGTGTTGCTGTAAACGATGTGTTCTGGGTCACGGTCGAAGGACCAACGGAAGTGCTAGCGTCAATAGCAGTGGCAGCGATTGCGGCGGGTGACCGTATCGCCTGTATCACCGCAGGAAACACCACTGCCGTAACGGCTGGCCGCGTCGGACCGAGCCCGCTTAGTTCAGCCACTACCGCCGCAGGTGACAATAGTCGTGGCGTGATTGGCTACGCCTTGTCTGCGGGCACCACTGCTGCTTCGACTGGCCTAACGGCTGCCTACACGCCGCTTTGCCTGCTTTCCATTAAGTACTAACCTACGCCCCTTCGCCGGGCATTCGGGGGAGCCCTTGGTCGGGAAACTGGCCAAGGGCTTTTCTGTACACAAATGCAAAATCAGAACTCCGCAATTCAGAACCTAGATTTTTTGCGACAGCTCATCACTGAGGCACGCGGTAAAGAAGAGAGCGGCGATAGCCAGAAACTACGCATGCTTCGTAATACCGGCGTGGGTACGGACGCTATAACCAATAAACAGGAGGACAGGTAATGTCGTCGTGGATGAAGTCTGAACAATACGCCAACATGCCGCACGATCAATACTTGCAGACCGAAGAGGGGAAGCGGTACACAAAATCCGAAAATGACTGGCAGCAGTGGCAAATGGCCAACTCTCCCGACTTTCGCCCGACACAAGGTGGAGGCCAACCACAAGGCGGCCAGCAAGGTGGAAACAGACAGTTTGTCCAGCCATTCTTCGGTAGAGGCCAACAAGGTGGCAATCCGTCTAGTGCGCCAGCAAGGCCCGCTCAGTTTGCGCCCGTGTTGCCGGTACAATGGCAAGTTGATCCCAACGACAGCACTAGTATGATTAACGTAGCTGACTGGGCTAATAAAACTAGGGGAGGCAACAACGGAGGTGGCCAGCAAGGCAACGTCCTTTCGCCAAGCGGCCAGCCCAACTACGGCGGCGGTCAGCCACAAGGCGGCCAGTCTAATTACGATGGTGGAAGCACAAGAGCCAGCAGCCCTTTTCGCCAGCAGTTTGAGCAGGCGCAGTTACGGTTTGGTGGTCAATCTAACTACACGCCGCCCCAACAGCAGTACCGCCCACCAGCGCAATACAATCCGCCCGCCCAGCAGTACTCACAACCTCAGTCAATGAGCGGGAACAGCTACGGGCAGAACTATGGCCAGAACTACGGCCAGCAAACACCTGCGCCCAGTGGGCAACCGTCAGCCCAAGATCAGTTTCGTCAAAGCGAGCAGCAACGTCAGCAGGCCGGGCTAGATCGCGGTCAGCAGCAACGCGACAACAGCGTGCCAAGAACAGCCGGTGGGTTTGGCCAAGTGCCGCGAGGCTACGGCCAAGTGCCGCGAGGCTACGGCGGTTACTACGGTAACTCCGGCAACGCCCGACCTATTCAGTAGTCGCAGTTGCGTGTCTCAACGACCGCCGATACAATATCGCATCGCTAACTTCCCCCCGAAAGGAAAACGATGAAACAGCTTTTTACCGTGGGCTTCTGCACGTTTAGTTATGGCGGCAACGGCGGCATTTCCTCCGAGGTGCCTGATATACGTGAGTGGATGGTCCCGACCGTCTCTGCGGCGGCGAAGGACCCTCGGATTGAGGCCGTCAGAATCTGGAACCTGTCTGACACACCTATAACGATGACACGCAATCGTGCCGTCATTATGGCCCGTGAGTTTGGCGTGGACGTTCTGGTGATGATCGACTCCGATATGAAGCCCGACGCACACGCGGGCGAGGCACTGGCCAAGCCGTTCTTCTCGTCGTCGTTTGACTTTCTTGTCAATCACTACGCCAAGGGTCCGTGCGTCATTGGGGCACCGTACTGCGGCCCGCCTCCGCGTGAGTGCGTGTACGTGTTTCGCTGGCAGGACCACCAGTCGCAGCACCCTAACCCAGACTTTCAGCTAGAGATGTACGACCGTCACACGGCCGCCACTCTTGGTGGCATACAGGACGTTGCTGCCCTGCCGACCGGGCTCATAATGTACGACATGCGTGCGTTTGCCATTACAGAACCAAAGACAGAGGCCGACAAGCCGTGGTTCTACTACGAGTTTAAAGACCGATACGCCTCCGAAAAGATCAGCACCGAGGACGTTACGCAAACCCGCGACCTGTCGCTGGCGGGCATAAAGACCTTGGGTTACAACCCGCTGTTCTGTAACTGGGACGCATGGGCTGGCCACTGGAAACCCAAGTGCGTTGGCAAGCCGCAGTTTATTGATGCCTCCTCCGTCAGTCGCAAGCTAACCGAGGCAGACGAGCTTGGCGTAGAGAGCAGCACCCGCCTGCACTGTCTGTCTGCGTCACCGCTGATGGCGTCCCTGCTAAAGACTGACCGCCTCCCGCCTCCCGTGGCTCCATTTAACCCTATGGGAATGCAGCTTCCCAAGGAAGACGCAGATGCGTTGACCGCTATTGTGCGTTCGTTCACGGAGAAGCACGGAGTCGCACCGTCTGTCCTAGAGGTCGGCTCGTGGGCCGGAACGTCTGCCTGTGTAATGGCAGACGCTGGGGCTACCGTGCACTGCGTTGACACGTGGGAAGGCAACATCCACGACGATGGCACCCGGCAGTATAAGGGGGCCGAGGAACCGATGGACGTGTTTGTTCGGAACGTCGCCGGTCGGAAGATCACGCACACCCGTGCCTCCTCGCCAGACGCAAGTTGGCTATTCAAAGACGATGAGTTTGACATTGTCTACATCGACGCCGAGCACACCTACGTAGACGTGTTGGCGGACATTGAGGCGTGGACCCCCAAGGCCCGCTACATTGTGGCCGGGCACGACTACTATCAGTTTGAGGGCGTGCGTCTTGCCGTTAAGGACTCGGGCCTGCCGGACGTAGTGGTCAGCGGGAACGTGTGGAGTAGCGAACGTGGAGCGTAAGGCGTGTGTAGCCTGCGGGCTGGTCTTGGAGCTTTGTGAGAAGAACTTTCACAAGTCTAAGGATGGCTTTCACTCTCGCTGTAAACGCTGTCGCAACAAGAACGAACGCAACGCCCGTAAGAAACTTGCTAACGGCAAGATGGACGAGATAGAGAAAGGCGCAATCAACACCTTTATTGCGGCGGCCAGAGTAGGCGGGGCTAACATCCCTCACTCATCCGAGCTGCTAGAGTGCCTGATGACGTACTTCGGTGGTGTCCTTGGTTTTTCCAATGCGTTTATGAAGCAGTACTTCGATGCCCCGGCCGGTGGGGCGTTTCGCACCAAGATGCTAGACGTAATCGTACGCCTTACGTCAACCAACACGGCGATGGGCGGCGCAAAGAAACCGCTAACCCACTGGTCGGAGGACGAGCTAGAGGACGAGCTTCGGGAGCGTTTGATGGAGGCCGCGATTACCATCCGTGCCACCCCGGTGACGCACATTGGCCACGAGGAACCGACCAGTGCGGAAGCACCCAAAGATACCGCCGCCGAGCCCGCCTGATGCCAGCGTAACAGCCGGGATGACGCAGCACGCCCTTCTTCAGATGAAGGACGTTCACGCCGAGCTTGCCGAACGTCGCATTGAGGCACTGCGTCTGTACGAGCCCATGCCACTACAGGATGAGTTCCATCGTTGCGTTGCCAGTGAACGCATCATAATTGGTGGCAACAGAAGCGGCAAATCGCTTTCTACGTTTGTTGAGGACGCGAGGGCTGCCTGCGGTTGCGACCCATACAACAAGTACGCCAAAGAGAACGGCAACTTGGTCATTGTTGGAAGAAACTGGCCGCACGTAGGTCTAGTCATTTATCCAATGCTCTTTAAGGCAGGCGCGTTCAAAATCATCCGCGATGAGATTACCGGGAAGTGGCGAGCCTTTCGGCCGCTTACTGACTCCGCCCGACTGTCGGAAACAAAGCCAGCCCCGCCACTCATCCCACCTAGAATGATAACTGGCATGTCGTGGGTGCTAAAGAACGCCGGTTACCTTCAGAAGGTGGAGCTAACTAATGGCTGGACGATCAACTGCTTCTCGTCGGAGGGCCAGCCACCACAGGGTTTCTCTGCCGATATGGTACATATCGATGAAGATATAACGAATGAAACTTGGATTGGGGAGATGCAGGCCCGCCTTGCCGACCGTAAGGGACGCTTTGTCTGGTCGGCCATGCCGTGGTCCAAAAACGACGCCCTGCTTGGTCTGTGCGAGCGTGCCGAGCGTGACGTTGAGAACGCCGTTCCCGATCCCATCATTAAGAAGTTTACGCTTCGGTTCCTAGACAACCAACACATTGATGCCGACGAGAAACGCAAGAACATAGAGCGTTGGTCCGCACTTGGCAACGAAGAGCTTCGCATGCGTGCCGAGGGAGAGTTTACGACGGAGTCAACGCTGATGTACCCGTCGTTCAACAGATCAGTGCACACGCTGTCTCGTCTAGATGTCCCTAACGGCATCCCCGCCGACTGGACCCGCTACGTCGCAATCGATCCGGGGCACGTGGTCATGTGCAGTTTGTTTGCGGCCGTCCCACCTGACGAGAAGTTCATTGTGCTGTACGACGAGCTGTACCTACACAACTGCAACGCGCTGATCTGGGGCGAGGAGTTTGAGAAGAAGGTGGCCGGTCAGTCATTCCGGGCCTTCATCATGGACATGCACGGAGGTGCGTTGCGTGATCTAGGCTCTGGTCGCCTGCCGCACGAGCTATACACGGAGGAGCTACGGAAGCGAAAGATTAAAACGCAGGCCACCGGCCACTCCTTCCTACCCGGCAGCGATGACATACAGGCTCGGGCCGCCCTAGTCCGTCAGATGCTGCACACTCGGGGGGACGGAACCACCCGCATAAAGATACTGGAGGGGAGCTGCCCAAACCTCCTGCGGGAGATTAAGCGATACCGCAAAAAGACCACAACCGTAAACGGACAAGTATTTGTGACAGACGAGCCCTATACTAGGGGCGACGTGCACGCCTGCCAGTGCATGGAGTACCTGTGTGCGTACGAGCCGAAATACCATGCACCCCCCCGAGTCCAAGGCCCAGACCCGTGGTGGGTGAAGTACCTAGCCGACAAGCGTCGGCGGCAGAATAACGGCGCAGACAACTGCGTTATCCTTGGGCCAGTAGGAAGTAGAGCAAATGGATAACTGGAAAATGCCAACCGCCGAGCTTGGTGACTGGGTGTTGTTTTATGCCCACGAGCACGCCGAGCCTGCCGTTGGGCTGGTTCAAAAGGCAGGCTCTGGGTCTCTGATCCTGTGGGTACTTGCCCCAGGCTACGGTGGCGTTGAGAAGCAGTCGGTCCACCACAAGGACGACCCGCGACTTCCAAACTACCCAGAGTGGAAGGTATACGGCACGTGGGCCCACCGACCGGAGAACCCGAGAGTGTCGATTCTCAGCGAGAAAGTGGCACTCCTAGAGAAGAAGGTTCAGGAACTTGTGCACTCCAAGGCTAAGTGAGGCACTGATACAGTAGGAGACCCACATGTCTGACGAAAGTCCTTTGCGGCCGCTCGTTGCTTCTTGGCTAAAGAAAATAGAGCTTGCCACTAAGCACAAGCGGCCTTTTTCTAGTGACGCCCAAGAGGCAATGGACTTCTATTCCGGTGACCCGGACTTCATGTGGAAGGACGCCTACTCACGTGGTGAGCGTGGGTACAACCGCGGTCTGTCTCCGCCGGAGTTTCGCATGCAAGTCAACCGTGTGTGGGAGGCCGTCCGCATATTTACGGCTGTCATTCACCACCGAAACCCGTCTAGGACCGTCACGGCCCGAGAGTTTCCGTTTGTCAGCCCGCAAGTACTTGGCATAGAGGAGCTACCGCCAATCCCACAGATGGGACCAGACGGTCAGCCGATCATGGGCCCTGATGGTCAGCCGGTTATGATGCAAGACCCTGCAATGCAGCTTTACCAAGAGGCCGCCCAACAGACGACCAAGATGCTGGCCCGTCGCAAGATCGCCGCCAAGCTGATGGAGGACTACCTCAACTACACGCCTAACGAGCTGGACCTTAAACGGCACAGCCGAAAGGTTGTTGAGGAGGCGTTTATCAAAGGCGCAGGAGTGTGGTGGCACGAGCTTTACTCGCCTCCGGGCTCCTCGGTAAAGATGGCCGGTAGTTTCTTTGACAGCATCGACAACCTGGTGTGGGACCCAGACGCAGACGAGTTTGAAGACATTAGGTGGTGCGCCCGCAAGAGAGTTCAGCCCGTAGATGAGGTAGCCGCCAAGTTTGGCCTTAACGCCGATGACCTTCGGGGGCACCTAGAGAGCTACGCCTCCCGCACCGATGAAGACAGCCGGGGCTATGAGTACAAACGCAAGACCGGCAAGACAAACGACCTGATCTGCTATCACGAGATATACTCCAAGACCGGGGCAGGCGACCGGATGAAGGACGCCGACAAGTCACTGCGTGGCAAGTTCGACTCCCTTGGTGCTAACTGCTATATCGTCGTTGCGGCAGGCGTGGAGTTTCCGCTTAACATGCCGCCCGCCATGATGCAGGAGGAGGTGGACGAGACCGGAGTTCCGCCCGCACTGTTTATGGCAGCACAGTGGCCGATCCCCTTTTGGGTAGAGCCGATGGGGTGGCCGTTTGAGCTTCTGGCGTGGCACGGCAAGCCGGGCTACTCTTGGCCTATTTCTATCATTCGTCCCGGCATCGGTGAGCTTAGGTTCATTAACTGGGCCATGAGCTTCTTGGCCACCCGAATCGCAACGTCCGCCCAAGTTATCATTGGTGTCAGCAAGTCCGCCGACCCTGACATTAAGTCAAAGATACTGGAAAAGAGCGAGGGTGGCTTTAAGATCGTAGAGATTTCTGAGGCCATTGGTCGCAACGTCAACGACGTAATCTCGGTGTTCCAGATGCCGGGCGTTACTAGCGACATGTACAACATCATCGCACAGGTGACCGAACTGTTCGACCGCCGTGTTGGGCTGACCGAGCTAATTTACGGAATGACCAGAAACCAGTTCCGGTCTGCGGCCGAGGCCCAGGTAAAGGCCGAGCAGATTTCCGTCCGCCCGGACGATTACGCAAATATTTTGGAAGACGCCCTGTCGGCGGTTGCACGCAAGGAGGCCCTGCTGGCACGGTGGTTAATTAGCCCAGAGGACATCGCACCTCTCTTAGGACCGCTTGCCGCACAGGCGTGGCTTATGCACGTCCAAGGGGAAGACCCGGAGTCTATTATCCGTGAGTACTCCTACCGCGTGGAGGCCGGTTCGGCAAGAAAGCCGAACGTAGCTACTAAGATAGAGAACCTACAGTCTGCCATGCAGATTCTTATGCCAGTTGCCACCGGGATGATCCAAGGCGGCAGGCCCGAGCTGTTTAACGCTATCATGCAGGACTGGGGCGCAACGATGAACTTCGACGTGTCCAACTACCAAATCCCTCCTCCTCCTCCCCCGCCGCCTGAGCAAGCCGGTCCTCCGCCGGGCGAGCCCCCCGATGGCCCACCACCCCAGCAAGGACAGTAGCTTATATGATCCCACAAGAGATTGAGCACGCAGGAAGCGTGGCGGTAGCAACGTACAAACGAGCGATTGACAACGGTGGCACCGAAAGGTTTGCCGCCATGTGTGCGTTGCAGACCCCACCGGGAACTAAGGGCAGCGAGCGTGCCTTTATGGAGGGTCGGCTAAACAACCAGCAGTTTGACGACATGCACAAACGTCAGGCCCACTACGTTATAGACGGCGCAAAGTCTGTGGGCATTAACGTCAACGGCAAGTACTACTGCGGCGGCCTAGCAGACACGCGGAAGTGGAAAGACCCGGAGGCGTGGGTCTCATCGACCGACGATGTTCTCCGGGTTGCAAAGGCCCGCCAGCTACAGGTGCAGGGACTGGTCAATTACGACCCCGGCATCGCCCCTCCGCAGAGAGTAGCACTTAACGAACGCATTATCAAAGAAGAAATGGCTAGGCTGGCACCAAACAGCAAGGCCAAGCCACAAGACCTCCGTGAGCAAGTAATTAAAAGACACGCCCACCCAAAACTAAGGGGAAAGTAATGACGGTTATAGAACGTATTTTTGACTCGGGCACAAATATCGTTGCCACCAACGCCGCAACCACATCCAGCCCACGTATTGCGTTAGGCCGGTTTTCTGGTGCCGCCATTATGGTTGCCGCCTCTAACGGAGGAACACAGGTTGGTTGGTACGCCAGCAACGCCACCACTGATACTCCAATCCAAATCTACGCCGATGGCAGCGCCGTCACGTCTGCCCTGACAACGGGCGGACACCCGCTCCCAGATGCGTGCTTTGCGTTTAGCTACGTTGCACCAATCATGGTTGGCACAACCGCCTGCACGATGGTTGTTCACGTTAAGGGCTAGACACATGCCAAGGAACAACGGAACGATGCGACCGCGAATGCTGCACCCAGAGGCAGCGGCGTGGCGAGCTGCCGTAATTGCCAACGGTGGGTCTGTTAGCAGACGCACGGTCAACGCCGTATCTAGGTTCTGCAACGCAATTGTCGCCGCCGGTATCCGTTCAAAGTTCCTGCGGTTGAACCTAGTTTGCGGCAACAATCTAGCCGCTGCACGGGTGCCGCTGTATCGCGGTGCGTCTGCGACAGGCACGCAGTACGGATCAGCAGCCGACACAAGCACCGGGCCGCTCACTGGTGCGGACTACTCAGAGGCCACAGGACTGCAAGGCAACGGCAGCAGCAAGGTACTGGACTGCACGATTAAGCTAGGCACGTTTAAGACGTTTACTTGCGACTACGACAACATGCATCTGAGCGTGTACAACCGCAGCCTCGCGGGAGTAAGTGGCCCATCGTTTGGGGCGTCTGATTCTGACGGCTCGTATGAGAGCAACGGCCTTGGCATCAACTCGTCTGACCAGTCGGCCTACGTAGGACCCGCGCCAGAGTTTATATCGGGTGCAATTAGCTCTGGCGATCACGATATGGTCGCAACGAGTTTTGCCCGTGGGTTTCACCTCGGCGAGTTTACGACAGCCGCTGCGGGATTCTACGGCATCAACGGAACGAACGTTACGGGAACGATTCACAACTTCGCCCTTTTCCCTTTTCAAACATGGGACGCAACGCCGCTGTATTTCCTAGGCGACGCCTTCTATATATCGGCACAGCTACTGTCTGCGTATTCCTGCGGCCTGCCGATGACCACGACTGCGAATAGGCTGGCGTTCGCTACAGCGATGACCGCATTCCAGACAGCACTTGGGAGAAATGTTACATGAGTTGGCTGATCGTGACCGACGAACAGAAAGCAAGCCTACAACCGATCAACACCGGCAGCGTCCGGGTCAACGTCATCCGCTCAGCGCAAGGCAACTGGATCGTCTGCGCTGACGCACTGCCCGAGGCCGTCGCTGGCGGGCCGCTGGAGTTATTTGCGGATTGGTACGCGGGTCTGCAACCGAGCGACGACACGCCTGCACCACGCCCACCACGTAAGGTAAAATAATGCTAACCTACTTTGACGTTGTTGAGCACCTGATTACGGCCAGCTTTGGTGGTCCGCAAGACGCCGAGCAGCGTGACATTCGCACGGCCGTGCAGCGTGCCTACGACGAAGTTATCAGCATAAAAGACTGGGCCTACTACCACGTGCACGGAAGGGTGCTTACGTCCGCACCGTACAGCACCGGCACGGTCATTACGGCCGGGACGACGGTTACGCTGACGGGTGGGGTTTGGCCAACGTGGGCCGCCACGGGTGGATTTCTGAGAATCGGCAACGAGATTTGCCGGGTGGCAACACGCACCAGCAACACCGTTATTGTTTTAGACTCAACCCTAAGCCTAAAGGCCAGCTTTTCGACAGCCCAGGTGTACACGCTGTACCGAACTGTCTACGCGCTGCCGTCTGACTTTCGCAACCTAGATGAGCCAAGCGACGAGTACAACTGGTGGGCGGGTAGATACATCACGCCTAACGAAGCGATGAAGCTGCAACGCACGGCCAACCAATCGGGCAAGCCGTACAACTGGACGATCCTCAAAGACCCAGACTCCGATGGCTGGGCCCTGGAGCTAATCGGCTACCCATCAACTGTCGAAACCATTGACTTTATCTATCGTCGTTCCCCCCGTCAGATCAGGCTGTCCGGCCACGAGGCCAACTCACGTGTTGGTACGATCACGTCGGCGTCACTTACCGTGACGGGTGTTACAACTGCCTTTGCCGCGTCAATGGTTGGTTCTGTAATGAGAGCTGGAACAACCACAGACTTCCCGCAAACGCTGGCTGGTCTAAAGCCATACGAGGCGGAGTCGCTCATTACGGCACGGTCGTCCACCACATCGCTAACTACCGGAGTGGCACTATCAGCGGCGGCAGGTACTAAGTACCTTATCACTGACCCCATTGACGCACCAGTCAGTATGCACGCGGCCATTCTATCCGCGGCCGAGTACTGGCTGGCCCGTCTACGTGGGGTCAAACCAGACAACGCATTTGCTATGTACCAGCGAGACCTGAAGGTGGCAATGGAGCGTGACCAAGTTGCTCCACTGTCTGGCCGGTCGGCAGCAACGTGGAACGACGGTGGTTGGAGATCACCTCTAGGAACAGACCGAGGCACAACGTGATAACAGTAGATAAGTGGGCCGGGCTAATCACAAACGCAAGTCCGTACTTACTGCCACCTGGAAGTGCGGCAACGCAGGTCAACTTTCAGTGCGTGCGACCCGGCGAGTTGGAGAGCCGACGTGGCCTGTCGTCTGCCGCCGCCATCACAACTGGCGCAACGACCGCCTCTCGTCTTATAGAAATGTATTCCTTTCGCGGCCTGACGGATGCGTGCGGAGTCGTTGTGCAAACAAACGGCGGCCAAGTCTATTACGCCGCCGTAACGGTTGGGGGATGACGTGGCGACACTCTTAACCTCTGGCTACCCGACGTACCCTCTAAGCATTGCCCGTGGCATGAACGGAGACATCTACGGCGTCAACGGACAGGCACGTGGATTTCGGTGGAGGGGAACGGGCACCGCCGATGGGCTGGGCATTGCCGCCCCGTTCGTAGATTCGGCTGGCGTCTCTACTGGGGGATCGCTGACGGTTACGCTGGCCGGTGGAACGGCCAAGTATTACGTACGTGCCGTTGACGTAATCAAAGCAGGTAGCGGCTATCAGTCTGCGCCCGTCATCACCATCGCCTCCACCGGCACCGGAAGCGGGGCAGCGTGTACAAGCGTCGTGAATCGCGGGCGGCTTACAAGCACTCGCATGCTGTCATACGGAAATACCTACGAGGCAACAAAGGTTACTGCCAAGGCCACGTTTCCCGCTGCTCAACTGCCCGGTGGCTCGGGCGGCACGTTGACCATAGCGGCGGCCGGGTATGTGCAGTCCATCCGGGTGACAACCCAAGGGGCGGGATACACGTCTGCGCCCACCGTTGCGTTTACCGGCGGCGGCGGGTCAGGCGCAACAGCTCGCGCAAGCATTAACGAAACGGACGGGGTTGTAGACAGTGTTTCTATTGTGGCCCCCGGCAGTGGCTACACCAGCGACCCAACAATATCCTTTACGGGCGGCGGATATTCGACCACGGCCGCCGCAAGCGTCGTTATGTCCTATCACATTCAGGGCGTAACCATAACGGCCGCCGGTTCAAACTACGTTGGTTCCCCAGAGGTGACCCTCTCTCCTACATTGTACGCGGGCTCCATTCAGGCCATCACAACAGACGGCAAGATCACAACGGCGACGATCACCTCGCCGGGCGAGGGTTACCCAACTAATTCAATCACGGCAACGGTATCGCCTACGCCTGTTGGCACGCCGAGCACCGCGATACTCTCTCCAGTCCTGTCGGCGGAGTTTATCGGCAAGTACTGGATGGCCATTCGATACGTGGAGGACCACGGTGATGGTGAAGACAAGGTGATTGCTAGTTCTATATGCGATCTGGTGTCCGTTGAGGCAGCAAGCCCGGACGCGGGTTTTACGTGGAACTGGACGGACCTTTATATTGACAGCCGCGTGACTCACGTAGAGCTATGGCGGACAACGGCAGACCAAGCAATTGTCCTGTATCGGGTTGCCAAGCTGGCAAAGACAGTGTTTACCTACGCCGATACCGTTGGCGAGAGTGAGCTAATCAACCCGCTGCGAACTGACTTCCGCGTGCTTCCCATCTTGTTGCCGAACGGGCAAGTAAACGCCCGTCGGTTTACTCCGCCGCCTAGCACCGTGTCAATTATGGCCATGTTCCAAGAACGTATGTGGTACGCCGGTGACTCCGCGACCGGACGAGCCAATGCGTTAATGTTTTCCGAGGCCCAAGAGCCCGAGTCCGTAGAGAAGAGCAACGTGATCTTTGTCCAAGAGAACGTACGTGGCGAGGACCAAGTAGTCGGACTGATGCCGTTTGGGTCAGGCATGGTGGTGTTCCAGCGGCGTCACTGCCACAAGATGTCCTTCGTCTCCCAGCCCGTCATCGATGCGTCTATCTCGCTAATTGGCCAACGAGGCATAGTGAACCACAGATGCTGGGACACAGCCGAGGGGGTGGCGTACGTCGTTGATTTCTCGGGCATGTACACGCTAGAGGGTGCGGCAATTACTCCCATTAGCGATGTCATAGCAAATTACTGGAAGTCACTGGCAGACGGCGACATAGACTGGGCCTACTCGCAGTATTTCTTTGTGCGTGCCGACCCATCAACCGGAGTGGTGCGGTTTGTTTATCGGCCGAAATCCGGCGTACAAAACCAAGCGTTGTGCTATCACAGCCTGACAAAGGCGTGGTGGACCGAGACGTACGGCCAAGAGGTGTACTCAGGCGGCTTGGCAACCACCTCGTCAGGCACTGCGGTACGTCCTCGCCTCCTGCTTGGCGGTCAACTGGGCACCCTACTACTGGCGGACCAAGGGTACACCGACCTCAACTCCGCCGGTTCGCCCGTAGACATTGCGTGTCAGTACCAGACCGGCCGCCTGCCGCTAGACGCGGGTCCGTCTAGGAGCGTTGCGGTGCTCTATCGCCCAACGAACAGCACGGCAAACGTAACAGTCGGCCTGTATTTTAACAGCAGCACATCACCGCGGCTTCCGTCTGCCTACGAAGACGACGGGACGGGAGTGGTGTTTGACACAACGGCCGGAATCACAGTGGACATGAACAAAGCTCGTTCACCCCTTGGAGACTCCAATGGTTACGCCTCCGCTAAAATCTCTGGGCGAATGGACCCACGGTCAACCGGCACAGACCGGCACCTTGCCGTTGCTCTGTCGGTGACTGTCAACACAGCAGACAACGCGGCGTCAATATTGGGCATAGCAATACAAGGAGTAGGAACCTAGTGTTTACCTTATCTAGCGGACTGATTCGCAATTCCTTGCAAGACTCTGGGATGTCAGACACGTCCGCCAGCGGGGTCCTTCAGGCAGTCGCAAACTGCACCTTGCCACTTACTCACCGTGGTCCTGCGGCGTTTTCGGTTACCCCCGACGAAAACATTAACCCCGGCCTACGTCCGCCATCAACCGTCAACAACGTCTTCCTTACGCAATCGCCTTGGACAAACGAGGTCTTTAAGCCGTTGGACTACATTGACTACCCACCGCAGGCCGCTGTCCAAATGAATGTTAGCAACACGTGGGCGGTCGGCGGCAACTCCGTGGCCGACCCGTCCGGCATGCCAGCCTACACCTACCAGCGTACGCCCCTTGCCCAGCAGGTGTACCAAGCCTACCAGCCGCAACCCGGCCTGACTTCGGCTGGCCCAACGCACCTCGGACCAACCTACACGGACACCATCTGGTCAGAGACCTCCGAGACCAACGAGCAGTACACCGCCGGGGACACCTATAACGAAGGCGACATCTACAACGAAGGCGACAACTACTTTGAGGGCGACACGTTTAACGAAGGTGATGTCTTTAACGAGGGCGACGTTACCAACAACAAGAAGGTTCTTAACAGGAAAAAGGTCATTAACCAAGGCCCGGTCACAAATAACCAGAGCGTGGACAACATCGGGATCGTCTCTAACTACAATACATTTAACCAGTACGCCCCGTCGTTTTTTCACGGTAACATTAACATAGGCGCAGGTTGCGGTTTGGTTGTACGCGACGTGCCGATCCTGCCGCTGTTTGCGCGTTTTGTGACGGCCGTGCGGTGCAACCACGGCGTTTTGGAAGTTCAAACACAGCCCATGAAGATACTCGGGACTCTCGCCAAGAAGAGCGCTTGGACGCCCGTGACGGTCATTCCGTAAGATAAACGCCCCGCAAAACGAATGTGACGGCGGCGAGACACTATTCAGTAGGAGAAGCAACAATGCCATTTTCAAATCTGCCACGCCCTCGCCAGCCGGACAACAACACTCCGGCCTACTTGCAGAACGACGCCGAAAAGTATAAGGCGATGGCCAGTGCTATGGGCCAAACCGGGGCGGCGGCGTATGGCGGGCTTGGTCAGCAAAACGCCGCCGGAATGAATGCGTTGGGCCAAATTGGCCAAAGCGGGCTCAACGCAATGAGCAACTACGGCACCGTCGCTGGCAATATGTACGGGACCTACGGGGATAATAACACTCGCGCACACGCCGCTAATCAGTCCGCGTTAGGGGGTTTGAGCACAGACTACACCAAGCTTGGTACGGGGTACTTTGACGCGTCCGCAAGCGTGGCTAGGGCAGCGCTCCAAGCAGCGGCCTCGCAAACTCAGGCGGCCAACAGCAACTACAACAACCTTGCTACGGGTCAGTCTAACGTGGCCTCTGGGCAGATGGCCGCGTTGGGCGGCCTTTACAACACCCGAGGCAAGGGCTTTGCTGACTACACAGGCACGGGTGCCGCCGCGTTAAACTCTCAAACCAACGCAACAAGCGAGCTTGGCCGCAGTCAAACCGACTTGGCTGGTGCGTACTTCGCAAGTCAGGCTGGCTTGGCGGGTCAACAAATGCTGGCCCAAAGCAACTTGGGTAGTTACGCCGGAAAACTGAGCGGAGACACAACGGCCGCCCGCGGCGCAATGGGCAGCACGGCGATGGGCGCGACCGGGGCGTTAGGAGCCGCCAATCAGAACGCGCTTGCTAATCTTTCTACCACAGACGCCAACCGAGCCATCGCGCAAGCCAATGCCTACGGACAAGAAAACGTATCGAATCGCAACTTCTTAGGTCAGATGGAGGCATCGCGGGCGGCCATTGAGAACGCCATGTCATACGGCGGCGGGACCTTTGGCGGCGGCGGGTTTGCGATCAACGGCCCCGATGGCGAAATATCCAGCGGCAGCTACGACGGCGGCGGCAGCTACGGCGGCGGCAGCAGAGGCTCTAACGCCGCCACGATAGACCCCAATGCTCTGCTGGCCGAGAGTCGCCGTGTGGGAGATCGCCTGTACAGTGGGGTGGACAACGCCTTTGCAAACTCTCGCCGTGAGGGCACAAACATTCGCAACGACGTAGACCGCAACTACGGCTCCGCGTTGTCGAACATCAGCTCAATACGCGACCTGTCGGCTGGCGAAATGACCGCCGACCGAGACGCAGGCATGTCGCAGATCGACGCCTCTCGTAATAGCCTACAGCCAATGGCAGACAGCTATAGCTCACGCGCAGACGCTGCCTTGGCCGCTGGACGCGAGGGCCTTGGGACCGCAATGTCTAACGTACAGAACGCAGCCAGAGGATACAACCAGCGATCTAACAGCGCACTGAGTGGCCTTAACGCCTCGCTCGCGGGCGGAGAGGCCAGCTTGGCAGACGCCGCCAACAACTACTACGACCGTGCGGCCGCTGAGTTTGCCAATCGCCCCGGCTCATCTGGAAGCGGCTCCTCATCCAGCAGCAGCACCTCAACCGCAAACGCGGCTGACCTGAGGGCCCTCACTAACGGCTACTACAACCAAGCCAACAGCGTCTACAACTCATCCGGCGACAGGCTGAACGCCGTTCGCGGCGACGTAAACGCTGGCGGTAGGGCCTTTGCCGCCCAAGCAGACATTGGGTACGGGCAAGCTAGAGACCAGCTCGGCGGTATGTTCTCCACGCTTGGTAATCAGATGAACACCTCTGGTAATCAGGTTACGAATCAAATGAACAAGTCTGGCAAGCAGTTGATTAACGGCGTTAATTCCTTTGGCCAGACTCTCGCTGGAACCTACAAGCCAGGCACGATACCCGGTCAGTCCGGGTTTGGAAAAGACTACTGGGAGTCGGTGACCGCAGACCAAGACGCCTACGACGTTGCTAACCAAAAGTTCCAAGACAGGCAGCTACGCAACCGGCAGGGTGCGTATGACGCAAATGAACGGAATGGCGCAAACGCAGTGCAGCAAGAATACTTTGGCGGGTTGAGCGGAGATCAACTTGCGCTCCAAGGTCGCTACGGCGGGCCACCTACTGGCCGACCGACTGCCGACTCTCCTGACGGTACAATGGACTACGCGGCCAACCGCCGAGCGGCGGATGCTTGGACGCGAATGATGAACAATCAATAACGCACAGTCAAAGCGCACACACTATGCAAATGCAAGTCAGAGTAAATCCGCTGTCCACTCCGCCCTTGGACCCCAGAGGTCACGAGCGGCTTTTAACCGGCCAGCCCCCGCGTCTCTTGGCTGGTCTGGAGGGACAGCAGCAGTACGGGGATGCGTACCGAGAGGCATCTCAGGCCCGGTCTGTTGGTTTGCGTCGGCAGGCCGATCAGCTCAACGCAACCGCCGCACTTGCCAGCGACGACGCTCGCTATCAGGAATCACTGGGCGGCCTGAGTGCTCTGGCCTCTCGGAGGAACAGCGACCTACAGAATATAGCGGCCCGCAAGCAACTCTTAGGCGGTCTGTTTCAGCCAACAACCTTTCAGCCCACCGTCTTTCAACCTTCGTAAGTAACCTTTATGCCTACAGCCATTAACCTTACGGGTGGTGCATACCAGCCATACGCCCGAGACGATGCCGGTCTCCGGGCGGCCTACAACACAGATGTGGCTCGTGCATACCAGTCGGCGGACACTCGTTTCTTAGATAAAAAGAACGCAAGGCCTGGCGTTGGTTTGCTAGGTCACTCGTCCGTCGCCTCGCAAGCAGGCACCGCCTTGGCGGAGGGCCTTGCAGACGCGGAGATGCGACGGAACACCGGACAATCAGAAAACAATGCTCAAAACCTCAAAGCGGCTACCGCTCGCTCGCAATACGGAATGGCCCTACAGGGTCTTCAAAACACAATGAGAGCCAGCGAGCAGGCCGCCGCCCTGCCACCCGGTGGCGGCAACGGAATGAACTCAGCGGGCATGACGGTCTTTCAACCCACTAGCCTTTTGAGGGGGCTTGGGCCTTATGTTAGTTGAAAAAAAGGTACATCGTATGCAACTAGACCTAGACGATCTGACCAACGCCGCGTTAAAGCGTCTTGTCCAGAAGCTCCTAGCGGGTGACGAGGAAAATGACGCCAAGGTCGCAAAGACCATTGGGCCGCACAACTCAAAAGAGGAGGCAGCCGAGGAGCACGGTAAGACAAAGAACGACCTTGCTGACCTACACGAGGAGATGCACGGCAAGCCCAACACCCCAAAGGTTACACGCGACGACTTGCCGTACGAAGATGGCGAGTTGCCTGACATTCTACCACCCAAGAAAAAGAAGGCATAACAATGGACCCAAGACGCGCCGCACGTGTGATGGACTATATCTCATCGCCTAGAGACCCGTACCTCAAAAATGGTCTAGTCGATGACATGATAAACGATCCTATGGGCTGGCCGCCCAAGACGAGCGACTGGCGCGCAAAAGATGCGTACCTCCAAGGCACCCTCGTTGATGAGATGATTAACGCTCCCCCACCGAGCATGTACGACATTACGGAGTCCCCACGCTATCCGATGGGAGAGCTTCCGCTCCAGACTATGAAGGACATGCGACAGGCTCAGGCAGGACGAGAGTCAATTCTAAGTGGGCGTGGTCAGAACCTGCGTAACGCCAGCCCATTTCAGGGCGTCACCCGACAAAGCATGATGAACGCAGATGAGGCCCACCGTGCGGCGATGATGGGTGATGATGGCCGTGACGGCATTGCGGCAGCGGCCGCGCTACTTGCATTAGGTGGTATAGGTGGCATGGCCGGTCAGACCGTCAGTGACCATCGCCGTGGCCTTAACGTATCTCGTGACCTACAGCGTCAGGCCGCAATGGATGCCTCTGTTCGTCCCGACTACAGCAACATGAACATGACCGACTTGGGACCCGGCGGAGACCTTGCGGCCCTAGTAGAAGAGTCTCGCCCCATCCCCATGTCTACCCCAATGGTGACAGCAGATGGCGAAGACAACAGCTTTGCACGAGCGTACATTGAGCGACTGATGAACCAACGGTTTATGAAGTAGGAAAACATGCCAGACAACAACCCCCTCCTAGCCCGCTACATGGCAATGAACACCGACGATCAGGCCGACGCATACGCACGTCGGTACGACTACAAAACAGACCCGTCGATTCGCGTACCGTCCCTAGCCGAACTCGCCGCGTTGGAGGAAGCGTACGCCACCACTACGGGCAAAGTTGCAGTTACAGTCAACCCCGGCATGGCACAGCCAATAACCGATCCTGTGGTTGATTCCAACCCACTAACCGCCGCGAACAGCGCACGGTTACGTCAGCAAGCCGTCGCTGTCCCGATGACACAAGCCGACCGAGCGGCGGCCGCTCAACGTGAGCACGATAGACGAAGCGGAAGACGACCGCTTAACGACCCGCCCGCACCGATGGCACCGCCACCACCGATGGCACCGATGGCACCAGACCCCTACGATCAACGAGCAGCGGTTGAGCCACCCGAGGTAGAGCCCGACCAGTTTGAGCCGCTGCCAGCGATGGGGTCACCAGCACGGCAGTTCCCCGCAGAGATGCAACCCCGCGGCGAGGACCCCCGTGTTCGCATCCCCGGCATTCGGTCACAAGAAGTAAACCCCGGCATCTTGGAGGATGACTACATTGTTGACTACGACCAGTACGGCCAGCCCGTTAGACGCAGCATTGCCCCTCACGCCAGCGATTACCAAGAGCCCGCAACTAATAAGTGGACAGGCGCGCAAAGCTTCGCACAGCAACCGTCTAAAGAGCAATTGGGTGCCATACAAATTATGATCCAAGCTGGCATTGACCCAGTGCGTGCAGAGCGGATGGTTATTCTTGGGGAGTCGATGACGACACGCGAGCGAGACGTAATACGGGCTAACGACAAGTTCCAACGTCAACGCCAAATCGACCTAGAGACAGCCCGGCGGCAACAACAAATGGGGAGGAGATATTCCGATGGCAATTGATCCAAACGAAGACCTAAAGCAGGCCGAGGCGATTCTCAACGGCAAGATGGACGAGCGAAACGCCACGCCAGCAGCAAGGCAACTGGCATTGCGAATTAAGAACCAGCCACTAACTTACCCCAACAAGCCGAAATCTATGGGTGGTGGTCCTCGTCCCCGTGGCCCTTTACCGCGTCAGACTTCGTCGCTGTCGGGCGGCATGGTGGGCGCACCTTCAGAGCCAATGAGCCCAGACGAGTCAATGCTTGTCGGTGACCAAAGAGACGCCGCGATCATAAGCAAGAGCCTGCGAGACAATGGCTACACAACCGACGATGCGAACGACCCACGCTTTGCAGCGGAAGGTCGGATGTCTAACAGACGCGAAAACCCGTCCACGCAAGGGGACGAAGCCGAGTTAGACGCGCAGATTTCTCGGGAAAACCGGAACGCTGGTCAGACCAGCCCATCCGACCGTCCGGGCACGATTGGTCAAAACGATCCAAACATCGCTATGGGGCAGATCACAGACGAGAATCGCCAGAACCAACGCAACTGGAATCAGTTCGCAAACGCCAGCCCCGGCAGCGAGGTCCAAGCACGTTATAATCCCAGTGGGTACGCGGCGTATGAGAACCGCGTCACGCAGAACCGCCAGCTCGCCAACGAACGCGAGCGGTATGCTCGTCAGCAAGAGCTAAACTTGCGGTCGCCCGAAGAACACGAGGCGATATTAGAGGCCGGAAGACAAAGCGCACAGACAAGAAAAGACAACATCCGCAACAACGAAGTCATGCGCCGAACCGGCCTGACGGCGGCCGATGTAGCCGCAATGAAGACGCCTGCGGAGAAAGAAAAAGCTATGTCAGAGGCACGCGCAATGGATGCCCGAGCACGTGAGGAGTCCTACCGCCGACAGGCAAGGCTTGGTGGTGGAACGGTTAGCGGTCGAACGGCACGCGCCGACGAGGTCCTCCAAGGCATGACGCCCGACGCCAGAAGCAGAACGCTTGCGCAAGTGTTTGGTGGCGGCGCCATGGGTGCAAATGACGTAGAAGCACAGGAAGGAGCAAATTTGATCCGTGGCCTGCTTTCAGGAGGGGTGGGGCAGGGCGGTGCAGCCAACGGTGTGTTAGCTCAGGCGCAAGCGGCAGGGGCTAACCAACAGAACGCACAGAACGCCCAAGCCCTGCGTCGTAAGGACGAAGATCAAATCATTGGCGACCAATACGCCCCCGGTGGCGGCATGTTTGGACACGATGCGTTTACGCTAGACGAACAAAACCAAGCCGTCGCAGACCTGAGGGCACGCGGCTACACGGAGCAACAAGCACTGGACGCAGTTCGTCGTATTAAGCGGGAGCGTACTGGCATTCTTGGCCAACCAGGTATCTAGGGGTCAACATGGCACGCTCTCCACTGTACGACATCTACGATCCGTACGGCAGCAATAGCCTGTACCTACCGTACGAAGACGGTACGGACATGGAGCCGCTCGGCCTCATTCCGCTTGGCAAGCCGAGGATTGAGGACCTTCTTCCCCCAGAGAGAAAGAAGTCCATGCTCACCGACTTGGCAAACGCCGGGTCTAGTGGGCTGTCTGGCCTTGGGTGGTTGCTAGATACTCCCGGTGCTATGGTGCGTGGCGGCCTGTCGGGTGGAGTAGGCAAGGCGTTGTCTGCTCTTTATGAAAGCTCGGACGACCGCGTTACCGGACGAGAGCTTGGGCGACAGTACGGGCTGGTAGGCGACAAGGATACGTGGGGTAACTTCTTTGGTGGACTGGCGAGCGAGGTGCTGCTGGACCCACTGACGTACGCATCCGGCGGTCTTGCGGGTCTCTTCAGTCCTGCTAGGACAGTCGCTGGCAAGGCAATGACTAAGGCCGGTCTGCTGGACAACGCACTCAACAAGGCCGCCATTGCTGATGACTTCGCGGGCAAACGTCAGTGGATGCGAGCAAGCACACCTCGGTCTGTGATTACCTCCCTACCAGCAGCCGAGCAGGAGGCGGCGTGGGAGGCGTTTACCACCGGGCTAGGCAAGCAAGGGGCGGACATTTCAACCTTCGCTGACGACGCCCTGTCCGCGACGAACCGAGTTGATCTGCCGTGGAGGTCGATGGGCGCACGCGACCTGTACGGTAAGGCCGCAGGTGACTTCCTTGCAAAGACCGGCGACAGGCTTGGTGAAGCAATTAGTGGGGCACCTATATTAGGTGACGCCGTGCGTGGTGCCGGTAAGTTATTTAATACGCCCGTCTTGGGTTTCCTAAAGGCCGACCGGCAACGCGAGGGACGTGTACTCAACCAGACTCGTGAGGCCGCGGATGTTTTACGGCGAGAGGGTCTGGCGGCAGATCAGATCGCCCTGCTTTCCGACAAGCTGCCGGGCGTGCCCCCGGCAGACTACAGCCGCTACCTGCAAAATGAACTTACGGCCCCCGAGGAGTTCTACAACCCCGCCACCGGCCGTTCGCTACTACCATCGGCCAGCAACATGCCGTCCGCGTATGGCCTGAACGACTTGGATGTGTCCGGCCAGCCCGTGTTGGACGACCGTCTTAGGGCACTGCAAGCTGCGTTTGGCCCAGGCTCAACGTCTCCACACCACGACTTTGTTGCTAAGTTTCGGCTAGACCGAAAGCGAATGCTAAAGGAACTACGGGACTTGGGTGCCCCGGCTCGTGAGGCAAAGTCCGCACAGGGGGCAACCTTCCTTCCGATGCAGCAGGTTGGGTTTGATACTCCACGCCCACGTGTTCGTCAGCCGGGCGACCCGAACTACGTCCCGCCAAAGGCACGCACCGCAGAAAAAGTTGCGTCGGTCAACAACATGGACGCGGGGAGACAGGAGTACCTAGACGTGCCGGGCACCTACGACACGGTCAATCAGATGTCAATGGACGCCGGTCTACAAGACGCGATCTTTGCGTCCGCCCCGTCTGGCTACTCGGATGTTTTTACATCTTGGATGAGAAGACGCTACCCCAATTTTCCAGCCGACTCCGGGCTGTATGACAAGGTTCTGGACAACATAGAGCCCGCAAAGCTTCCGCTGCTTCCTGCCTCACATCCCATCAGCCAAGAACTAGACAGCCTCAGTGCCCTAAAGAAATCCGGTACGCCACTAAGCCCGGAGCAGGTAGAGCGTGCCGATCTATTAACTGCCGCGTCCAACACAGAAAGACGTAGCCTGAAGGAGGAGGACCTCTACAAGCAACTAGGTAACTTCCTTAATAACCTAGACACGCAGTACGCATCTAAGGGCGTTCCGGTCTTTGGTGAGCACCCCGCCGCTGCAATTGCTAACTACACCATGTCCCAAGGGCGGGCGGTTGACAACGCTAAGTTTCTGACGGAGCGACTAAAGAAGTGGCGTCTCAACGAGGCGTCCAACATGCGTCCCGGTGCACAGGTGTACACCGCCGAGGAGGCACTGGCCAAGCTAGGGTTCGACCCACAGACGGCACCCGCTGTCATGGCGCGTGAGTTCGGAGTTCCCGACCTGTCAGAGGTTTCTTTTCCGAAAGAGATGATTGACGACTACGCTGCCAACGTGCCGGTCGCCACCGTAAAGCCCAAAGACGCCGGGCCACTTGCCCAAGCGTACGACCGAGTAACCAAGAGCTTTAAGACCTTGGCACTGGCCTTTCCTTCAACGAAGGTGCGTGACAGATACTCCGGTATGTTTGCGTCAGCACAGAAGGGTATCTTTAGCCCGGAGTCACGGCGTGCCGGTGAGTTAATCGGTGGTGGTAACTACGAGGCGGCCGCCAAGTTAATGCAGAAGAACGTCCCCGAGTACGCCAACCTGACTACCGAGGAGGCAGTGCAGAGGCTAAAGGTTGAGATGGGCGGTCGGTTCGGCGCAAGCTCCAACATCATGGAGGAAACAGGCAGTGGCGCACGTGGCGTTGACATGCGTGAGATGTTCCCCGGTGCAAGCGAGCCAAGCTGGGCAGACATTGGCCAGAACTTCAGAGAGAACTGGCGTTCGATACCTAACCTAGCGGCTGTTCGCAGCATGACCGGGAGAAATCCTAATCCATTACTGGACCTTGCCGACCGTGCCCAGTCTTCTGGTGACGCGGCCAATCGCTTTGGTGCTTACCTAGCCTCTCGTTCTCAGGGCAACGCAGCTATAGAGGCCAAGCGACTGTCCGACCTGACGCAGGTGGACTACTCACCCGAGGCGTTCACGGCCTTTGATCGCCAACTCAAAACTCTTTTCCCCTTCTACAGCTACACCAAGGGCATCGCTCCCCTAGTGGTAGACGAGATTTTAAACAACCCGACCGGGCTGATGGGAAAGTCGATCCGTGCAATCGACGCTGGCTCCCGTCCAGCCGAGGGCTCGTTTGTTCCTGAGTACCTTCGTCAGTCCGCAAGCATTTCGGTTCCCTCTGGCATTCCGTTTCTTTCTTTGCCAGAGGGCTCCGGTC
>Ga0194051_1000393_pt1 | contig 25115 bp, 22 predicted proteins | sample SepL2320m_MetaG_FD_161275 | JGI IMG/M metagenome (GOLD analysis project Ga0194051, IMG submission 161275) | Anoxic zone freshwater microbial communities from boreal shield lake in IISD Experimental Lakes Area, Ontario, Canada - Sep2016-L239-20m | ecosystem: Environmental > Aquatic > Freshwater >... | reverse complement strand
ATCTATTCATCTCCTCGCTGGCCACAAATTCAGCTTGTCCAAAGCTCTTTCCCAAAGCAGCGTGAGTAAAAGTTTCCTTTTCTTCACTGACGTGCGCTATCCGAAAACTTCCATCAACAGCGGCATATCCGATTCGAGATCCGTCTGGAGATGGCCTTGGATCTATAGCCGCGACTGGGTGTGCGATTGAATTCACTTTTCCACTTACTAAGTCAGCGACCCTAATCTCACCCGATTCGGTATAGACCGCTATTCGGTGATCACCATCGGTGGTGTACGAGGTGATGCCACCGCTACTTTCCCGGAGGCGCTCTCTTCGAGCTCTCTCCTGGATGGAAAGTTCTTCACTCGCTCCGCTCTCAACCACTCGTCGCGGAAGACCGGTGGTGGTGTCGAATGCCCAGAGCTCGTTACGCCGATCATCACCGCTGGGGGAGCGGAGGAAGGTGAGCCGGGTGCCATCTGGGGAGATGGCGAAAGAGCGCGGTACCCCCATCGAAAAGCGGAGAGTGCGGGCATAGAGGCGAGGGAAAGTTGCGCCATCGGCAGGTGTACTCATCCCGGAAGATTAGCGACTCTTCTTCCCTAACCAATACCCTGTGCTCATGTCGCCTGCGAAAAGACTCCTCTTGGTGCACGCCCATCCGGATGACGAGAGCATCAATAATGGGGCCACGATGGCTGCTTATGTAGCTGCTGGAGCCGGGGTGACCCTGGTGACCTGCACCCGAGGCGAAGAGGGCGAAGTCCTCGTGCCAGCCCTCTCGCATCTTGCGAGCCATGAGAGAGATGAATTAGGAACGCATCGCGAGGTGGAGTTGGCTAATGCGATGGCCGAATTGGGAGTGCGGGATCATCGATTTCTTGGCGCCCCAGCAAAGCGGTGGCGCGATAGTGGAATGATGGATACTCCTCCTAATGAACGCTCAGATAACTTTTGGAAAGCTGACTTCGACGAGGTAGTGGAAGAGCTGTTGGCGATCATCGAAGAGATTCGTCCACAGGTTGTCATTACGTACGACGAATTTGGCGGTTATGGTCATCCGGATCATATTCAGGCACATCGCATCACTATGGCAGCTGTTGGCCTCGCGAGATGGAAAGTTTCAAAGGTGTACTGGAACGTGATGCCACGATCTGTTCTCAAAGTTGCCATGGACGCAATGAAAGAACAAGGATCAGATTTCTTTGGTGCGGAAAATATCGAAGATGTGCCGTTTGCAAAGCCTGATGAATTGGTAACAGCCGTGGTAAACGGTGAGGCACATGTCGATGCCAAAATGAATGCCCTCAAAGCGCACGAAACCCAGATAACAGTGGATGGGCCATTTTTTGCGCTCTCCAACATGTTGGGTCAAGGCGTCTTTGGCAAGGAGTATTACCAATTGGTTCTGGGAGTGGCTGCGGAACCATTCGACGAGAACGGTCGCGAGACAGAGCTTTTCGCGGGTGTGAGTCTTGATTAAGCGTGTCCAAAACTATCTCGTAGGGCTTGTGTTCGGAATTGCCGCCGCCGCCTTACTCATACTTACGCACAATGCCTATCCGCCGATCGGAATAGTCCTTGCTTTATTGGGTTTCTTGGCGCTCTCGATCGTGGTGCGGGGGTACTTAAAATCTCGTAGTACTTATGCGTGCTACATCTTGGGTGTGGTGGGTCTCATCTATGTGGCAGCAACCCCGCGCGCGTCTGAGTTCCTGATACAGGGAAATACCGAAGGCTATCTACTAATCTTGGGGGGACCACTAGCCGCCATATTTCCCCTCATCAAGAGAGCACCCACCACATAAACATGTCTCGTCGCGTAATGATTCTCTTTGTCGCTGGCGTGGGCGCACTGGTACTCCTATGGCTAGGTGGCTGGCTCTTAGTTGGTGGCGACATTCCTCGGAACACCATCGTTCGTTCCCATGATTTATCTGGTGAACTGAATGTTGGTGGCATGTCGCGCGAGCAAGTATCGAAGCTCGTCACACGCGATCTCACTAAGATGGCGAAGTCCAGAGTCGTGGTGGATGTTGATGGACGAGTCTTCAAGCGGAAATACTCAGATCTTGGAATATTTCTCGATGCAGAAGCCACCGTTAACCAAATCAAATCAAGAAGCGCAAACCCCATGAAGATCATTCAGGCGCTTACTGGTGGCCTCATCTATGACCCGGTGTATACCTTCAGTGAAAGCACATTGACGCGAGCAATTTCAGATATTGCTGCACAAACAGATCTGGCGCCCACGGAAGGAGACGTCGTCTTCTCTGGGACTCGACCGGTGACTGTTGACGCGGCTGCCGGACATGCACTCGACATACAAGCAGCAGTGAAGTCAGTGCGCACTGGATGGAATCAAACCCGTACTTTTAAGTTCAAGTCACCCTTAATTGCCCCAGAAGTCACCACGGAAGAAGCCCAAGGCTCACTGCGGCTTGCGCAAAAGGCGGTCAGTGATTCCGTTCTCCTCACCGTGGATGGACACGAGATTAAACTCAAAGTTTCTGACATTTCATACGCGTTAGATTTCGCAAATGTTGGTGCTGGAAAACTGGAGCCAAGATTCTCGAGCGAGTTGCTCACCCAAGTTCTGGGACTGAAGTGGACCAAATGGGTCACTCCGCCGCTAAATGCAAAATTCTCAGCAGTGGGTGGCGTGCCAAAGTTGCAACCAAGTGCGCCAGGACATGCGGTTTCGGATGAGGAACTGACATCAGTCTTGCTCCCAGCTATCAGCGCAGTAGGTACTGCTCGCGTGGCAAGTGTGCAGACTTCTTTAGTCGAGCCAAGGGTCACCACCGAGATGGCCGGCGGTCTTGGAATAACCGAAGTTATTTCAACCTTCACCACAAAGTACCCACCCGCTGCATATCGCATTCAAAATATTCACCGCGCGGCTGATCTCATTGACGGGACCATTCTCCAGCCAGGTGAAATATTTAGTCTTAACAAGGTTGTAGGTGAGCGAACTGCTGCTAATGGATTTGCTGAAGGCATTATTATTAGTCAAGGTCGATTTGAGAAAGATTTTGGTGGCGGTGTCTCGCAAGTTGCAACCACAACATGGAACGCCGCCTGGTTCGCAGGGTTAGATCTTGTAGCTCATATGGCGCACTCTTTCTACATTTCTCGATACCCTGCCGGACGCGAATCAACAGTGGCTTGGCCCAAGGTGGATATGCGTTTTAGAAATAATTTTGATACTCCCATCATGGTCGATACCTCCTATACCAACTCAACTTTAACGGTCTCCATTTATGGGAAGAAGAAGTTTGAGGTCGAAACGATCACTGGCCTGTATCGCAATATTAAAGAGTTTGAAATTCTCGATGATGACTCACCCACGTGTATTCATCAAGACGGAGTTCAAGGTTTCGACATTACGGTGACTCGAGTTGTGAAACTCAACGGTCTTGAGGTGAAACGTGAGCCGTTCAACACCCATTATATTCCTGAGGACAGAGTTACTTGCACTAATCCGGAAGCGGTCTTTGGAAATCCCACGCCTCCAAAGCCAAAAATAAAAGCAACTCCGAAACCCGCAACTTCAGCCACACCTTCCCCGACCCCCACAGCCACCCCCACAGCCTCGGCTATGCCTACTGCGAGCTCCACTCCCACGCCTGTCCAGTAGCGGAATCTCGTACTTCAATACCCAACTCAGCCAAGGCTTCGCGCAATTCATCTGATTGCTTCCACTCGCGACGGCCGCGTGCATCCTCTCGTTGACGTAGCAGCTCATTAATCTCAGCGGAGCTCTCTTTGACCTCTTGGCGAGTGAGATCGAGGCCAAGGAATTGATCAAAATAATCAAAGAGAATCGCCCGCTGGTCTAATGGCAGCGCCTCATCCTTTTCGATCTTCCTGAGGAGTTGAATGAGGGCAGGAGAGTTGAGGTCTTCTTGCAGCAGCGCGAGGCCTTGGTCGATGACTTGGCTTGTTTCATGTGTCATCACAACTTTTGGGTTTCGCCAAGTCGTGAGTTGCAATCGCCATCGTGCAATCGTCTTATGTGCTGCGGCAATCGCGGCCCACGAAAGATCGAGTTGGGTGCGATATCGGGATTCTAGAAATGAGAGCCGGAGCGCGAGTGGGTCGAAACCACGAGCGATGAGATCACTCACGAGCACCACATTCCCGCTGCTCTTAGACATCTTTCGACCCTCGAAAAGCAGGTGTTCGCCGTGCACCCAATGCTTGACTACTTCGAGACCCGCCACAGAGTCACTTTGCGCGCGCTCATCTTCATGATGCGGGAAACGCAGATCTATCCCACCTAGATGTACGTCTATCGAATCTCCCAAATGTTCAAGCGACATGGCCGAGCACTCGATATGCCATCCTGGGAAACCATTTCCCCAAGGAGATGGCCAGGTCATCGCGCGATCAGTGCCAGCATTTTTCCAGAGCGCCCAATCTGCGTGGAAGCGTTTAGCTTCACCGCCCTTACCTTCAAGCCGATGCCCGGGCTTTAAGTGATCGAGTGAGTTTCCGCTCAGGGCACCGTATGTGGGGAATGACTTCGCATCGAAGAAGAGCGAGCCGTCAGTACCCACGTAGGCGTGACCTGCTTCCTCGAGTTTTTGACAGATGTCGATGATCAACTGGATAGATTCACTTGCTCGTGGATACACGTCGGCAGGAAGCACGTTGAGGGCTTTTAGATCTTTGTGAAATGCCTCTTCGTAGAAGCGTGCGATGGCAAATGGGTCTTTGCCCTCCAATTTTGCCTGCTCTAAAATCTTGTCTTCTCCCTGCGCATCAATCTGCGAATCGTCAACTAGGTGACCCACGTCTGTAATATTTTGAATAACGCTGGTCTTCCAACCGTTGAGGTGTGCGAGTCGGGTGATGAGGTCTAGCAAGAGAAAGGTACGCAGATTGCCCACGTGTGCAAAGCGATAGACCGTCGGTCCACAAGCGTAAATCTTGAGGACGTCGCTAGCAGGAGTCACGGAAACGACTGCTCGGGCTTTCGTGTCGTAAAGGCGCACGCTATTAATGTATCTAAAGGTTCCTACTCGCGCGACAGATAGATATTGCGATGATGCTCGGTGAATCCCAAGCTTTCATAGAGCGCAATCGCTGGCTGATTATGGGAATCTACTTGCAGGAACATAAAGGGATATCCACGCTCATTCGCACTGTTGATCGCGCATTCAACAAGGGCCCGGGCGATTCCCTGCCGTCTCAAATCGGAATTGACGCGCACCGCTCCCAGCGCGCTCCAATTCTGCGCAAATCCCACGCGGGCACTACCTACTACCTCATCTAATTTGGTGTAGCTCAGGAAGAGTGGATTGCCACTGAGGAGAACCTGCTCTCCCTGGCTACCTAAGTTTCGACCATGTGCAGTGATCCACTCAGCGGATGGAGTTGACGTACTTTGGATTTCGCTAAAGGTATTTTCTGTGATGACTTTGTCGCGCGATCCACGCACCATGACGGATAGGTCGAGATGGGATTTCCAACCGCGCTCATACAAGGAAGCGGCCACGCCATCAAAGAGAGGTATGGGCAGCGAAATGATGGTGGGTAAGGATCGGGATTGGTAAAACTGATCCGCTTCGGCAATATCGTCGTCGAGTGAACTCTCATTCCAGACTGTGCTCTCCCAAGGTGGTGCACACGGCACCATAGAATTGGCACGCCGGGTGTAGCCATCAGCGGCCCGCAAGAGCCAGCGAGCCGTCCGCAAGTGGTCAGGGCCGCTCCACAGTTCACTACTCGCTAATTCAATGTCGAGGACGCGTTGTGACGCGGGCGTTCCAGTTCCCCGAGGGGCAGGCACGACTCGCCACGCAACAACCTTGGTTATGTCAAATAATTTTAGGCCGCTCTTGGTCTCTAATTGTCCAGTGGGTAAGAGGATGCCCACTAAATCGTCAGTGTGACCTTCCTCGCTTTGGATCCGAACGGAGAGACGTTCGCCCACGTGGCTAAGGAGGTCGTTCGCCGCTCGTTCTGGCAAGGCACTCACCCACTCCGCTCCCGATATGCTCCTTCACATACTAGGCTTGGCATGAACGAAATGGAGAGACTATGACCTACGTGATCGCCCAACCTTGTGTAGACCTTAAAGACAAGGCGTGCATTCAAGAGTGTCCCGTTGATTGCATTTACGAGGGTGAACGGATGCTCTACATCCAAGCCGATGAATGCGTTGATTGCGGTGCATGCGAACCCGTATGCCCAGTGGAAGCTATTTACTACGAAGATGATGTCCCAGCGCAGTGGAAAGAGTACACCGCAGCGAACGTCGAGTTCTTCGATGGAATTGGTTCACCTGGTGGAGCAGCAAAAGTCGGCATGTACGAGAAGGACCACGCGATCGTTTCTGCGTTGCCACCTCAAGAACACGAAGGTCATTGATTTAAAAAGTGAGCGATAACGCCACTTTTGATCTCCCTGAATTTCCCTGGGATCGACTTGCGCCACTTGGAGATAAGGCGCGCGCACATCCCGACGGAATAGTTGATCTTTCGATTGGCACACCTGTTGACTCAGTTCCTGAAGTGATTCAAAGTGCGCTCGCTGCCGCAAGTGATTCCCCTGGCTATCCGCCCACGGCAGGCATTCCAGCACTTCAAAAAGCGATGCGAGATTGGTCTATCAAGCATCTAGGTACCAGTGAGAGCGTGGGCGTGCTCCCTAGTATTGGCTCGAAAGAGATGGTCACCCTCCTTCCGTTTTTATTACGAGCCAAGCGCGTGCTCTATCCCGATATTGCTTATCCCTCGTATCACGTGGGTGCAGTTCTTGCGGGAGCTGAAGCCATTCCGGTGGGCGAAGATCCCAAGTCGTGGCCGGCTGCGGATTTTGCTTGGATCAACTCGCCTTCAAATCCCACTGGCGCACTTATGAGTGATCAAGCAGTTCGTGATGCGATTCAATGGGCAAAATATAATGACGCGTATTTGGTCTCTGATGAGTGTTATCTCCAACTTGGTTGGGAAGCAACCCCACGCTCGGTGCTCTCCTTCCCAGAAGCTGTCGATGCGAAAGTCATTGCGTTGCACTCACTTTCCAAGCGCTCAAACTTAGCTGGTTACCGAGCGGGTTTTGCAGTCGGTAATCCCTCGGTGATCTCAGAATTACTAGAAATCCGTAAACACGTCGGAATGATGATGCCCGGCCCAGTGCAGGTAGCGATGATCGCTGCATTGGCTGATACAGACCACGTGACGAAGCAACGAGCTGTCTATTTGAGGCGCCGCACAGAACTTCATCGTGGACTCACGGTCGCTGGTTTTACGATTCATGATTCGGTCGCCGGTCTCTATCTCTGGGCCACGCGCGATGAAGAGTGTTGGAAAAGTGCTGACTGGCTTGCCGGGCATGGAATCTTGGTGGCGCCTGGAGATTTCTATGGCGTTCGTGGAAAGAACTTTGTGCGTGCTGCGCTGACGGCAACCGATGAACGTATCGATGCTGCGGTGGCTCGGCTCACCGCAACTGCTTAATCAACTCTCTCTGCTCGAGTAATCGAGTCTATCTCGGTAGGACCATTGACCAAGACCAGTGATCCACCATCGAGGATCACTTCTGCGTACAGATTAAAATCTGCAACCGTTGAATTGAAAAGCTTTCGCACTTGTTTTCCCGTTGCGACCGCCTTCGAGTGATTCTCACTCTGAAAGAAGTCCGGAAAGGTAAGCACTTCACGTGCGAAGTCGATCTCCTCTGAGGTGACGTCAGAGGCCCGTCCCCAAAGATCTCGCGGTGAACGAATATTCAGGGCGCTAGTTGTGGGGGCCCCTGCATCGGAAACGTGCAGTTCTGTCGAGAGTTGCACTATCTCTAAGTTGAGCGCCGATGCGGTGAGGAGCCAGACGACGGAAAGCCAATGGTTTGATAGATCGAAGGAGATGCTGCGGGGTTCGTTGTTCAGATCGGTGAGAAAGTTAGCGCTCTTCGAAACCCAATTTCGCGTTGATGTGTAAGAGAGTTCGATCCGGCCGGTGGTGTCGTAGTACGTAATGAGTGGCCGCGCTCCATTCTTCTCCCCAAGAAGCGTGGGATAGAGCGCAGATAAGGACATCCCCCGATCTTACGCGCGATATTATGAATGAGTGAGCGAAGCAATTCTGCTAGTCGGCGGCCAAGGCACCAGGCTGCGCCCGCTCACTGACTCCACTCCTAAGCCCTTATTGCCGCTCGCCGGTGTTGCGTGTACTACTCACCAATTACTCAAAGCCAAGGCTGCCGGGGTGACCCGAGTCGTGCTCGCTACGTCGTATCTGGCCGACGTTTTTGAGGCACAGTACGGAGCCGGAGAAGCGCTTGGGCTCGAATTAGTTTATGCGGTGGAGCGCGAGCCACTCGGCACCGGCGGCGCCATCGCTAATGCTGGGCAATTCCTTAAGGGCGATGACCCCATCTTGATCTTCAATGGCGATGTCATCTCGAATCACTCACTTGAAGAACAGTATCGAGTTCACCAAAGTTCGGGCGCAGTGGCCACCCTGCACTTGACTCCAGTGGAAGATGCCAGAGCGTATGGCTGTGTGCCCGTAGACGATTCTGGTCGAGTGAGCGCATTCTTGGAGAAGATGGAGAATCCAGTAACTAATTTGATTAACGCTGGATGCTACATATTTAATCGATCCATCATTGATGCAATTTCGTTAAACACTGTGATTAGCGTTGAGCGCGAAATATTTCCCGAGCTAGTTAAGCAACACGTACAAGGGTTTGTTTCTCACGATTACTGGATCGATTTAGGAACGCCCGAGGCATTCACTAAGGCATCGGCAGATTTAATTACCGGGCGGGCTTACTCACCGGCCCTAGGAAGTTTGAATATGGAGTACCTAGCAAATGGCGCAGAAATTGCAAAGAGCGCCCGCATTACGGGGGGAACTTTCTTAGATAAGGGCGTCACAGTAGATGAGGCAGCGTATGTTCATCAAAGTGTGATTCTTGCTGACTCGCGGATAGGTAGTAATGCGCATATAGAGAATTCTTTTGTCGGACGAGGCGTAAAAATAGGTTTAGGTATCAAATTGGTAAACGTAGCGGTGGGCGACGGCGTAGAGATCAATGAAGGAAGTGCGGTTCCTGAAGGTGCACGACTTAGCGCGTAGAGAAAAATTCTTCGAGCGAAAGTGCGCTTCTCGGGTGTGGCGAATGTGCTGAGTAGCCGACCGCAATCGCGCCCAGAGGCTGCCACTCTTCTTTAAGTCCAAGAGTTTCGCGGACGATCTGTGAGCAGAAGATGGTCGATGAAATCCAGGCTGAACCTACGCCTTCGCCATGCAATGCAAGTAGGAAGTTCGCCACCCCTGCTCCACCAGCAATCATGAACATATCCCGCTCTGAGTCATCTCGCTGGTCTCCGTACGTGTGCGCTCCATCGAGTGAAACAAATGCCAGTATGACTTCGGGGGCGTCATAAAGAATGCGCCCGCGGTGTAAGCGCTTCTCGATGCTTTCAGCATCTGTACCCGACTTTTCCAAGTCGTTGCGCCACGCCGCCGTCATGTGATCGAGTACTTCAACTCTTTGTGCTTTGAGTCGAATAAAGCGAAGTGGGTGGGTGTGGTGCGGCGCTGGGGCAGTGAGCGCTGCGCCTACTGCGATTTCAAAAACTTCCAGTGGAATGGGCTCATCAGTGAATTCACGAATAGTGCGTCTGGTGGTGATTGCTTCGCGGTGCCCAAGTCGGAACCAGTCATCCTTACTTTTGCGGATAAGCGCGCTTACTCCTGGCCCATCTTCTGAAGTAACAAAATGATTGATGCCAGAGATGATAGCCACTGGACTTTGGGTGAGCTTTTGGCGTACGAGTTCCGAGGCAGAAGCGATTTCGTCTACGGTCGCCATGACGGTGGCTTCAAGCAAGTTGCCGGCACCATCTACTCTCCCTCTAAAGTCGTTGAGAACTTGGATACCTGCGGCTCCGATGGCCATATCAACCAGTCCATCGCGCCAAGCGCGCCCGAACGTGTCGGTAATGATGACACCAATGGTGATTCCTAGAGCTTTTTGAATATCCCCTCGAATTTTGCGCGCACTCGCGTCTGGATCTAGTGGGAGAAGTGCGGCGAAGCCGTGAGGAACATCAGACATGTCGACACCAGCCGCCGCCATGATAAATCCGTGACGTGTTTCCACAATGGAGGTGCGTCCACGTTGGGCTACCACACGCTGAGCCTCGGCGGCGATGGCGTCAACGCGATCAAGAGCAGGAACGAGACGATCTTCAGCCTTGCTCACTATTTTGCTAGTGATGACGACGACATCTCCGTCAACAATCGAAGTATGAGCAGCGACGAGAGTGGCTAAATCATCACCTGCGTTAATTTGTGGAAGCCCTGCTATGCCGCGGATGGTAATCACGAGAATGACAGCGCTAATTCCAAAGCAGCAGCTGCAATGTCACGAGAGGTTTCTAGATCCTTCATAAGGAGTGGGCGCGCAATTACTTTTAATCCATCGAGAACACAGTCGTTGTCGACTTCGGCTACCAACCACCCATGTAAAAGGCCGCCGTTGCCACGAGCACCATAATGTTCAGCGATACCAAAGGCCGAACTCTTCACGTCGATGGCCGCTAGGCACGCATCTGCCATGCCACGGACAGGTGAACCGCCAATAATTGGCGAGACGCCGACCAATGGTGCCTTCGATGCCATCAGTGCCCGCCGAATTCCCGGAATTGAAAGAATCGTTCCAATTGATACAACGGGGTTGCTGGGCGGAAAGAGGATGACTTCAGCGTTCTTGATGGCATCGATGACACCGGGAGCTGGTGTGGCGCTCTCCGCATTGATAGGGATGATCCGAAGCGCGGGTGTACTTGCACGAAACTTAATCCACCACTCTTGAAAGTGGATGAATCGACGACCATCTTCATCTTCGATTTCTACGTGTGTCTCAACCCGGTCATCCGTCATTGGAAGCAGTTGTACGCCCGGTTTCCATCGATCGCAGAGTGCAGCGGTGACTTGTGAGAGTGGATAACCAGCGTTACGCATCTGAGTGCGCACAACATGGGTGGCGATGTCACGATCACCTAAACCAAACCATTGTGGTTCCACTCCATAGATAGCAAGTTCCTCTTTCACGACAAAGGTTTCATCGCGCCTTCCCCAGCCCTGCTCTTCGTGTATCCCATTTCCCAAGGTGTACATCACGGTGTCGAGGTCAGGAGAAATATGCAAGCCAAAGAGTTCGATGTCATCGCCGGTATTGCCAATAACCGTTATTTCGGCATCGGGGGCGGCGGCTTTGAGCCCTCGCAGAAATCGGGCCCCACCGATGCCACCGGCTAAAGCCACTATCTTGAGCCCAGCGGAGGCGGGAGTCCCGGTAGCAGGCTCAGAGATTGTCATAGAGCAAGTCAATCATGGGCTACCCCCTCAACGCCTCAGGAAATGTCCGATTTAACCCACTCTGAACCGAGGGAGGGCTTGCCTACTTGCATTACAAGCGTGTAATTTAGTGACATACATCGCGACCTAGCGCTGGCTATCTAGCGCTGGCGATCTGGCTTGATTGAGAGGAGCTCACTGTGAGCGAGAGTTTTCCCTTATCTACCACGGAAAATCAAGAGATGACCTGGCAGGAGCGTGCCCTCTGCGCCCAGACCGATCCCGAGGCGTTCTTCCCGGAAAAAGGCGGTTCTACGCGTGAAGCGAAGCGAGTATGCCTCTCATGTGATGTTCGCTCCGAATGTCTAGATTACGCTCTTGCTCACGATGAGCGATTTGGAATCTGGGGCGGCCTCTCTGAGCGCGAGCGACGCAGGCTCAAGCGCCGCGCCATTTAACCAGGCAGTACATGCACTAGTCGTCACACATGACGGTGCGCGTTGGCTCCCTGAATTAATCACTTCGCTTTCAGATCTGACGTACTCGCCCCAATCAATCCGGGCAATCGATACAGGTTCTCTCGATCGAAGTATTGGTCTACTTCAAGACGCATCGATTCCTCTTCGAAGTACAGATCGAAATTCGGGCTTTGGTGAGGCCGTCAATTTGGGTGTTGATTGGATGACAGAAGAGATCGATACAGATCCCAGTAAAACGTGGATTTGGTTATTGCACGATGATTGCGCGCCCCTTCCAGACGCGCTTGAGAAATTGGTTTCCGCATTGGCCGATGCACCGAGCGTGGCGATGGCTGGTCCCAAGATTCGAGGATGGCACGATCGCAATCACCTACTTGAAGTAGGTGTTTCCATCGCTGGTAATGGTGCACGCTGGACTGGATTAGAGCGCCGAGAGCGTGACCAGGGTCAACACGATGGTGTGCGAGATGTATTAGCGGTGAGTTCTGCTGGCGCACTCATTCGACTTGATGTCTGGCAAGAGCTTTCTGGCTTTGACCCACACCTCACCCTCTTTCGCGATGACGTCGACTTTGGATGGCGGGTAAATGTTGCTGGACACCGAGTTATTGCCGTGCCCGATGCCGTCGTACTACACGCCGAAGCGGCGGCCACGGAGCGACGTGAAATTGATGTCGAAGGTGCCACCTTGCACCGCCCACACTTGCTTGATCGTCGAAACGCAAATTATGTCTTATTGGCCAATTCATCACGCTGGCGCCTGCCGCAGGTACTGGCTCGACTCGTAATTTCGACAATGGTGCGTACGGTCGGTTATCTCTTCGCCAAACTTCCGGGTTATGCCGGTGATGAAATAGCGGCACTTGCACTCATCCTTGCTCGCCCCGATCTTATTCGCACCGCTCGCACCGCTCGTGCTCACTCGAGATTGCTTCCGGCCAGCGCCGTTTCTTCGTATTTGGCCCCTGATGGATCACAGATTCGATTGGCATTTGAATCTTTACGGGAATTGGTCTTTAAAGGCATAGCGCCCGTATCAAACCCGTCTACATCCTTTTCCGACGCACGTTATGCGGTTGCTGAAGATGATGAAGCGATAGTGAAGAACAATTCGTTCTTATTGCGCGCACTTAAAATCCCGGCAGTGGCGCTCTTCTTAGTTCTCGCACTGATCAACCTTGTTGCGTTCAGAGGCAAGTGGGGCAATCTTTCAGGTGGTGCGCTTCTGCCAGCGCCCGCTAGTGGCGCAGACCTGATCAGTACTTACTTTGATTCTTGGCATCCCATCGGGATTGGCACTTCCACACCAGCCCCACCTTGGATGCTCATTCTAGGGTTCTTCTCGATTATCACCTTCGGGAACCTACAAGTGCTCGTCTCCCTGATCTTCTTCTTAGCAATGCCGATCACTGGCATCATGATGCATCGTGCCTTGGGGAGACATGTGCACGATCGTGGGATCCGGATCGCAGGATCTGTCATCTACTCCTTCTCACCAGTTCTGCTTATCTCCATGTCAGATGGGGAACTCACTTTGATCATTGCCGCCATGCTCTTGCCTTGGGCTCTGAATATTTGGTGGAGTGGAGCCAGTTCGGTACTTCAACGTGAGCGTTTTTCGCAGGCAAAACTATGGCGGTCATTATTTATCGCGATAGTGATGATTGCACTGCTTCCGCAGCTCATATTTTCTTTTCTACTTGCGGTGGGTGCTCTCATCTTTAAGGCGCGCGCACAGGGCCGGAAGCGTGTAGGAATTTTGGTTGCTCTCTTCGTGCTCACCCCTGTCCTCGCTCTCATCCCATGGTCGCTAAGTGCGATACTCCATCCCACTCTCTGGCTCCGATCCTTTGGACTCGGTCCTGAAAGTGGCAATGCCTGGAATCTTGCGCTCTTTAACCCTGGTGGATTTTATTCGCCGCCATTCTGGATGGGTGCACCACTTCTGCTAGGTGTGTTATTGGTCGTCATAAGAAGTGGACGCGCGCGAATTCGTATTTTTGCCACTCTCAGCATCACCGTGCTCACAATTTCAATCGTGCTCTCGGCACTTTTGGTGACTCCATATGGTTCACCAGTTCCTAGCCGTGTATGGAGCGGTCCAGGTGTGTTACTGGCGACAGCCCTTGCGATCTATGCGCTGGCGCTTGTTTCTGATGGATTAAGTGATCGTTTGAGAAATTCTCCGCTCTCAAAGCAACACGTTGAATCTCTCGTTACCACTGCCGCGCTCTCAATAAGTCTTGTGACCGGAATTGGTTGGCAGATTCTTACACCTTCGCCTCTTAATTCGAATAGCGAGCAGATCCTTCCCGCCTTTGTGGCTGCGTCATTGCAGTCGACGGATCGGTCACGCGTCTTGGTATTGCGAGCTTCTAGTTCAGGCACTAAGTATTCGGTGGTGCGCGAGGGAACTTCTATCCTCGGCGATCCCGAGGTGAGTGGCCTCATGCCCGACTTGCTCGACAACACCCTCGCTGAACTCATGACGGGTGGATCGAATACCACGAGTCAAGTCCTTGGTCAGTTTGCAATTCGATATGTATTCGTGGCATCGCCTGCACCTGCCGCACTCTCAAGAGTTTTAGATGGCGTCGGCGGTTTAAGACGTGTTTCAGCGACAGATCAAGGTGCGCTGTGGAAAATAACAAATCCGTCGGGCAGGATAGTCTTCTTAAGTGATGGAGCAGAGAGTCCCATTGTGCTTCCCTCCAGTCGAGTCTCGGCGCAAATTGCAATTCCAGGACCGGGAAAACTTTCACTCAGCGAGAAGATCGATCCTAAGTGGAGTGTGCTGCTCAATGAGGAGATTCTAAAGCCGGTAAAATCTGCGAGTTGGAATCCCACTTATCGTGTCAGCCAGGCTGGAGAACTTCGACTCATTCACGACAGTTCATTTCGCCGATTTGCTCTGGGTTTGCAATTTCTCACACTTATCGCGCTCCTCATCATGTGTCTTCCGGGCGGGCGACGCTGGGTTGAACGACCCGATGAAGAGGTTTCATGAAAAAGTATCTCTTCGTTGCGTTACTTGCTATCGCAACTCTGATCGTTTCCTTACTTCCACATTCAGCAGTTGAGAGCGAGTTGCAGAGCCTGCGCTTCTCTCCCGAGATTTGTCCGGCGAGTAAGAACAGCACTCAAATTGTTGTTGCGGGTTCTTTAAGTAAGGTGCAACTCTTCCGCGGTAAGAAATCAAAAGTGAGCACAGTGAAGAAGGCTTTTACGACTCTTTCGCCACTGCCAAACGATTGGGTGGAGATCTCTGAAAGTGCCGGGGCCCCTGTTTTAGTTGATCGGAGTGAAGGACTTTCACTCCTTGCCTGTCCTGGAATTGCTGAACCTGCTTGGTTTGTGGGTGGTTCAAGTGATCTTGCAAGCCAAGATCAACTTGTGCTGGCAAATGACGGCGCCAGCGCGGCAACTTTGTTGGTGAAGATGTGGAGCAACGAGGATCGCCCGCTAGAAATAGCTATTACGGTCAATGCGCGAACTTCAAGAAACGTACGGTTAGATACTCTTGCGCCAGGAGTAAAATCGATGGTGCTTTACATTGAACCGCAAGTAGGTCGAGTCTCCGTATCTCTGCAGTCAAAACGCAAGACAGGATTTAAATTCGGGGGTGCGGATTACATCTCTGCAAGCGCGGCGCCTTCCCTTGAACAAATAATCCCAATAGTTATTGGGGTTAATAAGCGTGCAGTAAAAAAACCAGTTACTAAATTGGCGAAGAAGAAGATGAAGAAGGCGCCAATTATTCCCCAGGCAAGCGTGCCGATCCGTACTCTCAGAGTGCTGGCGCCAGGCGCAAGTGGTGCCACTTTCACCGCAACCCTGCTAGCCAGTGATGGATCCTATATTCCTGTGGGTTTGGATGGCATTTTGCTCGAAGCTGGTCGAGTGAAGGAGTTCACTTTTACGGCGAGTGTTCCATTGGAGCTCTCTGCGCTACGCATTTCTTCTGATGCACCAGTTGTTGCAAGCGTCAATAATGATGACGTGGATTACGCTTGGTCTCCCTCTGTTGGTGGAATGGAAAAAGAGAGTGCGCTTCTAGTGCCACCCAAGGGCATCCTCGCACTCATAGCTGCTCGGGGCCCTGCTGTGGTGTTGGTGAAAGCGGGATCTGGAAGCGTGACCTCGCTCCCCGTTTCAACAGAAAAATTAACAACGTGGGTGAACAAATCGAAGAACTGGGCCTTGATCCATGTCAGTAGCGACGGCACTGTGCATGGTTCAATCATGCTCGCTGAATCGTCGGGTATTGCACTCTTGCCTATTCGCAATCGCGTGCGGGTGGGAAGTGGTTCATTGCCGATGAGTGATCTTTCTGTTACCCGAGGTGGCGCGTCATTGCCCACATCTGGGTGAGAGTCGCGATAACTTGCTCATTATGGCTGGAAGAAAATGTTCAAAGACCGGGTGCGACGGTAGCGCTGTGGCCACTTTGACGTATATCTATGCCGACTCCATGGCAGTTCTTGGACCCTTAGCTACTTACGCCGAGCCACATGCCTACGATCTCTGCGCTCTGCATAGTGATCGCCTCACAGCCCCGCTTGGGTGGGAAGTCGTACGCCTGGAAGAGAACCACGCAACGCCGGAGCCAAGCGATGACGACCTTTTAGCCATTGCCAATGCGGTACGTGAAGCAGCTCGGCCGGTACACCAAGAAGTGGTGACGGCAACGCTGATGCCCGAGGTGGGACGTCGCGGCCATTTGCGGGTCCTTCCCACCGATCGATAGTCACCGCTCCTTACAAAGAAAAGATCCCAGTACTCTTCATCTATGTACTCATGGGGATTCGAGCCAGCCGCGCTCGATCAAGTAATCAAGGCCTATGACGTTCGAGGATTGGTGGGATCGCAACTTACAGAGGACCTTGCTTACGCAGTAGGAACCGCTTTTGCACTCTTTGTTTCCGACGCCAAATCGGTAGTTATCGGAGAAGACATGCGACCCTCTTCCCCATCACTTGCATCAGCTTTTGCCGACGGAGTGATGGATCAAGGAATCGACGTAGTTCGCATCGGATTAGCTTCAACAGATCAGCTTTACTTCGCTTCTGGTTTCCTGGGCGTTCCTGGCGCTATGTTCACGGCAAGCCATAATCCGGCGGCGTATAACGGAATCAAACTCTGTCGAGCCGGGGCAGCGCCAGTAGGCAAGGAGAGCGGGCTCACGCAGATTCGTGAGCAGATCTTAGGATCTGCGCCGCCGCTCGCTAGCCACCGCGGAAGCGTTCGCCACCAAGACTTACTCACGGAATATGCCCACCATTTACTTTCGCTGGTTGATCTTTCGCAGATGCGCCCGCTCAAGATTGTGGTTGACGCGGGTAATGGTATGGGGGGACATACAGTTCCCACCGTATTCGCTTCGCTTCCTATCACACTCACACAACTCTTCTTTGAACTTGATGGTTCATTTCCGAACCACGAAGCAAATCCCATCGAGCCGGCAAACATGCGAGATCTTCAAAGCGCCGTGATCAAAGCCGGTGCCGATATTGGTTTAGCATTTGATGGTGACGCAGATCGGTGCTTCATTGTCGATGAGCGTGGCGAGATCGTCTCACCTTCGACCCTGACTGCTTTAATCGCTGCGCGTGAGCTTGTCAGGAAACCGGGATCTACCATCATCCATAATTTGATCACTTCACGTTCAGTCAAAGAAGTTGTCGAAGAGTTGGGTGGCCGGGCCGTACGAAGTCGAGTGGGTCATTCATATATCAAGGCGCAAATGGCGGAAGAGTCTGCGCTGTTTGGCGGCGAGCATTCAGGCCACTTCTATTTTGCGGATTTTTGGAACGCAGACTCCGGGATGTTGGCGGCTTTGCATGCTATGAGCGCTCTAGGAAATGCCGCTGAAGGAACGAAACTTTCAGCGGTGCTTCGCCCATACGATCGGTATGTAGCAAGTGGCGAGATCAATTCCACTGTGGCGGACAGTCTTTCCAAAATGAAAGAAATCGAGTTAATTTACGCTTCCCACGAAGGAATTGAAGTCGATCACCTAGATGGCATCACTATTTCGGCAAAACAATGGTGGTTTAACGTGCGAGCATCGAATACTGAGCCGCTTCTTCGCCTCAACGTCGAGGCAAAAGATATAGTGACTATGGAGCAATTGCGTGATGAGGTTTTAGGAGTGATTCGGTCATGAGTGTTGATCAACGCTTACTCGATGTGCTGGTCTGTCCTGATTGCCATGGAGCTCTCACCTTGGTGAATGAAGAATTGCTCTGCAACAAGTGTCCGCTGGCCTATGAGGTTCGCGGTGGAATTCCGATCATGCTCGTGGAGAGCGCTCGTCGCCGCTTGTAGTCACGCGTCGTGTGCGCAGAAGTTGGAGCGCCTTCTCTTGTTCGAAATTTAGGGCGGCCAAGGCATCAACTCGTCCGTACATCTCGCCGATATGTCGAATCTGTTCCGCTAACCGCCTGGTGGTCAGTGCGCGAAGAGCAAAAGCAATCTCATCTGGAGAGGCGTTGTACTCACTCTCCACCTCTCTGATGAGGATGAGGGCCACTTCGTCGTGGTGCGTGAAGGGGCGATGACGTCTTTGGGCGGTGCGAAGTAGCCCCAGGCGAGCTCGGTATCGCACCATCCGGGGGGTGATCCCAACCCGGGCGGCGAGCTCTTCAGCGCTATACATCTCCTAATTATGACAAAAAAATGTCATAAATGTCGAGAATCCACGAGATATGGGTGAAGATGAGGTCTGATGGATTTACATTCCGAGATCTTCGAACTTTCAGGAGCGATGAGTTGAGTAACCCCAAACACGATATTGCTGATGCCTCACTAGCCGCGGCTGGCCGGATGCGCATCGAATGGGCCGAGCGCTCTATGCCCGTGCTCCGTTCCATTCGCGAGCGCTTTGAAATTGATAAGCCTTTTGCGGGCATCAAGATTGCCGCTTGCATGCACGTCACCACTGAAACTGCGAATCTTATGATCGCGTTGAAAGCCGGCGGAGCTGAAATCGCGCTCTGTGCCTCTAATCCACTTTCCACCCAGGACGATACGGCCGCTGCGCTTGTTCACGAATATGGCATCAGCGTCTTTGCCAAGCACGGGATTGATCGCGATGGGTATTACGAACACATCAACGCGGCACTCGATATTGGGCCAAGCCAGGTCTTTGATGATGGTTGCGATTTGGTCAACACTCTGCACACCACACGAAAAGAACTCCTCCCCGGTGTTCGTGGCGGATGCGAAGAGACCACCACGGGTGTTATTCGACTTCACCAAATGGCGAAGGATGGTGCGCTGACTTTCCCGATGATCGCTATCAATGACACTGACACCAAGCACATGTTCGATAACCGTTACGGAACCGGCCAATCGACCCTCGATGCAATCTTCCGCGCGACCAATACGTTGCTCGCTGGCAAGGTAGTTGTCGTTGCCGGTTATGGATACTGCGGTAAGGGTGTCGCCGAACGTTCAAAGGGTATGGGCGCCGATGTAGTGGTGACCGAGATTGATCCTACAAAGGCGTTGGACGCAACAATGCAGGGTTACCGAGTGATGCCGATGGAAGATGCCGCGAAGGTTGGCGACGTCTTTATTACCGTGACTGGAAACCGCGATGTGTTGAGTCACGAGCACTTCTTGGCCATGAAAGATGGTGCGATCATGGCTAACTCTGGTCACTTCGACATTGAAATCGATGTGAAGTGGTTGGAAGATAATGCCACTACCAAGAACAGCAAGATTCGTCACCAAACTGATGAGTACGTGATGCGCGATGGTCGTCGCCTGCTTCTCATTGCTGAAGGTCGCCTTGCTAACCTCGGTGCCGCAGAAGGTCACCCTGCCGCAGTGATGGATATGTCCTTTGCTGATCAAGCGCTTGCGGCTGAGTGGCTTGTCGAACACGCAGACGGTCTTGGGGCTGGCGTATTCGATGTACCCACCGAAATTGATAAGGAAGTTGCCCGCCTGAAGCTTGCCAGCATGGGCGTACATATTGATGAGCTGACACCAGCTCAAGAGAAGTACCTCAACTCTTGGGATCACGGGAGCTAATCCACAGTTGAAAATCGACGCTAGCGGGTCGGTGATCAGTGCGAGTCAATTGAGCGGTGTTTGAATTTCTTCTTCCGCTCACTTGTCTCCACTGTCGCCGGCCCTCTCGCTTTTCACTCTGCGAACAGTGCGTTGCACCTTTGCGTGAAGTGCCGCGCTGTGTAGCACACATCAGTGGTGTCCCTCTCTGGGTGACTGCCTATTACGCCGGAAGTGTGCGCCGGGCAATCGTGGCCTACAAAGAAGAGGGCATTACTTCACTTCGCAAACCGCTGAGCTTTGCTATCGCTAATGGCATCGCGCACTTTGCCCAGCAGTATGAAGATCTTGCGGTGGTGCCCATCCCTTCACGCATCCAGGCGCTTCGCAGTCGGGGAGAGGATGCCATCGGTGAATTGGCGCTCGCCGGTGTGCGGGCCGCGGGCTTACCCCCGCGCGCTCTGCAACGGATGATTCACATGAACTCTTTGGTGCGAGATCAAGGGGGATTAGGCGCGGCCGCTCGGCGACAAAATATGTCCGGCGCACTGGCACTCGCCCCCTCCTGGGGGACTCGTGGGTCAGCCCATTTCGTGCTCATCGATGATGTGGTCACCACCGGAGAAACGGTGCGGGCGGCCATCGCCCTCTTCCCGCCTGGAAAGGTGGTGGGGGTGGTGGCAGTTGCGCTGGTTTTCGCCCCGCCCCGAAGTCGGTGGGAGATGCCGGTGGGAGAGATAGCCCGGCGACGGGGGTACCGGTCATCGCCTACGATGGAGACCTAAATCGTCCTCGACCAAAGGTAGGCCAGTGTCCGCACTTCTTGACCGAATTCTGCGAGCCGGAGAAGGTAAGACGATCCGCCGCCTCGAGAAGATCGCCGCCAGCGTCAATTCGCTAGAGGCAGATTTCCATGCCATGAGCGATGAAGAGCTCCGTGGCATGACGGCAGAATTTAAAACACGCTTAGCCGCTGGTGAAGAACTCGACGACATCCTCCCCGAAGCGTTTGCGGTAGTACGTGAGGCGGCCACGCGCACGCTTGGCCAACGCCATTACGACGTGCAGCTCATGGGTGGCGCAACCCTCCATGGTGGCAATATCGCTGAAATGAAGACGGGTGAAGGTAAGACTCTGGTCGGCACCCTGCCGGCTTATCTCAATGCGCTTTCAGGCAAAGGTGTTCACATCATCACGGTCAATGATTACTTGGCCGAACGCGATAGTGAATGGATGGGACGGATCCACCGCTTTCTCGGTCTTACCGTAGGCGTCATTCTTGGTTCGATGACTCCGGCTGAGCGTCGTGAAGCGTACAACTGCGATATCACTTATGGCACTAATAACGAATTCGGTTTCGATTACCTGCGAGACAACATGGCGTGGGATTTGGATGATTGCGTGCAACGTGGACATCACTTCGGAATTGTCGATGAAGTCGACTCTATCCTCATCGATGAAGCGCGTACTCCGCTCATTATCAGTGGGCCGGCTGATCAACCCACCAAGTGGTACAAAGAGTTTTCCACTCTCGTTAAGTCACTCTTTCCTGGCGAGCATTACGAAGTAGACGAGAAGAAGCGCACTGTCGCTGTTATCGAAGAGGGCATCACAAAGGTAGAAGAGCTTCTCGGTATCGATAATCTGTACAAGTCGGAGAACACTCCACTTATTGGTTACCTCAACAATGCGCTTAAAGCTAAAGAACTTTTTAAACTTGATAAGGATTACGTCATCATGAGTGGTGAACTGCTCATCGTTGACGAACATACTGGGCGGATTCTCGCAGGGCGTCGTTACAACGAAGGTATGCATCAGGCGCTTGAAGCAAAAGAAGGCGTTGAGATTAAGGACGAAAATCAGACTCTCGCCACTATTACTTTGCAGAATTACTTCCGTCTCTACGAAAAGCTCTCGGGCATGACCGGTACTGCCTCAACCGAAGCCTCAGAATTCGATCAAATTTACAAGCTTGGAGTTACTCCTATCCCCACAAATCAACCCATGCAACGTTTGGATCAAGCAGATTTGGTTTACAAGTCAGAACCGGCAAAATTTGCTGCCGTGGTTGAAGATTTGGTTGAGCGTCACCGCAAAGGCCAACCAGTATTGGTCGGCACAGTGAGTGTCGAACGTTCCGAGCACCTCAGCGACTTGCTCCGTAAGCGTGGGGTTCCACACGAAGTTCTGAACGCGAAGCACCATGAGCGGGAAGCATCGATCATCGCGCAAGCTGGCCGTAAAGGCGCAGTCACCGTCGCCACCAACATGGCTGGCCGTGGTACCGACATCATGCTCGGTGGTAACTCTGAATTTATGGCAGATCTGGAGTTACAAAAGCGCGGACTCTCCCCAGTAGACACCCCCGCAGAGTATGAAGCTGCGTGGCCAGCTGAAGTGGAGCGTCAACGAGCCGCGGTGGCTGCCGAACACGAATTTGTTATTTCTCTTGGTGGTCTCTATGTCCTTGGCACCGAGCGACACGAATCTCGTCGCATCGATAACCAGCTACGTGGACGGGCCGGACGTCAGGGAGACCCCGGTGAATCACGTTTCTATCTCTCACTCGGTGATGAATTGATGCGTCGATTCAACTCGGGATTGGTAGAGCGCTTCCTTGGAGCCGCTGGAATTCCTGATGAAGTTCCGATTGAGTCTAAAATGGTAAGTAATGCGATTCGCTCCGCACAAACCCAAGTGGAGTCGCAAAACTTTGAAATCCGCAAGAACGTCCTCAAGTACGACGACGTCCTTAACCGTCAACGCACCGTTATCTATGATGAACGGCGTCAAGTTTTGGAAGGTGCTGAACTCAAGGAACAGATTTCAGTATTTGCTGAAGAAACTATCGAGGCGTACATCACCGGAGCAACAGCTGAAGGTTATCCAGAAGATTGGGATCTCAATCAATTATGGATTGCGCTCGGTAACCTCTACCCCATCTCACTTACTGTAGAAGCAATTGAAAATGAATGTGGCGGTCGCGACGGAGTCTCAAAGGATTACCTCGTAGAGAAAGTTATTGAAGACTTACGCGGACAGTACGACATTCGCGAAGCAGATGTCACCGTAGAAGTGATGCGCGAATTAGAGCGTCGCATTGTGCTTTCAGTGCTCGATCGTAAATGGCGCGAACATCTCTATGAAATGGATTATCTCCAAGAGGGAATTGGTTTGCGTGCGATGGCCCAACGCGATCCACTGGTGGAATACCAGCGCGAAGGCTTCGAACTCTTTGCTGCCATGATGGATGCCATCAAAGAAGAGTCGGTCGGATATGTTTTTAACGCACAGGTAGAAGTTGAAGAAGCCGCGCCACAAAAGCCGACGCAACTCGTCTATACCGCTCCTTCAGAGAGTGGTGAGACCTCATCTACCGTCGTTCATGAAGATGGCACTCCGCGTAGTGCGCCTTGTCCATGTGGCTCTGGTAGGAAGTACAAGCGTTGTCACGGTGATCCAAGAAACCGATAACTGGAAACCGATAAGTGGAAACCGATAACTGGTCAGCCAACAATAAACGAAGTGGTCATCCAGCGGCCATCTAAACCTTCAAGTCGCATGGCAACGGCGCGCACGCGTTGATCAAGTGCAAAGAGCACGCTTGCTTCAGCGATACCGTCAGCGGGTTCGCATAAGTGCACTTTCATTACTCGAGGCATTCCCTTGAGTTGTCCATATCTACGATCGAGGTGGGCGTATACCGGGCGGTTACTCCACCGCACCAGTTGGGCAACGTTGCGTCGGCCGGCAAGTACCTCTAGTGCGGCTTGGCTATATTTTCCGGCCCAGATTCGTGGATGGGGCAGCGCAGCTCGTGGTGTGGGTTGTGGATCGAAATCTGGGTCGCTCACCAGGTGGAGCGGAAAGGCGCTCTCTTCAAGCCGAAGGTCAAGCTCGGCGTGATGAACTATTTCTAGCGTGGGGGTGGGAAAGAGGGTGACTCCGACATCGCGACGATGTGGTTGGAAATCTAGCTCTCGAGTGGAAATTACGGTGTGTGCAAGTGCGGTAGCCATAGGAGCCTCTTCTCTTCGGTAGTGCTCCTAGGCTCCGGTAGCGCTGCGTAGTTAAATATCCGTCAGATGGCTCGCCTCGTCTCCACCCTTTTCTCAGACTGTGGATATCGCTCTAAGTAAGCAGGAGCGATGGAGAAATCTGCCGCCATGAAAATACCTCGCACACTCCCGCGTCCCTCGCTCTTTGCTCTTCGCTCCGCAATGATCTCTATTGCGCTCCTGCTTATTGCTCTAGCGGTGATCCAACGGGTGGAACATCGAGTCACGGTGTGGACCCTGACCCATGATTTAGCCGCCGGCACATCTCTACGTGCTGAAGATTTGAGTAAGAGCTCGGTAACTCTCAATGCTCATGCAGCGCATTACCTCGATGCTCGAACAAACCCAAAAGATTGGATTGCGCTCCAGGATCTCTTTGCTGGCGAGATCCTGTCAGCACGCGCAGTAAATAAGAGTGATGACAAGTTGATTCGTCGAATCGTCTCCATCAGTGTTGAGGAGAATCATCTGCCAGCCCGTCTGCTGCGTGGACAAAAAATTGACCTCTATGTGACGCCGGTGGGTTCGCAAAATGACATCCTTGGCGCACCGGAACGAGTCGCTGAGGCATTGGTAGTAGAAGGCACCAGCGTTCAGGGAGTACATACCGGCGTCGCGCTCTCGGTCTTGGATCAGCAAGTGAGTGCCATCGTGGAAGCGGCCCAACGAGGCCATCTCGATGTGGTGGGGTACCCGAAATGAGTGTGCAATATGTGGTCGCGTTAAAGGACGCAAGCGTAGAAGAAGTGGTCCTCGAAACATGCTTCGAAATGGGGTGGCAATTACGTGATCGAGCCTCCTCTTATGCCGATGGTTTACGGTCGGCTACTCGATTCGGTGTCACTTACTTCATCACTGATCTACTAATCACTCCGGTAGATGTCACCGAAATAAATGGAGTAAGAATCGTCAGCATTGCCCATCAAGGTGAGCAGCGATCTCTATATACGCCACCTTTTCATCGTAATTATGTGCAGGTCGCCTACTCAGATCACCGGCAATTAAAAAATAGTTTATTAGCGTTGCAGAGTAAAGAAGGTCAAGGAAAGTGCATTGGTATTACGAGCGTGTCACCCAATCTGGGCAGAACTATGACGGGTATTCATCTCTTGGCCGAAATGGTGAGCGTGGGAAGCGCCATCTCACTCGGTGCTCTTGATCCCGCAGATGTCGGAGCTCATCGTCTTCTTGATGTGGCGAGCAATGTCTCACACATTGACGAACGACCTTGGGAGGAGCGAGAAGTATTCCAAGG
>Ga0194051_1000391_pt1 | contig 25304 bp, 18 predicted proteins | sample SepL2320m_MetaG_FD_161275 | JGI IMG/M metagenome (GOLD analysis project Ga0194051, IMG submission 161275) | Anoxic zone freshwater microbial communities from boreal shield lake in IISD Experimental Lakes Area, Ontario, Canada - Sep2016-L239-20m | ecosystem: Environmental > Aquatic > Freshwater >... | reverse complement strand
TGTTTGAAACACTGTCAGAGATTGAAGATCATGGTGCGCACAACGAGTCATCCTACAGCGATCAAGACTCACTGCCTTCGAAAACGCTTGAAGTGAAGTCGCAGACGACAGAGTTGTCGAATGAGTCTTCAGAAGATTCACGGGATCTCTCGGTGATGACCGAACCACATCAGACGCAAGAAAATACCGTTGTCAATGAAGCAATCGTCTGCCGAAAATGTCTTCCTAAAAATGTTCCCCACATGAACTCATGCCACTCATGCACTGTATGGTGGAAACCTTGGACATGGTGCGGGAGTGGAATATTTCAGCGTTCTTCAGGCGACACGCAAGGGCTTTGTGGAAGAAGTTTCTCCTGCGGAGAGTCTGGCTGTGGTTCGCGTTGCTGGGAATCTTTTTCTGAATCGAACAACTGTCCTGATCAATGCGATGCCTGCGCCAACTGGCTCAATCCGTCCACCACATACGCGCCAGTCCATTCGCATGCTTCGGGACATGGCCGACCGGCACGACAACTCGTAAAGACCATGGTTTACCCCGAACCTCTTGAGCGAGCACCGTGGCAATTACCTCCCGGCCACCCGTATCGATCAATGGTTCAAGGCACGACACACTCGCTGCCATGCCAGAACTGTCAACCCTGATACGTCGACGGAGAGTTTCATCGAGACAAAGCGACAGACAATGGTGTCGTTTTCACGCCGTGCAGTCAGACGTGAATCGACTTAGCGAGGACTCTTCTCGAGAACAAGTGTTGTTGCAAACGTCACCTCATCGCCGCGCTGTCGGCAGATGTTGCGAAGGGATTCATATGCATGTGCAGCCTGTGCGAGAAGCACCACAGAAGGCAAAAGACCACTCGTGGGAGTGTTTTCAGGCAATCGCTTCAGCATGATGTCGAGTGCCTCTTGTGATCGGCCTACGCGATGGAGCAGCGTCACAATCACCTCAAGTGGATACGTTCCTTCTTCAGCAGGAGACGTCGCAGATTCGATTGTCGAAAAATACTCGAGCGCGTGATCGATATTCTCCTTGCCAATCTGAGCACCGAACCAGAGGCACGAAGCCTTGTAGAGATCTTCAAATGGTGATTCTCCGGCGTAACAAAGATCGGCTGGAAGTCTGCGGCCATACATTGCCAATTCCCATGATTTGCTGAGCGTGATCGGATGAGTCGAAGGACGCGCAATACGCATGACTGAAGCGAGATGCGAGACATCCAGATGAAAACCTGAGTCGTTATGTATGTCTTCGACCAGAGCGAGCAGTTGAGGAATGGAGTCATTCGGAGAGGTCTCTCGACCTCTCCGGGCCATATCAGCGGCAATTGCGTTTTGCAGTTCACGATGAATGTGATTGATGAGCACCTCGATTGCGCCTTCTCGATGTGCTGTGGAAATATGCCCCGAAGCCTGATCAAAGGCTGTAATACCGCTGCATGTTCCTTGATCGCGAAGCACGACTGAAAGACCCATCGCCGGATCGACACCCTCCCAGAGTGCCACTCGTACGATTCCCTCGGCACACTCGGGCCGGTCAACGAGAGCACTGAGCCTTGTGGCGACTTCTGATGCGTCACAGGACGCTCGCAAATACATCCATGCCTCGGCCACATCTCCGCGATCGAGAAGGGGCCAGCCAACTTCTCGGCAGGCTTTCAGCGATGCATTATCGAGTTTATCGCGGGTAGCGGAATCAATTGTTCCAGTGTCACCTACCGGCGAAAGTCCGATTGCAAGACGATTCTGAATAAGTCGTACATCAAACAGAGCATGCCATCGTTCTTGAGTCGCTAAATTGTTCGCCAGTACTTCGAGCATTGCATCAACTCCGTTTGTCTCAGCGGAAGTGAGAAGCGTGTCGTAAATATCATGTGCCATGGTGCATTCCTTATGTAGGGTGAGTGGTGGTGGGTGTGGAAGCGACGGCTTACGGCTTTGAAACTCGCTGTCGGAGTGATTCATACGCAAAGACTGCGGCGCTTGCCGATACATTCAGACTGTTGGCGAGTCCGCACATCGGCAATCGCACTTCTTGCCAAGAGAGCCTGTTGAGAGCAGAAGATTCTTTCCAGAGATTTGAAATCCCGAATGATTCGTTACCAAAAAGAATCGCCACTGATCCGGTAAGGTCAACGGTATGCCATTCGACCGCCCCCTCGGGAGAAGCCGCCACAATGCGTCGATTCGTTGCAAAACACCAATCAATGGTGTTTTGTGTGGATGCGACGGCCAGGGGAACGGAAAAAACGGTGCCCAGACTCGAGCGAATCACAGCGGGATTTGCCGGATCGGTTCGTCCATCGGCAACAACAACTGCGGCGATGCCAGTCGCGTCAGCCGAACGAAAAATGGCACCAAGATTTCCAGGTTTTTCAACCGCCTCTATCACAAAGATCGGCGCCGTGAATACAGAGGGGAGTTCCGCGAGTCCTCCAGCTTTCCAGCGTACAAGAGCCACTATCCCCTCATTCCGCGCGCCAAATGCCAATTTTGTAAAAACGCGAGTTGCGAGCATGACCATGCGACTGCCGCGAGAGGCAAGCACTTCAAGCAGGGCATGTGTATCAGCGGACTCATCTGAGGCGTCGACAAAGACTTCGAGAATTTCAACATTCGCTGCAATTGCAGCCCGAATTTCGCGTCGTCCATCTACCAATGTGCAGCCGGTACGCAGACGCATAGAAGCACTGCGCAACTGAATTGCCTCTTTCAAGAGTGGATTGGATGAACTCGTAATAACGTGTCGTTGATCCAAGAAAAACTCGCTGCAGTGAAAAGTGATTGCATCAGTTTTGTGAACATCAGCCTCGTCGAGCGAATGCCCCGAACTCCAGCGGACGGCCGGCGTCATCAACACATTCAAGCCTCCCTGATTCGATGCCGGAAGAGGAGGATAAACTTTGGCTGATTGGCTGGGTCACAGGGGCCAACGACTGGACACAGAGGTCATTAATCGTTGAACCAGCATCGGCAATTGCATTGGCAATCGCGGACGAGAGCCGAACCGCGTTCCATTGAGGGGAATGCGATGTGATGAGCCACGGTCCACGTGACAAGTCGCATACGGTCGCGAGGAGTCGCAGCAGCGGATCGAGATCCCGATCAATCGCGAACGCTTCTCCTTTGGGACCGTGGCCCCAAGAGGGTGGATCGAGAACAACGCCATCGAAAGTGCGACCGCGTCGAATCTGACGAGCAACAAATGATGGAACGTCATCGAAGGCCCATTGAATCGAAGTCTCTGTAAGTCCAGATGCTTTGGCGTTGGCTTTTGCAGTGGCAATTGCTTGCCGCGAAGCATCAACGTGAATCACATGCGCTCCGGCTGCCGCCATCGCTAGGGATGCACCGCCAGTATGAGCAAACAAAGAGAGCATACGGGCTCCAGGACGAACGACGCGATGGAGCCACTGCCACTGTTTAAATTGCTCCGGAAAGACACCTATCTGTCCGGAAGGCGCAAGCCGTAGACCAAGAGTGATTGTCTGTGCTCCAATGGCCACAGAGGCACTCCATGAAGTGGGAAGTGGTTTGCGAATGACCCACTCACCACCAGACTCAGAGTGGCTTTGAAAAGCTACCGCAGCGTCACTCCAAAGCGGACTGCTTCGAGAAACTCCTCGCGCAGCAGGCGACGGGCGATCGACAAGAATTCCACCAAGTTGCTCAAGCTTTCGCCCAGATCCAGAATCAACAAGCCTATCATCGTCGCAGCGGCTCATCCGATCATAACTCTCGTTTTAGAAAAGTGACGTGTGCGTAAAAAACATTTTTTGCTACGTAGAGAAAAAGAGCCAGAGACGTCGGAACTTTATAGCAACTGTTTCGTTCATTGTTTTCAGGACGCGAACGTTTCGTCAGTCCAACTGGGAAGTGCAGCGAATGGAGCGTGAGTCTTCGCTCGCTGTCGATTCCTCGAAAAATGTTTTATCACCACGCAAGGAGTCCTTCATGATGTGGAAGAGAGTTTTTTTTGGTGCGATAATCGGAACTGGCTGTGCAGTGGGGGGCGCGAGCGAAAGTTTTAGCCAAGACGGCCCAAGACACAATTCTGAAGGGCAACCAGGGTGGCATGCAGAACATCGATCTCATGGAAGAGGCCCCGAAGGGGGGATGCACGAGCGTAAGGACAGCGAGCAGCGACGCCACCCTCAGGGGGAACGTTATCGTGAACACAGTGATCATGCGGCACGTCCTCACAGACAGAAAGAGCCGATGCATCACACAGACGATCGTCAGCAGCATCGTGGCGATCGTGGTGATCGTGGCGGACCGCATTCATTTTCTGGTCCGCATCAGCAATTTCCAGATCAAGTGCGACACCATCTTGAACAGATGGCCAAGCAGATTGAAATGCATTTTGCACAGGTTGAAAAACGCATGAACGCTCTTGAATCGGTTCGTCACCACGATGCGCAGCAGTCCCGCTTTCCCGGAAGCATGCATCCCATGTACGGCCAGATGCCACAGCAGGGACCACCGATGGGCCCCGGTATGCACCCGTACCCAGCCTACAAGAGTGGATCACCGAAGGAAAAAATAGTTCCACACGAAGCATCAGAGCAGATGCGGAAAGAGTTTCAAAAGAAAATGGAAGAGGGGAAACAGAAAATGGAAAAGGCAAGAGAGCAATTTTCCCAAATGCAGCAACGGATTATCGAACTCGAAAAAGAAGTAAAAAGACTGAAGAAGAGTTTAAAAGACGACGATGACGATTGAACGATAAGAACAACGGAAGGCGGCTGTCGAAAATGTCGACAGCCGCCTTTTTTATTTTGAGTGTGCCTGAAAATATCCCGAGTCTCTCTGCTCTCAAAAAACAAAAGAAGCAAAAATCAGCTCAATGCAAGATGTTCGCACGAAGCCCTTTCGATCAATGATCTTTGAAGCGAAGGTTTAGGTGCGTTTGTTTTTCTTGCGTGACTTCTGGGGAGTAACTTTTCGCGCAGGAGATTTTGAACCCTTTTTTCCCTTTGAAACAGCGGAAGGTTTCGGTTGTGCAGGCGTGCCAGACTCTGGTTCGATTGAGTGTTTTACGACATGAGGTAACACAGGAGCAACAATCACAACGTTCTCCCCGAGATCAAGCTCCTCGTCCTCAATCTTGCGTCCTCGATCATTGAGAATCGTGTCAGCTTCTGCTGTTTTTCGTTTGGCAACCTCGAGTAGGCGTTGATAGAGAGCATCGCGGTTAATTCCGTTCATGCTTGAAACAGCAGTTGCGACTTCGCCGAGATAGCGCAGAAAAATATTGCGACGCTGTCCTTCTTGCGCAACGCGAAGGCGTCTTCGAAGATACATACCGAGTTTTCTTCCGACAGATTGAAGAGCAAGACGAATCTCTTTGGTAATTTCTGGATAGGAAGCAATGGCTTCTTTCGATTCACTCGTGAAGGGCACCCAAACACTCGCCATGTGCACCATGATTGTGACAGGCCCGGAGGGAAGGCTCCCTCGCGATTGTGAGAGACCGTAGGAACGCCAGTTGTTTGCCAGAATTGTTTGAGTGACCGCACATGCAGCATGTTGAAATTGAAGTGGCACGCGGTTGGCATACCTCAGCACGCTCATCGTCTGTCCCTCATCGAGGTTGACGTGTTGCATGGCAGTGTGGAGTGCGGCAATTGCATCTTTTTTAAGTCGCGAAGGCGACTGTCGACGAGTGAGCTGTGCTTCTTCAAGTATTTTTTCGGCTGCGTCGCTTCCCATGCCGGTAAATGTTGTCGTAAGAAACTGGCGCAGACTTCTGGCATCGCTTTGAGCTACTAATTCGTTGAGCACTTCGAGCGAGACCTTTTGTGCTGCCGGAGAGCCGCCATAGGCAAGGGCGGCTTCAATGACGAATGGGTTACCACGGTAGACGCTTGGTGGACGCGTAAAGGCGACAAAAAATTCTCCCGGCACCACCTGCCGCAGCCCTGCCAGGAGTCGTTGTTCACCGATAGGTACTACACAATCAGTAGCCGGTGGAGGAATTCGCGTTTCTTGAATAGCTCGATACAGAGCATCACCTTCTCCGCGTCCAATCTTTGCCGCAGTAGTGCGAGTCGAAAGTTTTGCTGTTTCACAAATGCGTTTTGCTACCCCCGAACCAACTCGCGAAAAACTCCCGGTGAGAAACTGGCTGAGAGTAAGTTTTGGATTGTCCTGCAGCATCGTTAAGAGTCTGCCAAGTTCAATGCCGTAGGGGTGAGGTTTGATCTCCTTGGGTTCTGGTGGAAGGTCTTCGCTCGATCGTTCAAATGTGCGTTGCACTCCGTCCGGTCCATGAGAGTGGAAGCGAGCATGCGGATTGGAGATAGCGGTCTGCTCAAGATATTCATCAACGCTTCCGCGACCACGTTGATATTTGGATTCCAGTTCGATGGTTACTCGTGTTCCATGGTCGATTGATTCCCCATGGGTGTTTTCACCAACCCATTCGATGCCATGTTTCGTCATGAGATCTTTGCCAGCTTTTCCCGGTGGCAGATCAATTCCTTCTCCTCGACCGTTGAGAATTTCTGGCTTGTTTACCTTCGTGTCGATTCGTAGCTCGTAGTAATGAGCAGGCAGCTTCGCAGAGATCTTTGAAATAATTTTTACAGGCTTTCCGGTTGTAAGTACGCCGTACATGCCCGCTGCGGAAATTCCAATTCCTTGCTGTCCGCGACTCATGCGAAGTCTGTGAAATTTTGAACCGTAGAGAAGTTTTCCAAAGATCAGAGGGATCTGTTTTGCAACAATGCCAGGACCATTGTCCTGAATGCTCACACGGTGACGATTGGGCTCAGTTTCCTCGATATGAACCCAAATTTCTGGAAGAATGCCTGCTTCCTCACAGGCATCGAGCGAATTGTCGACAGCTTCCTTCACGGTTGTGAGTAGAGCTTTTCGCGGTGAGTCAAAGCCCAAGAGATGACGATTCTTTGCAAAAAATTCGCTGACCGAGATATCACGTTGTCCAGCCGCAAGTGTTTGAGCTGTTGCTCGTCGACGGGTTGGTGCACGAGCAGAACCGTTGGAAGACGGCTTCGTCGAGCTCTCCGATTCAATGGATGCAACAGGCGGCTCATTGTCCCGGCTAGATTCTGAACGCTGTTTTTTTGTAAGTGCGGAGCGGATCTTTGTGCGAGAGTGGGCCATTCAATACTCAGAGTGGATGTGGGAGTAGGAAATTATCTTTCGACTGTGATTTGAGAGATCGGTCTTGGCAAGGGGGGCGAAGTATAGCGGTTGTAGGGCCCAGAATGCTGCAAAGCTGTGTGATGGAGTGTGAAGATTTGGCTGTCGGGCAGAAGGGTCACTGCCCGTGGCAAAGAACTCATCCACGCAAACCGCATGCGTCGACGTTCTTACGAAGGCTGAATTGAGGAGATTCTCCGCAAAAAATGGCTGAATGTTTCACGAGGAGCGGAGCGGATTTTTCTCAATGTGTGTTCGTGTTGTGACAACAGATCGACCACTTTACGAGCGAGGTGAACATGCGTATGAGTTCCGTCAGGCCCAAAGCTGCTCTCTCCGTGGTCTGGGTTGCCGTCATCACGTTTGAAATTCTAGCGAGTGTTGGGGCGGTAGCAGTACCGATTGACGGAGGTACAGAAGTGCCTCCACCAGATGTTTTTTACAACTTTTATGTACCACCTGTGAACGCAGGAAATTATCCGGGCGCAGGCACACAACTCTACGTCTCACCGCGACCGGTGCCGCCGCGCATGGGGCATACGTGGAATACCTATCCACCTCTCATGCCGCACGAGTTTCTCTACAAGCATAAGCGTCGTTACATTCGTCCAGCAGGTGCAACCGGATTTCAAACTAATGTCCGTGCCTATTGGTATTAATTTGTCTACGAATTTTTCTGTCTGCTTTTTGAATACCTGTCTGCTGACCAATCCTCGGAGAGATGCATCAATGTCTGCCACAGTCGTGAAGGTTTTGTGTGTTGCCGTGTTGGTCCTGTCGGCTTTTATGAGTCCCGTTCAAGTTGCAGTTGCAGGCGACGGATCTTATGCGGCGCAGAAACGATATTTCTTACGGAGTCAGGATCGCAGTTGGCATAGTGCGTGGTACGATCCCTCGGTTGGAATGCCGATGGCATTGGTCGTTCCACCAACGGCAGAATTTCAGTCACAATATTCGTGGGGTGTACCTAGTTCCAGAACACTTCCGATCTATCATCAGTTTTTGCGTCCCTCTCCAGGATCCAGAACAGTTTCTGGCAGAAGTCGCCTCCGTCCAACGCCGAAACAGCCGAGCGATACCGTTCAATTTGGAGTTGCGCCCGTACGCGGTCCGTGGTAGCGCAGGAAAAGCAATTCGCCTGTACCGCGTGGAAGTGGCGACAAGAAGACCCGATTGACACCGATTACGAGCGCGACGCAAGCCGTTTGCGAGCAGTTGCGGCCCATGGACTTGCCGGGGCAAGTACTAAGAATGTCTGCCAGTGGCGTTTTGCCTCTGTCGATCGTCCGGTGTCTTCGAGTACACCCGCCAGATGCCAATGAGCTTCGGCGTAGTCTGGTTGCTGTGAGAGCACGCCCTCAAGTGCAGCGATCGCGAGTTCATGTTCGCCAAGTTCCGCGAGGACACAACCGAGGTTCGTGCGGGCTTCAAGATGGGACGCATCGAGTTCAATTGCCATGAAGTAACGTTCACGAGCTGCCGTAAGATCGCCGCTGCGATAGAGCAACTCTGCAAGCATAAAGCAGATGTGCGAGGTTGGTCCCTCAGCCTGCAAGGCTGCGCGAAGGGCTTCCCCAGCCTCAACAAACTGTCCTGCAGCTTCAAGCTCTGCAGCGATATCGAGAAGCTCGTCGCCAGATGGTCCGGGTGAAAAACGAGATGGAAATGGGAGACAGACGTCTTCTCCATCACGAGAATCTTCATGGGAAATTGTTGAAAGATAATTGTCACACTTCGCTGGGGCGATTGGTTTTTCAAGAGTTTCCTCGGAAAGACCATTGACATAAAAGTGAAGTTGTAACTGGCCTCCCGAGCCAACGAGTCGACCTCCGCGCCGCAGGCTGAGTCGACGGCCATCAGCAACGATTCGATCAGTCATTTGCGCCGCCTCGGTCGCTCCACCAGCCGCCAAGCCCGAAAGCTTTGTATCAATTTCGCGCAGAGTGAGGCCCCCTCGCATCAAACGTATGAGTCCTCTTGCAATCAATAATTGTTCGAAGTTGAACCACGACAACGATCCAACACTGCGTGCTGGTATCAGGAGGCCTCTTCGAACCCAGTGCCGCACTGCAGCCCTTGGAATATCCAAAACATCAGCCATGACGCCCACCGTATAGAGACGGCGCACATCACCATTCGCGTCAAGAGGTTCAACCATTTTCCAAAACAGATTTTCGTGAACAATTTCAGGATTTCCATCGCCAGAGGCAATCTGCACGGAAGCTCGAGCTGTTTGTTTTACAGATTCCTTTTCAGATGCTCGATGATGATCTCCGAGCACAACAACATCGGTCAGTGGGTCGATTTGATCGACGAGCGTTCCCCCTTTGATCTGGATGAGATGGCGAGCATCTCGAATGGTGGCATCGGCAAGGCGGCCAAAAACGGCCACTCGTTTGCCAGCAAGACTTTGGATGATGAGAGTCTGGTCGTCCATGACCGAAGTGCCCAAGGTGACAATAAATTCAATCGCGGACAAAATCGTTTTGTGAACGACTCAGCTCCGCAGCGTGCGTATGCTACCGATCCGGACGCAAGCACAACAAGCAATCTATTCAATTCGACCATCGGAAAAAAGCATCCAAACCCGAATGCCGATGCGAGCGAACGATTTGATCTGTGTGTCAGGAGTGGAGAAAATGTTGGGAGAGTGGTTCCCAAGATTTTTAAGCCACCAAAGACTCAGCCGCGAAAGGAGGGATTCAGAAAATCTATCAGGTCGCCAGATCAGGACGAGCAGTTGAATCAATTCCGGGAACGACTGAGGTATTTTCGATTGTTACGGGCTCTGGTTCAGTCGCTGGAGCAGCTGGTTCTACTGCCGGACCGAGGGCTGGAGCCGGAGTGGGGATCGTTTCAATTGGAGGCACAGCGATTGGAGAAGGTTTTTGAACTCTTACCCGACTGCTCTCATCACTGGAATCTGGATCAATATGTTTTCGGGCAGATTGCTGCCAGCCTTCGGTTGTCGTTGAACCCTTTGGAGCGATGGAAGAGGATTCACCGAAGGTCGCCGTTGGTTGATTCGACGGCAAGGATTTTGTTTCGGAACTTGCTGGCTTTGCCACAGAAGATACGGCAGGAGCAACAGAAGGCGAGGAAGAGGAAAGGGTCGAAGCGCTTACGTTCGGAATTGGATTTCCACATGAATCGATCGGAACACGGTAGACAACCGTGCGAGGAACTCGTTCGGTATACACAACGGGCGTTCGTTTCTCGACCATTCGTGGAACCTGCATTGTTCGTTCTTCGGTAACCATTCTGCACACTTGGGTAGTGACAGGCTCTACTCGTTCTTCAACAACCATGCGGCAGGTCGTGACCGGCACCTGACGCACTTGTTCTTCAGCAACCATGCGACATACCTGAACAGAAACCTTGTTTTCTATGCGTTCGACAACTTGGCGACGAGTTGTGACTGGCACTTGTCGAACTTCTTCCTCAGCAACCATACGGCATGTTTGAACAGGAACCTGCTGAGCAACTTGTTCTTCGACATAACGAACAGTTTGAACAGGTACTTTTCGTGTCATAACGCGTTGTACGTAGGTAGTTTCTGGAATCTGCACAGCAACTACATTTGGTCGATAGACCCGAGTGACTTGAGAAGTCGCCACTCCGGGAGTGCTCATCCATGAATAACCACCACGCTGCCAGATCGTAAGTCCTGTCAGGGGATCGATGACCCAACCACCGGGTATCCACTGCAAAAACGTCTGGCCTGGAATAACCACAGGTGTGGCTTGTTCGACAAAGCCACCTTGGTCAGCGTACGAAGTGCGATACGCCGTAACAGGTTCCGAAACCGTGTAGGATTCGTCTCGCTCGGATGTTTCATAGACCGGCTTTCGCACCACCGATCGCTGTTCCTGCATCGATGTTTCGTATACGGGTTTCATCACCGTGAAGCGTTCCTCGCGAGTCGATGTTTCAAGAACTTCTCGAGTAACGTCATAACTTTTGTCTTGAACCTGATTTTCCCACACCGGCTTCATCACGGTGTATCGCTCTTCACGCGATGCTGTTTCCCAAACAGGGCGGGACACGCTGTAGCGTCGCTGCGAGGTACTTGTTTCCCAGACTGGCTTACTGACGGTGTAAGTACGGGTGTCATAGGCTGTCTCATACTCGACGCGGTAGGCAGTCACACTTCTATCGTCGTACACAGTCTGGTAATCAAGACGGTAGGTTTGTGTGGCAGTTGGTGCCGACACCGCGTCCTGACAGCACTGCGCAGAAGTGGATGCTGGAATGAAAAACAAGACACTCAAAACACCAACGACAACAATCGTATTCACGAGAACCAGTAATCGACGCATCTGCATGACTCCACTCACCAAGAGTTGAATTTTTCTTGTACTCTTCGGATTCGCTGCGGAACACCCGCCGCTTCCAATGAGCCTTCGAGACTAATCACAACCCTACGCAGTTCAAGCACCGCAAAGCCAGAAGCAGAAGCAATTTTCTGAAAAAATAAGGCTGAATCCCGCATCGTCGGCGTATTCCATCCATCTTCTCAGACTTTTCCAGCGATCAAAGCAGGAATTGTGAAGGTGCAGAAGTTACTCAAAGTTTTTTGTCGAGGAGGCGTCGACTCGTGCGATCGAGTGATTCAAGATTTTTGATGCGAAAGTCAATGGAGTCAGTGTCCGTGATTTTCACACCGTGCGATCGAGTCCGCACAATGCTATCCCGTTCTGGCACCTTCATGCGATGAAGCCCTCTATCAGTGAGAACCACCCACTCCGCTGGATCGCCTTCCCCGATCGACTCGATGCGAAGTATTTCAGGAACGAAGGAACTTATTGTAAGTTCAGCGTTGAGAATCGTCTGCTGCAAGGCATCTGTTTCGCGAACGGATGTCAGCCAGACAAGTTCCGAGCCATCGGCAGACAGAATAGCCAGAGGTCCTGTAGGGTCGGTAAGGGGGAAAGCTCGTACGACTTCAACGCCGTGATGCGTTTGCCCGCGAGCGTCGAGAAGATCGAGCCTTCCGTCCTCGCGTCTTGTCAGCGTGAAAGCAAGAAAGTTGTCCTTGCTTTCAGAACGAGGAATCATGAATCAGCATCTCCGCGAGAGAAAGAATCAGTTTCGACAGCAGGTGTATTCTGGGCATGGTAGAGACGCGCATAGAACCCTCCAACAGAAAGCAGTTCGTCGTGAGTACCGATCTCTACAATGCGTCCAGAGTCGAGCACAACCAGTCGATCAGCTCTTCGTAATGTCGAAAGCCTGTGGGCAATAGCAAGAGTCGTTCTACCAGTCACTAAGGTATCGATAGCGGATTGAATGATGATTTCAGTTTCCGCATCAACACTCGAAGTCGCCTCATCAAGCAACAGAATCGAAGGGTCGATCAATAAGGCGCGCGCAATCGAAATGCGTTGACGCTCTCCTCCGGAAAGAGAGCTACCACGTTCACCGACACGAGAGTCATAGCCACTTTGAAGATTGAGAATGAATTCATGAGCTCCAGCGGCTCGTGACGCCGCAACAATCTCATTGTGTGTAGCCTCAGGTTTTCCGTAGGCAATATTCTCGGCCACGCTGCCAAAAAAGAGGAACGGTTCTTGAAGGACTACGCCAAGATTTCTGCGATAGGCCTCGATACTAAGTTGTCGAATATCGATTCCGTCGATCGTGATTGATCCGCTCGAAGCATCGTAAAAACGACAGATAAGATTAGCCAGCGTTGATTTTCCAGAACCGCTAGAACCTACCAATCCGATCATTTCACCCGGCTGAATCAAAAGATCGATGCCATGTAAAACTTCGCGTGATCCATATCGAAAATGAACCCCGGAGAGTTCAATGCAACCTCGTACGCGTCCGGGATCAATCGGGTTGACTGCTTCGGCAACGCTCGATTTGCGATCTAGAATTTCAAATATACGCTGCGCGCTGGCAGCAGCTTGCTGCGTTGCCGGAACCATTCGAATCATTGATTCAATACGTCCATAAAATCTGGCGATGTAGGCAAGGAATGCGGAAAGCGCCCCTACCGTCACGGATCCACCAAATACCAGCCACGCCCCGGACGCCCACACAATGAGAAGACCTGCCTCACTGAGCAAACTGACAAGCGGTCCAAAAAAAGCCCAGACCACATTGACGCGATCGGAAGTTTCTAGAATCTGATCGTTGGCTTCTTGGAAGCGTTCAATTTCACGCTGTTCCTGCGCAAATGCCTTCACGACGCGGATTCCTGGAATCGTGTCGGCCAGAATACTTGTCATGTCAGCCCAGGCGGCATTGAGTTGATTGAATCCACGACGAAGCTTTTTGCGAACCGAATAAATCAGCCAGACAAACAGTGGAAATGGCGCAAGTGTGACAATGGCTAATGGTGGGCTGATCGATACAAGAACAAACGCGGCCAATACGATCAGCATCATGTTCGATATGAAATCGATTAAGTGAAGAGAGACGAAGTCGTTGATTCGATCGGTGTCACTACCGATTCGCGACATCAGGTCTCCGGTGCGTTTTTCGCTGTAAAAATCGAGCGAAAGTCGCTGCATATGTGCATACGTGCGAACCCGCAAACTGGCAGCGAGTCGTTCGCTTACCCATGCCAGCGTCCAAGACTGCGCCCACGATAGAAGCCATGCCACCACCGAGGCGATCGCAAGCCCACCGAGGTACCACCAGACTAAAGTAAAGGGAATATCCTGTCCCAACTGTTTTGGGATGAGTACTCGATCTACCAGCGGCATTGTCAGATACGGAGGCACCAGGCTCGCGGCAGTGCTTGCAAATGAAAGAAGGCAACCCAGTAACGCGATGGGAGCGTGCGGTCGGGCAAAGGCGAGGACTCTCAATAAGGCTCTTAATGCAGAGATTGAGGTCTCAGGAGTAGCAAGGTCGAGGTGATCTGCGGCCTCTTTGGTTGAAGTGAAATCAGATGTTGAAGCAGAAACATCTTTTGCATGCGCTGTCGAGTGGCTTCGCTGATCAAACACATTTTCAAGCAGATGCACGCTCGATCCGCATGCCGCTGTGAAGAACCAGCGCGCGATCACGCGTTCCGAATCAAACAGTTCAATTCTTCCCAGCGAACCTCGCAATCGAACGTCCAATGAATGAGACGGGGCAAGTCGCCAAGAGAAGGTCTCTTTGTGAAGTGTCAGTGATGGGGATTGTGAGTGCCATGCAGGTTGATCCGCAAGCAGTCGAACATCGGTCAGAATGATTGTTTTGTCAGCGAAGTGAAGCTGCGAATCGAGATCGATCCGGCAACTCACCAGCACCCTCTCCAAGGAGTCGAGCGAGAACCGGCTGAAGCTGGAATTCTCGAAAGACGAAATCTGAGGGGTGGCGGGAAAGAGGGGTTGCAAGGGAAAAGAAAGTAAAGACCTAGGAAAAAAGTAAAGAAATGCCGAAAAAAACGATTTTTAGTGGGTTTTTTAAAAGGGCAGAGGCTTTCCGTGGCTTGCCGATGTTTTCTAAAGTAACATCCTTCGATCCTTGCGGCTCTTTATCAGCAATGATTGTTCGAGCATCATCCGAAGTTACGCGTTGCATTGTCAAATTTTCTATGAATCGTTTGAGCGGTTCAATTATCGAAGGTCATCCAACGGCGGAATCGCCCACAAGCGATCATTGCTTTAAGTCTCGGCACGAGAAATGCTTTTGCAATATTCGTAAAACTATTTTTGATTCACATTCAACCGTTCATACCGTAAAGTGTCCGTTCACCTTGAGTGCAATCGATTCTCGATGGAAACGCCTTGCGATCAAAAAAAGAAAATCCTGGTTACGGTTTGAGAAACTTCGATTGGAGTATGGTTCTGAAAAGTTGATTCGAAACGATTCTAATTCCTTCGGAAGTAGATCATCTTTCGCGAGTGCATGCGATAGTGCGCCACACAGCGGAAGTGATCGATCAGCCGATCTTATTCGTTTGGCACAGTTCATGGCCCCCTTGGCCGTTCCATCTTTATATCCCGCCGCCGACTCTGATCTCTCTGCGGGACGGGCAGTCGGCTTGTTGCGTCCAACTTTTTTTGCACGCGCATCGTGCTGTACATGGAAGAAGTTGTTTGACGCTGCCGCAGCGTGCTCGCCCCCGAATTGTAAAAATCGAAGACCGTACGATTTTTCTTCAGGTGAGAAACAAGCGATATGGTTCACCGTTCAAAATCATCGAAGTCCGAGTGCTCTGTCACCTGATCTTTGTTTCCAGAAGAAAATCCAGCCAGTTTCCCACTAAGTTCCTTCCCACCTTTTTCGGAGTTTCACCGCAAACAGGATCGTTCAAGCGACGCGTTTGGACGGTCTGATCGCCTTCACGGACTGCCTCCGTTATTGTCTTCCGAAGTGTTTCGGTCGATGGACGGCAGACCGAATCCCAGCCCCCGCACGCGTCTGCGGTGGGTACGAAAACATCAGCTTTCAGTCCATGGAGATCGAAAAGCTCAAGATTCTTCGGGGTCCCAATCAGTGGGCCAACTTCCCTGTTCTCGAAGCCTGGGTTGACCTTGGTCGACTGGAAGACTTTCCATCGAACACGCTTCCGGGCTTTAACGAACGCTTAACGGCGTGGCTGCCAACAATGATCGAGCACCGTTGTTCTGTTGGAGAACGCGGTGGCTTCTTTCAAAGACTTGCAAATGGCACGTGGATGGGACACATCCTCGAACATGTCTGTCTTGAACTGCAGACGCTCGCCGGCTCGGTCGTGGGCTTTGGAAGAGCGAGAGAGACGTCTCGGCGAGGCGTCTATCGTGTCGCAGTCCAATACAAAGAAGAGCGATTTGCGGTTGAGTGTCTTCAGGTTGCCAATCGATTGTTGGAGTGCGCGATTGCTGGAAATGAGTTTGACGTTACGGCTGAAGTTAAAAGGCTTCATGGTCTCCTGCTTGAAGAACGATTGGGGCCAAGCACGCGTTCGATCGTTGAGGCAGCAAAAGCACGTGGCATTCCTACGACGCGACTCAATAAAGGATCTCTGGTGCGATTGGGACAAGGGAGCAGACAGCGACGAATCATTGCCGCTGAGACCGATGCCACCCCCGCGATTGCCGAAGCGATTGCTCAGGATAAGGAACTCACGCGCGGCCTTCTTTTTGAGTCAGGAATTCCGGTGCCGGAAGGTCGGCCGGTGGCCAGTGCCGAGGAAGCTTGGGAAGTTGCAGTCCAGATTGGAGTGCCGGTCGTCGTGAAACCCAGATTTGGAAATCAGGGACGCGGCGTCAGTGTGAATCTTTTTACGCGAGAAGAAGTTGAGCGAGCATGGATATTTGCTCGCGAGGAAGGCACAAGTGTTGTCGTCGAGCAGTTCATCAATGGAGGCGATTACCGTCTTTTGATTGTTGGTGGGGTGCTTGTGGCTGCTGCGAGAAGGCATCCCCCAGAAGTGATTGGAGACGGTGTATCCAGCACAGTGCAACTCGTTGCACTGGTAAACAGCGATCCACAACGCGCCGGCGACCATACAACGGCACTCAGTCCGATTCTATTAGATGATGTGGCTCTCGGGGTGCTCGCCGATCAGGGAGTCAATCCTGAAAGCGTCATCGAGTCGGGACGAATTATTATGCTCAGACGAAATGCGAATCTGAGCACTGGTGGTACAAGCGAAGACATTACGCAACGAGTTCATCCAGAGGTTGCTGCGAGAGCCATTGAAGCAGCCAGAGTGATTGGACTGGACGTTGCCGGTGTTGACATCGTGGTCGAAGACATCTCGCGTCCGCTTGAATTGCAGCGCGGGGTAATCATTGAAGTCAATGCCGGTCCGGGCTTGCGTATGCATCTCGAACCAACGATCGGTAGTCCTCGCGATGTAGGATCAGCCATTATAGAAACCCTCTTTGAAGCAGGAGATGAGGGAAGAATTCCGGTTGCCGCAGTCACGGGAACCAACGGAAAGACAACTGTGGTTCGACTCCTGAGTCACATGGCATCCTCTGGAGGTGCAATAGTCGGTACGACTTGCACGGAAGGAATATGGATTGGAAAGCGACGCATTGATTCGGGTGACTGCAGCGGCCCGGCGAGTGCCCGGCGAGTGCTTGCCAATCCTTCTGTGACGACGGCCATTCTCGAGACGGCACGGGGAGGCATTCTTCGAGAAGGACTTGGTTTTGATCGATGCGATGTTGCCGTCGTTACCAATATCGGTATTGGCGATCACTTGGGAATGGAAGAAGTCGATACTGTCCAACGACTGGCGTACGTGAAGAGTACTATCGTCTCGGCAGTGAGCTCAAAAGGATCGGCAGTGCTCAACGCTTCCGATCCTCTCGTTGTGGAGATGGTCCGCTGGTGCAAAGGTTCGGTGGTCTACTTCAGTACCGACCCTACATGCCCAGTGCTTGTTGCACATCTGGCCGAGGGAGGCCTTGCAGCCACTGTGCGAGAGGATTTTATCGTGCTGTGCGACGGCCCTCGTGAAACAAGACTTGCCAGCCTTGATCGTGTGCCGCTAGTGCATCGAGGAATGGTTCGATTTCAAGTTGAGAACGTGTTGGCAGCCTCGGCGGCAGCGTGGTGTCTTGGTGTCCCACTGGAGTTAGTGCGGGGTGCTCTTGAAAGTTTTGACGCAGGCACCAACGGTTCACCAGCACGATTTAATATCGTGGATATCAACGGTGCATCGATTGTGGTTGATTACGGGCACAACGCATCGTCTCTGGAAGAAATAATTTCCGTGCTTTCTGTCATGCCTCATGAACGCCGCACCGTGATCTACTCGGTTGCAGGCGATCGACGCGACGAGGATCTGAGGACGCAAGGGGAACTGCTGGCCGGGGCATTTGAAAGAATTGTAATTTACGAAGATGCCTATATTCGGGGTCGCAAGCCGGGTGAAATTACGGCGATTCTTTCCGAAGGAGTGCGTCGAAAAGAAACATCTGCTCGACCGATTAAGATTGAATCAGGGCATGGGTGGAACGAATCAGCGTCACGCGTTCTCGATAGCGTCCGCCCGGGAGATCTGGTGCTTCTTCAGGCCGACACGGTCGATGGAACGATGGAATGGCTGGCGGAATCGTATCAAGGGCGTCTTCGAGAGACGACACTTGATGAAGCGATTGGAGTTCCAGCAAGCGTTCACAATCGCATGCCTGCGCATGGAGATCCCGTGGAGGTGCGTTGGGGTCGGCTGGGCAGGGAACTCGTTGCGACTCGTAGTTTTTCAAGTGGTGAGACTGTTTTGAAATCCTGGGGTCCAAAGACGCTCAAAAGAACTCGTCATTCCATGCAGGTCGATACAGATACGCACATTGTTCCCGACGGCGCAATGACATTCGTGAATCATTCATGTAATCCAAACTGTGGCGTTATCATTCGAGCGGGTGTTGAAGAAATTGAGGTTCGAACGATTCGATCCATTCAAGCAGGAGAAGAGATTACTTTTGACTACGAATCTTTTGAACGCGAAGTGGAGTTCATCAAAGGACCGTGCCTGTGTCAGGCCCTCAATTGTCGTGGACGAATCGTAGGGCACAAAAATTTACAAGGAGATTCAAGCGTTCGGGCGGAGGAGTTTGTGGCAGAATACCTTCGTACCTCACCGGTGAATGCGCCGTTTAAAAAGTAGGTACGAGTCTTCGTTTCGTGTCTCTTTTATGTCAAATAGGAAAACTATTTAAGGCCTGGTTTTCGATCGAGAGCACCGCGTACACCAAGCTGCTCTGGATGTCTTGCAATCTTGTCGGTGAACACTCGCACATCATCGACGATGGGTCGCAGTTCTTTTGAGATGCGATTAATGTTCGCCGCGGCCTGCGCGAGCTCCTCGTAAACCTGCGGATCTTTTACAAGACGGCCAATGGTTCCATCGGATTGGTTGAGCGCCGCAGCGAACTGTCCGGCCTGAGAAAGCACTTCGTCAAGGCGACCAATCGTCTTGTCGAGTTGCATAACCATCTGTTCACCGCGTTCACCAAGTGGTTTTGTCAGTCCTTCGAGATTTCGAAGATTTCTGTCAGCGGAATCAACTGTGCTTCCAATGCCCTTTACGGTGGACTGCAGATCGACCATTAACTGCGGAAGGCCGTCAATTGTCTGACGGATTTTTTCTCGGGCAGCAGGATCACCGATAACATCGTTGATATTAGAAAGAGCCTTTCCAAAAGAATCGAGAACCATCTCGGTTTTGGCAACCATTTGGTTGAGGTGGTCATCTTCGCCAACGAGCACTCCATCGAGAGTTGTTGTGAGTTTTGCAACACCATCACTGGCCACGGTGAGTGATTCTAGGGAGAGAGCAAGTTTTGGTTCGAGTGAGGCAAAGAGCTCTAATGGATCTCGAGAAGCGAGCCCGTCGAGCACCTCGTCCTCTTGGATTCGCTGGCGAGGAAGAGTGACGCGGCCCGTGACAAGAGATATCTCAGAATCGCCGAGAATGGTTCCGTTGATGCGAGGCTGTTCATCGCGATAGATCGGCACGAATGAATCGATATCAGCCACAACCGTGACACCGCCTCTCTCGTCGAGCGACACTGTACTGACGCGACCGACCAGAATCCCATTTTTTCGAACAGGCGTTCCGGATGAAATACCACGAGCGTCAGAAAAACGCATTCGCAGTGGGTATGTTCCCTGCACCAGAGAAGGTAGGTCGCCAAAGAGCAGAATCAGAATTCCTGCAATGATGGCCGTGGCGAGAACCATGACGCCGACACGAAACTGCATGACTCGATCGTTCATAAAAACTTTTCGTGAAAAGTGGATTTATTGTCGTGCGTGTGTGAGTTCAGAAGAGTGCTGTTCGCCAGACGGATGCTCTGCTTGTTCGTCGCGGAGTTCCATGAGTCTGGTTCCAGCTTTTCCGTCAACAAACTGTTTGACTCGATGATCGCTCGATCGATCGAGTTCGGCAGGTGTCCCGTCAAATACAATTTGGCTTTCATTCGGTTTGAGCCGCGAGAGTGGATAGAGCATCACGATACGATCGCCCACTTTTCGAGCAGTTGTCATGTCGTGAGTAACGACAATTCCAGTAACCGGCATGCGTTTGCGCACTCGGACAATGAGTTCATTGATGATGTCGGTCATGATTGGATCGAGTCCGGTCGTGGGTTCGTCGTACAGCATGATTTGAGGACTCAGGGCGAGAGCTCTTGCTAAACCAACTCGCTTCCGCATTCCACCCGAAAGTTCAGCGGGTTTCTTGAAGGCAGTCGCTTTTGAAAGACCGACCTCGGAAAGGAGTAAATCGATTGCCAGTTGAATCTCGAGTGGGCTTTTGTGAGTGTGTTCACGGAGTGGAAATGCAATATTCTCAGCAATCGTCATGCTGTCGAAGAGGGCTGCTCCCTGAAACACAAAGCCAAATTGAGTTCGCACCTCTGACAGTTCTCGTTCTCCCATGGCCGCGAGAGAACGGCCCGCGAATCGCACTATTCCGTCGGTGGGCTGTACCAAACCGATGATTGATTTAAGGAGCACGGTTTTTCCGCAGCCACTCTCACCAATGATCACAAGGGTCTGGCCCGTTGGAATACTGAGCGAAATTGACCGCAGAACTTCCTGCTTCCCAAAACGCACATGCAATTGTTCCACCTCGACCAATGATGTTCCTGGTGTCGAGACATTCGAAACTGTAGTGGAAGCTCGGGTGGCATTCATAAAGAGTGAAGCACAATCATGTTTGTAGGAAATAACGTTACAAAAGTTTTCGAGGACCTTCGGGTTGAAGTATGTGGTGAAGATGATCAAGCCCAATTCCCAAAAATAAATCGAGTAACAAAATAAGCACAAACGAATGAACGAAAGCATTGGTCGCCGCACGTCCAACGCCTTCTGCTCCGGGTTCGCAGTTAAATCCACGATGACAACTCACGAGCGCGATCGCGGCACCGAAGAAACAGCTTTTAAAAATTCCTGTCATGAGATCGAAACCGTCGACATATTCGCGAGAGTTGTGCCAGTAATGGTGATAATCAACACCAAGCAGCGCGCTGGAATAGAGATAACCGCCCAGCACTCCCATGAAGTCGGCCATGATGGTCAGTGTTGGAATGAGGAGAAGGCAGGCAAGAAAACGGGGCACCACAAGATAGTAGATAGGGTTTGCTCCCATGCTCGAAAGAGCATCGATTTGTTCGGTCACTCGCATTGTGCCGAGTTCAGCTGCCATCGCACTTCCGACACGACCGGCGAGCATTGTGGCGGCAAGTACAGGGCCTAACTCCCGTACGAGCGAGAGATTAATCACCGCACCCAGACGGGTTTCAAGACCGAGCGCCCGAAACTGTGAAAAACTTTGTACCGCGAGAACCATGCCGATAAACATGCCCGTCAAAGCGACCACAGGAAGTGACAGCACGCCTATTTGATAGAGACTCGGAAGAAGAACATCTCGTCGTGGTCGACGATAGAGAAGCCATGCAAAAGTGCGGAGCGAAAAAATTGCAACATCACCAACAGCAGCGACCCGATCAAGAACAAATTCTCCAAGATCCGTGATCCTATCCGCCACCCAGTCGGTGGGCCCGACGCGAAGCGGTTCTCTGTGAAGAGGCTGTAGTTGGGTAATCGACATCGTCTTGAAACTCCACCATCACTTTTGGCTCATGCCTTTGTGTGATCGACCGTAAGGGTTCATTCGTCGGTGCAGGAACCGGGACTTGAAGCACCTTTGACGATTAAAATGAATACGTCCCTAATTCGCTCCATTGAAGAGAAACGGCGAAGGTGGGAAGAATGGTGAAAAGAAAACTGCACAGAATATAGAAGACAGGGTCTGATCGCAGAAAAGCGATGCCCTGCTTATGACGCCACGAACGGCGAATAAGTACGTGACGGATGATTGATTGAACGTCTCTTCTCAGACCGCAGGAGACTCGCTCGCTTCAGGCGCAGCAGATGCCTCAACAACCGGCTCCACAGTCACGATGCCCCGGAAGACCAGTTGCTTCTTGCCGGCTACTTCAACGCAGTCAACTTGAATCGTATCTTTCCCGATGAATTCGCCCTTGAGAAGTTCCTCCGAAACAGGATCTTCGATGTAGTTTTCCAAGGCGCGTCGCAGCGGTCTTGCGCCAAAATCAGTATCAGACCCCTTTTTAATAAGAAATTTCTTAGATTCTTCGGTGAGATCCAATTTGAGTCCACGTTCACTCAGACGCTCGCGAACTTTGGCAAGTTCGATGTCAATGACTTCTTTCAGATCTTCCACGGTGAGGTGATGGAAGACGATTACGTCATCAACACGATTGAGAAACTCAGGTCTAAAAAACTTTTCAATTCTTTCATTCACACGACCCTTCATGCCGTCATAGCTAGAGTTGTCGTCTGGCTTTTGAAATCCAAAAGAGGATTCATTCTTAATCGCATCGGCACCGGCGTTGGTGGTCATAATCAAAATCGCATTTCGAAAGTCGACATTGCGACCAAAACTGTCGGTGAGTCGGCCTTCCTCCATGACTTGAAGCAGCATGTTAAAAACATCCGGATGCGCTTTCTCAATTTCGTCCAGCAAGACCACAGCATAGGGTCGGCGGCGGATTTTCTCAGTGAGCTGTCCACCTTCTTCGAAGCCCACGTAACCGGGAGGGGCTCCAATCAGACGACTGACGTTGTGTTTCTCCATGTACTCGCTCATGTCGATTTGAATGAGCGCCTCAGAGTCTCCAAACATGAACTGGGCAAGCGCCTTGGCGAGCAGCGTTTTTCCAACACCAGTCGGGCCTGCAAAAATGAAGCAACCAGTAGGCCGCTTTGGATCCTTGAGTCCAGAACGACTTCGACGAACAGCCTTTGAAATACTTTTGATGGCTTCGTTTTGCCCCACGACTTGCTTGTGAAGTTCACCTTCCATATTCATGAGTCGCTGGCTGTCCTCGGTACTCATGCGAGTCAGAGGAATCCCGGTCATCTTGGAAACAACTTCTGCGATCACTTCTTCATCCACAACTCCATCAGCTTCGCGGGATTTGTCTCGCCAATCACGAGTGAGTGTTTGCTTTTTCTTTTTCAGTTTGTCAGCTTGATCACGAAGTGCGGCGGCTTTTTCAAAATCCTGATTGGCAACGGCCTCTTCTTTTTCCTTGTTGAGCCGTTCGACCTCATCGTCGAGTTCCTTCAAATCTGGCGGCTTGGTCATCGCTTTGAGTCGTACTCTCGCGCCAGCTTCGTCAATAACGTCGATTGCCTTATCAGGGAGGCATCGGCCACTGATGTATCGACTCGAAAGCTCTACGGCGCTCACCAACGCCCCGTCCGTGATCTGCACACGGTGGTGCGACTCGTAACGATCGCGAAGGCCTTTGAGAATTTCTACTGCCTCGGTTTTCGTGGCTGGTTCGATCATGATGATCTGAAATCGACGATCAAGCGCAGAGTCTTTTTCAATGTACTTGCGATATTCATCGAGCGTAGTTGCTCCGATGCACTGAATTTCACCTCGGGCAAGTGCCGGCTTCAGAACGTTTGATGCGTCGATTGCGCCCTCCGCGCCACCGGCACCGACGAGCGTATGCAATTCATCAATAAAAAGTATTGTATTTTTTGCGCGTCGCACTTCATTCATGACAGCCTTGATACGTTCTTCAAACTGACCACGGTATTTGGTTCCCGCGACCATCATCGCCAGATCAAGAACCACGATACGGCGGTCTGCCAAAATTTCGGGAACATTTCCGTCGACCACTCTTTGCGCAAATCCTTCGACAATTGCTGTCTTGCCAACGCCAGCCTCGCCGAGCAGCACAGGATTGTTTTTTGTACGACGGCAAAGAATTTGAATCGCACGTTCAATTTCCTTTTCACGACCGATCACGGGATCGAGTTTCGACTGGCGTGCCAACTCAGTCAGATCCCGTCCAAAACTATCAAGTGCGGGAGTTTTACTTTTCCCAGCTTTGGGAGTTTCACCTTGAGCAGTAGCACCGGCTGTTGCGCGTCCAGCAACGCCTCCTCGCTCCCCGCCCTCGCTTTCCATTCCATGTCCAAGCAGGTTAAGCACTTCCTCGCGAACATCCTCGAGCTTGAGGCCCAGATTCATCAGTACTTGCGCGGCCACACCTTCCTGCTCACGGAGTAAACCCAAAAGAATGTGCTCAGTGCCGACGTAATTGTGATTCAAATTACGAGCTTCCTCCATCGAATATTCAATCACTTTCTTGGCGCGAGGAGTTTGAGGAAGCTTTCCCATCGTCACCATATCGGGGCCGCTCTGGACGAGCTTTTCAACTTCCATCCGAATTTTTCGCAGGTCGATATCAAGGTTCTTAAGAACGTTGGCAGCAACTCCACTTCCCTCTTTAATAAGCCCGAGAAGAACATGTTCGGTGCCGATGTATTCGTGGTTGAACCGTTGGGCTTCTTGGTTGGCCAATTGCATGACCTTGCGGGCCCTATCGGTGAATCGTTCGTACATCAAAAGTCTCCCTGAGGTTCATTGGCCGTTGGGCGGCCGAATTCAATACGGATAGAGTCTGTGTCTACTGTTCTTTTTGGATCGATCGGAATTGATCCTTGGTCTCATCCTACGACATTCGAACTATAGTTGGTTCGATCAAAAATCGAATGGTCTGTCACGGACGACTACAAATCAAACCCTGAAAAATAGAATTTTGTATCCTCTTTTCCATCGACGTGCCAAACTGGCAGGTCACGGCGGCATGATTCTTTGTAGTCCGCAAATGGTACGCCAAACAAGGTATTTTTTTTTGAATCCCCAATCTTGCGATGTACAAAAGTGTCCGTCCGATGGCCTCTTGGGCCAACCCTCACAGCCCCTGCCCGGGTGCAAACTGATTTTTGTATTCCCGCATCTTTTTTCGACGGAAAAATTTCTGGTCACGAGAGCGTGGAAGGGGATTCTACAGGTTATCAAAAAATTTTCTTACGCAGCTGCATTCTGGATATCTTCTTCACGCTGTGGTTCCAGATTTTCTTGACCAAGTTCTTTGCGAGCGAGTGGATTGTTTGTTTCGGAAGTATTCATTTGGAGGCTGACTACGGACCGATCAAGAAATGAAAGTTCACGAGCAATTTCAGTCGCCCAAAGCTTGCCTGAATCACTCCGCCGGAGTTTGTGGAGTGCTTCTCGAGCTTCCCTCACCCGATCGACGCGTTTAAGAAGGGATGCCAGCAAAAGTTGTGCCTCACCGTCGGTGGGAGAGTGAATCAGTAGTGTTCGAAGCGTTGTTTCAGCAACGACCCAATCCCGTGAAAGAT
>Ga0194051_1000390_pt1 | contig 25339 bp, 29 predicted proteins | sample SepL2320m_MetaG_FD_161275 | JGI IMG/M metagenome (GOLD analysis project Ga0194051, IMG submission 161275) | Anoxic zone freshwater microbial communities from boreal shield lake in IISD Experimental Lakes Area, Ontario, Canada - Sep2016-L239-20m | ecosystem: Environmental > Aquatic > Freshwater >... | reverse complement strand
AACCCTTGTAGTAAGAGCACTCACCGAGGCCCGTGTTCATGCAGAATCGAGACGACCATGAATCCCGAGGAATTATTTCTAGTAGAACTCACAGTCAATGGGACCCCATTGAGCGCGCGAGTTCCTTCTCGAAGAATACTCTCTGATTTCCTCCGCCACGACTTGCGCCTTACTGGCACTCACGTCGGCTGCGAACACGGAGTCTGCGGCGCCTGCACCATCTTGCTCGAGGGTAAGCCAGTGCGCGGTTGTCTTATTTTCGCAGTGAGCGTCACCGGCTCTGCGGTGACCACAGTTGAAGGTTTGGTCAACAACGATGGGTCTTTGGGGATTGTTCAGCGCGCTTTCCATGAGTCACACGGTTTGCAATGTGGTTTCTGTACGCCAGGATTCATTACTACGATCCATGCGTTTTTGAAGGAGAATCCACATCCCACGGAGGAAGAGGCCCGGGAGGCGATTGCAGGAAATCTCTGCCGTTGCACGGGGTATCAAAACATTATCAAATCAGTGATGAGAGCCGCTGAACTGATTGATTCTGGGGTGCGCGATGACCACTAAATCATTTGGTGAACCTATCCTGCGCAAGGAGGACCCCCGTTTAGTCTCTGGCCAGGGACGCTATCTCGATGATCTAGGACACGACGCCTTGGCGGCGGCATTTCTCCGTAGTCCACATGCCTCTGCTCGCATTTTGGATATCGACGTCGCTGATGCTCTTGACGTACCCGGGTTGATTGGAATTTACACATACGAAGATCTCGAGGGTCGTGTTGCAGAACCCCTACCCTTACTCATCCCTCATCCCGCCCTCCTCAACGGCAGAACTGGGTATCCACTCGCTAATGAGTATGTCCGCCACGTGGGCGAAGCCATTGTCATGGTCATCGCAGAAGATCGGTATGTCGCTGAAGATGTTGTGGACCTCATTAAGGTCTCGTATGAAATCTTGAAACCAGTTGTCGGTATTGAAAACGCTAAAGCGGCACACAATGCGGTGCATTCAAGTGTTCCAAACAATGTCAGCGCACACTCTGTCAAAGAAGTCGGCGACGCACGTGCCATGATCAAGTCGGCTCCTCATAAACTTTCGCTAGATCTCTTTATTGAAAGAAGCGCGTGCTCTCCTCTCGAGGGTAAGGGCGTTTACGCTATCTGGGAGGAAGATTCACAAGAGTTGCGTCTTTGGTCCTCAACGCAAACCTCAACTGGTGTCCGGGCCGCCGTGGCAGCCAAACTTGATCTTCCGCTGCAGAAAGTCGAGTGCATCGCCCCCGATGTGGGTGGCGGATTCGGCGTGAAGATCATGCACCCATGGCCAGAGGAAGTTCTCATCCCTTGGGCGGCACGCAAGCTGAATCGCCCTGTTAAGTGGAGTGAAGATCGGCGCGAACACTTCATATCGTCGGCCCATGAAAGAGCTCAAGAGCATCACATCGAGGTCGGATTCGATGAAGAAGGCCGCATCCTTGGATTAGACGTCACGTTTTTCCATGATAATGGGGCATATACGCCATACGGAATTATTATTCCGCTCATCACATCAACTCAATTGCTTGGTCCTTATAAGCCTGCTTCATACCGGGTCGAATTTACTTCCCTCTTTACCAACACTGTCTTAGTCATTCCTTACCGCGGCGCTGGAAGACCTCAAGGCGTTTTCGCTATGGAGCGCACGGTCGATGCGATTGCTAAGTACTTGAAACTGGATAGAACTGTGGTCCGTGAACGAAACTTTATACAACCGCACGAGATGCCCTACGACCTAGGTTTGATCTTCCAAGATGGACGGCCACTGGAGTATGATTCAGGTGATTTCCCAGCATCTATGGCAATGCTCAAAAAAATGGTTGGCTGGGATGATTTTGAAACCATGCGCGGTGAATATGCCGCGCAGGGGCGCAAAATCGGCATTGGTGTTGCTTGTTACGTTGAAGGAACGGGAGTGGGCCCATACGAAGGTGGCTTCGTGCAAGTGGAAACAAGCGGTCGAATTAATGTTGCTACGGGTCTCACAAGCCAAGGCCAAGGCCATCAAACAGTCTTTGCCCAGATCGTTGCCGACGAACTCGGTGTTCCCATTGACGACGTTTTCGTCACCACAGGAGATACTCGCCGCTTCCCGTATGCTGTGGGCACGTTCGCCTCTAGAGCTGCAGTAATGAGCGGAAACGCTATTGCACTTGCCGCCCGACAGGTAAGAGATAAGGCGCTCCGACTTGCGGGCGAGGCTCTTGAGTGCGATCCGCAAGATCTTGAAATTGTTGATGGCATCATTCGGGTAAAGGGCGACCACGCGAAGTCCATTGCACTCAAAACTGTTGCTGTGCTTTCTAATCCCCTCAGATACGCCTTCGACGAGTCGGCGAAAGCGGCCACCCAATTTGCGGTGGGGGACACCTCCAAACCTCCTGTACCAGAAGATCAAGAGCCTGGGTTGGAGGGCAAAGATTATTACTCGCCGATGGCATCAACATTTGCCAACGGCATGCATGCGGTCATTATCGAAATTCTCCCGGAGACAGCCGAAGTGAAGATCCTGCGATATGTGGTTGTTCACGATTGTGGTCGAGTGATTAACCCCATGATTGTTGAGGGACAAATACATGGTGGCGTCGCCCAAGGAGTAGCCGGTGCGCTCTTTGAACGCATGGCCTACGACGAGAGTGGGCAGTTGCAAAATGCCTCTTTCATGGATTTCCTCATGCCATATGCCACTGAAATTCCCACAGTTGAAGCGGGCCACCTGGAAACTCCTTCGCCACTCAATCCACTTGGTATCAAAGGCGCAGGAGAAGCCGGTGTCATCCCTGGTTCGGCAGTATTTGCAAGTGCCATTGAAGATGCTGAAGGCTTCGAAATCCGTCGCATGCCCATTTCCCCAAGCGAGCTATGGGAATTACGCCGCACCATGAAGGAGAACGCATGAAGATCATTGGAAGCTATTCGTTGGATCATTCTCCAGCTGCCGTTTTTGCTGCGCTCAATGACCCAGCCGTCCTTCTCCAGACTATTCCTGGCTGTCAAGCATTAGAACAAACTGGTTCCACGAGTTACGCCATGACCATCACCGCCGGCGTCGCCTCCATTAAGGGCACATACAACGGCTTGGTAGAGCTGGCAGACCAGAACGCTCCACACGCATTCACTCTCAAAGCAAGTGGCTCGGGTGGGCCAGGAACGGTGCAAGCAGATGTCAGGGTCAATCTTGCGGAGAGTGCCGAAGGATGCGCACTCACCTATGAAGCGGATGCAGTGGTGGGCGGAGTCATTGGTGGCGTGGGTCAACGGGTGCTCAGCGGGGTGTCCAAGAAGACCGCAAACGAATTCTTCGCGGCGGTAAATCGTTATCTTGGCGGTGACCGCAGTATCGCCGCCGTTGTCCAACAGAGCGAAGCTGGAAGTGTAAGTATTCGTAAGGAATCTGCGACGCGGCAGGCTTCGAGTACATCTTCGCTCCTTGTGGGGGCAGTCATTGCCCTCGCAGGAGTACTTCTAGGGTGGCTTATCACCCAATGAAAACTTTCATTGCTGCGGCGATTCAAATTGCTCCCGTGGCTGGGGAGCTCTCATCTTCGTCCATTGATGCGAATCTTCAAAAGGCAGTCTCATTTATCGAGCGATGTGTGGCTGATACGGGAGCCGCACTAGTTGTCTTACCGGAGACTGTCACCACTGGTTTTTCTCCGGGATGCAGCCCGGAAGAGTTGTGGGACTTGGTAGACGTACTCCCAGGCAGACTCACCTCTCCGATTCAAGAAGTTGCTAAACGTCTCGGCGTGCATATTGTGCACGCGACTTACGAGCGCGGTGCGGACAGGGGCATTGTCTATAACTCTTCCATGATCATCCTGCCCTCAGGTGAAATTGCTGGCATCTATCGAAAGACTCATCCATTCTGCGCCGAGATGTTGAGCCAAGGAGGATGGGTAGTTCCCGGTAACGATGTCTGTGTGGTGGATACGGAACTTGGCAAGATTGGCATGATTATTTGTTTCGACGGGGATTTCCCAGAGTTAAGTCGAATCCAGGGGATTCAAGGAGCCGAACTTATCGCGCGCCCTTCTGCCTTCCTCCGATCGGCAGATATTTGGGAACTCACTAATCGAGCGCGCGCATACGACAATCATCTCTTTATGGTGGGAGCCAACGCCGTGGGCATCGACCCAGCAGGCACAATTTACTTCGGAAATTCTATGATTGTTACACCCATTGCCGAAGTGATCGCGCGCGCTTCTTCACATGAATGTTGGGTGAGTGCCTTGATCGACCCCAACAAGGCAATGGTCTCTCTCACTCCTGGGTCGAGTGTGGGGCAACCATTCGATCATTTAGCAGATAGGAATCTCGATTTGCTAGAAAAGTACAGCGATTTACTCAAGGGCCCAGCAGATACACCTTTTACTTTTAGCCGCCCTGGTAAGAAGTAATTTCTCGCCGCGTAATTCCTAAGAGAAAGAGCACACTGTCTAGATAGGGTGCTGAGATTGCCGCGTCTGCAGCATGCGCTACCAACGGTTTAGCATTGAAAGCTATTCCGAGACCAGCAGCGGCAATCATGTCGAGGTCATTTGCGCCATCTCCAATTGCCACGGTCTGAGCAAGCGGTATCGACATTGAAGCCGCGTATTCGCGCAATGCTTCTGCTTTTGCGGCTCGATCAATTATCGGTCCAATTACCCTTCCAGTGAGGACTCCTTCAATGATTTCCAAAGAATTTGCGCGCACAAATTTGATTCCGAGTGATTGGGCTAATGGCGCTACGAATTCAATAAATCCACCAGAGACCACACCTACGTGTATTCCCAAGTGGTGAAGCGTGTCGACCAGAGTGCGAGCACCCGGGGTGAGGAGAATGATGCTTTGTACCTCTTCAATATCTTTCTGCGTGAGACCCGCCAGGGTGGCCACGCGTTCACGCAAGGCGTTGGCGAAATCTATTTCGCCGTTCATCGCTCGAGCGGTGATCGCCTTGACCAATTCTCCCGATCCTGCTCGATCTGCCAGTAGTTCAATAACTTCATTTTGAATAAGAGTTGAATCAACATCTAGCATGACGAGGCGTTTCGAGTGCCTCGCTTGCCCCCCTGGTTGCACAGCGATGTCCACGCCGTTCTCTTTTGCGATGGGGGCTAGCAGCGTCTTGATTGTAGAAAGATCTACGCCACTCACAAAGAACTCGATCGCTACAACGGGATAATCAGAGACGCGCGAAATGCGTTCAATGTTGCCAGAAAGGTCAGATATCACCTGCGTGATACTGGCTACCGCCTGCGGACGAAGTGGCATACCCATGAGCGTGAGGTGCACGCCCACTTCAGCGTTCGTAGAATCACCTTCACCCGGTTGTATGAACAACTCCAGACCAAGTTCGCCAGCCAGTTCCGATAATCGGTGACGTAGCGATTTCTCCAATTCTTCGAGTGGGGCAGAGATGAGTACGCCGACGGTTAAGCGGCCACGAAGGACAACCTGACCTACATCAAGAACGTTGACGTCGAATTGAGCGAGCGCATTGAAGATCCGCGATGTGATACCGCTTCGGTCGCCACCGCTGAAGGAATAGAGGACGGTGCGCACCTGCATATCTTAGTGGATCGGTCGGGCGCTCCAGGCTTCGGTACCAAGGACAAGGGCCTCGCGCGCGGCAGTGCGTAGTCGACCAATCTCCAGGCTACGAAGATTGATCTCGTGCGCGGTTACAGCTCCACCGTTATCCAAGGCTGCAACCGCTGCGATCACTAGGACAGTAATGCCACGTTCAATAAGACCTGAATTCTTCCACGCTGATGGCGGAAACAAACTTCTCGAATCTCGCAGAACATCAGCGATATGTTGACGAATATTGGCTCGCAGCGGCACGCCTCTATCACTGGCAACCTCGATCGGTGAGAGCAGGTGGAGCGCCTCATCAACGGCGGAGGAAAGTAGCCGGGCAGCCTCTTTGAGCGAGTGCGTGTGGATCTCAGGCACTCGAGTCGGACTCGCCTCCCATGAACTTTTGTTATGTGAAAGCCATGATTTTGAACCTACGTGTAAGAGTTCTTGATTGCCCACGAAAAAGGCATGGGCTGAACCTATGAGAGCTTCATGGGCTGGCTGACCGGAAAACCGGTCGAGAGTGCCAAGGGCTTGGTAGAGATCGTCAAAGCCGGCTTTGCCCTCACGAATAGAATTGAGCCATGAGGCAAGTAATACGTTCCGAGGCAGGATCTCCACGGAGCAAGGGTATGAAACCGGTAGGTTAAGCGCATGTCCATCGCGCGTCTGACCGGAGTAGGGGTGCGTAAAGGGGAATCTTGGATCCTCAAAGAGGTGGATTTTGAGGTGGGTGCAGGGCAACGTTGGGTGATTATTGGACCCAATGGAGCTGGGAAGACCACCTTGCTGCGAATTTTGGCTACCCAACTCTTCCCCACCGTGGGCACGGTTGAAATTCTGGATGAACGTCTTGGCGCGGTCGATGTTTTTGAACTTCGTCCTCGCATCGGGCTCACCTCTGCTGCGCTCTTAGATCAATTCGAAACTGGTGAAAAAGTCATCGATATTGCCCTCACGGCTGCGTGGGGTTTTACCGGTCGATGGCGCGAAGAGTATGCGGACGAGGACATTGCTCGGGCGCACTCTCTGCTTCATCTGATGGAGGTCGATCATCTCTCAGAGAGAGTTTTTGGAACATTAAGCGAGGGTGAGAAGAAGCGTGTGCAATTGGCACGAGCATTGATGCCTAATCCTGAGCTGTTGCTCCTTGATGAACCTGCTGCTGGCATGGACATAGGGGCACGTGAATCCATGCTCCTTCAATTGGCCATCATTGCACTCGATCCGCTCTCTCCTGCCACGGTGATGGTGACTCACCATCTCGAGGAGATCCCCATAGGCACCACGCACGCCATCATCCTTAAAGAGGGAGCAGTGATGTCTGCTGGACTCATAGAAGATGTGATCAATAGCGTCACGGTATCGCTGGCATTCGGTATGAACATCAAGGTGGCTCACGAAGAAGGGCGCTGGAGTGCTCGCACTTAGCGTCAACACTGTATTGCTTATCCTCATCGCTGGATTCGCCGCTGGTTTCATTAATTCAATCGTTGGAAGTGGCACTCTCATCACTTTCCCTGCCCTGCTCGCCGCTGGGCTCTCTCCCTTAGTGGCCAATACGTCAAATAACGTGGGGCTGGTGCCTGGTTCCTTTGCAGCTATGAGAGGTTCACGCCACTCGCTAGATGGAGACCGACACCAGATTCGAGCACTGATGCCGTACTCCATCGCCGGGGCGTTGATTGGAGCGCTGGCGTTGCTCCTGCTACCTGATCGAATATTCAGTTCTGTGGTGCCGTGGTTGGTACTGCTGGGTGTTGCTCTCAACATAACAGCGCCCATTGTTTCCCGTTGGCGTAAAGAGAGCGGCCAAATAGCCATCGGTAGGGTCGCGCAATTCAGTGTTCTCCTTACGGGTATCTACGGTGGATATTTTGGAGCCGCCCAAGGAGTTATTCTCATCGGCCTTCTCTCGTTACTCCTCAATGAGAGCGTTGCGCGATCTAACGCAATGAAGAATTACTTAGCAGGTGCTACCAACCTCATTGCCGGTTTTATTTTTATACTCTCAGGAAAGATCGCATGGCTCGCCGTTTTGCTGATCGGCATCTCCTCCTATGCTGGCGCCTTCGTTGGGTCACGAGTGGGGCGCGGAATTCCGCCGTGGATCTATCGCACAATTATTTCTGTCACGGGTCTATACGCAAGTTTTAGGCTCTTCACATCATGACGATCCCTTTTGTTGAAGCCGCCCCCCAACTTCTTGAAGATTTTGCAGCGCTTACTGACGTGGTCTTGCGTACGCGATCCGAACCTTCTGGTGGACTTTTTATCGCTGAGGGCGCCATCACCATCGAACGTGCGTTCTCTTCTGGAGCCAGCCCTCGAGCCGTGCTTTGTGAGGAGAAGTGGCTAGATTCGCTTCCAGCGTTCGGTGTAGACGTACCGATCATCGTCGGAACACAATCGGAGTTGAGGAGTATCACGGGATATATCGTGCATCGAGGAGCATTGGCTAGCTTCCATCGGCCCATGGCACTCGATCACAGTGCACTCATTCGCGACTCCCACACGTTGCTCATACTCGAAGGCTTGGTAAACCACACCAACGTGGGTGCAATTATCCGAAGCGCGGCCGCGTTCGGCGTAGATGGCATTCTCTTGGACACTCATTGTGCCGACCCGCTATACCGACGAGCGATAAGAACGTCGATGGGAACCGTCTTCGATATTAAGTGGGCTAGATTCACAGATCATATCGATCTTGCAGAACAGCTTGCGCAATCAAGTTACGACGTGCTCGCCCTTACTCCGCACCCATCAGCAAGAAGTATCCGTACTTGGAAGCCGGGGGAGCGGAGCGCTCTTATCTTGGGTACGGAAGGCGACGGGTTATCGGCTGACGCCCATGGAATCGCCACGCAAGAATTACGAATTCCCATGGCTGCAGGGATTGATTCGCTCAATGTGTCGGCCGCGGCTGCGGTTGCACTCTATGAATTCACCAACCATGTCCATTCTTGATGATCGGGTCCACGAATCATGGAAACCTTTTTTTGATTCACAGCGGGGGAATCTGGATCGTCTCTCCACTTTCCTAGAAGAGGAGAGAGACATGGGTAAGGCGATCTTCCCAGAGAGGGAACACATTTTGCGCGCATTCGAAATGTCGGTAACAGACGTCCGTGTTCTCATTCTTGGACAAGACCCTTATCCAACGCCTGGCCACGCCATCGGCTACTCCTTTGCCACACATCCACATGTCAGACCAATTCCTGCTTCTCTACGCAATATCTTTAAAGAAGCGACTGCGGATATAGGTGAGTTATCGAAAGTGGATTCCAGCTTGCAATCCTGGCGATCTCAGGGGGTTTTTCTATTAAATCGATTGCTCACTGTCGAGTCAGGTATGGCAGGCTCACACAGAAAAATCGGCTGGGAAGGATTAACCGAATCGGCGATTACATTTCTTATGAAAAAGAATCCTCATGTGATCGCACTGCTTTGGGGTAAAGACGCACAAACGCTGAATCACCTTTTCGATCCTTCACGAGTGATTATCTCGGCACACCCCAGCCCACTATCAGCCAGTCGAGGATTCTTCGGGAGTGAGCCCTTCTCTCAATGCAATGAATTGTTGAGGCAAATGGATCTTCAACCAGTGGATTGGCGCTAGGTTTCTCAAATGCGACAATTCTTCGCCGGTGCGCGCTCCGTTCCCATAACTTCTTGGCGAGCGCCTTCGCAATGGCGATGTTCGCGACGTACTTACCTCATTCTCTTACTTGGGCTCTATCTCTACGGGACTGGGGATGCAATCATCATCAACGCCACACTTGGCGCTGGTCCATGGGTGGTCTTCGCTCTGGGAGTTACACATGTAACTGGGCTATCGATTGCTTTCACCACATTTATCCTGAGCGTCTTTGCTGTTTTATGTTGGATTCCATTGCGCCAGAAACCTGGGCTGGGAACTTTTAGTAATGCCGTGGTGATCTCCATTGCCATCGGAGTGGGTACTGCAGTATTTCCAGAGCCTTCACATCTTTATGTGCGTATCGCTATGGTGATCCTCGGGATATTGTCGATAGCCGTGGCGAGCGCGCTCTACCTGACGTGCGGTTTAGGGGCGGGACCCCGTGACGGACTCATGACGGGTATAAACAAAAGATTCGGGGTACCTGTTGGAAGGGCCAGGTTGGTTGTTGAGCTCACAGTAGTTGCTCTTGGTTGGTTGCTCAGTGGGATGCCGAGGGATGGCAGTTTGGGGTTAGGCAGGAATGTGGGCTTAGGCACCGTGCTTTTTGCCTTACTTATAGGTCGGTGTGTTGCCATCACTCTTGGATTCGTGGGACGGCGAGCGTGACTCTCGCGAAAGCTCTCAAAGCTCTTCCCAAGGCAGATAAAGACCTCGCCAAGTTTATGAAGATCTCCCCGCGATGTGAATTGGGCGAAGGTGAGCCTCCGTATCGAAATCACTTTGAAACCCTGACGAGGGCGGTCGTTTCACAACAGATTTCAACAAAGGCCGCTGATTCGATCACCCAGAAATTACGTACATTGATCGACGACGACTTCTCTCCCAGCACACTGCTCTCGATTCCCCACGATGGGTTGAGAGGAGTTGGTCTCTCCGGGGCTAAGGCTCGAACTATCACCGAGTTGGCAGAGGCAATTATTTCAGGACGAATTTCGGTAAACGATTTCGAAGAAATGTCAAATGCGGACATCACGGCTGATCTGACGCAAGTCTGGGGGATTGGCCGCTGGACTGTTGAAATGTTCTTAATGTTCTCGCTGGCGAGACTAGACGTGTGGCCAAGTGGTGATCTTGGAGTACGCCGAGGTTGGTCACTCATCAAGGGCGAGCAAATGCTAGATGCAAAGGCTCTTGAGCCACTAGGTGAACCGTTTCGTCCCTATCGCAGTGTCGTTGCCTGGTATTGCTGGCAAGCTACGGATCTGCTTAAAGAACCGAAGTGATTACAGGGTTGTCGTGTCGATCACGAATCTGTAGCGAACGTCACTAGCAACCGCGCGATCGTAAGCCACGTTGATCTGATCGGCATCGATCATTTCCACCTCGCTGGTGATCCCGTGCTTGGCACAGAAGGCGAGCATCTCCTCGGTCTCGGCTATCCCACCAATTGCTGATCCGGCCAAGCTCCGACGTTGATTAAGAAGTGATCCCGCCTCTACGGAATACGGCTTGCCTGGGAGTCCAATGACGACCAATGTTCCGTGCAATTTTAGGAGACCGAGATAAGTGTTGATATTGAGATCGGCCGAAACCGTATTGAGGATGAGATCGAATTTCTTGCTCAAGGCCTTCTTGAACGCTGTGTCACTCGTGTCGACGAAGTGATCGGCGCCCATTGCAAGAGCATCATTCTCTTTAGAAGCGGAGTGTGAGAGTACGGTCACTTCAGCTCCCATTGCATGTGCAAATTTCACTCCCATGTGGCCTAGTCCGCCTAAGCCAATGATTGCCACTTTCACGCCAGGGCCGGCTTTCCAGTGACGAAGGGGGGAGTAGAGCGTGATGCCTGCGCAGAGAAGTGGAGCAACTCCTTCGATATTCAATGATTCAGGAATATGAAGCGCGTAATGCTCGTTAACGACGATGCCACTTGAGTACCCTCCCTGCACGATCGTGGTGCCATCTTTTTCGTAAGCGTTGTAGGTCCCGGTCATACCTCCCAGGCAATACTGCTCGAGCCCGGCTTCGCAATTTTCGCAGGCGCGACAAGAATCGACAAAAACACCCACTCCAGCAAGGTCGCCGATCTTGAATTTGGAGACCCCGGAGCCCACACGGGTGACACGACCAACAATTTCGTGGCCAGGCACCATCGGAAATATGGATGGGCCCCACTCTTCTCTCGCTTGATGAATATCTGAGTGGCAGATGCCCGCGTGCGAGATAGCTATCTCGACATCGAGTGTTCCGGGTTCACGTCGATCGAAGGTGAATGGAACTAACGGTGTACCCGCAGACAAAGCGGCATAGGAACGTACTTGAGCCATAAAATCCTCCCACAGTTGACTGCTCAGACCCTAGGGCACGCGAAGGCCGTGCACCACATTGTGGTGAGCCAATTCGGAGGAATCTCGTGGCAAGATGTCCTTCATGGCTGAGCTCATCTACTACTGCGGCACCATGGACGCCGGAAAGTCGACGCTCGCCCTCCAAACGGCCCATAACCATGAATCTCGTGGACGCACGGGAATCATATTCACCAGTAATGACCGGGCTGGCGCAGGAATTCTCTCTTCACGTCTAGGTCTGCAGAAACCGGCAGTCGAAGTGAGCGTGGATTTGAATTTGCATAGCCATGTGCGAGAACTTGTCTCCAACGGAGTGCGCGTCGAGTTTGTCATCTGCGATGAAGCTCAGTTTTACTCACCTGAACACATCGAACAACTCGCACAGATTGTGGACGGATTAGGAATTGATGTTTATGCCTTTGGCATCCTGGCTGATTTTCGTACGAAGCTCTTCCCTGGATCGGCTCGACTAGTTGAGTTAGCCGATCGCGTCAATACGTTGCAAGTGGAGGCACTTTGCTGGTGCGGAGCACGAGCCACACACAACGCTCGCACATTTGGTGGAACTATGGTCACCGTGGGCGAGCAAGTCTTCGTGGGGGATACCGACTCAGACACCGTAGTGGGATACGAAGTTCTTTGTCGTCGCCACCATATGCGTGAAATCACGCACTCGGTTGCAAAAGAAATGAAGGAGATCAAGTGAAAGCCTTCGAGGACATTTTTTCGGCTAACGCTCAATACGTGAAGGATTTTAAGTCCAGTGCACTCACCGGTCAGGCTGCTCGCGGTCTTGCCATCATCACCTGCATCGATTCGCGAATTGCTCCTTTGGCCATCATGGGAATGCAGCCGGGAGATGCCAAAATCATCCGTAACGCTGGAGCCCGAGTTACCGAAGACGTGTTGCGCACTCTCGTCCTCGCCACCCATTTGCTTAACGTTTCTCGCATCCTGGTGATGCCACACACCGATTGCCGGATGGCCAGCGGAACGGAAGCAGAGATCCACGCGGCCATTCTCGAGAAATCCGGTGTCGACACGCGATCGATTGAAATTCGCACGGTGCGCGACCCACTTGAGGCACTTGAGATAGATCTTGATCGAATCCGGTCATTCCCGCTCTTAGCCGCAAATATTGAGGTGGCGGGAGCGATCTTTAATGTAGCCACCGGCGAACTTAGATCTTTTGTTTAACGGAGATTCGGACACCAATTCTTAAAAAGAATATATGGGTCGCACCTCCTCACTCACGCTAAGCGGGTGGCTGGTGATCGGATATACACCGAGCAATAAAGCCATGCTCGGGAGTAAGATCGTTCAGTAGGCAGGGAATATCCCCTGTCGTTAAGGGGTTGAAGTAAGTATGGAGATCTTTGTAGCCATCGGCATCATCGCACTTCTAGCGATTTTTATCGTTGCGCAATACAACCGCCTCGTTCGCCTAAATATCAGCGTCGATGAAGCATTCGCTCAGATTGAAGTCCAGCTCAAGCGCCGCGCTGATCTCATCCCTAACCTGGTTGAGACAGTAAAAGGATATGCAACTCACGAACAATCAACTTTCGATGCCGTCGTGTCAGCTCGCGCAAAGGCTACATCGGCGACAGGAATTGCCGATGTAGCAGCAGCAGATGGGATGTTGACGCAAGCGCTTCGCGGATTGCTCGCAGTTGCTGAGGCATACCCAGATCTCAAGGCATCATCAAACTTTCTTTCACTTCAGGAAGAACTTTCAACAACTGAGAATAAAGTTGCTTTTGCACGACAGTTCTATAACGATAATGTACGATCGCTCAACGAGGCTGTTGCCACGATTCCTACAAGCTTCTTCGCCGGACTTGCAAAGGTGAGTCCCCGCCCATTCTATGAAGTAGAGGATCCACAATCACGCGAAGTTCCCAAGGTTTCCTTCTAACGATGGCGGCTTCGAACTTTCGCAGCGCGCAAGGGGCAAATAAGCGCAAGACATACTTTCTCCTTGCTGCAATGGGGCTACTTACATGGCTTGTTGCTTACGCTGCGCTGTCGTATTTCGGTGGAGGGACAACAACCTTTGTGGTGCCGCTTGCCGTCGGCATAGCTCTCGTTGGTGTCTGGGGATCGTATTACGGTTCAGATAAATTAGTTCTCACAATGACCGGTGCTCAAGTTATTCAACGCGAAAATAATCCAGAACTCTTTAATCTTATCGAAGAAGTTGTTATTGCAAGTGGGCTACCGATGCCTAAAGTTGCGATCGTCGAAGATAGTGCGCCGAATGCTTTTGCGACTGGGCGTAACCCCGATCATGCACTCATTGCATTCACTACACGGATTCTAGAAGTAATGGATCGCGATGAGTTACAAGGTGTCATCGCACACGAGATGTCACACGTGGCAAATCGCGACACGCTCGTCTCGGCCGTCGCTGCCACGACTGCTGGTGCAATCGCAATTCTGAGTGATTTTCTCACTCGCATGATGTGGTTTGGTGGTGGTCGCGATCGTCGTGACAGTAATCAAAATCCACTACTTCTTATCGTCTCGCTCGCCATTTTAATTCTGGCTCCTATTGCTGCAATGCTCTTACGCAGTGCGATCTCACGCCGCCGCGAATCATTGGCCGATGCCACTGCAGTTTCATTCACGCGCAATCCCGCCGGTCTTCGTCGGGCGCTCGAGACGTTAGCTGCGGATTCAACAGTCGTGCGACAGCGCTCAAATGCAGTGGCCCATATTTGGATTGAATCGCCTCTTGATGGAAGGGCTGTTTCAAAATTGTTTTCCACACATCCGCCGATTCAAGAGCGGATTGAAACGCTTCGCGCGATGGAGTCGCTAGGACCTAATGCTGAGAATGGGCTCTAAGGAGAGGCGATTAACGCCATTTTGTGTCCGAGAGGGGACTTGAACCCCTAAGCCCTTTCGGGCACTAGCACCTCAAGCTAGCGCGTCTGCCTATTCCGCCACCCGGACAAGGTGTGAAGGGCGAGAGTACCAACTTCAACGACTCCCACCCAATTTGCCGGCTTTTCCCTCCCTAGAGGCCCATCAGGGATCCCCATGCGCCATGATGTAGCCATGAAAGAGACCATTGAGAATGAGACCGTTGCGATTCTGCAAGACCTGATCAGAATCCCTTCAGAGAATTTTGGCGATCGCGGTGATGAGCAAGAGGTCGCCCGCTACATTCACTCAAGTCTGGCAGAGGTCGGCATTGAGTCCGAACTGATCGAATCTGCCCCTGGACGCACGAACGTGGCCGCTCGCATTAAGGGTGCTAGTGATCGCCCGGGGTTAGTCCTTCATGGCCATATCGATGTGGTCCCGGCCGATGCTAAAGATTGGTCAGTCGATCCCTTCTCTGGTGTGATCCAAGATGACGCAGTATGGGGCCGCGGAGCCGTCGACATGAAAGATATGGACGCCATGATGCTCGCTACCGTGCGCAGTTGGGCGCGAAGCGGCTACCAACCCCCTCGTGACATCTCACTGGTCTTCTTTGCCGATGAGGAAGCCGGCGGAAGCTACGGCTCTCGGTGGATGGTAGAAAATCGTCCAGACGTTTTTGCAGGATGCAATGAAGCGATCTCCGAGGTGGGCGGATTCTCCATCACCCTGGAAAACAAAGCTCGCCTCTATCTGATCGAAACTGCTCAGAAAGGGATCCATTGGATGCGCCTGGTCGCTGAAGGGCGCGCTGGTCATGGCTCTATGGTGCATCCGGATAACGCAGTCACGGCGGTGGCCGAAGCAGTTGCTCGTATCGGAAACTATGAGTGGCCACTTCGTCGAACCAAATCGGTTGATGAACTTCTTGAGCGAGTTGCGGAAGTTTTAGGAGTCGAATACGACCCTAATGATCCTGAACCTCTTGTAGCGCGATTAGGCCCGGTGGCCCGACTGGTCGGTGCCACTTTGCGGAATACTGCAAATCCCACACGACTTAATGCGGGGTATAAGGAGAACGTGATTCCTCAGACGGCGAGTGCCGTAATCGACGGTCGATTCCTTCCGGGATTTGAAGATGAACTGAACGAAACAATTCGTACTTTGGCCGGAGAAAAAGTGCGGGTGGAGACCATCACTTCAGACATTGCACTTGAGGCTGCGTTCGAAGGCGCGATGGTGGAGAACATGGTTAATTCGATTCTTGCCGAGGACCCAGAGGGGATTCCCGTGCCTTACACCTTGAGTGGTGGCACTGACAATAAGGCGCTCTCACAACTGGGAATCAAGGGCTATGGATTCTCTCCACTTAAGTTGCCGGCAGATTTAGATTTCACCGCGCTCTTTCATGGAATCGATGAGCGGGTACCGGTGGAGAGCCTTAAATTTGGGGCACGCGTGCTGGATCGCTTCTTGCGAAACGTTTAGCCAAAATCAATTCTGGTAGCTCGAATAATTCTCCGTCGAAGTGTGATGATGCGTTTTCCGTCGTGACGAATCTGCACCTTATCCAACGTCCAATGATGGAGTTCGGCCTCTTCGACGAGCATTGATTTCACAGCACTGCGTGGGAAGTCCTTAGGCACAGTAATCGTTCGATACTCCAAAACGCTTTGTTGTCTGGCCATCGGTAGATCCCCTCAGCTCGGAGTCGACACATCATTTAGCGCATCACGAACAACTGCAGGAAGGGTAACGCCTTCGGCTAGAAGCACGCCACGAAGTTGCGCAGCAGTTCGAGCACCTACGATTGCAGATGTCACCCCAGGAGCATCGCGCACCCATGCGAGGGCAACCTCCAAGGGCGCGATACCAAGACCGTCTGAGGCGGCGGCCACGGCATCAACGATGCTGCGCGAACGTTGGTCTAAATATGGTTCCACGAAACCTGCAAAATGTGGACTTGCTCCACGAGAATCAATCGGAAGTCCACTTCGATATTTGCCAGTGAGCACCCCGCGACCAAGTGGACTCCACGCTAAGAATCCCATCCCTAATGCTTGTGTGCAGGGGAGTATCTCTCGTTCCACATTTCTCGAAAGGAGTGAGTACTCATTCTGTGTCGAAGCGATCGTAGCTTTGAGAGCTGCGCTCTCTTGAATCGAGAATGCCCGAGCTGTTTGCCAACCGGTGTAGTTGGAAATTCCGGCATACCGCACTCGGCCAGAAATAACGGCTACATCGAGCGCTGCGAGAGACTCATCCAACGGCGTGATGTCATCCCATGCGTGTAGTTGCCAAATGTCGAGATGGTCGGTGCCAAGTCGTTGTAAAGATTGGTCTAACTCTCGAAGAATGGTGCGCTTTGAAGTATCAACAGCCCTCACTCCATTTACATAAGAGAGTCCGCTCTTTGATGCGAGCACAATGTCCGCTCGCTTAACAAGTGCCCCGAGAAGACCTCCCACTACCCGTTCACTATCGCCGCTTCCATAGAGCGCGGCGGTGTCAACGAAATTTCCGCCCGCATCAACAAATTCGCGCAATTGATCGGCTGCCTCATGTTCGTCAGTATCTCGACCCCAGGTCATGGTTCCTAGACCAATCCTTGAGAGGTGGAGACCAGTAGATCCGAGGCGGCGCAATTCCATGTACGCGACACTAGTACCCGAAGAGGCTGTAATCTGATCTTCCACGCTACGGAGGATGATGAAGCTCGCACTTAATCTCGGATACTGGTCAGGCGAGGCCGCTACTAACACCGCCAATATTGAGTTAGCCCTCGAGGCCGAACGTCTCGGGTTTGATTCTGTCTGGGCGGCGGAAGCTTATGGATCGGACGCCGCCACCGTGCTCTCGTTCATAGGGGCCAAGACGTCCCGGATCGGCCTGGGATCTGCGATCTTCCAGATTCCCGGTCGCTCTCCCGCGTTGACAGCTATGACGGCAGCCACCCTCGATGCACTCTCAGAGGGACGTTTTCGCCTTGGGATCGGAGTTTCTGGGCCGCAGGTCAGCGAAGGATGGCATGGTGTGCGCTTCGACGCACCGCTGGCACGAACTCGTGAATATCTGGAGGTCCTCCGGCTGGCGTTGGGTCGCCAGGTCGTGAAGCACGACGGTGTGCATTATCCGCTGCCCTTACCTGATGGTCCCGGTAGAGCCCTCCGCCTCACTATTCATCCGTTTCGTGAAGAGATTCCGATCCTGCTTGCGGCCGTGGGACCGAAGAACTTGGAGTTGGCAGGTGAACTCACTGACGGTTGGCTGGCCGTCTTCCTCGCTCCAGATTTCGCCCCCGAACAGATTTCACATATCCAAACTGGCCGAGACAAGGTGGGTAAGACCATGGAAGGTTTTGACGTGGTGGCCACCATGCCGATAGTTCCCGGTCGCGATATTGAGATGTGTGCCAATCTAGTTCGACCTTATGCGGCTCTTTACGTAGGCGGCATGGGGAGTCGAGATAAGAACTTCTATAACAATTTGGTGGTGCGCATGGGTTACGAAAAGGAAGCGGAAGAGGTGCAGGACAAGTACCTCGCTCGCGACTACGACGGAGCCATGATGGCCATTCCTTTTGATTTCCTCGACCAGACTTCCCTCCTGGGCGGTCCTGAACACATGACGGAGAAGATGCAAGCGCACGCGGCGGCAGGTGTCACTACGTTGGCGTTGGCCCTACCTGACTCCGTTCCCATTGAAGCGCGCATAAAGGCGCTACGGATGGGTGCAGAAGCATTCGACAAAGCGGGAGTCGCATCGTGACCTTTCTTGAATCGATCGTGTTGGGCGTCGTTCAAGGTCTCACTGAATTTCTTCCCATTTCATCAAATGCCCATATGCGAATTGCCGCGGCGGTATTCGGGTGGTCAGATCCGGGTGCGGCTTTCTCGGCGGTGACTCAAATTGGCACGGAGATTGCAGTACTTCTCTATTTTCGTAAAGACATCATCCTGATTATTAAAGCATTCTTCAAGGGTCTCACTGGCAGCGCCTATCGAAAAAGTAACGATTGGCGTCTCGCACTATTCGTCATAATTGGTTCTCTACCAATAGCGATTCTCGGCCTTTCGCTGAGGCATCCGATTGAAAACCAATTCAGATCATTGAAAATCATTGCGTTATCGCTCATAGTTTTCGCAATCGTAATTGGAGTAGTCGATCGTCGCGCTAAAGAAACCAAGGAATTGACGTCCCTTACGCTCCCTGACGCAATCAAATTCGGACTTGCACAAAGTTTGGCGCTCATCCCGGGCGTTTCGAGATCAGGTGGCACTATAGCCGCCGGTTTGGCTCTGGGATATTCACGGGTGGCAGCGGCTCGGTACTCGTTCCTCCTCGCCATCCCAGCAGTCCTTGGCTCAGGAGGTGTAGAACTGAGCAAGATCGGGGGAGCGGACTCGCCGAGCGTCGCCCCCACCGTTCTTGCCACGGTGATCGCTTTTGGAGTGGGCTATCTCGTCATCGCTTGGCTCCTCAAATTTCTCACCACACACACATTCCTCGGCTTCATGATTTATCGCGTTGCTCTGGGTTCCGCGGTGTTCGTAGCTCTCGGCGCTGGGGTGATCTCCTGATGTCCGAAATTCTCTTGGTACGACACGCTCGCTCGTCGGCAAACGCTTCTGGGGTATTAGCCGGACGTGCGAAGGGCGTACATCTTGATGAAATTGGTAAGGATCAAGCGAAGAGATTGGCTTTGGCATTGGCCAATGTTCCCATCACTGGTTTGATCTCTAGTCCGCTGGATCGATGTATGCAAACAGCACGAACTATCGGTGCGAACCATCCAAATATTTCATTAGTCAAGAATGCTGATTTGATCGAGATGGATTATGGAGTGTGGAGTGGGCTGAAATTGTCTGCGCTTTCAAAACGCAAGGAGTGGAGTGCAATTCAGAGCACCCCTTCGCAAGTGCGATTCCCTGAGGGCGAGTCCTTCCTCGAAATGAACGCAAGAGTGAATCAGGCAATTGATGACGTTTTTACTCAGTATTCGAAAGGGAAGAAACGTCAAATAATTGCGATATGCACTCATGGGGATGTAATTAAGGCAATCATTGCGCACTCCTTGGGCCTTCATCTGGATGCGTTTCAGAAAATCGTGGTTGACCCGGCTTCTGTCTCAATTTTGCGGCAAGAAGGAAACTCACGATTTGTTATATCGCAGAATATAAAAGCAGATGGTCTGGAAAGTTTACTCGGTGTTCGAAAGAGTGCAGCAACGGTAGGGGGCGGCGATGGCTCGAGTCATTCACGAGTTCGATAATCCCGACTCTTTTGTAGCCGGCGCCATCGGCCTGCCTGGGGAACGAACTTTTTATTTGCAGGTAATAGATGGCCGAAGATCATTTTCGGTCTCTCTGGAAAAAGAACAAGTCTCTTTGCTTGCAGCTCGAATTCTCGAAATGATTGCGGGGCGCACAAGTCCTCAAGCAAAACCTGGTGGATCATCCTTAGACCTTCCACTTGTGGAAGAGTTTCGGGTTGGTGTCCTCGGTCTGGCATTCAGTAATGAAGAGAACCTAGTCATTATTGAAGCGCAGGCAATCGCGGAGAATAGCGAGACCTTGCTAGACGAAGATGAAGAAGAGGGCCCCGATCTTTTGCGTGTTCAGTTGAAGATTGACGCCGCATTTGAATTTTCAACTGGTGCCCAAGCCGTCGTTTCTGCGGGCCGCCCACCCTGCCCATTTTGCGGCATAGTGCTCGATCCCACCGGTCATGTTTGTCCAAGAGCTAACGGTTACCGTCGCTAAAGTGCTCTCACTCACCCAACTCGCGCTCGGCGAGATTGAAGTATCAGGACGCCTTGTCGAGGCCTCCAATGCGACCCTCTTTGGATCCATTCGTGTAGGAGAAGAATTTTTGGGTAATGTCATCTACAAGCCCACTAGGGGCGAACGACCTCTCTGGGACTTTCCGCATGGCACGCTCGCACAGAGAGAAGTCGCCGCATTCCAGCTCTCCGAGACCCTGGGTTGGGATGTAGTGCCGCCAACACTCCTGCGAGATGGTCCATACGGAATCGGAATGGTGCAATCCTGGATCGATATTGATGAAGAGATTGACATCGTCGAAGTTGGTCAAGGAGACCACACAGACATTATCCGAATGGTGCTTTTCGACGCGCTCATCAACAACACAGATCGAAAGTTCGGGCATATTCTGCCGGTGGATGGCCGCATCTTCGGATGCGATCATGGAGTAACTTTTCATCAAGAAGATAAGTTGCGAACCGTACTTTGGCAATTCCGCGGAGAACCGATACCAGTGGAGTTACTCAACGACCTGAATCGTCTTGAAGAAGCGCTCCCCATTCTTGAGCAACTCATACATCCCGAGGAGATTGTCGCTCTCGTCAAAAGGAGTGAGAGTCTGAGCAGCCGGGGCACATTTCCGCAACCTTCCGATGATTGGCCGGCGGTCCCTTGGCCACCCTTCTAAAAGTAGTAGGCTCCTGCAGTGATCTCCTGGCCCTCGCCATTCATCCCGAAAATTGGTGAAGGCGCATATCTCAGCGGCATCAACATGTGGAGTTCGGAGTTTGAACGCTTGATTCCCACTGGATCAATGGAGCGTGCCGATCTCTATGTCTGTGGAATAACCCCATACGACGCTACTCACATGGGCCATGCGGCAACTTACGTGGCATTTGATCTTCTTCAGCGGGTCTGGCTTGATGCGGGCTATCCAGTTCGCTACGTACAGAACGTTACCGATATCGACGATCCTCTCCTGGTACGCGCAGCTGAACGAGGAGTCTCATGGGAATCCATCGCAGAGAGCGAAACCCAACTCTTCCGAGAAGATATGACAGCACTGCGTGTTATTCCACCCATGGCATACATCGGCGCAGTTGAAAGCATTCCGCTTGTAGTTGAGGCCGTGGCGAAACTTTTAGCGTCAGGGGCTGCCTATTGGGTCGATCAAGATGTGTATTTCACTGTCGCCAGCGATCCAGAGTTTGGCGGTAGAAGCCACCTCGCTGAATCTACCCAACTCAAGATTTTTGGTGAACGTGGGGGTGACCCTGATCGTGTGGGAAAACGTGCCCCGCTAGATTGCCTGCTCTGGAGAGGGAAGCGAGAGGGTGAGCCCTTCTGGGAGAGCTCCTTAGGTGCAGGCCGCCCTGGTTGGCACATTGAGTGCTCTGCTATTGCACTTCATTACCTTGGACAAAGTATTGACGTTCAAGGCGGTGGATCAGATTTACTCTTTCCACATCATGACATGGGCGCCTCAGAAGCTTTCGCTCTTACAGGTAAACGCTTTGCTCAGAATTTCATACATGCTGGAATGATTGGTCTCGATGGGGAGAAGATGAGTAAGAGCAAGGGTAATCTCGTCTTCGTATCCACATTGCGTCAATCAGGTGTCGACTCAAATGCCATACGGCTTGCGCTCATGGAAAGTCACTATCGAAGCAACCGCGATTGGAGCACTGATTTACTGGCGCGCGCAGATAATAGATTGCAAGAGTGGAAGAAAGCATTTGCGCACTCGCGTGGAACGTCGGCACACGAAACGATTGCGGCGATCCGCAGTGCTCTATCGGATGACCTAGACACTCCTAGGGCACTAGAAGCAGTCGATGAGTGGGCTAGGAAGCAGCACGGTGAAGGCGATGTGGGTGGACCTGGCTTGATGTCTAGGGCGTTAGACACGCTCTTAGGCATTGCGCTTTAGCGCTCTTCTCTACGCCTTAAGTAGCGTTCAAACTCTCGAGCAATCGCATCGCCACTAGCCTCTGGTAAGTCTGCAGCATCCTGTTGCTCTTCCAAACCCTGCACGTATTGCGCAACATCAGCATCTTCCAGTGAGAGTTGATCGACACCTACCTCCCAAGCGAGCGCTTCCTCTTGGAGATCATCGATAGGAATTCGTACGCCAAGTAGGTCATCAAGTCTGTTCACCAGTGCCAAACTTGCCTTAGGACAAGGGGGCTGTGAGACATAGTGAGGCACCTGAGCCCACAGCGAAAATGCATCTACACCAGCGGCCAAACATGAATTCTGAAGGACGCCGACAATACCTGTGGGTCCTTCATAGCGACTCGGTGGTAACCCAAATCGAAGTGACGTTGCTGAATCCGATCCAGAGCCAATGATATGAATGGGTCTCGTATGAGGCACTTCGGCAATGAGAGCGCCCAACGTCACGACCAACTCAACTTCAAGGTCATCAATGATGCCGATCATCTCTTCGCAAAAAGTACGCCATCGCATAGACGGTTCGATTCCTCGAACGATCACAAAATCTCTATCCAGGTGCGCCGGCGTGGCCACACTTATCGTGGTGGTGGGCCACTCGATCTCCCGACCAGATTCCTCAGTGACGTGGACGATGGGTCGATTAACTTGAAAATCGTAGTAATCCTCCGGGTCAAAAAAAGCTATCTCTTCTGCTTCCCATACTTCGATGAGATGTTCGACAGCGGCGGTGGCTGCATTGCCCGCATCATTCCACCCCTCGAAGGCGGCAATAAGTACAGGCTTACGAAGCGTCGGAAGCGCAATGATTTCCATCACTCCAGGAGCCTACCTGGGTGCGAGGGGCCATCGAGTGATTAGGCTCAGTTCAATGAAAATTCCCAGGCCCTCGGCGATCCTTTTCGACATGGACGGCCTCTTAGTAGACACCGAACCTGTGTGGTGGCTTTCCGAGAGCGCGGTGGCCCGCGATTTAGGATTTGAGTGGTCCCAGGAGGACCAACGCATTTGTGTGGGTGGGCCTTTGACACGCGTGGGAGATCACATCGTTGAACGCTCCTTTGCAGCAACTGGAGAGCGCCATGATCGAGACCGCTTGATTGAGACGATTACGCGTGACGTAGCTGCACGCATTTCCGAGTTTGAAATTGACCTCATGCTCGGGGGCAGGGAACTCCTCGCCTTGCTCGTCGCCCAGGGGATTCCGCACGCTTTGGTTTCAGCGAGCCCTCGCCACACGGTAGACGCCGTCGTGCGCTCGACGGGGGTCACATCGTTTGCCACCACGATCGCCGGGACGGATCTACCGCGCACTAAGCCACACCCAGATCCGTATCTTGAAGCGGCGAGCCGGCTAGGTGTAGATATTCAAGAGACGATCATTCTGGAGGATTCGCCCAACGGCGTTATTGGAGCACTGGCCAGCGGAGCAATTGTCTATGCAGTCCCGCACTTGGTGCCCGTTACCCCACGTACTGGATTGAATTTTGCGCGCTCACTCTTAGAGATCCGGGATGCACTCAAATAAAATTAGATTGATCACGGCAGCGGAAGTGGGGGAGGAGTGCCACCGAATTCCGGACAGAGACTCTGATGAGCGCACCAATCGCAGAGCTTGCTTTTCTTGGGTGGAAAGCTCTTTGAATCGAAAGCTGCTTCCATAGCTTTCCAAATGGCAACAATCTTCTTCTCAGTTGCGATCAAGTCATTCTCAGTCGGAGAATCTTCCAAAATCCGACCGTCACCCAAATATATAATTCTTAATTTCCGTGGCACGATATTTCGTGTTCGCCAGATTATCAGTGCGTAGAAACGCAATTGAAAGAATGCTTTCTGCTCGTATCCCTCTCTTGGGGATTTTCCGGTTTTGTAATCAACAATACGTATGTCACCAGAGGGTGCTACATCAATTCGGTCCACGTAACCATGAATCTTGAAACCATCCTGAAGGTCGAATTCGATATGAGATTCACGCTCCGAGGGCTCCAATAACACTGGCTCCTCGAGCGCAAAATATTTGTCCAAGAGGAAGAGGCTCTCATTACTCCACACAGAAATATCTTCTATCGCGTCGAAGAGCTCCTGGTACTTATCGTTCTGAGAGATTTCGGCAAATGCTTCCCGCCAGAGCTCATAAGCTTGCGGCAACTGGCGCTCAATGGCCGGTAGGTCGTAGAGATGCTCGAGAGTGGTGTGCACAATCGTTCCTCGTACCGCATCGATAGAGAGCGGCTCTGGAAGTTGGTCGATCGTGCGAAACCGAAAGAGCAAGGGGCAGTTTTGGAAGTCGTTTGCCCTGGAAGGGGAGAGCTTCACCATCGAGACCATGACGACAGAGTAACGCCCGGTAGGGTGATGACATGACGACTTCGGAGAATGGAATTCCGGCCAGCCGCAGGGGAGCCTTCCAATATGGTGATCGAGTTCAACTCACCGATCCCAAGGGCAAATTGCACACGATTAATCTCGTCGAAGGCGGCTCCTTTCACACCCACCGCGGCTGGATCGAACATGCTCAATTTATCGACCAGGCAGAGGGTTCACTGGTCACTACGACGGGAGGGACGGTCTTTCTCGCCCTGCGCCCGCTCTATCCAGATTTCGTGCTTTCGATGCCCCGCGGCGCCACGATTGTCTATCCCAAGGATGCTGCCCACATCGTCACGCTCGGAGACATCTTCCCTGGGGCTCGAGTTGTTGAGGCTGGTGCAGGTTCTGGCGCACTTTCCATTGCGCTCTTGAGAGCGGTGGGAAATAGTGGTGAAGTATTCTCATTTGAAAAGCGATCTGAATTTGCGGAGGTTGCTGCAAAGAACGTCGAACAGTTCTTTGGGAATGCCCAATCCAATTGGCACTTGCAGGTGGGGGCTATTGACGAAGTGGCATCGTTAGACGCACGAGTACGCGATGTCGACCGCGTCATTTACGACATGTTGGCTCCTTGGGAGAATATCGACATCGCTGCTCGCGTTCTGCGCCCAGGCGGAGTGTTAATTTGCTACGTCGCGACCACGACTCAACTCTCAAAAGTAGGTGAGGCCATAAGAAGCCATGGCAACTTCACCGAGCCACACGCCTGGGAGTCGATGGTAAGAGATTGGCACCTGGAAGGACTCGCTGTCAGACCTGAACATCGGATGATCGGGCATACCGGCTTCCTGCTC
>Ga0194051_1000386_pt1 | contig 25416 bp, 20 predicted proteins | sample SepL2320m_MetaG_FD_161275 | JGI IMG/M metagenome (GOLD analysis project Ga0194051, IMG submission 161275) | Anoxic zone freshwater microbial communities from boreal shield lake in IISD Experimental Lakes Area, Ontario, Canada - Sep2016-L239-20m | ecosystem: Environmental > Aquatic > Freshwater >... | reverse complement strand
CACAGGAGCCGACAAGGTCACAGGAGCCGACAAGGTCACAGGAGCCGCCATCGCCGCCATCGACTGCGGCACCAACTCCACCCGGCTGCTCGTGGCCGACGCCGACGGGCACCCGATGGAGCGCCTGATGCGAATCACCCGACTCGGACAGGGGGTCGACTCGACCGGACGACTGGCGCCCGATGCCATTGAGCGGTGCCTGGGGGTACTGGCCGAGTTCCGTACAGTGATGGATGGGCTTGGGGTGGAGCGAGGCAGGCTGGCCGCCACTTCGGCGGCCCGGGATGCGGCCAACGGCTCGGCGTTCCTTCAGGCAGCGGGGGAGATCACCGGATTGACGCCGGAACTCCTGACTGGGATCGACGAGGGGCGCCTCTCATTGGCCGGCGCAGTCGCCGATCTCGACCTGGCTGACGGTCCGTTCCTGGTGCTCGACATCGGTGGGGGTTCTACCGAACTGGTGGCCGGAGATGGTCCGGACGATCCGAAGTTGGCAGCGGTGTCGCTGCAACTGGGCTGCGTGCGGGTGTCCGAACGGTTCTTGCGCAGTGACCCGCCGACCCGAGACGAACTAGATCAGGCGGCGGCCGAGGTCAGTGCCCAGATCGAGGTGGCCATCAATGCTCACCCGAGGTACCCCGCCACGCATCGGCTCGTGGGTCTAGCCGGGACGGTCTCGACCCTGGCATCACTTCACTTAGGCATGGTCGAGTACGACAGGGACCAGATCCACCACTCCGTGATGCACTCTGGCGACGTCGAGCAGTGGTTCCAGCGTCTGGCGTCAGAGTCAGCGGCAGACCGCCTGGCCCGACCCGGCATGACGGCTGGACGCGAGGACGTGATCGTCGGGGGAGCCATGATCCTGGATGCTGTCATGCGGCGGTTCGGTTTCGCCGAGTGCCTAGTGTCCGAGGCTGACATCCTGGATGGGTTGGTGGCGAGTCAGGTGGCCGCACGGGAGTACTGAACGCCACGGGCCAGAAGATCAGGCCGATGCTCCCACAATGCCTGAGCGTCCCGACATGTCCGGTAGCGCTGCATCGACAGGGGCGAGGCCGCAGGCCCGGTTGACTCGATCGATGAACGCATCGGTCGATCCGTACTCCTCTTCAGCGTAGGCGCGCCCTTGTGCACTGAAGCTGTCGTGAGTAGGCGACTCCAGGAGCGACTCGATGCACCAAGTCAACTCTGCTGGGCTCTCGAACCACAGACCGCCACGACCTCGCTGTGCATGCTCTCGGGCCCGACTGTCATGGGGCACGACGATAGGGGTCCCATAGAGAAGCGAGTCCACGCACCGCCGGGCGAACAATCGACCGGGACGCAGATCGACCGTCACTCTGGCAAAGGCCAACAGGCGAGCCATGTCACTGGAGCGCTCGATCGGCCAGCCGCTGTTGACACGCCCCTCGTGCCAGGCGCAGAAGGCATCGCTATAGGAGATCCCCACGGGCCGGTCGGGAAATCGGTACCTGATGATTCGACTGAGCTCACTTTCGAGCTCGCCCAGGTTGTCTGAATCAACACCGGTGAGCACCAGGATGTAGTCGGTGTCCCCGACCCAGGTGTTGGGCTCGCTGAGGGCACTTGGATTGGCCGCTAGTGGGGCACCGATCCGGTGCACCGTATCCGGGCGTCCGTGGTGATCGACGATGAGATTCCGCTCGGATTCGGTGATGGCCAGGATCTGGCTGGCTCGAGCGAAGATCGGTTCGAAATGAGAGGAAGCGATGCTGTCCTCGCGAACTCCTATGGCCAGGAGCGTGAGGGGAACCAGGGGATCGTGCCGGTCGAGTGCGGCCAGAGCGCCCATCGAGCGATGCCCCGCTATGACTACGAGGTCAGGGCGGATGTTGTCGAGTACGGCGACGGCCCCTTGCCACGATTCGGTCAGCCCTTGCTCGAGCTGACCCGCCAGCGTCAGGGGAACGTCAACTCTCCCCATTGCAGATGCCGCCCATAGTCCTTCGATCAGCAGATCTCGGCGGGCCTCGGCGATCCGGTCGATCGGAGTTCCTAGGCGATGGATGGCGAAGATGCTGTCTGTGGACTCGCCTTCGCTACTTCCTTGTGGGGTGATGATGTGTACTTCAGCGACGCACGCCAGGGACCCCGCCACCTGACGGGTCACCCAACCTTCTTCAGACCGAGACTCCCAAGATGGGCAGAGGACGGCTACGCGAGGACGCGAGCGCCCCGGTTCGACCGTCGGCACGTCGGTCACCATGCCAGGACGACGGGTTCTTGGACAATCGAGGTAGTCGCCGTCATCGCTGGGCAGCGGATCCTTTGGCTGCCTTCGCAACCGCAGCCGCCCCGCTCTTCGAGTTCGCCTCGGACTTACGCTTGGCCGTAGTCGACGGAGTGCCCGTTGAGCCCTCCCCATGCGAGTCGGCCGATGTGGCAGGTGGTGGTGGGTCCAAGTGGAGCCACAGGGCGAGCCGGGTCATGTTCTTGGCATCAGCCACCTGATGGTCGATCATGTCCTGCCTGAGCTGCTGCACGCGTGCCGACAACTCGTCGCATCGTTGTTCCAGGCCTTCATTCACCCGGACCATGTGGGCGATGAGGTCCCGCTCATCATGAAGGTACCTTCGCAGGACGGCGTACGTCATCCTTCCCCACAGAGCGAGGAGCCTTCCGCGGGGACCCGCCCCTCCTTCGGCTGGATCGAAGGCGTCCGGCAGCGCCCAGTTCCGGTGCAGGTATTCGAGCGAGGTGCGATTCCTGATGGCTTCCCCCGCAGGTGGATGCACCATCAGGCTCGGCTGCAGGGGCTCCCACTGGAGTACCTGATGCTCGGCTTTCAACTGCTCCAGTAGTTCTTCCGGGTCGATCCCTGGATGTCCCATTCGGTGTTTCTCCTCATCTGGAGCAGCGTGCCCCGACGGTTTCGGTGGAGCCCTCCACATCACAGGTCGGGCAGGTTGTATGAGATCGTCCGGACAGGCCCCATCGTGGTGCATCATCAAACTCAGGATCCGCGCCCGCCCGGATGTTCCTCGCCACCCTACCGGCTGGCCTGTGGATTCTAGGGATTCTAGCTAGTTGGACCCGAGGTACAGCGAACACCGGAGTTGCCGCCCGGCCTCGTGGAGAGGTGGCACACGATGCAGCCAGTTGACGTTCCGTAGGTTCCACTGGCACCGATCAGGCACCGATCAGGCACGTGAGTGGGATCGACCGATGCGCAAGGAGGCATGATAATCTGCGCCCAACCGTGCAGCCGAACCTTCCCAATGACAGCGGACTCGCGGCATCAGTGCCTGCAGGGTATGGAGACGGTGCGCGTGTGGAAGAAGTATCGGCCAGCGAAGAGACCGAGGCGCTAGCGGCGACCCTTGCCTGGATGTCTGAACGGCTGGCTATCGCTGAAGCCGATACGCCACCCGATGAAGAGGAAGTTCCTGGATGGGGCAAGGAGGCTTCTGCATTCCCTCCCGAATACTGGCATTGGATTCACGAGCGAAACCAGGATCGGCTGCAGCGCGGCGTCGAAGAGGCTGATGGGCTGCCGACCAGTGGTCCGCTGCTGAGCATCGTCGTGCCGGTCTACCGGCCGGCGCTGTGGTACTTCCGTGAATGCGTGCAGTCCGTGATCGACCAGACGTACCAGTCGTGGGAGCTATGTCTGTGCGACGACGGATCAGAAGATCCAGAGCTGAGCGCAGCCATGGAGGCGTACGCGGCCTCGGACCCTCGGATCAAGGTTCTGCATATGGAGAAGAACGGGGGCATCTCTCGAGCCACCAACCGGGCACTGGGTGTCGCCACAGGCGAGTTCATCGTGCTCCTCGATCATGATGATCTTCTGGAGCTACATGCATTGGGCGAGATCGCCGCCGTCATGGCTGAGCATGTCGACGTTGACGTCATCTACTCCGACGAGGACAAACTCGATGAACTAGATCGGCCGATTCAGCCTCACTTCAAGCCCGATTGGGATCCCGATCTACTGCTGGCCTACCCCTACCTGGGGCACATCACCGCTGTCCGACATGACGTGCTCCGCCATGTCGGGGGATTCCGGCCCGAGTTCGACGGCAGCCAGGACTACGACGTCATGCTCCGGGCCACCGAGATGGCCCGTCGGGTCGTCCACATCCCCAAGGTCCTCTATCACTGGAGAGTGGTGGCGGGCTCCGCGGCGGGCGACACCGACGCCAAGCCGTGGGCACATCAGGCCAGCAGGCGTGTGCTCGAAGATGCCGTGGAGCGCCAGGGGATCGACGGATTTGTCGAGACTGGGCCGTTCCAAGGGGCGTATCACGTGCGGCGTCGGGTGCACGGGGATCCGACGGTCAGCGTGATCATCCCGTTCCGTGATCAGGCTTCACTGACTGTGGCCTGCCTGGAGTCGTTGGAACGGGCTCCGGGTTATGAGATCACCGAGGTCGTGCTCATCGACAACGGCAGCACCGAACCTGAAACCAGGGAGTTCCGCCGGCGGATGGAGGACCGGCCGAACACCCGAGTACTGGACTATCCGGGGGCCTTCAACTGGGCGGCCATCAACAACTTTGCGGCAGCGACGTGCACGACAGACATGCTCCTCTTCTTGAACAACGACATCGAGGCGACCACCGACGGATGGCTGCACGCATTGGTAGAACTTGGGCAACGACCCGAAATAGGGGCCGTGGGAGCCCGCCTCATCTATCCCGACGGAAAGTTGCAGCATGCGGGAGTAGTGCTGGGGATGGGCGGTATTGCCAGCCATATCTTTATCGGTATGCCCAAGGGCGTCGGAGGGTATTTCGCCTGGGACCGAGTGGTGCGGAGCTATAGCGCCGTCACGGCGGCGTGTCTGTTGGTTCGTCGTGAAGTGTTCGAAGAGCTCGATGGCTACGACGAAGGATTTGCCGTTGGTTTCAACGACGTGGATTTCTGCATCCGGTTGGGCCAAGCCGGATACCGCCTGCTGTGCACCCCGCATGCCGAGTTGACCCACTACGAGTCGGTCAGCCGAGGTCTCTCGGGTTACTACTCCGACTACCAACTATTTCTCAGCCGTTGGACCGATCTGTTGAAGGTGGGTGATCCCTACTACAACCCGAATCTCGGTCGCCTCGAACCCTGGTGCCCACTACGGCCCGTCGACGAGGATGAACGGTGGCTGGCATTGGTTGGAGGATTGGTTCAACCGCCGGTCGAGGTTGATGACGAAGAAGATGCCGAGGACGGCGGCGAAGTCGAAGGTGCGAGCCCTCTCGCCCGCGCTGCGTCTGCGTCGGCAGATGGTCCAGGTGTGACGGCAGCGGCTCGGCAGACGTCCATCTGATCCTGACATGATGACCCTCGGCAGGCAGTGCGTTGGAACGAAAGATCGATGTGTTGATGTGGCCGAGGAGATGCCGCGGTCGCTCCTGAGCGCAGGCGGACCAACATGAAGAAGAACGCAGCCCGAGCAAACCCCGTTGTTCGAGAGTCAGCCCAAGACGAAGACCATGGGACGATGGTGTTTGTCGTCGGGGTGGAGGAGAGTGGCGTCGAGGCCATTGCCGAACAACTCGGACACCTCGGACTCCGGTCAGTTCCCGCGGGCATTGCCACCGGTGAGCCTGACGATGCGGGGTCAGCCCTGGACCGCTTCATCGACCAACTCTTCGACGACCTAGGAGCGACGGCTGACATGCCGGTGCTGCTGCCGCGGCTCGACCTGCTCAATCGACTGAAGCACCGCCAAGAGGAGGCCCGGAGCCTGTTGGGGGCAGTACTCGGTGCACCTGCCGACGATGCCGACGATGCCGACGATGCCGGTGATCAGCCGGTGGATGGCGGGACACCGGGGCACGGGGGCCACTCGGTCTGGGTGTGGGGAGATCCGCGCAATACCGTGTTGGCACCGTTCTGGATCGAGGCCGCAGGGCTGTCAGCCCGGATCGTCCTGGTGCACCGTGCGCCAGGAGAGGCTGCTCAATCGCTGACATCGACGAACGGTCAATCGATAGACAGGAATCTCAACCTGTGGGATCAGTTCAATCGGGCGGCACTCAGTCTGTGGGAAGTCCAGACCGGCCTGATCGTCGGGATCGAGGCATTCAGCGACGATGTTGCTGGAGGACTGGATGGGCTCAATGAGTTCGTTCATGGACTGGGGGTCAACCCGACGCCGGTGCAGCTGGCCCAGGCCAGAGATTCGTTCAGCGGGTTCGGTCGACCTCGCTCGGACCAGTCAGACGTGGTTGTGGCCAATCAGTTCCTGGTTCTCGACCGGGCGCTAAGCCAAGCCGACATGGTCGCATCGGTGGACAGCGAGGCGATGGCAAGGGAGTTCACCGGCTATTACGACCAGGAGTACTACGAGCACTACGGCGACAACGATTCCGACCCGTATCGTCCGGGTGCTCCTCAGTGGACCACGTTCTTCTCAATGGTGGCCGACAGAATCACCAACGACCTGCACCCGACCACCGCGCTCGACGCCGGCTGCGCGATTGGTTTCCTGGTCGAAGCCCTCCGGAACCAGGGGGTAGACGCACGTGGGATCGATGTGTCCGAGTGGGCGATCTCGCAAGTGCCACCCGATGTTCGACCGTTCTGTTCGGTGGCCTCCTTGACCGATGAGATCGAAGGGCACTTCGATCTCATCACTATTGTCGAGGTCATCGAGCACATGCCCGATTCCGCAGCGGGGCTGGTGATCGCCAACCTCACCCGGCATGCAGAGGCAGTCCTGTTCTCCTCGACTTCGGACGGATTTGAAGAGCCGACACATATCAACGTGCACACGGCCGATCACTGGGCGGCCCTCTTCGCCGCCAACGGGTTCATCCGGGACTTCAGCTATGACGCCACCTACTTGACCCAGGATGCGATTCTTTTCCGACGTGGCTCGCTAGATTCCCAAGCTCTGGTCATCGGTTACGAACGGGCATTGTGGTATTCCGGGCGGTCTGCACGCCAGCATCTCGATGACGTACGTGTGGATCGGGATCATCAGGTAGAGATGCTTCGAGTCGAATCAGATCGGAGCAACGGGTTGACCGGTGCGCTGGAGTCGTCGACCGCCGAGATCGAGGAGATTTCGAGTGCGCTCCGTAGCGCGGAGGCTGCCTGTCGGGCCGAACGGCTGGAGGCGAACGCCCAGGGCTTTCACGCCGATTTGGCCATCTCCTCGCTGAACCAGGAGCTCGCTCAGGCCAATCAGGTGAAAGACGAACTAGAACGCAGAGTCGCCCACTTGGAGTCGAGGCCCTTGGCCCGCCTGGCGGCCATGGCCAGACGGATATTTCGCTGACTCCTGACCGCGAGTCAGGGGAACCGCTGACCGAAGAACGAGGTTCTCCCTGGCATGGGACTACCTCCGGATTCCCATAGGATGATCCCCAATATGGCGGAATCAAACCATCTGACGGCGAGCGGCACCGATGAGTTCGCCCAGGCCGGCGATCCCGTGGCTTCCCTCAACGATCCGCCAGTTTCGCCAGGCGGTGCCTCCGAGCAACTCGGGGCGTGGAGTCGCAACTCCCTGTTGGCTCGACTGATCTTCCCACTGCTGCTGCTCATTTCGTGGGTGGTCCTCACCTGCCTCGGCATTTCAGGAACTTCGATCGGTGTCATTGCGTCCAGCAACTCGGGGGTTGCTCACGACTCCAACCTGGTGGCGGGTACCCCAAGGCCAATCCGCTCCGACGAGTGGAACGTCGCCACCCCCCTGATCGTTGCGCAGAGCCACCACGGTTTCAGCCGCTATGCGGCAAGTGGGCTGGGTCCTCACGACCTCACCGTTGTGCTCGACATCCCCAACTCAGACTGGTCTACGGCGTTCCGGCCGTGGGATGTGCCGATGCTGCTACTCGACGTCGTACACGGCTTTGCCGCCCGATGGTGGGCCATGTCGCTCCTCATGATCCTCGGCATGTACTTGTTGCTCCTGGAACTGACGGATCGGATCGACGTAGCGATCGTATTCAGCCTGGGCTTATGGCTGTCCCCGTTCTTCCACTGGTGGTACTTGTCAATCTCCCTGGAATCGGTCGGGATGCCGATGCTGGGATTGTTCTTCCTTCTCGTCGCACTCCGGAGCCGATCCTCGCCCGGACGGATCGCCTGGCTCTTGTTGAGTGCCTACAGCTTCGTCAGCTTCGTCCTGGTCTTCTACCCGCCGTTCCAGATCCCCATTGCCATCGTGCTGGGTGCTATCGGCGGGTGTGAGATTGCTCGCCGGATCAATGGCGGCGGACTGCACTGGCGACGGGCCCTGGTCGACCTCAGCGCGGTGGCCGTAGCTGCCGCCGCCGGCTGCGCGGCCTTCTTTCTGCACAGCGAATCGACGATCGCCGCGGTGACCGGCACCGTCTATCCGGGGCAGCGGCGCGCCACTGGCGGAAATACGTCGCTTCTCCATCTGTTCTCTGCTCCGTTCGGTGTCGGATTGGCGAACCAAAGAGATGGAGTCAGCGGGACCAACCAGTCCGAAATCTCCTCTTTTCTCCTTCTCGGTCCCTTTGCCCTTCTGCAACTGTTCCGCGTCCGCCTGCGCGACTGGGGTCGGCGATGGCGGATCCTCCTGGTGGGAGCCAGTGCTGGCTTCCTCGTGGTGAGCGCCTGGTTCCTCATCAGCCTGCCTCCTATCGTTGCCCATTTCCTGCTCCTCGACCGGACCCCACCAGAGCGGGCCATCGTGGGCGTAGGTGTGGGCGGGTTCCTCCTGATGGCCCTGCTTTGCGCTGCAAAGGTGGAGCCTGCAGACGGCTCAGGCGAGGTGGCGGGCCGCGCAGCGAGGCAGCACCGCGAGTTCCAGCGTCGGCTCGCCGTAGGGGCTGCGATCTGTGGGGCCCTAGCCTTCGGGCTCTACTTCTGGGCAGGCAGAGAGTTCATTGTGCCGGTCCCTGCGCTCAGATTGAATCTGTGGCAGGTGGGGCTGTTCAGCGGTGCTGCAGCCGTCGTGGTGTGGCTGACGAGTGCCCGCAAGGTCCTGCTCGGTGGTTTGGCTCTGATCGTCTTTGGGGCGATGATGTCGCTGGGGGCGAATCCGCTCTATCGCGGCCTCGGACCGCTCACGTCGTCGCCGCTGCTTCCGGTACTGCACTCCGCAGCCAAGCAGCCACGTGATTCAGCCAACAACGTCTGGCTGAGCTACGCGGGGCCCCCGTACAATGATGTCCTCCTGGCCTCAGGCCTGGCCACCGTGAACGGCGTCGCAGCGTTTCCTAATGCCTCGATGTGGAAGATCCTCGACCCACGGGGGCGGTCCAAGGAGACGTGGAACCGATATGCCAATCTGGGGTTCACCCCTGGTGCGGCTGGGTCTGCCACTTCGCTGACCCTGCTGGCCCCCGATTTCGTGCAGGTCGCCTTCGATCCGTGTGGAACTGCGGCATCCAAGCTCCATATTGGGTTCGTTTTGTCGCCGACGCCGCTAGCGGCGTCGTGTCTCCACCTGGAGGCCCAGCCTACGATCGGTCCGCAGGCCCTCTTCGTCTATTCGCGCAGCTGACACTGACAAGCAGATCGTCGTGGAGAGGGCGCTGGTAGCTAGGCCGAACCGCTCTGCTGTTATCGGCATGAGGACAGAGGCGCAAGGGCCCGATCCGATGCCAACTATTGACTAGATGTGTCGGAAAATTGACGGGCTGACTGGACGAACCGGCCTACCGTGTCGGAGACTCACGACGAGCCGGCTCTATCGCACCATCACCGACGCGGAGAGATCTGATCGACAGGGGTATTTTGGCCCCGAACCCAGCCTCAGGAGAAGTGAACGGCGATGAAGAAAGTCCGAGTTGCGCTAGTAGGAGCGGGGGCGATGGGGGGGAATCACGCTCGCGTCGTCTCCGAGTCCTCCCGGGCCTCGCTCGAGGTGATCGTGGATGTCGATGGCGATCGGGCGGCAAAGATGGCGTCGCGCTATGGGACCCGCTCGGCTGTTGAACTCCAGGCCGCCCTGGAGTGCGACGCGGTGATCCTCTGCACGCCGACCCAGGTGCACGTTCCCTCAGCGCTGGCTGTCATCGAAGCTGGCGTGCCGATCCTGGTCGAGAAGCCCATCGCTCTCGAACTGGCTGATGTCGAGCAGATCTGCGCGGCCGCCATCGAGGGCGACGTCGCGCTTGCCTGCGGGTTCGTGGAGCGGTTCAACCCGGTGATCACCCTGGCTTCGAAGCTGTTGGATGAGCCGCCCATCCACATCCTGGGTATGCGACATTCGCCGACGGACCCTAGGAATGTCGGCAGTGTGGTCCAGGACCTCTTGATCCACGATCTGGACCTAGCGCTCCTCCTGGTCGGGGATGATCCCATCGATCACGTGTCCGGAGGTTCGTGGTCCGCTCCTGGGAGCGAGGGACCGGAAATTGCAGACTGCACGATTCGGTTCGCGTCGGGGGGACTAGTGACACTCTCGGCCAGCCGCGTGGGACAGCGAAAGTTGCGTTCGATCCAGGTTCTGACGCCGTCACTCCTGTTGGACCTGGACCTCCTACGAGCTGATGTGACGGTCTACCGAAATGTTCGCCAGGAGCAACCAGAAGTGTCGGTGGCACCTACCTACCGAGCGGAGACGATCGTTGACATCCCGTTCGTGCGCCACGCTGGCGAACCCCTTGCGCTCGAGCTCGAACATTTTCTTGACCTCTGTGAAGGCCGAGAAGATAGATCGGTGGAGATCGATCGGATCATTGCGTCGCATTCGCTGGCCGCCACGGTGTCTGCACAGTGCAGTCCCGGGGCACCCTCCGGCGATCAAAAGATGGAGTTGACATGATCCGCCTCACCGAAGTCCGGCTCGATGAGGAGGCAGAGCGGCTGGTGCTCGAAGTCGTGCGTTCTGGCAGGCTGGCCCAGGGGCCAATGGTCGCCCAGTTCGAGGAGACGTTCGCGGCGATCGCCCAGACTTCACACGCCGTCGCAGTCAACAACGGGACTACGGCACTGGTGGCGGCCATCCAGGCCCTTGGGGTCGGGCCGGGTGATGAGATCATCACCACGCCGTTCACTTTCGTGGCCACGCTCAACGCGATCCTCGAGGCAGGTGCAGTGGCGCGCCTCGTTGACATCGATCCGCACGACTTCACGATCGATCCGGACGCAGTGGCCGAAGCGATCGGTCCGAGGACGCGGGCGATCATGCCGGTGCACCTCTACGGTTGCCCCGCGGACATGGGTCGGCTGCAGGAGCTCGCTGACGGTGCCGGACTGGGGATCATCGAGGACGCAGCCCAAGCGCACGGAGCACAGATCGACGGACGGGCGGTCGGCTCATGGGGCCTCGGCTGCTTCTCTTTCTACGCCACAAAGAATGTCACTGCCGGGGAGGGAGGCATCATCACGACGAACGACGCCGATATTGCCGACCGATTGAGGATTCTCCGCAATCAGGGCATGCGGGCTCGGTACGAGTACGTGATACCCGGACACAACTACCGCATGACCGAGCTGCAGGCAGCGGTGGGACTGTCGCAGCTTCCTCACCTCGAGGAGTGGACTGAACTACGCCGACGCAATGCCGCCATGTTGCGTGAGGCGCTTGCCGGTGTACGCGGATTGGAGGTGCCGGTCGAACCCCCAGGACGACGTCACGTGAACCACCAGTTCACCGTCCGGGTTACTGCCGATGCCCGGGTAGATCGCGACAGCATTGCCGCCCAACTACTGGAGGCGGGCATCGAGTCGGGCATCTACTACCCGAAGATGACTCACGACTACGACTGCTACCGGGACCACCCCCAGGTGTCCGTCTCCTCGGTGACCCGAGCCAGCTCGGCCGCCCAGGAAGTACTTTCCTTGCCGGTGCATCAGTGGCTCGGTCAAGCCGACGTCGACCTGGTTGCCTCCACGTTGGCCGATCTACTTGGGGACTAGGTCTGTGGAAAGCCAGTGACGGCCGCAGATCTGGCGATTCTGGAGTCCCCATCCGGCGGCACCAGGTCGTGTGACTCGCGATATCGACATGCGAAGGCACCGAGAACCGAGCGGTTGGTGGCCCTCCTTCCCTTGATCGGCATTCTTGTGTTCGTGGGCAGCCTGTTTGCCGCTACCGGCCGCCAGCCGTAGGGGCGGCGGAGCACGCCCTGTGAGGTCAACCGCTTGGCCATGCCAAGCAGATAGGCTTCCCAGTATGTTCCGTAATCTCAAGGTTGCCGTTGTCGTACCCTGCTATAACGAGGAGAAGTTAGCGGGAAAAACGGTGACCACAATGCCAACTATTGTGGACACAATCATTATGGTAAATGATGGTAGTACCGATGATACGTTGAACGTCCTGCACCAGTTGGCGAAAGACGACTCACGGGTGATCGTCCTGGATAACGATCGGAATCACGGCATCGGATACTCTCTCGTCAACGGCTTCAAACACGCGTTGGCCACTACGGACGCCGACATCATCGGCGTACTGGCTGGAGATGCTCAATGTGATCCGACCTACATCGAATCGATGCTTGAGGTCTTGGATGACGAGAAGTTGGACTACGTCAAAGCCAACCGCTTCTTTCACCGAGATGCCCTGAAAGCGATGCCGCGATATCGGCAAATTGGGAACATTTTTATTTCGCTGCTTACTAAATTTTCTACCGGTTATTACTCAATATCAGACACCCAAAATGGCTACGGATTCTTCACGAGGCGCATCATGGAGAAGATGGATTTCTACTACATCGGTGAGCGGTACGACTATGAGAACACGATGCTCATCGCGCTGTCGATCGCCGGCGGAAAGATCGCCGACGTGCCGGTCCCTGCGATCTACGGCGACGAGACTTCGACCATCAAGGTCCTACCCACGTCGGTGCGCGCCCTGCGTGCCGTATGGGTGGGCTTCTGGAGGCGTCTCTATCGGAAGTACATCCTCCAGAGCTTCCACCCGGTGGCACTCTTTCTGCTGAGTGGACTCTTCTTATCGTTCATCGGACTGGTATTCGGCTTGCTCCTCGTCTACAACCGCGTGGCGAACGGCATGAGCCCGAGTTCGGGCACGGTGATGCTGGTCGTGCTACCCCTGATCGTCGGGTTCCAGCTCCTGGTGACTTCGATCCTCATGGATATGAACAACGAGGGTCGGGGCTGACGCCGGCCGAGCCACCGATCGCTCAGCCTGGACCCACCCCGATGCCCACACGGGGCGTTGCGGCTAGGTCGTGCTGCCCTGGGGCAACACCAAACTCCTTATGCGTCGACCTTGTGGAGTAGTTGCTCCCTCTCGACAAACTGGTCGCCCGTGTCAACGCAGGTCCAGTTGCTGGGCCCACTCTTGATGAGCCGCTGTCCGGTGCGCCCCACCCAACCGATCCGACGGGCCGGCACTCCAGCGACCAGTGCAAAGGGCGGCACATCGGAGGCGACCACCGCACCGGCGGCTACCAGCGCCCAGGATCCGATCCGGGTGCCGGCGACAACGATGACTCCCGCCCCGATCGATGCGCCATCCTCGATCGTGATGCCGGTCGATTCCCAATCGTCGGCCGACTTGAGCGAGCCGTCGGGGTTGACCGCTCTTGGGTTCCGATCATTAGTGAGGATTGCAGCCGGGCCGACGAAGACCCCGTTGCCGAGTACCGCTGGAGCGAACAGCAGCGCGTTGTTCTGGATCTTGCAGTTGTCGCCTACGACAACCCCAGTGTCAACGAAGACATTTCGCCCGATGACACATCGTTGACCGATCCGGGCTCCGGAGCGCAGAGTGGACAGATCCCAAACGGCGCTCCCACTGCCGACGATGACCCCGTCCTCGACGGTCACCGTGGAGGCAATCAACGGTTCGTCTCTCACTGCACTCCCAGCTCTCTTCGATCCTGCCCTCATGGCTCCAGATTTTGGCTCCAGATTTGCTGGTCAGCATGACACAGCCCTGGGTCCAGACGCTCGACGCGAACCCGGGATCAGGGCTCAATGCCGAGCTCTGCGGTGGGGAGCATCATCAACTTGGGGTCGAACTCTTGATCGCTCGACGGCATGCTCACCAGCAGGAGGATCCCGGCCACCACGAGGGCGGCGATCGCCCCTGACACAAATCCGAGTTCGATCCGGGCCAGCAAGGTGGTACCCATAGCGGTGACTACGACGAACACGGCCAGTCCAACGATCCAGCCGATGGCGGACCGAGCGTGGTGGCCCAAGGCGATCAACGCCTGCACGATTGCTAGGGCCACCATGTAGGACCCGCTGCCCGCAGCCAGCATGGTGAGATCGGCCCGGCTCAGGATGAACTTTGTGCCGAAGAGCAGTTGGAGCGCCCAAGGGCCCACCAGGAATGCCGCCACGGTGGAGACGACAGCGATGGCAGCCACCAGGGACAGCAGCCGCGTCATCCCGGACCGGAACTGACGGTACTGACCTTCGCTGCTCAGTCTCGCCAGTCGAGGCAGGAGGGCGGCCTGGACGGCCCCGAACAGAAATAGCGGGAACCTGGCGATGACCACTCCGGCCAGGAAGTTTCCGGCTTCAGCGCGTTGGGACTTGTTGGCTAGAAGTTCCACGGCGACGATGCTGGCATTGGCCAGGGCCTGGGCACCGAGCGAACCCACGAGGAGCCAGCCCAGCGCGCTAGAGAGGTCTCCCCATGGCGCCGGTGGACCCGGTTGGAGCAAGTCGGTATTGCCTCGCATAGCGATCAGTGCAGCGATGGCAGGGGTGATCCCCATGACCAGGCCGTAGGGGCCGGCAGTCTGCACCCCCACTATGGCCAGCACGACGCAGACCGCGATTCGCAGGATTCCGTCAGCGCTAAGGGCGACGGCATAGGGAGTGAATCGGCCGCTCCCGGCAAGGACCCCCCAGGTCAGGCTGAGAAGCAGATAGCCGACCAGTGCACACGCAAAGCCAGCCACCAAGAGATACTGGCTATCGAAGAGCGCCCGTCCGAGCGGCACCGCAGCTACCGCTGTCACGGTGAGCAGGAATGCGAGGAGGGCCCCGCCGATGATCGCCGCACGCCGAGCCACCGGGCCTGCACCTACGCCTTCCACCCTGCGTTGGGCGAAGAGTCGGCCCACCTCTTGCTGTAGCGGCAAGAAGACGCCAGGACCGACGAGGAACACCATGGCCCACAGCACCGACAAGGGCGCATACTTTGCCGGACCAAGCACCCGGGCCGTCAGGATCAGATACGCATAGGCCGTGGCTCCGGTGATGATCAGGCCCACGGATACCGGAATGGTTCCCTCCGGCAGAACGGCCACCGCTTGGCGCGTCAGCGAACTGATGCGGCCGGACCCGCCGCGAGGCGATGCGGACGGGCGTCCGTCGTGGCGTGCACCCGTGGACATTGGGGCGACTGTACCTCATCGCTGAATTTCGCCGACTCATTGTCACGTGGGGTCGCAGGCGGCAACGACGCCACCCAAGGTGGTGATCCAGCCTGACAATTGGCCCTGGCCGATAGCAGGTGACCTACGATGTTTCGGTGAACGTTCTCGGGGGTCAGGCAGGGTTATCGACGCAGGTCAGAAACGGGCCATGGCCAGCGATCCCAGGGCGACCGTGTAGTGCGAGAACGCCCGTGATGGAGACTCCTGGCACGGCTATGGACCGCGAGGCTGTGCAATGAGCCCCAGCCTGCGGTCCCCGCAGATCCGCTCGCTCGATCTCCCTGGCCGCCGCATTCGCCTCTGCAGCCTGGTGGAGTCCGACTACCAGGCATGGATGGAGGTCCGGAACCGCTGCCGCGACTGGCTCGTGCCCTGGGAGCCCCGATCCAAGGGAGCCCCACTGCCAGCCGAGGACAAGTCGAGCTTTCAGGCCCGGTGCTCCATGCGCGAGCGCGAGCGGCAGCTCGGATCCGGATTCGGTCTCGGGATCTTCTACGACGGACGGTTCGCCGGCGAGGTCACGCTGTCCTCCATCCAACGTGGACCCTTTCAGAACGGTGCCATCGGCTACTGGATCGACAAGGACGTGGCCGGCTTGGGGCTGATACCCGAAGCCGTCGTGGTCGTGCTCCAGTTCGCCTTCGAGACACTGCGACTGCACCGGGTGGAAGTGGCCGTCATCCCCCGCAACACCTCGAGCCGGAGGGTGGCCGAGAAGCTCGAGCTGCGCGACGAGGGCACAGCAATCGGCTTCCTGGAGATCAACGGCGAGTGGGAAGACCATGTGCGCTACGCCATGATCTCCGACGAGTGGGCCGTGCGGGCCCCCGCCCTGCGGGCGGAATGGCTGGGCCAGTACTAGCTCTGATCGGGGCTACTGGGGATCGGCCGTAGCGGCCAGTCGGTCCGAACTGGTTCAGGCGTCGACGCCGCGGACCACGGCCGGCGAGTGTCGGAAGAACTGCTCGACATCTTGCTCGTATCGATACCCCGGGGGGACCGACCCAGTGGCGCGCCGGAGGTTGTTGGCCCGAGCGAAGCTGCGAACCGCCCCAGCCGTCGAGTAGCGGTAGTCGAACCCGGCTTCACGGAACTTCGAGGTGTCCACGCCGCGTCCATAGCGCATTAGGCCCTCCATCTCCGGTGGGAACTGGACCCGGCTCAGGCGCTCGAGCGGAGCGGCAAATAGGCGGGGTCCGAACGGTGGGAGCGGCAGTAGGTGGGCACCGCTGATCGCAGCCACCTCGCTCCAGGGGATCTTTCCCTCGCCGGCCACGTTGAACACCCCGGGGATCCGATTCTCCGTCACGAACTCGAGGGAGCGGACAACGTCGTCTTCCTCGACGAACTGCACGAGGGGGTCGAATCCGGCGATGCATGGGAGGAGCCGACGACGAAGGTCGTAGCTGATCGGGGTGATGATGTCAGTCCCGAGCACGTTGGCGAACCGCAGGACGGTGACCGCCAGGTGGGGGTTGTCGTCGGTGAAGTCGCGCACGAGCGATTCCACCTCGATGAGCGACCGCTCGAGTTTGGTCCGCACCGGCCCCGTGCGGGTGTCCGCTTCGCTGAACCAGGCCGGATCCTGCTCGGCCGAGCCGTAGACGTGGGTGGAGGACTTGATGATGACCTTGCGCACCGAGGTCCCGCTGGCGCCGGCGGCAGCCAGCAGGTTGAGGGTGCCGATGACGTTGATCTCATGCAGCGTCCGTGCTGGCACGGTCACTGAGTTGGTCTCGAGGAAGGTGTGGACGATGGTGTCGACCTGGGTAGCCCGCACGATGCGGCTCAGGATCGAATACTTCTGGTCCGACCGGACGAACTCGGTGCGATCGAGCGGCACCCGGGGCTCTTTGGTTCCGAGTCCGAGGATCATCTCGACGTCCGGCTTGGCTTCGAGCGCCTGAGCCATGCGCCCGCCCCAAAACGTGTCGAGTCCGGTGATCAGTACGCGTCGACCCATCAGATCAACCGAACCAGATGCTGCGGCGTTCGCGCAGCATGTCGTGGAGGGTGTCCTGCATCGATGCTCTGATGCGCTCGGCCTCATCCATCACCCTGCTGCGTGAGTAGCGATCGAGGCCAGGTTCCACATCGAAGGTGATCGGGTCGAGGACCCGCAGTTTGAACTTGGCCGGAAAGTACGTCACGTAGCCCAACGGGCCGAGCAGGAGCGAGTTGGCCGTGACCGGGAAGTACGGAAGGTTGAGCGCCTTGGCCACCTTGGTGAGGCGGAACACGATGGGCATCGACTCCTCGGCGCCGACCACAGCGATGGGGATGATCGGCACACCGGCTCGCATGGCTAGCTCCACGAATCCGCCTCGTCCGAACCTCCGCAGCCGGTAGCGGTCGGCGTACGTCTTCGAGGTGGCCTTGGTACCTTCCGGAAATACCAGCGCCAACTGCTGCTGGTCGTGGAGGATGCGATAGGCGTTGTCGGGATGGGCGGGGACGCCACCCGATCGTGACCACATGGTGCCGAGCACGGGGACGGTCCGGAAGAAGTAGTCAGCCAAGCCGTAGACGGGCCGTCCAAGCTCGGTCTCGATGCCATGCATGATGGCGGGAGCATCCGAAGGGACGGCTCCGGCATGGTTGGCGATGAGCAGCGCGCCACCATCGGTCGGGATCTTCTCCAGGCCCTCCCACTCCACACGGAACCAGTGCCGGTAGATCGGGTCGTAGAGGCGGCGGATGATCGAGCGCATGTGCTCGCTGCGGCCCCACTCGTCGACGTCGGATCGTCGAGGGTCCTCGAACCCTTCGACGTCTTCGTCCACCATCGGGCGCCGGGGGGCAGCCACGGGCAAGTAGGAAAGGCTAGCTCCAGTGGTCTCGGGTAGGTCTTCGACCGCAGCCGCCCAGTCGGTCGATGCGGTCGATGGAGTTGGGGAGACACGGTCGACGATGGCGTCGATGAGGTCGCGGTCGTCCGGCCCTCCAGATGACTGAGCGGCCGAACCGGTGGCTGAGGGCGCCGCTCCCCTCATATCGCTTGGATCATCACTCACCTGGTCGATGGTACTCGCAAGGTATCCGGCTTTGGCTGCTATCGGCCAGATGGCTTCGCACCGGCTGCATCGAGGAGCCCGGCCAGCGGTCCGAAGTGGGCCAGACCGTCGAGTGTCAGGGCCCGTCGCGCTACCTCTGCGGGTACCGTCTGGAGGCGTAGTGCCTCATGGGCCACGGAAACGTCGGCCGGGTCGACCATGGCCAGCAGAGCGGTCACGCCCGTTCCGTCCGGGATCACTGGAACCGGGGCGCCGTCGAGCACCTCGGCCAGGATCGCCGATACCTGCCCAGCCAGAACCGCAACAGAAGCACCACCATCAGCCGGACGAACGGTGAGGGTCGGCACCGGGGGGCCGGTCAGCATCCCTCGCCTCGAGCGGTAGACGTCTCGAAGCATGGTGACCGAGTCATGGAGGGGGTGGACGGTGCTGCCCTCGACATGCTTCCAGTGGACCGGGACTTCAGTAATGGTGAGGCCGAGTCGGCGGGCCCGGGCCAGGATCTCCACGTCGAAGGCGAAGCGGTCGATGCGAACCAGGTGGAAGAGGAGGCGGGCCACCGGCGTGCGCAGCGCCTTGAACCCGCACTGGGTGTCCTTCAGGCCGAGTCCGGTGCCCGAAGTCACCAACTCGTTGAACAGGCGTCCCATCAACGAGCGCACCACATAGGTGGTCTCGACCATCGAATCGGGCAGGGCGCGGCACCCGATAGCCAGGTCGTGGTCTTCGAGTCCATCGAGGAGAAGCGGAATGGCCATCGGATCGATGGCCATGTCGGCGTCCATGTAGGCCGTGTACAGCGAGCGTGCGCTGGCCACCCCAGTCCGGACTGCGGCCCCCTTGCCCTGGTTGAACGGCAGACGGATCACCCGGTGGTGAGGGATGCCAGCCAGCAGTTTGGTGGCCTCGGCCGCCGTCTGGTCGGTGCTGCCATCGTCGATGACCACCAGCTCGGTCTGCTCGAGGTCGATGGCACCTGCCGATACGGCCGCCTCGAACCGCTGCATGCCAGCTTCGAGGCGGTGCGCCTCATTGAAGGCCGGGACCACGATGGTGAGCTGGAGCATCGGCGGTCCGTTCGGCTCAGGGTCGGGAGGCACCGACCAACCCGAAGTACCAGAGGGGATTGAACGTCACCACCGTCCCGGTGTGTGCGGCTTGGATCATCGTCTGGGCGCCATAGGCGGTGGCCTTGCCATCGAGTGTGGCCCCGACGTACATGACCACGTGGTCGATGCCGGTGCCGTCCATGTTGAAGAAGAGCAGGTCGCCCGGCTGCAAAGCCGTGAGGCTGACGTGGGGGAAGTTCGCATATTGCAGGGCAGCCGAGTGGGGCAACGACACACCGGCGCTGGCCCAGGCCCGCATGGTCAGCCCCGAGCAGTCGATACCGGCTGAGCTGGTGCCTCCCCATGCATACGGAACCCCCAGGTAGCGCATGGCGCCATGCACGGCGGCTAGACCGGCCGCGTTGGTTCCCCCGGAGGCTGACACCGGGCCGGTGTTCACGGGCGAGGTGGTGGGCGAGGTGGTAGGTGCAGTGGTGGCGGTGGTGGCCGCCGAGGCGGCACTGCTCGTGGACCCGGCCCCGGCCGAGGCCGCCGCTTTGTTAGCGGCATCGTTGGCACTGGCAGCCGCAGCACTTCCTCCACTGACCGTGCTGGCCACCTGGGCGGCTTGGGACGCCTGGGCGGCTGCAGCCTGTCGATCTGACGGGGTGGTGGCTTGGGCGGCGGCGGCGGCAGCGGCGGCGGCCGTAGCGGCCGCCTGCTGGGCGATCTCCTGGGCCAAGGTTCCCTTCACCTGGTCCAGTGTGGCTTGCGATTGGAGCGCGGCGGCGTTGGCTTGTTGAGCGGCCTGGTTGGCGGCGGCCGCTTGGGTGGCTTGGCTCTGCTCTTCGGCCTGCAGTTTGGACTGGGTAGCAGCCAGGGAGCGTTGGCCGGACTGCACCTTTGCCACCTCTTGGGCTAGGTCGCCGATCCCGAGGTGCTGGTAGAGGGCGCGGGTCTGTGCACTACCTGATGGTGCAGCAAACATGCGGGCGATGGCCAACGAGGACGTCCCCTCGATGTAGGACTGCACGACGTCCTTGCGGAGCACGGCGCGCGCCGCATCGAGCTTGGCCCGCTGGGCATCGAGCGAGGCGTTGGTGGCAGCCAGAGCCGCCTTGGTGGCATCCAACTGACTGCTGGCCCGGTTGTAGGCTTCTGTGGCGGCACCAAGGGCGGCCTGCTGCTCGGCGATCTGCGCCCCGATGGCGATCACTTGCGCCTCACCGGCGGCGATCGTCCCTGGAGCCGGGACGGTAGTCGTAGTCGTAGTCGTAGTCGTGGTGGCAACCCCAACGGCCCCCGCTGGCTCACTTGCCGTCAGAGGGATCATGCCCGTGGCGGCGGCGCATCCCGTGGCGATGGCCAAAGCGATCACGGCAGTGGGCCGACGGCGCATGCGCACCGAGCGGTGCGGGGCTGGGCCTCGGCCAACGAGTCCTGCCCGCAGGGAGGAGCGCGTGCCTGGCGCTGCCCTCATCGTGCCCACCGGCGCACAGTACCGCCCTCGACCCCAACGAAACAAGGACGCGTGGCTACATAGGCGCAGTTCAGTGCGTATGTCCGCCTCGTGGGGCTTTGGGTGTCGTGGGTGTCTTGGAGAGGTGTCATGTGACGTCTGCCCTGGGTCGGTCTCCGCCTGGGTGCCTGCAGAGTCTATGGGTGGGTAAGTTGGTTGTGTCATCGACACAATTCCTGTCGAACTGGAGGTCGGAGTGGTGGACGGTGTAGTCGAGGTACGAGGCGGCCGAGTGCAGGGCACAGAGCGTGGTGGCGTCTGGGCGTTCTCCGGCATCCCCTACGGTGCGCCCACCGGTGGCGAGCGACGCTGGCGTCCACCTGCCCCACCCGAGCCATGGGTCGGGATCCGGGAGTGTGACCGGTTCGGCCCGGCGGCACCGCAGTCCCCGGGGACGATGGAGCAGGCGCTCGGGGGCACCCTCGAGGAGTACTCCGAGGACTGTCTCAACCTCAACCTGTGGACCCCGGGGCTCGACGGTGGACGCCGGCCGGTGATGGTGTGGGTCCACGGTGGCTCGTTCATGACCGGCTCGGGCTCGGGTGGCCTCTATCGGGGCGGTGTACTGGCCAGCGAGGGCGACGTCGTGGTGGTCACTATCAACTACCGCCTCGGATTCCTCGGGTTCCTGGCTCATCCGGCCCTCGACGATCCTGGTCAGACCTGGCTGGATGGGGCCGAGTGGTCGGGTGTGGGCAACTGGGGACTGGCCGACCAGGTGGCCGCCTTGGCCTGGGTGCGCGACCACATCGCCGACTTCGGTGGCGATCCTGACAATGTGACCCTGTTCGGCGAGTCAGCAGGAGGGATGAGTGTGGCCACGTTGCTGGCCGTCCCTGCGGCTGGTGGGCTGTTCCACCGAGCCATCGTGGAGAGCGGGCCCCCCTACACGTGTTCGCCAGACCTGGCCTCTGATCGGGCGGAGCGGTTGGCCGCCCACCTTGGCGTGGAGTGCACACGGGAGGCATTGACCAAACTGCCGGCCGACGTGCTCGTGGCCGCGGCCGGAGCGCTTTCCGATGTGGCCGGCGAGAGCGAATCGGGTCTCCTGGTCACTCCGGTAGTCGATGGGCGGTTCCTGCCTGTTCCTCCGATAGTTGCCGTAGCCAGCGGATCATCGGCCCAAGTGCCGCTCCTCATCGGTACCACGCGAGACGAGTCGGCCTTCTTCGTCCTCGGGAGCCCGAAGCTGATGTCGTTGGACATGGAGGGTCTGCGCCACTGGATGCGGCGGGTCGACCCCGACCCCGAGGCAACCGACAGCGTGATCGCCGCCGTACAGACGGCCCGGGCCGAGCGAGGCGAGTCGGTGGAGCCACGCGACCTGTGGTCGGCCATTGCCACCGAGGTCGTCTTTCGAGTGGGCACGGTCCGGTTGGCCGATGCCCACCGCGCTGCCGCTGGTACAGGGGTGGGCACGTTCTGCTACCTGTTCACCTGGGAGTCACCGGCCTTCGGCGGGGTGTTGGGTTCGTGTCACGCACTCGAGATCCCGTTCGTGTTCGGGACGGTGAAGAACCCGATGGTCCAGGGGTTCTCGGGTGGGGGAGACGAGGCCCTGGCGCTGTCGGTGTCGATGCGCCAGGCCTGGACGTCGTTTGCTCGTACCGGCGTGCCCGTCTGTGACATGGCGGGTGCCGGATCGCAGCCGTGGCAGCAGTGGGAGATCGACCGTCGTCCGACCACAGTGCTCGGTCCGTGGCCCGGGTCTGATGGACTCGTCCATCCGGTGGATGCTCCTCGAGTAGTCGAACTGGTGGCCGTCGATGCAGTGGTGGGAGAGTACCCCGGGCACCGCTCCAACTGAGGACTCCGTGGGACGCCCAGACGTCGATACGCGCCCCGAAGGACCGCTCGGCCGGCGGTATGGGCCTACAGTCGCATGCACCAGGGGACGTAGCCCAATTGGCAGAGGCAGGGCGCTTAAACCGCCCCCAGTGAGGGTTCGACCCCCTCCGTCCCCACTACCGGTCGTGGCGACCTACCATCACCAGGGTGCCGTCCGATTGCCCCACTGCAACCGTCGCACTTCTGGCGTCCAGTGGCGTCGCCCGTGGTTGCCAGTTTGTACCCCGCGATCCAGCCGACGTGAGATCGCCTCGATGAAGCGTGCTGATGTAGATCGGGTGTTCGTCACCAGGCTCGCCATCTACCTGCTCGGGACCGTCTTCACCGGAATGGGGATCGCTGGGCTCCTGCAGGCCCGGCTGGGAACGGACCCGCTGGATGCCATCAACGCCGGGGTAGCGGCCAAGACCGGCCTGTCGGTGGGGGCGTGCTCGTGGATCAACGCTGGACTGGTGCTGGTGCTGGCCTGGATCTTGGGGCGGCGACCCAAGGTGGGCACGGTGCTGGTCGCCTTCTTCATCGGGCTCGTCATCAATGTCGGCCTCGTGGTACTGCCGTCACCGCAGGGCATTGTGGGGAAGGGTGTCCTGGCCGCGTTGGCGCTGGCCATCCTCTACCTAGGGGTGACCGGGTACGTCTTGTCGGACCTAGGGGCGGGATGCCTCGAGGAGCTCATGCTGGCCATGGTGGCGAAGGGGGCAAGGATCCACCGTGCCCGATGGGGGATCGAGGCGGTGCTCTTGGTGATCGCCCTCGTCCTGCGAGGACCGATCAACGTCGTCACGGTGATCTTCGTGGCCCTGACGGGTCCGGTGCTGGCCTGGACCATCCCGCACATTGCTGCTTGGCTCCGCGTGCCCCTGCCGCATCACGACCCCAACATTCCCTTGGGAGACATACGGTGATGGTGTCGTGATGGATTCGGATCCGAGGGCGATCCTGTGACGGGGAGGACGACGTGACCAGGAGAATGCCGGCGGAATGGGAAGCCCATGAGGCCTCCTGGATGGCGTGGCCCACTGAGGGTCCGAGCACCTTCGACCTCGATGCGGACGGGGTGGAGGCGATGCGCCGAGCCTGGGCTGCCGTGGCCGGTGCGGTTGTCAGATTCGAGCCGCTGCGCATGGTGGTCGATCCAGGCGACATCGATGGCGCTCGCCGTCTGCTCGACCCAGCCATCGACCTGGTGTCAGCCCCGCTCGACGACTCCTGGATCCGCGACATGGGTCCGACCTTCGTGCTCGACGATGGTGCAGTGGCCGCCGTGAGTTGGCGCTTCAATGGATGGGGGGCCCAGGGTTGGTCCACCTGGGACCAGGACGCCCTCATCGCCGATACCGTGGCCCAGGTAGCCAACACGGCGGTGATCAGCTCATCGATGGTGAACGAGGGCGGTGGGATCCACGTCGACGGCCGGGGCACCATTCTGTTGACCGAGACCGTGCAGCGCGGTGAAGGACGCAACCCCGATTGGTCCCGCGCTCAGGTCGAGGCCGAGATGGCCCGCACGCTTGGCACGAGCACCGCCTACTGGCTGCCCCGTGGACTCACGCGGGACTACGACGATTTCGGCACTCAGGGCCACGTCGACATCGTGGCCTGCTTTGCCGGCCCCGACACCCTTCTCTTCCACGACCAACGGGATCCGTCCCATCCTGACTTCGAGGTGAGTGGCGAGGTGGCCGAGATACTGCGCGGCATCCCTGGGGTCGAACTGGTGGCCGTGCCCGCTCCGACTGTGCTCCGCGACGGCCGGGGCTGGGTCGACTACAGCTACATCAACCACTACGTGGTCAACGGCGGGGTGATCTTGGGGTCGTTCGACGATCCGTCCGACGAGGTGGCGGCCGACATCCTCCGACACTGCTATCCGGACCGGGAGATCGTCCTGGTCGACGCCCGGCCGATCTTCGACCGCGGGGGTGGCATCCACTGCATCACTCAGCAGCAGCCAGCCTCGGTCATCACGGACGGCTGAGCGTGGACCTCACCCCGACCGAGACAGACCGGCTGCTGCTGCACCTGGCGGCAATGCTGGCTCGCTCTCGTCGCGACCGGGGTCTGCGGCTCAACGTGCCCGAGACCATCGCCGTAGTGGCCGATGCCGTGGCCGAGGCAGCCCGCGACGGACTCCGGGTCACTGAGGCGCTCGAGGTCGGACGCCGGGTGGTCGGACCCGATGACGTTCTGCCCGGTGTGGCCGACATCGTGACCCAGGTCCAGGTGGAGGCTGTCTTTTCCGACGGGTCCCGCCTGGTCACCGTGCCCGATCCGGTAGGTGGTGGCCACCTGGGAGACCAGGCGCCCGGCGCGGTCATCGTGGCTGCCTCAGACCCCGACACTGCTGGCGACGCGGGAGTGGCGGATACGGACGTGGTAGTGGTCGAGGTGACCAACGAGGCCTCGGTAGCGATCTCGGTCACCTCTCACTTCCACTTCTTCGAGTCCAACCCCCGGCTCCGGTTCGACCGACGGGCCTCCTTCGGGCGACGCCTGGCGGTACCAGCGGGGGCCGTTGTGCGCTTCGACCCCGGTGCGACCAAGACGGTGGAGCTCGTCCCGTTCGGGGGTCATCGCGTCATCATCGGATTCGCAGGCCTGGTCGACGGCCCCTTGGATGCACCAGGGGCGTTGGAGCAGGCACTCGAGCGAGCCTGGGCGTGCGGGTTCGCTGACACCAGAGCCCCTGACCGTCACGGCTCCGCCGCGCCCGAGGCGCTGTCGGAGCCGTGACG
>Ga0194051_1000385_pt1 | contig 25545 bp, 26 predicted proteins | sample SepL2320m_MetaG_FD_161275 | JGI IMG/M metagenome (GOLD analysis project Ga0194051, IMG submission 161275) | Anoxic zone freshwater microbial communities from boreal shield lake in IISD Experimental Lakes Area, Ontario, Canada - Sep2016-L239-20m | ecosystem: Environmental > Aquatic > Freshwater >... | reverse complement strand
CGCCGAAATCGTCGACCTCACCTCCGCGATGGCCGTATTCGGTGTGATGGGCCCGAAGTCACGTGAGTTGCTGGCGACCCTGTCCGACGCCGACCTGTCCGATGCCGGATTCGGGTTTGCCACCAGCAGGCTGATCTCACTGGGCTATGCCACCGTGCGCGCCACCCGCATCACCTATGTGGGTGAACTCGGTTGGGAGCTCTACGTTCCCGCCGAGTTCGCCGTCGGTGTCTACGAGGATCTTCTGTCCGCCGGCGAGCGGCTCGGGGTGGCCCGCGGCGGCTATTACGCGATCGAGTCGATGCGTCTGGAGAAGGGTTACCGCGCGTTCGGCCGCGAGCTCACGCCCAACGACAGTCCGATCGAGGCCGGGCTGTCGTTTACCTGCAAGCTCGCCACCGATATCGACTTCCTCGGCCGCGGGGCACTGGAGCGGGCCAAGGCCGACGGGCCGCGGCGGCGGCTGGTGAGCTTCGCGGTCGATTCGGACGAACCCATGCTGTGGGGCGGTGAGTTGATCCTGCGTGACGGTGAGGTGGCCGGCCAGGTGTCCTCGGCAGCCTGGGGTGCGACCGTCGGGGCGTGCGTCGGACTGGGTTACGTGCGCGCCGCCGACGCCATCGTGGTGACTCCGGACTGGGTACGGGCAGGCAACTACGCCGTCAACGTCGGTGGCGAGGTTTATCCGATCACGTTGTCGCTCAAAGCAATCTACGACCCCGCCAATGACCGGGTTCGCGGCTAGTGTGCAAAGTGTTCCTGGGTGAAGTGACCTGCCGGCCGCGTTGCATCGAGGTGGCCCAGCACGGAGTGCAGATCCTCCCATAGTGAGCGGGCCAGGTCGGCGGAGAAGCCTTCACGCACCACCACCCGCAGCACGGAGATGTTCTCCGCACCCGGCGGCATCGTGTACGCGGGTACCTGCCACCCGTAGGACCGTAGCGACGCCGAGACGTCAAACTCGGTGTAGCCGAAATCGCCGGCGAGTTTGAACGCCACCACCGGGATCTGTGAACCGTCGGAGATGACGTCGAAGTGTTTCGACTCGGCCAGCTGACCGGAGAACCACTTGGCCGTGTCGGACAGGCACTTCATCACGGTGGTGTAGCCGGCCCGGCCCAGCCGCAGAAAGTTGTAGTACTGACCGACGACCTGGTTACCGCCCTTGGAGAAGTTCAGGGTGAAGGTCGGCATGTCGCCGCCGAGATAGTTGACCCGGAAGACCAGATCCTCGGGCAGCTGATCGGCATTGCGCCACACCACGAATCCGATTCCCGGATAGGTGAGCCCGTACTTGTGGCCGCTGACATTGATCGACGCCACCCGCGGCAGCCGGAAATCCCACTTGATTTTGGGGTGTAGGAAGGGGACGACGAACCCGCCACTGGCGGCGTCGACGTGGACCGGAACATCGAGGCCCTGATCCTTCTGCAGCGTGTCCAGGGCGGCGCAGATCTCGGCGATCGGCTCCAGCTCACCGGTGTAGGTGGTGCCGAGAATCGCCACCACCCCGATGGTGTCCTCATCGACGTACTCGAGCACCTTCTCGGGGGTGATGACATAGCAGTCTTCGGTCATCGGGATATAGCGTGGCTCGACCTCGAAGTAGCGGCAGAACTTCTCCCACACCACCTGCACATTGGAGCCCATCACCAGGTTGGGTGTGCGGGTCTTCCAGGCGTCCTTGTCCCTGGCGGAAAAACGCTGCTTCCACCGCCACTTCAGCGCCAGTCCGGCCAGCATCACCGCCTCTGATGAACCCACCGTGGTGGCACCGATCGCGCTGGCGGCATCGTCGTCACGCAAATTCTCGGCATGGAAGAGATCGGCGACCATTGCAATACAACGTGATTCGATCGCGGCAGTCGCCGGGTACTCGTCCTTGTCGATCATGTTCTTATCGAACGTCTCGGCCATCAGCCGCTCGGCTTCCGGATCCATCCAGGTGGTGACGAAGGTTGCGAGGTTCAGCCGCGAACTGCCGTCGAGCATGAGCTCGTCGTGGATGAACCGGTACACCGCCGCCGGTTCCATCTCATCGTCCGGCAACCGCAGCGACGGGATCGGATTGGTGGAAAGCCGGCCGGTGTAGGCGGGTGCGATCGATGGTGAGCGGTATTTCACATGCGGCATGGGCTGTCCTTCGGGTTCACAGGTTGGCGATCGCGTGGCGAATATGGGTAAGGATGCGCGACGCCGAGGTGGGCACCGGCACCGGCCCCGGATCTGCGGCTGAGGCATTGGCCGCGCGGGTATGGACGAAGGCCGCGGCGGCCGCGGCCTCGGGCGGGGGCAGGCCGGCCGCGAGCAGTGCGCCGATGATCCCCGACAGCACGTCACCGGAACCGGCGGTGGCCGCCCAGGAGGCGCCGGCGGGATTGAGAACCGTGATACCTGATCCCGCGATCACGGTGACGTTGCCCTTGAGCACGATGGTCGCGCCGAATGCGTCGGCCAGCCGCCGGGCCGCGGCGACCCGATCCTGCCCGGGTGGTTCGCCTGCCAGCCGCGCGTATTCGCCGGCGTGTGGCGTCAGCACGGTCGGAGCATCCCGCCGCGTCACCAGGTGCGGATGGGCGGCGAGCACGGTGAGCCCGTCGGCGTCGACGATCACCGGCAGATCACTGGCCAGTGCGAATGTGAGGGCCATGAGCGCCGCCTCGTCAGTCCCCAGTCCGGGGCCGACGACCCAGGCCTGAACCCGCCCGGCCGCCGGCGCACTGGGCGCGATGACAACCTCCGGCCAGTGCGATACCACGTCGGCCGCGGCGGCCCCGGCGTACCGGACCATCCCCGCGGTGGCTGCCACCGCGGCCCCGGTGCACAGAATCGCCGCACCGGGGTAGATCGCTGAACCGGCCAGGACGCCGACCACACCCTGGGTGTACTTATCGTCGTGCGGTCCGGGCGTCGGCCAGCGAACCCTGACGTCATCGGCCTCGAACTCGACAAGATCTGTACGAGGGAGGTCCAGGCCGATATCCACGAGTTCGACTCGCCCGCAGTCGGCAAGGGCGTGAACCGGTTTGAGCCCGCCGAAGGTCACTGTCAGCGCGGCGCGTACCGCCGGCCCATTGATCGCCCCGGTCTGCACGTCGACACCGCTGGGAATGTCCACGGCAACAACCGGGATGCCGGCGGTCTCGACAGCCGCGAACACTGCGGCCGCGGCCGGTCGCAGCGGACCCTGACCGGAGATGCCGACCACCCCGTCAATCACCAGATCGGTTGCGCCAGGAAGGTTCTGCACCACCCTCCCGCCCGCCGATCGGAATGCTCTCAGCGCCGGTGCATGGGTGCGCTCCGGGTCGAGCAGGATCACCGACGCGGCGACACCCCGGCGGCGCAGCAGAGTAGCCGCCCACAGGGCATCACCACCGTTGTTACCGGCGCCGACGACAGCGCAGATCCGGCGGCCGGCGACGCATCCGGCGCGGCGACGCAGTTCGGCCGCGATGGCGTTCGCCAAACCGGTTGCGGCGCGGCGCATCAGCGCTCCATCGGACAGGGCGGCCAGCAGAGGAGCCTCGGCAGCGCGGATCTGCTCGGCGGTGTAGTAGTACCGCATCAGGCGCTATTCGACCGTGACGGATTTGGCGAGATTCCGCGGCTTGTCGACGTCATAGCCGCGGGCCCGGGCCACCGAGGCCGCGAAGACCTGGAGCGGGACAGTCGAGAGCAGTGGCTGGAAAAGCGTGGATACCGAGGGTATCTCGATGATGTGATTGGCATAGGGACGCACCGTGTCGTCACCCTCCTCGGCGATGACGATGGTGATCGCTCCGCGGGCCTGGATCTCCCGGATATTGCTCAGCAGTTTGGCGTGCAGCATCGCGGCGTTCTTGGGCGACGGCATGACGACGATGACCGGCAGGCCGTCCTCGATCAGCGCGATCGGACCGTGTTTGAGTTCACCGGCCGCGAAGCCCTCGGCGTGCATATAGGCCAGTTCCTTGAGCTTGAGCGCACCTTCCAGAGCCACCGGATAACCGACGTGTCGGCCCAGGAACAACACGGTGGACGAGTCGGCGAAACGACGACCGAGTTCGGCCACCGGGTCCAGATGACCGAGCACCTGCTGCACCAGAGCGGGCATCGACTCCAGTTCGCGGTACTCCCGCGCCACCTCGTCGGGGTATTTGGTTCCCCTGGCCTGGGCCAGTGCCAGACCAACGAGATAGTTTGCGGTGAGTTGCGCCAGAAATGTCTTGGTGGCCGCCACCCCGATCTCCGGTCCGGCACGGGTGTAGAGGACCGCGTCAGCCTCGCGGGGGATCTGGCTCCCATTGGTGTTGCAGATGGCAAGCACCTTGGCCTTCTGCGCCTTGGCGTGCCGCACCGCCTCGAGGGTGTCGGCGGTTTCACCGGATTGCGAGATGGCGATAACCAGTGTGCCGCGGTCCAAAACCGGGTCGCGGTAACGGAATTCACTGGCCAGCTCGACTTCCACCGGCAGCCGGGTCCAGTGCTCGATGACGTACTTGGCCAACAGACCGGCGTGGAACGCAGTGCCGCAGGCGACGATGAACACTTTATCGACCTCGCGCAGCTCCTGTTCGGAGAGCCGCTGCTCATCGAGGACAATTCGACCGTCGACGAAATGGCCCAGCAGGGTGTCGGCGACCGCGGCGGGCTGCTCGGCGATCTCCTTGAGCATGAAGTAGTCGTAGCCGCCCTTCTCGGCGGCCGAGAGATCCCAGTCGATATGGAACGGGCGGGCATTGGCGGCGTCGTCGTTACCGTCGAAGTCGGTGATCCGGTAGCCGTCGGCGGTGAGCACCACGGCCTGGTCCTGGCCGAGTTCGACGGCGTCACGGGTGTAGGAGATGAACGCGGCGACATCGGAGCCGAGGAACATCTCACCCTCGCCGATCCCGACCACCAGCGGTGTGGACCGCCGCGCCGCGACGATGATGCCGGGGTCGTCGGCATGGGCGAAGACCAGTGTGAAGTGACCCTCCAGCCGGCGCAGGACGGCAAGGGTCGAGGCGACGAAATCACCGGCGGTCACACCGTGTTGGTAGGCGCGGGCCACCATGTGTACGGCCACCTCGGTATCGGTGTCACTGGCGAACTCCACGCCGTGCGCCTCGAGTTCGGTGCGCAGCGCGGCAAAGTTCTCGATGATGCCGTTGTGCACCACGGCGAACTTTCCGGCTGCATCGCGGTGCGGGTGCGCGTTGCGGTCGGTGGGCCGACCGTGGGTGGCCCACCGGGTATGACCGATACCGGCCGTCCCATCGATCGCCTCCGCGTCGGTCTGCGCCAGGGCGGCCTCCAGATTGGCCAGGCGTCCGGCTCGGCGATGCACCGTCAGGCCTCCGTGACCGTCGAGCACGGCCAGCCCGGAGGAGTCATAACCGCGGTACTCCATCCGCCGCAGAGCATCGATTACGACGTCGCGGGCAGGCCGGTGCCCCACATACGCCACGATTCCGCACATGCTTTCCAAGGGTAGTCGGCCCGAGAGGCGCGGCCCTGTCGGCTACCGTCGGGGGGTGGCCCGCACGCGCAAACTCTTCGCCGCCCTGACCCGGCCCGGCCCGCACCGGGTTCTCCGCGGTGACCTGGGTTTTGCCGGTATTCCGGGAATCGTCTACACACCCGCCTCGGGCTTGCACCTGCCCGGCGTGGCCTTCGGTCACGACTGGCTGACCGATGTCGCTCACTACGCCGGCACCTGTGAGCATCTGGCGAGTTGGGGCATCGTCACCGCCGCTCCCGACACCCAGCGTGGCCCGGTCCCCTCGGTGCTCACTCTGGCCGCCGACCTGGGCGCCACACTGGACGTGATCTCAGGCGTGCGGCTGGGCGTAGGCGACATCGGTGTGGATGCGAACAAGCTGGGCCTGGCCGGGCATGGATTCGGTGGTGCGGCGGCGGTAGTCGCCGCGGCCGGTACCCGGGCGACAGCGGTTGCGGCGATCTTCCCGTCGGTCACCAAGCCGTCGGCCGAGCAGGAAGCGGCGGCACTGACGGTGCCGGGGTTGGTGCTCGCCACCCCCGACGATCAGAAGTCACTGCGCACCGATGCCCTCGAGATCGCCCAGTTCTGGGACGGCGCTGTGCTGCGGGTCGTCAAGAAGGCCAACGCGGCGGGCCTGGCCGAAAAGCGCAACCTGTTGGGGCTGCTGGGGCTTCCGGGGTCGAGCAGCAAGACCCAGAAGACCGTGCGGGCGTTGCTGACCGGATTCTTCCTGTTCCACCTCACCGGCGACAAGACCTACCGCGAGTTCGCCGAACCCGAAGCCACGTTGCCTCGCACGGACTCACCCGATCCCGAGGCTCCCCCGGTGACGCACGAGGACCGGATTGTCGCGCTGTTTCGCTGACCGGATATAACCGGTACATGCGAACCGGCGTATTCCTGTCCTATTCCGGCGGCTTCCGCGAGGCCGTCGAGCAAGTCGCGATACTGGAGAAACAGGGTGCCGATCTGGCTCTGGTCGCCGAGGCGTACTCCTATGACGCGGTAAGTCAGTTGGGCTACCTGGCGGCCAAGACCTCGACTATCGAACTGGGGTCCGGCGTGTTCCCGATCTACACCCGAACCCCGACCCTGCTGGCGATGACCGCCGCCGGCCTGGACTACGTCTCCGACGGTCGCTTCCGGCTAGGCATCGGGACATCGGGTCCACAGGTGATGGAGGGCTTCCACGGCGTGCCGTTCGACGCCCCGATGGGCCGCACGAGGGAGGTCGTCGAGATCTGCCGGCAGGTGTGGCGCCGGGAGAAGGTCTCGCACCAGGGAAAGAACTACCAGATCCCCTTGCCGCCGGGCCGCGGCACCGGACTGGGTAAACCGCTGCGTTTGATCAATCACCCGGTGCGCGAACGTATCCCGATCCACATCGCCTCGCTCGGACCGCAGAATGTCGAGCTCACAGCAGCGATCGCCGAAGGCTGGCAACCGGTGTTCTTCTACCCCGAGCGAGCAGATCACGTCTGGGGTGATGCCCTGCGGGCCGGTAAGGCCAAGCGGGATCCCGCCCTCGGCGCACTTGATGTCATGGTGGGCGTATCTGTTGCCATCGGGGACCATGTCGAGGATCGACTGAACTGGGCCAAACCCCAACTGGCGCTGTATATCGGCGGTATGGGAGCCAAGGGCAAGAACTTCTACCACAACGTCGCCACCCAGTACGGCTTCGGTGAGGTCGCTGATCACATCCAGGATCTGTATCTGTCGGGGCGCAAAGCAGAGGCGATCGCCGCGGTGCCCGATGACCTGGTGCGCAATATCTCGCTGATCGGACCGCGCGGCTACGTCAAGGAACGTATCGCCGCCTTCGCCGAGGCAGGTGTGACCACACTGCTGGCCACTCCGGTCACCGCTGACCCGGCCGAGTACATCGGCTTCATCGAAAAATTGCAGCAGCTGCTGGACTGAAGCGGACTCACTGACCGACCTGCGGCAGTTCATCGGCGGCGATCTCGCACGGGGCGGCGGTGTCATCTGCGGCGGCAGGCTCTGCCGGTGGTGTGGCCGATGTGGGCGGCGGTTGAGCGGCATCGACGGCCGGGGACGCAACCTCGGCAGCCAGCGGAGCCTCGGCAGCCAGCGGAGCCTCAACGGCCGATTGCTGCTCTGGCACAACCGGTTTGACGTCAGCAACCGAATCATTGGTCGGTCTGGGCGCGGCATCCGACTGGGGGGTATCCGACTGGGGGGTATCCGACTGGGGGGTATCCGAGTAGGAACCCAGTGCCTGGGCGATCTGATTGATGAGCCCCGCCAGCGAGCCGCCGAGATTGGGTAGCCCTGCGGTCGATAGACCCGAATCCCAGCCTGGCGCAGCCTGCTGCGGCGGCAGCGGCACCGACGATAGTGCCGGTGCCGGTCGGCTCGGATCGGATGCCATCGGATCGAACGCCGGCGGCGTGGGCGCTAAAGGGGTCTCGAATCGGGGTACCGGAAGCTCACCGAGCCGGGTGACGGCCGTGTCATAGGCCGTCGTTGCATCGTCCCGCGAGCGTGATGGAACCCAATCGCCGCTAAGCGCCGCATCGACCTTCGCATCCACCACATTCCTCAACTTCTCGCCCAGTGCGTTCAACGCCGCGGCCCCGTCCCGCAGCGCCGCGACGACGCCGCCGGCCGTCTCGCAGTGTCGCGCGAGAAAATCAACCGCGCTGGAACCAGACCCGCCGTGCCAACCCGCCGTCAACGCATCGAGCGCCTCGCGTTGGACGCGCACCGCCTCCTCCGAATTCACCGCCGCCGCCGCCAGTGCCGCACTATCGGAGTCCAGCACATCGAGGCGCAGCCCGTCCTCGGCGTAGTACCACTCTTGGATCGGCTGAGGCTGACCGGCGACCGCCCCGGCTCCCTCGGCCAGCCGTACCCGGACATCAAGAGTCACCGCAGGGCCGCCGCTGCACGCGATTCACCATCGGCGTACACCTGGGCACCGGTCCGTAGTGCCGCGCTCGTCTCTCTGGCCGCACTGGCCCAGCGCGCTACATCTGCCACCACCCGGTCAACCGCGGTTCGGACCGCGTCACCGGCAGTTGCGTGTGCGCGCCCAGCCACCGACCCGTCGAACTGCAGGCCTGCAAGTCGGGTTCGAAGAGTGGCGAGCACGATGTCAGCCGCAGCATCCATCCGCTGCGCCGCCACGAGCAACGCGGCAGGGTCTACCGATGCTGTTCCCATACCAAATCAGACGCAGCAACGCCGTCGACGGTTCCACCGAGCCGGAAATCAGCCCTCGGCGCTCACTGATTTCGCAACCCGATTGGCCACCTGACGCGCGGTATCTTCGTCGGCAGCCTCGACCATGACACGAACGATCTGCTCGGTTCCCGAGGGCCGCAAAAGGATTCGGCCGGTATCACCGAGTTCCGCCTCAGCTTCGGCCAACGCAATTCGCACCGCGGGGGCTTGGGCGGCGGTGGCCTTATCGGCGACCGCGACGTTGATCAACACCTGCGGAATCGACTGCATCGGCGCGGCCAGAACGGCCAGCGGCGAACCGGTCTGCGCCATCCGGGCCATGATCCGCAGTCCGGTGAGGATGCCGTCTCCGGTGGTTCCGAAGGCGGGCATCACGATGTGGCCGGACTGTTCCCCGCCGAGGCTGTACCTGCCGGACCGCAACTCCTCGAGAACGTACCGGTCCCCCACAGCCGTGGTGCGCACGTCGATCCCGGCCTCCCGCATGGCCAGATGCAGTCCGAGGTTGCTCATGACCGTGGTGACCAAGGTGTTATCGATGAGTTCGCCGGCCTCCCGCATGGCCAGCGCCAGCACCGTCATAATCGCGTCGCCATCAACCACCTGACCGGTCGCGTCCACCGCGAGGCAGCGGTCGGCGTCGCCATCGTGAGCCAACCCCAGATCCGCACCGTGGGTGACCACCGCGGCCTGCAACTGCTCCAAATGAGTCGAGCCGCAATCCTCATTGATGTTGAGCCCATCGGGTTCGGCATTGATCGCGATGATTTGTGCACCGGCTGTGCTGTATGCCCGCGGAGCGGCCACGGATGCCGCGCCGTTGGCACAGTCGACCACGACGGTCAGGCCGTCGAGGCGCGCACCGACGGCGGCTGCGATGTGATCGAGATAGCGATCAAGGGCATCGGCCGCCTTGTGCACCCGGCCGATATCGGCGCCGGCCGGTCGCACGCCGGGCCCCTGAGCCACCAACTCCTCGATGCGATCCTCAGCGTCGTTATCGAGTTTGTGACCGCCGGGGCCGAAGATCTTGATGCCGTTATCGGGCATCGGGTTATGCGAGGCGGAGATCATCACGCCGAAGTCGGCGTCGTAGGCGGCGGTCAGGTATGCCACCGCCGGTGTCGGCAGCACTCCGACCCGCAGCACATCCACACCCTCGCTGGCCAGTCCGGCGATCATCGCGGCTTCGAGCATTTCGCCACTGGCCCGCGGATCGCGGCCGACGACGGCAACGCTCCGGCCGGCAGGGCCGCCGGCACACGATGTGGCAAGGCGCCGCGCCGCGGCCGAACCGAGAGCCAGAACCAGCTCTGCGGTCAGGTCGCGGTTGGCGACGCCTCGCACACCGTCGGTCCCGAATAATCGGCCCATGTGGGTGCCCGATCAGCGCTTGCTGTACTGCGGCGCCTTACGGGCCTTCTTCAGGCCGTACTTCTTGCGCTCGATGGCGCGCGGGTCACGGGTGAGGAAGCCGGCCGCCTTCAATGCCGGCCGATCCTCCGGCTGCACCAGGATCAGCGCTCGGGCGATAGCCAGGCGCAGCGCGCCGGCCTGACCCGAGGGGCCACCCCCGTCGAGGTGAGCGTGAATGTCGAAACTGTCCACCCGGTCGACGATCACCAGCGGTGCCTTGATCAGCTGCTGGTGAACCTTGTTGGGGAAGTAGGTCTCCAGGCTGCGCCCGTCAAGGTGGAACTGCCCGTTGCCGGGCATCAGGCGCACCCGAACCACGGCCTCCTTGCGGCGGCCGACGGTCTGGATCACGCGATCCAGGACCACCGGTTCGCGACGCTTGCGCTCCGCGGCAGCCGCGGGAACCTCAGCGGTCGCGTCCGCCGTCTCGGGGGCGGTGTCGGGGGCGGTGTCGGGTGCCGTGTCGGGTGCCGTGTCAGCGACGCTGGCCGCGATGGTTTCCGGGATGGTTTCCGGGATGGCTTCCCCGGGGGCCACGTCAATCGTCTCGGTCTTGTTCTCCTCGGTCACTGGGCCACCTGCTTGATCTCGAACAGAATCGGCTGCTGTGCGGAATGCGGGTGGTCCGGGCCGGTGTAGACCTTCAGCTTCTTCTGGACCTGCCGACTCAGCTTGTTGTGCGGCAGCATGCCGACGATCGCCTTCTCAACCACACGATCGGCGTGCTTGGCCATCTCCTCGCCGAGCGTGCGCGACCGCAGGCCGCCGGGAAAACCCGAGTGGCGATAAGCCATCTTGTTGTTGAGCTTGTCGCCTGCGATGGCGATCTTGTCGGCGTTGACGACGATGACGAAATCGCCCCCGTCGACGTTGGGCGTGAATGTCGGCTTGTGCTTGCCGCGCAGCAGATTGGCTGCAGCAACGGCGAGTCGGCCGAGCACCACGTCGGTGGCATCGATGACGTACCACGAACGCGTGGTGTCACCGGCCTTCGGCGTGTACGTAGACACAGCGGTAACCTCTCCTTTGTCGGGTGGATCCCGGGCGACCCGGGTGCCGGTACGGACATCGACGGTCGGGGAGTTCTCGGCGACCAGCACTGACCCGAGATCCCGGCTTGCGCCACGGGCGAACCCGCGACGTACCGCATGCCGACGCCTTAGCCTACCTGCGGCGATCCGACCAGGTCAAAACGCGCCTGATCCGCCTGCTGTGCGGTCCTCGGCGGCTCTCCTCCACGGAAGTCGCACAGCAGGCGGTTCAGGGTGACACCAGGTTCGACGCTCAACCCGGTGCGGCGGTTCCCACTTCGCGCGCTGAACGCACCGCCCGCTCGCACGCGCCTCGGATGCCGTCCTCCCGGCCCGGTGCGCTCTGGCAGCCGATACTGATCCGCGTCGAGCCGGCCAGCACCACCGACCAGTGGATAACCCGTCCGACCCGGACCTCCCGGTAGGTCACCGCGGGACGGCCGGCCACATCGCCGGCCGGACTGAAGTCCACGAAAACCCCGGGTGTCTGATCGGCGACCGCGCGGCCGAGCACCTCGGCAGCCTGAGCCAGCGTCGTTTCGGGCGCATACGACTGGGTGATATGCAGGGCGAGATCCGCATCGGCCGGCGAGTGCACCTGTACCCGTCGGGATCCGGGCCCACCGGTCACCCGTTCGACGATCCAGCGCGACGGAATCGCAACGGCGATCCGGCCCTCCACCAAGCTCTCGGCCTGTGCATCCGCGGCCGGTGCGATGTCGTTGGCCCGCCCCGCCGCGATCCGCCCCGCCATAACGACGCCACCGGCGAGTGCCAGCAGCGCCGCCGACCCGGCGACGAGTGCCTTTGCCGGGCGCAGCGGCCGTCGGCGCGCCGTGAAGGCACTCGCGGCGACCGCGGCGACGTCGACGTCGCGAGCCACTACACCTCGCCGCCACAACGCTTGTCGAATCTCTTCCGCACTCTGCGCCCCACCGGCAACCCCGGCGTCAATCAGAACCTCGTCGGTTCCGGCCAACTCCGCTGCGATATCGACGACTGTTTCACTATCACCGCGGTTGAGAACCCGCACGGAAGAACCGCTGCACACGGCGACGAGTTCGGCGGTGATTTCGATAACCGCTCCGGCGGGACGGTCGCCGATGATCAATTCAGATCGGCTCATTGCGACGACCCGTCGGCCCGTCGCGGCGACCGCCTCAACGACCCGGTCCAACCGCGGTACCGACCACCAGGACGGGTGAAGAACCACCACGGGACCGCGGCACTCACCCAGGGTTGACGCAATGAGCACGCGCCACAGATCCCAGACCTCGACCGGGCGGTCGTCGAGCAGTGCGATCGGGTCGTCAATTCCACCGAGAGCCGCCGCTACGGTCGCTGCCTCCGGCCGGTTGCCTGATCGGCCCCGAAGTATGCGCACGGTCGCGGGGCCGACTTCCAATACGGTCGGCATCGGATGACGTTAGGGCCGGCGGGCAGGTCCGTGCGCCCCCGATCCACAGGCAGGCCGGCGTGACAGGTGCCCGAACGGCGCGCCGTGCGAACGTCGAGTGGTCGACCGCGGGTGAGTCTGTAACAATCCCGGCATGAGGTCTCGCCGGATGTCCCTGCACCTGCACGCCGCCGTGACGGCCGTAATCGCCGTTGGCGCCGCCCTGACCGCATCCCCGTCAGCTCCGACCGCCAATGCGATGGGCTGCAACGACATTGAAGTGGTGTTTGCCCGGGGTACCGGTGAGCTACCTGGTCTCGGGCGTGTCGGAGATGCGTTCGTCGACGATCTTCGGGCCAGGGTAGGCAACCGCAGTGTCGGGGCCTACGGGGTGAACTACCCCGCCAGCTATGACTTTCTGACCGCCGCCGATGGAGCCAATGACGCCAGCGCCTACATCCAGAACGTGATCAACACCTGCCCGGACACCAGACTGGTGCTGGGTGGCTACTCACAGGGCGCGGGGGTCATCGACATCATCACCTCGGTGCCCTTCCCCGCAATCGGGTTCACCAACCCACTGCCGCCCGACGTCGCCAACCGGGTCGCCGGACTGGCGGTGTTCGGAAACCCCACGGCCAAACTCGGCCTGCCACTGACATCCAGTCCGGTCTACGGAACCAGGGCGATCGACCTCTGCAACGCCGGTGACCCGGTGTGCTCAGACGGCAACAACGTTCCCGCTCACCGCAGCTACGGTCCCGATGGGCTGACCAATCAGGCGGCCGCGTTCGTGGCAAGTCTGCTCTAGCGGCCTGTCCTGCGTGTTTTCGCGCCCGCATCATCGATGTGTGAGTATTGGCGGCATGCGAATCATCACCGCACTGGTTGCGTTGGCTGCGCCACTGGCACCGCTGATCGCCATACCCGCCGCTCACGCTGCCTCATGCCCGGACGTTGAGTTGATTTTCGCCCGCGGCACCAGTGAACCGGCCGGCGCCGGACGCGTGGGCCAGGCACTGGCCGATCAACTCGCGGCACTGCTCGGTGGCCGCAGTCTTGGCGTGTACGGCGTCAACTACCCCGCCACCTATGACTTCCTGGCCGCTGCCGACGGGGCCGCCGACGCCACCAACCGCATCGCGGCGATGTCGCAGAAGTGCCCCGCGACCCGCTACGTACTCGGCGGCTACTCGCAGGGCGCGGCGGTGGTCGACATGCTGGTGGGCATTCCGCCGTTGGGCCAGAAAGTCGGCGACGTCGGATCGGCGCCACCACTGCCGGCCGGACTGGCCGATAAGGTCGCCGCGATGGCGGTATTCGGAAATCCCTCAACGAAGTTCGGTATTCCCGTGTCGGCCGCCATGGTGCCGTTCGCCGGCAAGGGCATCGACCTGTGCAATGACGGCGACCCGATCTGTTCTCAGGGTCGCAACCCATTCGCGCACACCAGTTACGAGAAGACCCCTCTGGTCGGCCAGGCCGCCGGCTTCGTGAGCGGGATGCTCTAACCTGCGGAGATTGCCGGCCTGGTAACACCGCTGCCCTTCGGGATATCATGGGCTGATGCTGGTGAGACTGGTGAGCAGTGTGGTGTCGGTGCTATGCGGCGTCGCCGCATTGTTACTCGCCCCGCCGGCACAGGCGGTTGACTGCCCCCAGGTCGAGGTGGTCTTCGCCCGCGGCCGGGTCGAACCACCCGGTGTCGGCTGGATCGGCGACGCGTTCGTCAACGATTTGCGGTCCAAGACCGACAAGACCGTGGGCGTCTACCCGGTCAACTACCCGGCGGACACCGAGGTCATCGAGGGCGCCAACGATATGAGCCAGCGCATCCAGTACATGGCGGCCAACTGTCCGAACACCAGACTGGTGCTTGGCGGCTACTCGCTGGGCGCCGCAGTCACCGATATCGTGCTGGGTGCCCCCTCGTCGATGTTCGGCTACACCAATCCGCTGCCGCCGGCCATGAGTGACCACATCGCCGCAGTGGCGTTGTTCGGCAACGGAACCATTCCCTTTTTCGGTCCGGTTTCTGAAGTCAGTCCGATCTACGGCGCCAGGACCATCGACATGTGCAACGACGCCGACCCAATTTGCAGTGGCGCACTCAGTCCCGACAACCCCATCGGAGACATCATCGGCAACTGGTCGTCCCACCTGCAACCCGCCTATATCGACTCCGGCCTGGTCGATCAGGCCGCCGGTTTCGTGGCAGCGCGACTCTAGTCTCTGGTGCGGACATCGCGGGTCACCGCAACGCGGGCCGCCAACTGATCATCGGGCGGGTAGTCCACCCCGACCAATGTGAGTCCGCGGGCCGGAGCGGCGGCGAAATCACTGGAGCGTGCACTGGCCGTCAACAATGATGTGCACCAGATGGATTCGCGGCGACCCTCACCGACTGCCAGCAGCGCCCCCACCAACGACCGCACCATCGACCAGCAGAACGCATCCGCGCTGACGTGGGCGGTCACTAAGTCACCATCGCGAACCCAGTCCATCCGCTGTAATTCCCGAATGGTCGTCGCACCAGGCCGCTTTCGACAGAACGCGGCGAAATCGTGCAGCCCCAGCAATGATCGCGACGCGTGAACCATTGCGTCAATGTCCAGCGCACGGGGCCACGGTGCGATGAAGCGGGAGTCCTGGGGCTCCGTGCCATACGGTGCAAGCGAAAGTCGGTAGACGTAGTGGCGGCGCAGTGCCGAGAACCGGGCGTCGAAACCCGCCGGTGCCCGGACGATTGTGCGCACCCGGACGTCGTCGGGAAGGAATCCGGCGAGCCGGCGGACGAGTGCGGCGAATTCAGGGTCGTCGCCCGGCCCGCCGCGGGCGTAGCCGTTGCCGACAACATCGGCAGGGATATCGACGTGAGCTACCTGGCCGGTGGCATGTACGCCGGAGTCGGTGCGTCCGGCGGCGAACAATCGCAGCCGCGACCGGAACACCGTCGACAACGCATCATCAAGAACGCCGGCGACGGTACGAAGACCGTCCTGTACCGCCCACCCGTTGAAATCCGTACCGTCGTAGGCGATGTCGAGTCGGAGCCGGATCGGCCCGGGGTCAGGACTCGTCAGGCTCGGACTGCTCCTCAGCGACCTCGGCTACCTCGGCAACCTCGGCGTCGGCGATCCCGGCGTCCTCCGCCTCGATCTCCTCCAAGGTGTCCTCGGGCTCCTCCACAGTGTCCTCGGCCTCCGGCTCGATGGGCGCCTGTGCGGCTTCGGCAGCCTTCTTCGCGGCCTTATTGGCGGTGCGGCGGGCCCGATCGGCCTCCGAGGTCACGGTCTTCTCCCGAACCAGTTCGATGACGGCCATCGGTGCGTTATCGCCCTTGCGCGCCTCCACTTTGATGATGCGGGTGTAGCCACCCTCGCGGTCGGCGAAGAACGGTCCGATCTCGGCAAACAGGGCGTGCACCACGTCCTTGTCGCGGATCTTCTTCATCACCTCACGCCGGTTGTGCAGCGTGCCCTTCTTGGCATGGGTGATGAGCTTCTCGGCATAGGGCCGCAGCGCCCGCGCCTTGGGCTCGGTGGTCTTGATCCGACCGTGCTCGAAGAGCGACGCGGCCAGGTTGGCCAGTAGCGCCTTCTGGTGCGAGGAAGACCCGCCGAGGCGAGGGCCCCTAGTGGGCTTAGGCATGTGAAACTCCGGCCATTGTGACTACTCCTTTGTGGGGCCGGCCCCCGTATCAGGTAGGGCCGGGACGAATTTGTTAGAGCTGTTCGGTTTCGGCGTAGTCCTGGTCGGCGTCGAGGTCGTAGCTGACGTCGGCGCTCCAGGTACCGGTGGCCACGTCGTAGCCGGCAACTTCGGACGGATCGAAGCTGGCCGGCGAGTCCTTCAGTGACAGGCCGAGCTGATGCAGCTTGATCTTCACCTCGTCAATGGACTTCTGGCCGAAGTTACGAATGTCCAGCAGATCGGACTCCGTGCGCCCTACCAGTTCGCCGACGGTGTGCACACCCTCGCGCTTGAGGCAGTTGTAGGAGCGGACAGTCAGGTCGAGGTCGTCGATCGGCAGCGCGAACGCGGCGATGTGATCGGCCTCGGCCGGCGACGGACCGATCTCGATACCCTCAGCCTCCAGGTTGAGTTCCCTTGCCAGACCGAACAATTCGACCAAGGTCTTGCCTGCCGACGCCAGGGCGTCACGCGGGCTGATGGAGTTCTTGGTCTCGACGTCGAGAATCAGCTTGTCGAAGTCGGTGCGCTGCTCGACACGGGTGGCTTCGACCTTGTAGGTAACCTTCAGCACCGGCGAGTAGATGGAATCGACCGGGATACGGCCGATCTCGGCGCCGGATGCCTTGTTCTGCACGGCGGGAACATAGCCGCGGCCCCGTTCGACGACGAGCTCGATCTCCAGCTTGCCCTTGTCGTTCAACGTCGCGATATGCATATCCGGGTTATGCACGGTGACACCGGACGGCGGCACGATATCGCCGGCCGTGACCGCACCGGGTCCTTGCTTGCGCAGGTACATGGTGACCGGCTCGTCCTCGTCGGAGGACACGACAAGACCCTTGAGGTTGAGGATGATGTCGGTGACGTCTTCCTTGACGCCCGGCACCGTGGTGAACTCGTGCAACACACCGTCGATGCGGATGCTCGTCACGGCCGCGCCGGGAATCGAGGACAGCAGCGTGCGGCGCAGCGAATTGCCAAGGGTGTAGCCGAATCCTGGCTCCAACGGCTCGATGATGAACTGCGAGCGGTTATCGGCGATGACGTCTTCGCTCAGTGTGGGTCGCTGAGAAATCAGCATCTTCTTCTCATATCTCCTTCTCGGCACCCGCTATTTGATGCCGTTAGGTACCTGCGGAACGGTCGTCCCGCAGATTTACTTGGAATAGAACTCAACGATGAGCTGCTCGGCGAGCGGAACCTGAATCTGCTCGCGCGTCGGTAACTGGTGGATCAGGATTCGCTGGCGCTCACCGAGCACCTGCAGCCAGGACGGGATCGGACGGTCACCCGCCACCTCCCGCGAAATCTGGAACGGCAGCGTGTTGATCGACTTGTCGCGAACATCGACGATGTCGTACTGCGACACCCGATAGCTAGGGACATTCACCTTGACGCCGTTGACCGTGAAGTGGCCGTGGCTGACCAGCTGTCGGGCCATCCGCCGGGTGCGCGCCAGGCCGGCGCGGTAGACGACGTTGTCCAGCCGGCTCTCGAGGATTTGCAGCAGGTTCTCGCCGGTCTTGCCGACGGAACGGTTCGCCTCTTCGTAGTAGCGGCGGAACTGCTTCTCCATCACGCCGTAGGTGAAGCGGGCCTTCTGCTTCTCCTGCAGCTGCTGGCGGTACTCGCTCTCCTTGATTCGCGCGCGGCCGTGCTGGCCGGGCGGGTAGGGGCGCTTCTCGAACGCCTGATCGCCACCGACGAGGTCCACGCCGAGCCGGCGCGACTTTCGGGTCATAGGACCGGTATAACGAGCCATTACTGTGATCCTCCCTAGACCCGGCGCCGCTTGGGCGGACGGCAGCCGTTGTGCGGCTGCGGAGTGACATCGGAAATCGCGCCAACCTCCAGGCCGGCGGCCTGCAGCGAGCGAATCGCGGTCTCGCGGCCCGACCCCGGACCCTTCACGAACACATCGACCTTCTTGACCCCGTGCTCCTGGGCCTTGCGGGCGGCGTTCTCCGCGGCCAACTGGGCGGCGAATGGCGTTGACTTGCGCGAGCCCTTGAAGCCGACATGGCCCGACGAAGCCCACGCGATGACGTTGCCCTGCGGGTCGGTGATGGACACGATCGTGTTGTTGAACGTGCTCTTGATGTGAGCCGCGCCGTGCGGGATGTTCTTCTTCTCCCGGCGGCGGGTCTTCTGACCCTTCTTGGCAGAGGCGGCCTGCCCCGCCTTTTTTGCTGGTGGCATCGTTACTTAGCCTTCTTCTTGCCGGCGATGGTGCGCTTCGGGCCCTTGCGGGTGCGCGCATTGGTCTTTGTCCGCTGACCGCGGACGGGCAGCCCGCGGCGATGCCGCAGGCCCTGGTAGCAGCCGATCTCGATCTTGCGACGGATATCGGCCTGCACCTCGCGGCGCAGGTCACCCTCGACCTTGAGATTGCCTTCGATGTATTCGCGCAGCTGAATCAGCTGGTCGTCGGAGAGATCCTTACTGCGCAAATCCCGGTCGATTCCGGTCGCCGCAAGAATCTCCTGGGATCGGGTGCGGCCGATTCCAAAGATGTAGGTCAGCGCGATCTCCATGCGCTTATCGCGCGGAAGATCCACGCCCACTAAACGGGCCATATGTCGGCATTCCTCTTTTTTCTGCGGAGGTCTGTTCCCAGTCCATCCCGGAGGTTTCCGGGGCCCGGCCTCCGTTCCGGGCGTAGAAGAGTCCGAGGCTCTTCGCCGGGGCTCATCGCACTCGGCGTATCCGGGTGCTGGTTCTGGGAGGTCTTCATTCAGTTGTATTTGCGGCCAACCTGCCGCAGGGGCTAGCCCTGCCGCTGCTTGTGGCGCGGATCAGGGCAGATCACCATGACCCGCCCATGCCGACGGATCACCCTGCACTTATCGCAGATCGGCTTAACGCTCGGGTTCACCTTCACGGCCTGTTGATCCTTCTAGTCGTTATTGAGCTTTGGCTCACTTGTACCGGTAGACGATCCGGCCCCGGGTCAGGTCGTAGGGCGACAACTCCACCACAACCCGGTCCTCGGGCAGGATGCGGATGTAGTGCTGCCGCATCTTGCCACTGATGTGGGCAAGCACCTTGTGGCCGTTCTCCAACTCAATGCGAAACATCGCATTGGGCAGGGGCTCGACAACGCGGCCCTCGACCTCGATGGCGCCGTCTTTCTTGCCCATATCCTCACAGATTCTTGCGTTGTCGGTCCATTGGGCAGCATTCGCCCGACTGCAAAACGTGAGCCGGTGGAAAGATCGTTCCAGGACTGGGCACGTGAGAGCCAGCGCGATTACCGCACCGCCCACTGACGATACCCGCTGGGCGGGCGCTTCTCCAAAATGGACCGTCTGGGCCGATAAGGTGGGGCGATGCGGCTCTTGGTCACCGGCGGCGCAGGGTTCATCGGAGCCAACTTCGTCCACAGCACTACCCGCGACCGCGCCGGGGTCTCCATCACGGTGCTGGACGCCCTGACGTACGCCGCCAGCCGGGAGTCACTGACCTCACTGGGCGAGAAGATCCGGTTCGTGGAAGGCCACCTGTCCGATGAGTCGCTGGTCGACCGCTTAGTGGCCGAGTCCGACGCCGTGGTGCACTTCGCCGCCGAGACGCACGTGGACAACTCGCTGGCGGACCCCACACCGTTCCTGCGCAGCAATATCGTCGGCACGTTCGCGGTGCTGGAGGCGATCCGGCGGCACGGAGTTCGGCTGCACCACATCTCCACCGACGAGGTGTACGGGGATCTGCCGATCGGCGGACAGGTCCGGTTCACCGCCGCGACGCCCTATAACCCGTCGAGCCCGTATGCGGCCAGCAAGGCCTCCGCCGATCACCTTGTTCGGGCCTGGGTTCGGTCCTACGGTATCGCCGCCACGATCTCCAACTGCTCCAATAACTACGGGCCGTTCCAGCACATCGAGAAGTTCATCCCCCGTCAGATCACCAACGTGCTCACCGGCCGGCGGCCCAAGCTCTACGGTTCCGGGGCCAACGTGCGCGACTGGATCCACGTCGATGACCACAACAGCGCGGTGTGGCGCATCCTGGAAGACGGAGTCGTGGGCAAGACCTATCTCATCGGCGCCGACGGCGAGCGCGACAACGTTTCGGTACTGCGGACGATCTTGGCGCTGATGGACCGCGACCCCGACGACTTCGACCATGTGACCGACCGGGTGGGCCACGACCTGCGGTACGCGATCGACTCCACGACGCTACGTCAGGAATTGGGCTGGGTGCCACAGCACACCGACTTCGCCGAGGGGGTACGGGCCACCATCGACTGGTACCGGAACAACGAATGGTGGTGGGGCCCGTGCAAGGCCGAGGTTGAAAGCCGCTACGCCGAACGGGGTCAATGAGATGGGTGCGCGTGAACTCGCGATACCGGGCGCGTGGGAGATCACCCCGCGACTGAATGCCGATGCCCGGGGCACCTTTTACGAGTGGTTCACCGAACACGAGTTCGGGGAGATGACCGGGCACACCTTCGAGATGCAACAGGCGAACTGCTCGGTATCAGCAGCGGGCGTCCTGCGGGGTCTGCACTTCTCCCAATCACCACCGAGTCAGGCCAAATACGTGACGTGTCTGAAGGGTTCGGTGTTCGACGTGGTGGTCGACGTCCGGACAGGTTCACCCACCCACGGCCAGTGGGACTCCGTTCTGCTCGACGATGTGGATCGGCGATCAACCTATATCTCCGAGGGTTTGGCGCACGGATTCCTTGCGCTGCAGGATGATTCGACCGTCATGTATCTGTGCTCCGAGCCTTACGCACCACAGCGCGAACACGCCATCTCGGCATATGACCCGGAGATCGGTATCGACTGGCCGCTGCCCGCTTCGGAGCTACGGCTTTCTGATCGCGATGCCGCGGCACCGACCCTCGCCGAGGTGCGATCGGCCGGCCTGCTGCCCGACTGGGAGCAGACCCGGGCATTCGTCGCGGGGTTGCGGCTTCACCCGCGCCGCGACCACTGAGCCTATTGTTTTCCGGGGCCGTCTTGTGCAGACGGTTCGCCAGTTACTAGGATATGCAAGTATCGCGACCGACCCGGCCGGAAGGCAGCTCATGACCACAACAATTCAGCACTTCATCGACGGCCGGCGCGCCAACCTGGCCAGCACCCGGACCGCCGATGTCTTCAACCCCAGCACGGGTGAAGTACAAGCCCAGGTGCTGCTCGCCTCGGCAGCCGATGTCGACAACGCCGTCGCCTCCGCGGTCGAGGCGCAGATCCAATGGGCGGCCTACAACCCGCAACGCAGGGCACGCGTGATGATGAAGTTCATCGAGCTGGTGAACGCAAGCGCCAATGAGATCGCCGAACTGCTGTCGCTCGAGCACGGCAAGACCGTGCCCGATTCCCTCGGCGACATTCAGCGCGGTATCGAGGTAATCGAGTTCGCCATCGGCATTCCCCATCTACTCAAGGGTGAATTCACCGAGGGCGCCGGAACCGGGATCGACGTGTACTCGATCCGCCAACCACTCGGCGTGGTCGCCGGTATCACCCCGTTCAACTTCCCGGCGATGATTCCGCTGTGGAAAGCCGGGCCGGCACTGGCGTGCGGTAACGCATTCATCCTCAAGCCTTCCGAGCGCGATCCCTCGGTACCGCTGCGGCTGGCCGAATTGTTCCTCGAGGCCGGGCTGCCGCCCGGGGTCTTCCAGGTGGTCCAGGGCGATAAGGAGGCGGTCGACGCCATCCTCGCCCATCCCGATATCAAGGCGGTCGGCTTCGTTGGCAGTTCCGATATCGCGCAGTACATCTATGCGGGTGCCGCCGCGGCAGGCAAGCGTTCACAGTGTTTCGGTGGCGCCAAAAACCACATGATCATCATGCCCGACGCTGATCTCGATCAGGCCGTCGATGCCCTCATCGGGGCGGGTTACGGCAGCGCCGGAGAACGATGCATGGCGATTAGCGTCGCAGTACCGGTCGGCGAGGAGACCGCCAATCGGTTGCGCGGCAAACTCATTGAGCGCGTCATTAACCTCCGTGTCGGCCACAGCCTGGATCCCAAGGCCGACTACGGCCCACTGGTCACCGAAGCCGCGTTAGAGCGGGTTCGCGGCTACATCGACGCCGGTGTCGAGGCCGGCGCCGAGATCGTGGTCGACGGCCGTGACAAAGCGAGCCACGATATGACATTCGGCGATGAGAGCCTCGAGGGCGGCTTCTTCATCGGCCCCACCCTGTTCGATCACGTCACCACCGATATGTCGATCTACACCGATGAGATCTTCGGGCCGGTGCTGTGCATCGTGCGTGCGAAGAACTACGAAGAGGCACTGGCGCTGCCCAACGACCATGAGTACGGCAACGGCGTCGCGATCTTCACCCGCGACGGGGACACCGCGCGCGACTTCGTCTCGCGAGTCCAGGTCGGCATGGTCGGCGTCAACGTGCCGATCCCGGTTCCGGTGTCCTACCACACCTTCGGCGGCTGGAAGCGGTCCGGTTTCGGCGATCTCAATCAGCACGGACCATCGTCGATCATGTTCTATACCAAGACCAAGACGATCACTGAGCGCTGGCCGTCCGGCATCAAGGATGGCGCCGAGTTCGTCATCCCGACGATGAAATAGGTAGCGGAAGTGAACTTGTCAACCCTGGATGACGACGAAAGGGTCATCGTCGAGAGTGTTGCCGCCTTCGCCGCGAAACGCATCGCCCCGCACTCGCTGGACTGGGACCGCACCAAGCACTTCCCCGTCGACGTCATGCGCGAGGCCGCGGATTTGGGAATGGCGACGATCTACTGCGGCGAGGATGCCGGTGGCAGCGGGCTACGGCGTCTTGACGCGGTCCGGATCTTCGAGCAGCTGGCAGTTGCCGACCCCACAGTGGCGGCCTTCATCTCCATCCACAACATGTGCGCGTGGATGATCGACACCTACGGCACACCCGAACAGCGAAAGTCCTGGATTCCCAAGCTGGCCTCGATGGACGCAATCGCAAGCTACTGCCTGACCGAGCCGGGTGCCGGTTCGGATGCGGCGGCACTGCGTACCCGCGCGGTTCGGGACGGCGATCATTATGTGCTCGACGGTGTCAAGCAGTTCATCTCCGGTGCCGGCACCTCGGATGTGTATGTCGTCTTAGCGCGCACGGGCGCCGAAGGACCACGTGGGATCTCCGCTTTCATCATCGAAAAAGGCACCCCCGGGCTGAGTTTCGGTGTCAACGAGGAGAAGATGGGCTGGAATGCCCAGCCCACGGCGCAGGTGATTCTGGAGGGAGTCCGGGTTCCTGCGAATGCGATGCTCGGCGGCACCGGCGGTGAGGGCGCCGGGTTCGGGATCGCGATGAATGGCCTGAACGGGGGACGGCTCAATATCGCGGCGTGCTCGCTGGGCGGCGGACAGGCCGCCTACGACAAGGCAGCGGGCTACCTGGTTGACCGCCACGCCTTCGGCGGCGCGTTGATCGATGAGCCGACCATCCGCTTCGCGCTGGCCGATATGGCCACAGCGCTGGAGACCTCACGGCTGATGCTGTGGCGGGCGGCCAGCGCTCTGGATAACGATGAACCCGACAAGGTTGCGTTGTGCGCGATGGCCAAACGCTATGTCACCGACTCGTGCTTCGACGTCGCCGACCAGGCTCTACAACTGCTCGGCGGGTACGGGTATCTGCGGGAATACGGGCTGGAGAAGATCGTTCGCGATCTGCGCGTGCACCGCATCCTGGAGGGCACCAACGAAATCATGCGGGTAGTGATCGGCCGGGCCGAGTCTGTTCGTGCACGCGCCTCGGCATGAGGCGAACAATAGGGAGCAGACCAGATGACCACGATCGCGTTCCTGGGCCTCGGCAATATGGGTGGGCCGATGTCGGGCAACCTCATTACTGCCGGCCACACCGTGCGCGGCTTCGATCCGGTGCCCGCTGCCCGCGAGGCCGCCGCCGATAAGGGTGTGACGGTCCTCGAGAGTGCGGCCGCCGCGGTTGGGGGCGCTGATGTCGTGGTGACGATGCTGCCGAACGGCGCCCTGGTGAAACAGTGTTACGCCGACGTCATGCCGGCCGCCACCAAGGGCGCGCTGTTCATCGACAGTTCAACGATCGCCGTGGATGATGCGCGCAGTGTTAACGCCTATGCCGCTGAACGTGGCTTCGCCCAACTCGACGCCCCGGTCTCCGGCGGCGTCAAGGGAGCCGTCGCGGGCACGCTGGCGTTCATGGTCGGCGGTACCACTGACGCACTCGAAACGGCCCGCCCGGTGCTGGAACCCATGGCGGGCAAGATCATTCACTGCGGCGACTCCGGGGCCGGTCAGGCCGCAAAGCTCTGTAACAACATGCTGCTGGCTGTTCAGCAGATCGCGGTCGGCGAAGCATTCGTACTCGCCGACAAGCTGGGCCTGTCGGCACAGTCGCTGTTCGACGTCATCACCGGAGCGACCGGCAACTGCTGGGCGGTACACACCAACTGCCCGGTTCCCGGCCCGGTGCCGACATCCCCGGCCAATAACGATTTCAAGCCCGGCTTCGCCACCGCCTTGATGAACAAGGATCTGGGCCTGGCGATGGACGCGGTGGCGTCCACCGGATCGTCGGCCCCTATGGGCAGCCATGCCGCGCAGATCTACGCACGATTCGCCGCTGAGCATGCGGATCTGGATTTCAGTGCTGTGATCGAAACCCTGCGAGCCGGCTGAGGTTTCAGAAGTCACCCGCGTGGTGGCGCAGCGTCTCGATCGACGCCACCAGCGCACGGGCGTGCGCCGCTGACATTCCGACCTCGGCGAAGACCTGCTCATTAAGGGTGACAGTGGCATCCTCGACCGTCGAGCGCCCCAACTCGGTGATCTGCACCAGAGTGGTGCGGCCATCAGTGGGGTGCGGGACCCGCTTCACCAGCCCGTCAGCCTCCAGCCGACGGATGGCGTGGGTGACGCTGGTGACGTGTATCTGCAACCGGTCGGATGCCTTGGTGATGGGTAGCGCCCCGGCGCGGCTGAAGGCCAGCAGCCGCAATAACTCGAACCGGGCGAAACTCAGGTCGTAGGGCCGCAGTGCGTTCTCCACCCGGGCCAGCAGAATCTGGTGGGCCCGCATGACCGAGGTCACCGCGACCATGCCGTCGGCAACGTCGCCCCAGCCGGCACGCTCCCAGTTGGCGCGCGCCGACGCGATGGGGTCGCGCTTGTCCGGAGAGGACGGGTCAGGCATGCGCCCATTCATACCGCATCTATCCACAGTCTCGGGTTCATCCACAGCTGGTCCACCTCGAAGCAATTCTGTCGGCCGTGGCCGTTAGTATTCGAACATGCGTTCTATTCCTCAGGCGGTGGATGCCCTGGCTGCTGCGCTCGATGTGTTGGGCGCCGCTGATTGGGGTGGGCTCGGTGG
>Ga0194051_1000384_pt1 | contig 25595 bp, 25 predicted proteins | sample SepL2320m_MetaG_FD_161275 | JGI IMG/M metagenome (GOLD analysis project Ga0194051, IMG submission 161275) | Anoxic zone freshwater microbial communities from boreal shield lake in IISD Experimental Lakes Area, Ontario, Canada - Sep2016-L239-20m | ecosystem: Environmental > Aquatic > Freshwater >... | reverse complement strand
GTCCAACAGGTCGTGGGGGCCCTCGTCCCGACTTACGCGGTGGACGCGGTGGCGAATACGCGCCGGCTCGTCCTCAAACGGCGGCCGAGCGTCGCTCTTCTGAAGTGAATGCCCGCCGCGATGCGGCACGCGATGAAGTTCCTCTCGATCGTGAAGCCGCCGAGGTCGATCGCTGGGAGCCGGAGCAATGGGAGGACCAGGGCTCGGTTCGGGAGCTCGCTCGCGAGGCCACGGCCCGAGCCCGCGGCGGGGAGCGCACTGAGACGTCTGAAGAGGTTCGTGAGCGCCGAATGGGCGATCCGACGCGATTGGAGCCCTCGTGGGTTGCTGAGATCGAGCGTGAGAGCGACGCAAAGACGTCGGCTCGCTATATGGAGCGGCTTGCGGCCGCTACTGAGGCCCTAGAGCGCGATCGTTATACCGATGCGTTGCGCATGGTGCAGTCGGTGTTGAAGAACCTCCCGAATGTGGGCGCGGGTCACGAAGTGGCAGGTATTGCTCTGTATCGGCTCGGCGAGTGGCGTAAGGCAGCTGCCGAACTTGAGCAGGCACGTCGTTTGCATCCGTCACCAGAGCAGCTCCCAGTGCTTGCTGACTGTTACCGCGCCCTTCGCCGTTACCACGAGGTCGACGAGTTGTGGCACGAGATTCGTGACACCTCGCCGGCGCCATCGGTGATGGCAGAGGGTCGCATTGTTGCTGCAGGCTCGCTGGCCGACCAAGGCGATATCGCTGGGGCAATCAAGTTGCTGATCCGCGTTGCCGATGCCCCAAAACGAGTTCGTGACTACCATCTCAAGCAGTGGTACGTGATTGCCGATCTGTATGACCGGTCAGGTGACGTCGTGAAGGCGCGTAACTTTTTCAAGCGTGTAGCGGCAATCGATCCTCGCTACGCCGACGTCAGCGATCGCCTGGCAATGCTGGGCCGTCGCTAGCCGAACTACTGTGTCACACCCTCGGCGTATGGTCGCAGGTGTCGGCTTCCCCCTTCAGACATAAAGAGAGCGCCATGCGGTTGCGCCGTATGGCCAGGGCGGAGGTTGAAATGAACATTGTCGTTCTTTCAGGTCGGTTGTCGAGCGACCCAGTGGTTCGAGAGCTCGAGTCGGGTTCGGTGCTGATGAACTGTGAGTTGACCACCCGAGTGAATGAGGTGGCCAGCTCGGTGCCGTTGGTGTGGTTCGATCCGCCGAAGTCGGCAGCGGCGTTCGTTTCGGGAGACGAGGTTGCTGTTGTCGGCACGGTGCGGCGCCGGTTCTACCGAGCCGGTGCGAGCACTCAGAGCCGCACTGAGGTTGTGGTAGAGCAGCTGGGCAAGGTTGGCGACAAGCGCGCCGCCTCAGCGAGGCGTAAGTGGATCAGCGTCGCCATGGGTGCAGACCTACTCGACGGGCTACGCTCGGTTCCGTTCGCAGCCAATGGTGGTCGCGACCGATGAAACTCAGGGAGACAGCACCGTGGATCTTCAAGCACTGCTCGGCAACGACGCTGAGACACTGTTGAACCACACATGTTCAGGCATCACCAAGGAGCAGATTCATGCTCCCGGGCCTGACTTTATTGATCGGATGATGGTTCCCACCGACCGATCACCGCAGGTGCTCAGGAATCTTGGCTCGCTCTACAACCATGGGCGCTTGGCAAACACCGGATATGTCTCGATCCTGCCCGTGGACCAAGGCATTGAGCATTCCGCAGCGGCATCGTTTGCACCAAATCCGATTTATATGGATCCGGCCAATATTGTTGAGCTCGCCATCGAGGGTGGCTGCAACGCTGTCGCTACGACCTTTGGCGTGCTGGGCTCAGTGAGCCGTCGGTACGCCCACCGCATTCCGTTCATTGTGAAGATCAACCACAACGAGTTGATGACCTACCCGAACGCCTTTGATCAAGTGATGTTTGGATCGGTGCAGCAGGCATATGACCTCGGCGCAAGCGGCGTTGGAGCCACTATCTACTTCGGGTCCGAGCAGTCGACACGGCAGATCCAAGAAGTGGCGAAGGCGTTTAAGCAGGCTCACGACCTCGGCATGTTCACGGTGCTGTGGTGCTACCTGCGCAACAACGGATTCAAAAAGGATGGTGTTGATTACCACTCGGCCGCAGACCTGACGGCTCAGGCCAACCATATTGGTGTGACCATTGAGGCCGACATCATTAAGCAGAAACTGCCAGAGAACAATGGTGGCTACAACGCACTCGCCGGATACGGCAAGACCAACGCCTTGGTGTACGACAAGCTCACCACCGATCATCCGATCGATCTCACCCGCTGGCAGGTAGCGAACTGCTACATGGGTCGCATCGGTCTCATCAACAGCGGTGGAGAGAGCAAGGGTGCAGGCGATCTTGCGGCTGCGGTTCGTACCGCAGTGATCAACAAGCGTGGCGGCGGCCAGGGCCTGATCTCGGGTCGCAAGGCGTTTCAGCGCCCGATGGCTGAAGGCGTTGAGTTACTCAACGCAATTCAGGATGTGTACCTCGACAAGGCAATTACCATCGCCTAGAGGCGCAGCAGACAGACGAGTTGCTCGTCCGCTCAGCTAGACGTTGAGCGGACGAATGACCAAACCAGTGCGCAGTTTGGGTGTGAAGAACGTGCTCTTTGGGGGCATCAGTAAGCCCTCGTCGGCGGTACGGCGGATCTCGGCGACGCTCACGGGGCGCAACAGCACGCCGGCCGAAGCGTCGCCTGCGGCCAACGCCGCCACGATGTTGCTGACGCCATGCTGGTAGCTGAGCTCGTACGACGGAACGCGTGTGAGTGCATGCTCAAGGCGAGCGCTATCGAGATCGCGAACGCCTTCGAAGCACTCGGGGCGAGGCTTCATGAACGTGCCGTGACCGTCGGAATGAACCAAGCACATTGCGCCGAGTTCGACCACCTCACGCGCATGGCCGGGCCCGACCACTCCAGCAGACGTCATCTCGAAGAGCGGCGAGAACGATTGCAGCAAGGCCCAATCGGGTACGCCCGAAATCAGTCGATGAATCGCGGCGACGCTGAGCTGCTCCTCAAGGAGTTCACCGACATAGGTGAGCGTGAGTTCACTGCCGAGGTCGGTGCGTCCGGTTGCAGCGCGCTGCTCGTCGCGGTAGGTGCGGCTGATTGCGTAGCGGTGATGGCCGTCGGCGATCACTACTGGTTGCGCCCCGACGGCGGCAGAAATGGCAGCAACTCTTGAAGGATCGCTGACCCGCTCAACAATGTGGGTGACGCCATTCTCGTCGATGCACTGACCGACAGGTTCGCCTTCGGCGGCGAGCAATTCGGTGAGACCTGCAGCTAACGACAAGCCCCAAACGGGCGACAGGTTTGCTTCGGTGGCGCGGGTGAGATCGAGCCGGTCGGTCTTTGCCTTCGGCGTTGTCTTTTCGTGGGGGAGCACACCACCAGCGCCCTCGTCGACAACCTCGAGGGCACCGATGACTCCAACGGTTTCGCGCTCGGCGCCTGTTTCATCGGTGAATTGCATGCGATATAGGGTGAAGCTCGGTGATGGATCGGCCACCAAGACGCCAGAGGTGATCCACTCATTCATCCGCTTTGCGGCCGCCTCGTAGCGACCATCGCCGTCGGCGTCGCGCGGTACGTCGATGGCCACAATGTTGTGAGCATCGAGTCTGAGTAGGTCTTTGACGTCGCGATCGGAGAGCACGTCGTAGGGAGGTGCAGCGACAAGATCGAGAGACTCGTCGGGTGAATAACGAAGAGCGGGGAATGGTTCGAAGCGTGGCACACGTACAGGTTGCCATCTCATCTGCCCTGTTGCTATCCAATCTGACAGACTTCGTGGCCGTGAGCGCTGTTTCGTTTCCAATTCTGTGTGATCTTGACGGCGTCGTGTGGCTTGCCCACGAGCCGATCACGGGTTCAGCAAATGCGGTGCAACGCCTTCGAGACGCAGGCCATCGGGTGTTGTTCGTGACCAACAACTCGGCGTCGCGTGTTGCTGAACAACAAGCGGCGCTTGCGCGCATCGGCATCGAGGCGCGTGGCGATGTGCTCACCTCGGCAATGGCGGCGGCGTTGCTTGTCGAGCCAGGCGAACGCGTGCTGGTGTGCGGGGGACCGGGCATTGAGGAGGCGCTCGAGCACCGCGGAGCCATCGTGTCGAACGACGCAGTTGTGGACGCGGTGATGGTCGGGTTCCACCGCAACTTCGACTACGAGATCATGAGGGTTGCTGCTGACGCAGTACGCGCTGGAGCGCGACTGATCGGCACGAACGATGACGCGACCTACCCAACACCCCGAGGCGTGATTCCTGGGGGAGGTGCGATCTTGGCGGGCATCGCCGTGGCGTCAGGCGTTGCTGCGATCATTGCTGGCAAGCCTCATGCGGCGATGGCTGCGCTGGTTCGTCTGGAGACGGGCGGTGACGATCTGAGTGCAGCCGTGATGGTGGGCGATCGGCCGGAAACAGATGGTCTGTTTGCTCGTACTCTCGGTTGTCGTTACGCACAGGTGTGGTCAGGGGTGACCGCGCAGGGATCGTTGCTGTCGCCGACCCCCGACCTCACTGGGGTGAATCTTGCAGCGATTGCCGACCTTGTTTTGGGTTACTGATCGTCGGTAGTCAAACTGGTGTCGGCGGTGGGGCTACTGTTTCATCCATGGACAAAAACACGGTTCGCAATCTCATCAAGTCGGGCATGACCTTTACCGAGGACTCGCAGGCCAAAGCAGAGAAGCTTGTGAAGGAGCTCGTGAAGACGGGCGAACTCCGTCGTAAAGATGCCGAAGAAGTTGTTCAGACATTGGTGGCCCGAGGCAGAGAGACCAGCGATCAGATCTTGTCGCTCGTGCAACACGAAGTTGGAAAGCAACTCGGACGCCTTGGGATTCGGGTCGATGATGTTGAGCAACGTCTTGAGGACCTCGCTGGTCGACTCGGCGTCAGCCCGAAGAAGGCGGCTCCTGCGAAGAAGGCGGCTCCTGCGAAGAAGGCGGCTCCTGCGAAGAAAGCTGCGCCAGCGAAGAAAGCTGCGCCAGCGAAGAAAGCTGCGCCAGCGAAGAAAGCAGCTCCAGCCAAGAAAGCTGCTCCAGCGAGCTGAGTCTTGAGTAGACGTCGCCGTCTTGATGCCGAACTGCTTCGTCGTGGTTTGGTCGCAAGTCGCACCCAGGCGGGTGAGGCAATTGACTCCAAACGGGTTTTGGTCAATGGAGTCATCGCCGACAAATCGTCTCGTCAGGTAGATCCGGCAGATGCCATCGTGATCGAGGGTCCACCGCCGAGATTTGTGTCGCGGGGTGGCGAGAAACTCGATGCGGCACTTGAGTCGATGGACATCGATGTGCGCGGTTTGCGCGTGCTCGATGGCGGTGCGTCGACAGGCGGTTTCACACATTGTCTGTTGCAACGCGGCGCTGCCGCGGTTGTGGCAGCCGATGTCGGCCACGGCCAGTTGCATCCGCGTATTCGCAATGATCCGCGTGTGACCGTGCTCGAGCGATACAACTTGCGCAGTCTTGAGGTGGACGACATTGGTGGTCTCGTTGATGTGGTGGTGGCTGATTTGTCGTTTATTTCGCTGACGCGTGTGATCCCGTCGTTGGTGAAGGCGTGCAAACCCCAAGCGTCGCTTGTGCTGTTGGTCAAGCCACAGTTCGAAGCCGGTCGCCAAGAGGTTTCGAAGGTGAAGGGTGTCATTGTCGACCCGGTGATCCATGAACGGGTGAAGAACGAAGTGGCCGAATCGTTGGTTGCGAACGGATGCGAGGTGCGCGGTTGGATTGATTCCCCGATCACCGGCGCCGACGGAAATCGCGAATTCCTTGTACACGCGACGTTGACTCGGTAAGGATCGCAACCGTGACGTCTGTGTTTGTCGTAGCTCATCATCAACGCGACGAGGCGGCAGGTCTGGCGATCGTTGCTGCAGAGTGGCTCCGCGCACGTGGACACGTTGTCTGGATGCCGCCCGAGGATGCGAATGCGCTGGGGCTTGCAGGGCTGGGTAGCGACAGCGAACCGTCGACGGCCGGCTTAGCGCTGAGTCTCGGTGGCGACGGAACGATGCTGCGCACTGTGAAGTTGCTCGATGGCGCGCCGGTGCCGATCATCGGTGTGAATGCTGGGCTGCTGGGCTACCTCGCTGAAGTGGAGCCTCCGGGCTTGCTGACCGCGCTCGAGCGCTGGTTTACGGGCAGCGAGGTCGCAGGAGATTTTCGAATCGAGCAGCGCATGATGCTGCAGGTTGATGTCGAGCGCGTGGGTCTGACGAGTAGACGCGAGCAATGGCGTGCGCTCAACGAGGTTGTGCTCGAAAAGGGTGAGTCGGGTCACACCGTTCGCCTCGATGTCACCATCGACGGCACTCCGTTTACGTCGTACGCAGCCGACGGCCTTATCGTGGCCACCCCGACCGGCTCGACGGCGTATTCGTTGTCGGCCCGCGGTCCCGTGGTCTCGCCTCAGCACCGAGCAATATTGCTGACTCCTGTTTCGCCACACATGCTGTTCGATCGCAGCTTGGTGCTGGACCCCAACGAACCTGTTGGTATCAAGGTGAGTGGCTATCGGCCAGTAGAGGTATCTATCGATGGTCAACGCGTCGCCACGCTCGCCGAAGGCGATACCGTGCGTTGTTCGCCGGCGGCTCAGACCGCCCGCTTCGTGCGGTTCGGACCGCACCGATTTCACCAGATCCTCAAGGCGAAATTTGGACTGTCTGATCGCTGATGCTTACTGAACTTCATATCGAAGATCTCGGGGTGATCTCTACCCTCGATCTTGTGCTCGGTGCCGGCCTGACGGCGCTCACTGGTGAAACTGGTGCTGGCAAGACGATGCTGGTTGAAGCCATCAGTCTGCTCGTTGGTGGGCGCGCCGATGCCTCGATGGTGCGTCACGGAGCGCCAGAGGCCCGGGTCGAAGGTCGCTTCGTGGTGGGCGACGACGAGTTTGTTCTGGCTCGCGTTATTCCGAGTGATGGTCGGTCGCGTGCCTATCTCAATGGCCGTCTCGCCACGGTGGCAACGCTCGCCGAGGTGGGCGCAAGGCTTGTTGATCTCCATGGTCAACACGCGCACCAGAGCCTGCTCGGAGTTGCGACCCAACGCGCTGCACTGGATCATTATGGTGCTGTCGATATTTCGAAGTTACGTGCTGCGAGAGCGCGACTTACCGAGATCGATGCCGCGCTGGCATCGCTGGGCGGCGACTCGCGGTCTCGGGCCCGAGAGGTTGATCTGCTGCGCTTTCAAGTGAGCGAGATTGGCGCTGCCGAACTCACTGACGCTGACGAAGAGCGTGCGCTTGACGAGTTCGAAGATGTGCTTGCTGGCGCCGTTGCTCACCGCGAAGCGGCTCAGGTGGCCGAGGCCATCGTGTCTCAGGACGATGGAGTGCTCGACAAACTGGGTGAAGCCATCGCCCACCTTGGTAGCCGCTCACCGTTCGTTGCATCGAGCGATCGGCTGCGCAGCGCCGCCGCCGAGATCTCCGATGCGATCAGTGAACTTCGCGACATTTCCGATGGCATCGACGAAGATCCGCAACGACTTGTTGAGGTGCGTGAGCGTCGCCAATTGCTTCGCGACCTTCGCCGCAAGTACGGCGACACATTGGCCGACGTGATGGCCTTTCACGCCGACATCAGCGAGCGACTCGACGAACTTGAGAGTTACGAAGCGCGCGCCGATGCGCTTGAGCGCGACCGCATCGTGGCACTTGCGGACGAAGCCGCCGCAGCGGCAGCCGTTGGCGCGGCGCGCCGCAGCGCTGCTCCGCGGCTTTCTGTGGCTGTGCGCGACAACCTGCGCGAGTTAGCAATGCCTCACGCCGATGTGGTGGTGCAGGTGGGCGACGACCCAGGTGACGATGTGAGCTTCTTGCTCGCCGCGAACCCAGGCTCACCGTTGCTCTCGCTCACTCGGGTGGCGAGCGGCGGCGAATTGGCGCGCAGCATGCTGGCGTTGCGCTTGGTGTTAACCGAGGACCCGAGCACCTTGGTGTTCGACGAGGTCGATGCGGGCGTTGGCGGAGCCGCTGCTGTGGCGGTGGGCCAAGCGCTCGCCAACCTTGGTGATCGTCATCAGGTACTCGTTGTGACGCACCTACCGCAGGTGGCGGCGTGCGCAACGTCGCAGATCGTGGTGAGTAAGCACGTAGTCGATGGTCAGACTTTTGCGACTGCTGCGGTTGTGAGCGGTGACGCTCGAATCGACGAGGTAGCGCGCATGCTGTCGGGCATGGCAGAGAGCAAGTCGGCGCGAGATCACGCCGTAGAACTGCTCGGCCGTCGCCGACTCAACAAGTGATCTGTGAACACGCAGGTCAGTCGGGGCGCGCAATGAGGTCTCAGGGTGGTGACTCGCGTTACGATGATCTTCCGTCGTAGTTGTCGCTGACGGGAGGCCGTATTCATGCCCAAGCATATTTTCGTGACTGGTGGAGTTGCCAGTTCACTGGGTAAGGGACTCACCGGTTCATCACTCGGTCGTTTGCTGAAGATGCGTGGCCTTCGGGTCACCATGCAGAAACTTGATCCGTATATCAATATCGATCCGGGCACGATGAACCCGTTCGAGCACGGCGAGGTGTTCGTGACCGATGATGGCGGCGAGACCGACCTCGACCTCGGTCACTACGAGCGCTTTATCGACGAGCCATTGAGCCGCAACAGCAACGCCACTACAGGCAGCATTTATCAGGCCGTACTGGCTGCTGAGCGCCGTGGTGACTATCTCGGAAAGACCGTGCAGGTGATCCCACACATCACTGACGAAATCAAGCGACGCATCAAGCGCCTTGCTACCGATGATGTCGACGTCGTGATCACCGAAGTGGGTGGCACCGTGGGCGACATTGAGATCTTGCCGTTCCTCGAGGCGATTCGTCAGTTCCGTAAAGAAGTTGGTCGCGACAACGTGTGCTACGTGCACGTCACGTTGGTTCCGTTCATCGGGCCAAGTGGCGAGCAAAAGACGAAGCCAACTCAGCACAGTGTTACCGAATTACGCAGCCGCGGAATCCAGCCCGACGTGATCGTGTGCCGCAGTGAAGAGCCCTTGAGCTTGAACCTGAAGCGCAAGATCAGCAACCTGTGCGATGTAGACGAGCGAGCCGTAGTGAATGCTGCCGATGCCCGCAACATCTACGAGCTGCCGCTGATCTTGCACGACGAGGGCCTCGATGTTGTCGTGTGCGAAGTGTTGAAGATCGACGCTCCGCTCGACATGAGCCCATGGGAAAAAGTTGTCGCCACCGTAGAAGCTGCGCAGACCCCAGTGAAGATTGGTCTCATTGGCAAGTACGTCGACCTGCAGGATGCGTATCTTTCGGTGGCAGAGAGCCTTCGTCACGCTGGCTTCCAGCATGGCGCCAAGGTTGAGATCGATTGGATTCAGGCCGAAGAGGTCGAGGGTCTGTTGGCCGCTGGTCGCCTCGCCGATCTTGATGGCATGGTCATTCCGGGCGGCTTCGGCACGCGCGGTATCGAGGGCAAGATTGCAGCGGCTCAGTATTCACGTGAAGAACTGCTTCCATGTTTGGGTCTGTGCCTTGGTATGCAGGTGATGACTATTGAGTTCGCCCGTCACGTGCTGGGGATGGTCGATGCCAACTCAACCGAGTTCGACACCACGACGCATTACCCAGTGATCGACTTGATGGTGGCGCAGCGCGACATTAGCGACAAGGGTGGCACGATGCGCCTCGGCGCGTATTACGCCGTGCTGACGCCTGGCTCCAAGGTTCACCAGGCATATGGAGAAGCCGTCGTGAGTGAACGTCATCGTCATCGCTATGAGTTCAACTCGAATTACCGCAACCGGTTCGAGGCCTCGGGCTTTTTGTGCTCGGGCACCTCGCCAGACAAGCGCCTGGTTGAGTTCATCGAGCTGGTCGACCATCCATTCTGGGTGGGTACTCAGGCCCACCCAGAGTTCAAGAGCCGCCCAGATCGGGCCCATCCGCTGTTCCGCGATCTGATCGCAGCAGCGTTGCAGCGTCGTGCTCAGCGCACATCGGGCGACGTGCAACCTGCCGATTTCGGCGTGCCGGCGGAGACCCCGATCGTCGCGTGAGCGGCTTCCGACACCTCGGCGATTCGCTCGTCCATCAGGGCTATATCTGGCACGTAGCAGTCGCATCGTTTGAGGCTCCTGACGGCACACGTTTCGAGCGTGATGTCGTTCGCTCGCCCGGTGCGGTGGCGGCAGTGCCGCTCATTTTTGATGCTGAAGGAAACGCTTCGGTGGTGATGGTGCGTCAGTATCGCGGCGCCTACGACGCGTACGTCTTGGAGATCCCTGCAGGAATGCGCGATGTCGCCGACGAACCCACCGAGGCCACTGCGTATCGCGAGCTCGTTGAAGAGGTGGGACTCAGCGCTGGCCGCCTTGAGCCGCTGACAGAGTTCTATCCATCGGCGGGCATGACCGACTCGGTGCTGCATCTGTTTGTGGCCACCGATCTCAGCGTGGTGCCCCAAGAACTACATGGACCCGAGGAGCAACACCTCGAGGTGGTGCACGTGCCGTTTGGGGAAGCCGTTGAGATGATCGATCGAGGCGAGATCCGCGATGCGAAAACCATCATTGGTCTGCTCCTTGTAGACCGCAAGCTGCGTCGGGGCGATCTCGGGGCTGGCGGCTGATGAACTCGGATCTGCCGCTCGAGGCCGAGGAATTCCTGTCATGGATGGCTACCGAGCGCGGCAGGTCTGAGAACACGCTGCTGGCGTATCGGCGCGACGTGAACGGCTATGCGCAGTGGCTCAGCAAGCAGGGCTCAACAGTGCTCTCCGTTACGGCTGGTTCGCTGGTTCAGTTCGTTGGTTCGAGGCGGGCGAGCGGCGCAGCACCATCGAGCGTGGCGCGCCAATTGGCCGCAATACGAATGATGCATCGCTTCTTCGCTGAGGAGGGCCTACGTGCCGACGATCCAACGGCCGACCTCGATGGCATCAAGGTGCCGGCTGGCATTCCGCATCCGCTGAGCGAAGCCGAGGTGCTGACCCTGCTCGATTCGGTGCTCGGAGATGATGCAGTGGCGCGTCGAGACCGTGCATTGATTGAGTTCCTGTACGCCACGGGCGCCCGAATTGGTGAGGTTGTTGGACTCTCGCTGAGCGATATCGATGTCGACTCTGGTTTGGTGCGCGTCTTTGGAAAGGGCTCAAAAGAGCGCATCGTGCCATTTGGTCGCGCAGCGGGGGAGGCGCTTCGCCAATGGCTGGCGCCAAGTGGGCGAGCGGCGATGGAACCGTTGCGTTGGGCGCGCAAAGGTGACGCCGAGGCATTGTTCTTGAACCATCGCGGCGCTCGGCTGTCGCGCCAGTCGGCCTGGCTTGTGGTGCGCCAATATGGTGACCTCTGCGGCTTTGGTGATCGGCTCTCTCCGCATGTGCTGCGACATTCGTGCGCCACACACTTGCTTGACCACGGTGCCGACCTGCGCATCGTGCAGGAAATGTTGGGTCACGCCTCAATCAGTACCACGCAGGTGTACACCAAGGTGTCGCAGGAGCGGCTGTGGCAGGTGTATCGAGACTCGCACCCTCGGGCACGCAAAGGCGCAGCATGAGTTCGTGGCTGTCTCAACTGCCGCACCTAACACGTCGCTTCTTTGGGGCTGTGTCTCGACGCGCCCCAAGCAGCAGTGATCAGGCCTGGGCGCTTGGATTCTTGCGAGCGGGGGAGGCTGCGCTGTGGCAACGACTCGGCAATGCCGACCAGCGCCACAGCATTGAGGTGGCCCGAAGGTTTTCGGCCGACCTCAGTGAATCGCCACGTGACGAAATGGCTGGGGCACTGCTGCACGACATTGGCAAGGTGTCGGTAGATCTCGGCACGTTTGGTCGTGTGCTTGCCACCGTTGTTGGCCCTCGTACGCGCTCGTTTCGGATCTATCACGATCATGAGCAGATCGGAATCGAGTTGCTCCGAGAGGCAGGCTCGGCTGCCGCGACGCTGTCGCTGCTCGATGGCACGACGCAACGAGTGGACGCATTGGCGGCGCTGCGTCGCGCCGACAACGTGTAAGCGCAGCAGGTGACCTAAAGCGGCAAGAATCCAATGTTGTTGTATGCCCGCTCGAGCGTGGCACTAGCTGTTGCGCGCGCCTTGGCGGCGCCGATGCGCAGTAACGCCGAGAGTTGGGCGCGGTCGGTCATCAGTTCGTTGTAGCGGGCCTGAATAGGGCGCAGCAGTTCGATGACGGCTTCGCCGGTGTCTACTTTGAGGGGACCATATTGGGTGTAACCGGCGGCGATGGCTTCGGGGGAGCGGCCAGTTGCTGCGGCCTGAATCTCGAGCAGGTTGCTGATGCCGGGCTTGTTCCCGCGGTCGTAGCGCACTTCAGAGTCGCTGTCGGTGACCGCTCGTTTGAATTTCTTGAGGATGGCCGCTGGGTCGTCGAGCATGTAGATGAGCCCGTTATCGGTGGCAGCTGACTTGCTCATCTTCGAGGTTGGGTCCTGGAGGTCCATCACCCGAGCACCCGTCTTTGGCATCACGGCCTTTGGCACCACAAACGTGTCGCCGAAACGACTGTTAAAGCGAATCGCGATATCGCGGGTGATCTCGATGTGCTGTCGCTGGTCGTCGCCCACGGGAACTTCGTTGGCGTCGTAGAGCAAAATGTCGGCGGCCATGAGTGCGGGGTACGTGAAGAGCCCGGCAGCAATGAATTCGCCTTCGCGCTTTGCTGATTTGTCTTTGAACTGCGTCATCCGGCTGAGTTCGCCAAAGCTGACGATGCACTCCATCACCCACCCGAGCTGCGCGTGTTCTGGGACGTGGCTCTGCACGAACACCGTGGAGACATCGGGATCGAGTCCGATGGCGAACAGCATGGCGGCCAGCTTGACCGTGTTCTGGCCAATGATGCCGGGGGTGTCGGTGACGGTGAGGGCATGCAGGTCGCAGACGCCATAGAAGCCATCGACGTCGTGCTGACCGAGGGTCCATTGGTTCAAGGCGCCGAGAAAGTTGCCCAGATGGACATCGCCGGTTGGTTGGATAAACGAAAGTGCGCGGGTCACGTCGCAAGGCTAACGAAACGGGGGCGCATCGGTCTCTTCGATTGTTGGCTAGGCCAAGTAAAGTGGCGCCGTGACCTACGACGTTTCCACTCCGGTGTTCGAAGGTCCATTCGACTTATTGCTGCATTTGATTCTTCGTGAGCAGGTCGACATCTATGAGGTCTCGTTGACCACCATCGTGGCTGCCTACTTGGCCGAGGTGGACAAGCTTCAGGAAATCAACCTCGATCTCGCCACTGAGTTCTTGTTGATTGCGTCGACCTTGGTTGAACTCAAGGCCCGCCGACTCTTGCCGGGCCGAGACAACGTCGATCTCGATGAAGAGTTCTCGCTGTGGGAAGAGCGCGATCTGCTGCTGGCTCGATTGCTCGAGTGCAAGACATTCAAAGATGTCGCCGCCGTGTTCTCGTCGCTAGCCGACGATGCTGACCTGTCGTTTGCGCGAGCAGTTGGCCCCGACGAACGCTTCATTGCGCTTGTACCAGACCTGCTTGAGGGCATGAAGGCTCGCCAGATCTACAACGCCTACATGCGGGCGGTGACGCCGAAACCCACTCCGGTGGTTGACCTGTTCCACGTGTCGGCGGTGAAGGCCAGTGTTTCCGATGCAATGATCGAACTCATCGATGAGCTGCCGCGCGTGGGCCGCATCTCGTTCCGCCGACTGACCAACGGTCTGGTCGATCGCCTTGAAGTGATCGTGCGGTTTCTCGCCTTGCTCGAACTGTTCAAGCAGGGGATGGTCGAACTCGATCAGGCCGAGCGATTTGGTGACATCGACATCGTGTGGCTAGCAGACGGCATGTCCGTGTCGGCTGGCTCAATTGCAATCGACGACTACGAAGGCTGATCATGTCCGACGAACCATTCGATAACTCCTTTGAGGCCGCGCCTGAAAAGGTGCTTGATGCCGACGTTGTTCGCGCTATCGAGGCGATCGTGCTCGTGGCCGCCGAGCCCGTTCCCGCCGAGCAGCTCGCGCAGTTGCTTGAGCAGCCGCTTGCTGTGGTGAACGAGCTCTGCATTCGCTTAGCGGCTGCATACGACGAAGCCGGCCATGGTTTCCAGCTCGCCAAGGTTGCCGGTGGCTGGCGCTTCCAGACGCATCCCGATCTGTCGCCGTACGTCGAGCGATTCTTGCTCGACGGTCAACGCGCCCGCATGAGCGGAGCGGCCTTAGAGACGTTGGCAATCGTCGCCTATAAGCAGCCGATATCGCGCGGCCAGATCGCCTCGATTCGTGGCGTCGATCCTGATGGAGTGTTGCGCACGCTGTCGGCGCGCGGCTACGTCACCCAAGTGGCCACCGATCCGGGTCCGGGGCAAGCAGCATTGTTCGGCACCACGCCGCAGTTTCTGGAAAAGCTTGGTCTGAACACGTTGTCCGATCTGCCTGCGTTGGCCGAGTTCGTGCCAGGAGCCGACGTGGTCGAAGCGCTCGAGCATGGGTTGCGCGCCCCAGGCGCCGATCCCAAGCAGTTGCGGGCGAACACGCCAACGCTGCCAGGCGACGAGACGCTCTCACAATGAGCGAGCGCGAGATCGAAAAGCCGTTGTGGGAACAATGGGCAGACCAGCGCGCTATGGCAACCGGTGAGCGCTTGCAGAAGGTTCTGGCGCTGCGCGGTTGGGGCAGCCGCCGAGTCTGCGAGGACATGATTGCCGAAGGCCGGGTCACAGTGAACGGCGAGGTTGCGGTGCTCGGCCGTCGCGTTGATGCCGAGGTCGACACGGTAGAGGTCGATGGCGTGCAGATTGGGTTGCGGCCCGATCTGGTGTACTACTTGCTGAACAAACCTGTCGGCGTAATCACCACTGCCAGCGATCCCCAGGGTCGACCAACCGTGACCGAGTTGGTTCCCGATGAGCCGCGAGTGTTCTCGGTCGGTCGTCTCGATGCCGATACCGAGGGCTTGCTGTTACTCACCAACGATGGTGAGCTTGCCAACCGCATTGCTCACCCGAGCCACGGTGTCGAGAAGGAATATCTCGCCTACGTGAACGGCAATGTGCCCGGCAAAGTGCTGCACCGCATGCGCGAAGGCATCGAGCTGGAAGATGGCATCACGGCTCCGGCCAAGGCCAGCCAGCTCAGTCCTGGGCTGTTGCGCATCACGATCCATGAAGGCCGCAATCGGCAGGTTCGACGGATGTGCGAAGCCGTGGGCTTCCCCGTGCAACGACTCGTTCGCGTGCGTATAGGTCCGTTGCGCGATTCGTCGTTGGCTCCGGGCGAATGGCGCGAGCTCACACTCGACGAGGTGCGCCAAGTTGTTGAATCAGTCGCCGGTATGCCGCGCAGCTACGATCGTCGTCCGTGACCACTCAGCGACGCGCAAACATCGTGGGCCTTGGCCTCATCGGTGGATCCGTCGGTCTTGCCCTGCGCGAGCGGGGCTGGTTTGTGTCCGGTGAAGACAACGATCAACGGCGCGTCGATCGGGCCATGGCTATTGGCGCTATCGACGAGCAGACCCTGTGCGCCGACGCAGATGTCACGTTTGTAGCCACGCCGGTGCTCACGATTGCCGATCAGGTTCAACGCTGCTTAAACGCCACCACCGGAATCGTCACCGATGTTGGCAGCGTAAAGGGCGCCATTGTGGCGGCCATCGAAGACCCGCGCTTTGTAGGCGGCCATCCAATGGCGGGCAGTGAACTCGAAGGCCTCGACGGAGCTGACGCGACCATGTTCGCTGGCGCAGTGTGGGTGCTCACCCCAACGGCAAGTACGGCCGACTCAACCTTTGCCACCATGGCATCGATTGCTGCCGACTTTGGTGCCGATGTGGTGGCCCTCAGTGCGGATCGCCACGACCAAGTGGTTGCTGTTGTGAGCCATGTGCCGCACCTAGCGGCAGCCACGTTGATGGGCTTGGCATCTGAGCGCGGCGAAGAGCATGCAGCGTTGTTGCGACTTGCTGCGGGTGGCTTTCGCGATATGACCCGCATCGCCAGCGGGCATCCCGGAATCTGGCTCGACATATGCGCTGAAAACCGCGAAGCAATTCTCGGTGGACTCGATGGGCTCATCGATGGTTTGCGGCGCATGCGCGAGATCATTCGCGACGACGACAGGGCTGCGCTTCACGAGCGCTTGCGTCGAGCGCGCGATGCTCGCGCCAATCTGCCTACACGTGGCATGCGACCCAACGAGCTCGCCGAAGTGCGCATCCCAATTCCTGACCGCACCGGAGCTGCCGCCGAAGTCTTTACGCTCGCAGCCGAGCTTGGAGTGAACATCGCCAGCTTCGAAGTTGTGCATAGCGTCGAGGGCAATCGCGGCGTTGCGATTGTGCTCATCGATGTGAATACGGCCGATCTGTTTCGGGGTGGTCTGGTCGCTCGCGGCTTTCGCCCCGCTATCCAACGGCTCGATTGATGGGATCGTTGAGCGACGTGTACCACGTGCAGCACGTGGGTCATCCTCTCGATGCAGTGGTACGGGTGCCCGGCAGCAAGAGCATCGCGAACCGCGCCCTAGTGTGCGCTGCGTTGGCCGACGGCGAGTCAGTGCTTCGCAATGTTCCCGGCGGAGACGACACCGCAGCGATGCTTGAGTGTGTGTCGTTGCTTGGCGCCGGCGTGACCGTGTCGGCACACGACTTGACTGAGGTAACAGTGCTCGGCACTGGCGCCGTGTTGCGTGACGGCCCAATGACCTTGCCCACACAGTTGGCGGGCACCACGTCTCGCTTTGTTACTGCGGTGTGTGCTCTTGGCTCTGGCCGCTACGAAATCGATGGCCTTGCTCCGCTGCGCGCACGCCCGATGGGTCCGCTGCATGATGCCTTGGTGTCACTTGGCGTGTCGGTGCAACCCGGCGGCGAGTGGGGCCATCTGCCGGTGGTCATCGACGGGCTGCGCACGGCTCATGCGGCCGACGCTGACGCCACTGCCACGGCTACGGCTACGGCTACGAAGACAGTGCGGATGCCGGGCGACATCAGCAGTCAGTACATCACGGCGCTGATGCTGATCGCCCCGTACCTTGCTGGGGGATTGCGCATTGAACTCACCACACCACTGGTGTCGCGGCCGTATGTGGCAATCACCGCGGCGGTGATGCACAGCTTCGGCGTACGCGATGTGATCGTCGCAGACACGGTCATCACCGTTGCCCCCGGTGGGTATTCGGCGTGCAGTTACGACATTGAGCCTGACGCAAGCTCGGCGAGTTATCCATTTGCTGCAGCCGCCATTTGTGGCGGCAGTGTCCGCGTCCCGGACCTTGGTGATGATGCCCTACAGGGCGACGCTGCGTTCGTCGATGTGCTGGCTGCAATGGGGTGCTCTGTCGAGCGGGGAGATGGCGGCACAGTTGTCGCTCGCAACGGAGAGTTGACCGGCATCACCATAGACATGGCCGACTTGTCTGATCTCGTGCCGACGCTTGCAGCGATTGCGCCCTTTGCTTCGTCGCCTACCGAGATCACCGGGGTTGGATTCATTCGGGCCAAGGAGAGCGACCGCCTTGGTGACCTCGTTGCCGAACTGCGTAAATGCGGTATCGATGCCGAAGAACTCGAAGACGGATTACGCGTGCAGCCAGGCTTCGTGAGCGGCGCTGCGCTCGACACTCACCACGATCACCGTCTGGCGATGTCGTTCGCCGTAATGGGACTACGCATCCCCGGAGTGCGGGTGCATGATCCTGCGGTGGTGTCGAAGAGTTGGCCTGATTTTTGGTTGGCGCTTGAGTCGATGCGCGGTGGTGCATGACCACGGTTGCTGCATTTGATGTAGACGGCACGCTCACCACACGCGATTGCGTTGTGCCATTTCTTGAGTTGCTCGTGGGCCGGGCGCGTTTGGTTGCTGCGGTCGTGGGTCGCCCCGTTGCGAGCACGGCCGCACTCGTGACACGCGACCGAGATCGCTTCAAGGCCATTGCGGTACGCGCCGCTTACGCCAATCGAGACGCTGATTCGGTACGTGCGCTCGGAGTGTCGTTCGCCGAACGCGTGCATGCGCAATGGTTGCGCGCTGACACACCCAAGCGGCTCGAGTGGCATCGTCAACAAGGCCATCGAGTGGTGTTGGTGTCAGCCTCGCTCGGCTCGTACTTGCATCCGCTCGGGGCAATGCTCGGAGTCGACGCGGTGTTATGCACTGAGGTCGTTCTTGGCGAAGGTGGCCGGTACACCGGCGAACTCGTCGGGGCTAATTGCCGTGGACCCGAAAAGATGCGCCGATTGGGCGATTGGTTGGCGCAGATGAACATCGAGAACGTCGACCTCTGGGCGTATGGTGACAGCAACGGTGACCGCGAGCTATTGGCTGCGGCGCGTCACTCGTTCCTTGTGAAGGATTCTCAGTTGTCCGAAGTTCCAGAAGAGTTGTCATGATCCGCGCCATCATCAAAGAAGCTCGCCCCAAGCAGTGGCTCAAGAACATCTTGGTGTTCGCTGCCCCTGGTGCAGCCGGAGTGTTGTCGCACTCACATGAGCTGGTGCAGACACTGGTGATCTTGGTGGCTTTTTGCCTTGCGAGCAGCGGCACCTATTACTGGAACGACATTCTCGATGTCGAGGCTGATCGTGCTCATCCAAAGAAGCGCAATCGTCCCATCGCCAGCGGTGCGCTGCCCATCGGCCTCGCGCGTGTGATTGGCACATTGTTGATCATCGCCGGGCCCGTGCTGGCGTTTGCCACGCGCTGGCAAGCGGGTGTCGTGTGCGTGATCTACGTAGTGCTGACCACCACCTACAGCACCATTTGGAAACACATTGCGGTCGTAGATCTCGTTGCCGTCGCAGCAGGTTTCGTGCTTCGAGCCATCGCTGGCGCCGAGGCAACCAACGTGCATATGAGCACGTGGTTCGTGCTGTGCACCACGTTTGGATCGTTGTTCATTGTGACGGGCAAGCGATACGCCGAGCTGCGTGAACTTGGCGACGCGCCAACCACAGCTCGAGCCACTCTCGAGGAGTACACGCTCGAGTTTCTGCGCACGGTGCTTGCGATTAGCTGTGGTGCAACGCTCGTGGCCTATTGCATTTGGGCCTTCGAATCGAAAGAGTTGGGCGGGTCGCAATGGCCGTCGTACGAACTCTCTATCGTGCCGATGCTTACTGCGCTGCTGCGCTACTTGTTGATCATCGAGCAAGGCCACGGTGCCGCGCCTGAGGAGATCTTCGCTGCCGACCGAGCCCTGCAGGTGCTCGGCGTAATTTGGGTCATTGTCTTTGCCTCGGGGGTATATATCAAATGACGTCGAAATCGTTCGATGAGATTCTGCGCAGTGTCGACGGAGTAGATGGGTGGATGTCGCCCGATCAGGCGCGTGCGTTGTTCGATGCAGCGTCGGGCTGTCGTAACGGCGACCAGATTGTTGAGATCGGTAGCTTCCGAGGTCGCAGCACCGTGGTGCTCGCCTCGGCTGCGCCCGAAGGAGTCAGCGTTATCGCCATCGATCCTCACGCAGGGAACGATCGCGGACCGCAAGAGCTCGATGGCTTTGCTGAACAGGCCCAAGGTGACCACGAGATCTTTAATGCCAATCTGGCCAATGCTGGTGTCACCGATCGGGTGCATCACGTCCGCGCGATGAGCAACGAAGCGCACGATCAGGTGCATGGCGGCATCGCTGTGCTGTACATCGATGGCGCCCATCGTTACGCCCCAGCGTTGCAAGACATTCGCGAGTGGGGCGCGCGGGTAGTACCCGGTGGAACAATGCTCATTCACGACTCGTTTTCGTCGGTGGGGGTTACTGCCGCCATTGCGCGCGAGTTGATGTTCGGATCTTGCTTTCGTTATGTGGGTCGCGCTCGTTCGATGACCATCTATCGCGCCGATCTGGGCAACAGCATTGGTGCTCGCTTGATGAATATGGTGCGCCAGACGATGCAGCTGCCGTGGTTTGTGAAGAACGTGACGCTGAAGGTTTTGCTCAGCGCAGGCCTCGGCAAAGTGCTCAAGCGTCTTGGTCGACCAGTACCAGAGTGGCCCTACTGATGCCACAGGTACACCTGTCGCGCCTTGCCGGTTGGGGCCGCACCGCTGCGAGTGGCGCGCGCTTGTTGCCGGTGAACGACGGCAACGTGGCCGAGGCCGTACGTGGTGCACCCCAGCGCGGTGCGTTGGCGCGTGGTCTTGGTCGTTCGTATGGCGATGCCGCTCAAAACGGCGGAGGCCTTGTGCTGCGCCTTGCGGGCGACGCAGGTGCCGCGCTGCTCGACGTTGCAAAGCGCGAGGTCACGGTTGGGGCAGGCGTAAGCATCGACGATTTGTTGCGGGTGCTTGTGCCGCAGGGTTTCTTTGTGCCAGTAACGCCGGGCACGCGTTTCGTCACCATTGGCGGTGCAGTAGCCAGCGATATCCACGGCAAGAACCATCACGTTGAAGGCTCGTTCGGCAACCACGTGCGTCGCATCTCGATGTTGCTCGCCGACGGCAGCGTCGCCGAGTTGAGCCCGACTCTCCGAGCCGATTTGTTCTGGGCAACGATCGGCGGCATGGGGCTCACGGGTGTGATCCTCGATGTCACGATCAACGTGATCCCGATCGAGACCAGCAAGTGCATTGTCGATACCACGCGTGCGCACGACCTCGATCACGTGATGACGTTGATGGAGGAAGGCGATGATCGTTATCGCTACGCGGTGGCGTGGATCGATCTGATGGCCACGGGGCGGCATCTTGGCCGCAGCATTTTGTCGCGCGGCGAGCACGCAACGCGTGAACAACTCGGGTCTGATCACGATGGCCCACCGCTCGAATACTCGCCCTCGGTGTTGGTGTCGGTTCCGCCGATTATTCCCTTCAGCGCGCTGAACCGGGCGTCGGTGAGGGCGTTCAATGCCGCATGGTTCCGCAAGGCGCCGCTGTACCGCGTGGGCGAACTGCAGACCATTCCTCAGTACTTCCATCCACTCGACATGGTTGGGGGATGGAACCAGGCATATGGCCCGCGCGGCTTCGTGCAGTACCAAGTGTTGGTGCCCGTGGGCGAAGAGAACGCGTTGCGGCGTGTGGTCGAGCGCCTCGCTACGTCAGGCGCAGCCAGTTTCGTGACGGTGCTCAAGCGCTTCGGCGCAGCGAACCCATCTCCGTTGAGTTTCCCGGCGCCAGGTTGGACCCTCACCCTCGACGTGCCGGCCGGTACGAGCGGCCTTGCAGCGATGCTGCACGAACTTGACGAAGTGGTGCTCGATGCTGGCGGCAGGCATTACATGGCCAAGGACTCGCACACCACCCCCGATGCGATTCGGCGCGGCTACCCACGTCTTGCCGAATGGCAGGCAATCCGTAACAGTGTTGATCCCGAAGGCGTCTGGCAGAGCGACCTCGGCCGACGTCTCGGGCTGATCGCAGCAGCGCACTAGATCCCGTTCACGAAATCGAAGGACACCATGCAGAACTCATTTGGAGAACCACAGACGATCGTGTTGTTGGGCGGCACCAGCGACATTGGGTTGGCCATTGTTCGCGAACTTGAGTCGGCAGCGCTACGTCATGTGGTGCTGGCTGTGCGCAATCCCGATAGCGCCGAGGCGCAATCTGCAGCGGCTGGGCTGCGCTCGCCGAAGGTAGAGGTTTCGGTGATGGCCTTCGATGCTGTCTTGAGCGACACTCATTCGGCGTTCGTCGACTCGGTAGTCGCAGCTGTCGGCGATCTCGATGTCGTGGTCATGGCATTTGGCGTGCTTGGCGAGCAGAGTGCATTTGATGCCGACCCAGCCTCTGCGGCACGTGCCGTCACGGTGAACTACACCGGTGCCGTGAGCGCAGGCTTGGCCGTGGCAGCTCGCCTGCGCAAGCAGGGCCATGGGCGCTTGGTGGTGCTCAGCAGTGTGGCCGGCGAACGTGTGCGCAGCTCAAACTTCGTGTACGGATCATCGAAGGCGGGCCTCGACGGCTTCGCACAGGGCCTTGGCGATTCGCTTGAAGGCACGGGCGCCAAGGTGCTGGTGGTGCGTCCGGGGTTCGTTCATTCGTCGATGACAGCTGGAATGTCTGCGGCACCATTTTCAACGACGCCCGACAAGGTAGCTGAGGCCACCGTGAAGGCGCTGAAATCAGGTGCGCGCACGGTGTGGACGCCTGGCATCTTGCGAGTGGTGTTCAGCGTGCTCAGGCACCTGCCGGGGGCACTTTTTCGCCGACTTCCGCTGGGCTGATGCCGTCTCCGGTGCTGCATCGCTGGTAGAGAAGTATCTCTGGGCGCATGACGTCGCCTTGGGGTGAGCTCATCAAGCGGGCGCCATAGCTGTGCACGAGGCAGAAATCGCGAGCTACCACCTCGTTGGGGGCGGATGAACCGAAGTTGTCCGAGGCGTTGTTCTCGTGCCAAGCGGTCCAGAAGTTGGTGAGGATGAGCCAGTCGGCGGAGCGCACATCGCCAGCAAGGCTTGATCCCTCCTTGTCGGCGAGGCCTGGATCCATCTCGATGTAATACGTGGCCGGGTTGAGTTCGGGGAACATCCAATAGAACACGACGTCGCTGTAGATCGTGCGACTCAGGTCGGCGGGTCCCACCAGCAGACGTTGCCCGGGTCGAATGCGCCCGCTGAGGTCGGCGATGAGCTCGTTGGACGCTTTCGCCGCATTGATATTGCCCATCCAAAACTCGCGGTCACCGCGTTGCACATGGAACGGCACGGGCTTGTTGCCGACGCTGACTCGCACGTGCAGCAGATAGGTGCGATACGTGTAGAACGGGCAGACGACGAGCAGCATCAGGGCCACGAGAGCGAACGAAATCGCCACGCTACGGCGAGGTGCGATGGCTCGTTTGCGCCACGCAAGTAACTCGACAATGGTTGCTGGCACCAGCGAGAAACAAACGCACACGACCCACGCAAGGTGCGTTGAGTCGGGGCGCTGCATTGCCTGCGGCAAGATGCCGAGACCAAACAAGGCTCCCATCATCAGCGACACTCCGCGGCCGCCAAGGTTGCCGCGTTTGAGCGCCCGACGAGCCACAACAAGGTTCAGTGCAATCACTGCGAGCATCACGAAGAACCACACGAACAGTTGCCGGTTCCATTGCAGAGCGGGCAAGCCCCACCACGGTGGAGCCTGCTCGACGATCCACTGCAGGCCGGCATCGAAACCGTTCCAGCTTGGCGGAACCGGCAGGGCGCGCCCTGGGCGAAGGTGCACCACGGGATCGATCACCATGCCGCGAAAGCTCGGACCGATACCAGCGACGAAAAGATGAACGATGAGCGGGAGCACGCCGAGGATGAGGCCGCGTACGTACGGCATGAATGTGCTCCGTGATCGGAACCAGAGCAACCAGCCGTGCGCCAAGGTGAGGGCGATGATGAGGTCTGGGCGAAAGCTCAGCGCGAGTCCAGTGAGCGTGCCGGCGACCAATGCGTTACGGGCGATGCTGCGCCGGCGTTCGGAGGCATCAATCGACGATGCAATGTTGTAGGCGCGCACTGCGAAGACCAGGCTCCAGAGGCCAAGAGCGATACCGCCCTCCCAAGCCATTGCCGACAGGCCGATAGGTGTCATCACGATGACGGTGCACACCAGCGCACACACGGTGGCGGCGGCGCGTCCCCACACTCGGGTGAGCGCATAGATGCCGAAGATGACTCCGAGGTGTTGCAGCAATCCAAAGGTGCGTTCGCTGGCGAGGCTGTGGCCGAACATGCCGTACCAACCAACGAGTGCATCGAGCGAGCCTGGACCATAGAGGTGCAGGAAGTCGACGTTTGGTATGTCACCACGAGCCATGCGCTCTGGGAAGTAGAGCATGAAGCCCTCTTCCATGGTGCTGCCCGTGGTTGAGTACAGGCCGCGAAGCGGTAGCGCTACTGCGAGCGCGATGATTGCGTGGCAGACAAGGTCGATGCGATGTGGCAAGCGGGCGCGGAGCTTGTAACCCAATACGAACGCGTGATGCGACGAATTTGCGGGTGCCGGCGCGAGCGGTTCTGCAGGCGCGAAGGATTGCAACGAATGGTCAGACACTGAGCCGAGATTGTAGATGAGTTCAGCCTGATGCCGAGGGAGCGCAGCGTGCTCTTCTACAATCCGATCCGATGGTTCTGCTCGACTCGCCTAGTACTCAATCGTTTGGTGCTGAAGTGGCGTTAGTGCGCGTATGACGCCCGCCGAGCAGATTGAAGACCTCGCTTCTGGGATGACTCGGATGGGGGTGCGACGCGTGCATGTGCTGGCGTGGCGCGACCTCGACGATCCGGATGCTGGAGGCTCAGAGTTGCATGCGCACGAGTTCATGCGTCGCTTTGCCGACGCCGGACTACAGGTACTGCATCGCACCTCTGCGGCTGTTGGAGTTCCTGAGACCAGCGAGCGCAGCGGATATTCGGTGGTGCGCCGGGGCAGCCGATTCAACGTGTTTCCTCGAGCAGTCGCGTCCGAGATCACCCATCGCATGGGCGACTACGACGCGCTCATCGAGATTTGGAATGGCGTGCCGTGGCTGTCGCCGCTGTGGTGCCGCAAGCCCAGCATCGTGTTCTTGCATCATGTGCACGGGCCGATGTGGGGGCAGATCCTTCCGGGTCCGTTCGCCGCCGCCGGTCGGTTGATGGAGACGAGATTGGCGCCACCTGTGTACAGGCGATCGCGTGTGCTGACCCCTTCAGAGGCCACTCGCGAAGAGTTGCTCGCGCTGGGCTTTCACAGCGACAAGGTGACCGCAGTGAACAACGGTGTCGATCCGTATTTCTGCCCGGGCGCTGAACCCGACGCTGCGCCAACGGTGGTGGCCGTCGGCCGCCTTGCTCCGGTAAAGCGTTTCGATCGGCTCATCGAAGCAGCCGTACAGGCTCACAACGAAGTGCCCGAGATGAAGCTGATCATCGCCGGCGAAGGCCCAGAACGACCGCGACTCGAAGCGCTGATCCGTGAGCACCACGCGCAGTCGTGGATCTCGATGGTCGGCCACGTGACACGCGAGGGCCTGCTCGACTTGTATCGACGGGCGTGGCTCGTCAGTAGCGCATCGCTTGCCGAGGGTTGGGGCCTCACGATGACCGAGGCTGCCGCATGTGGCACGCCAGCGGTGGCCACCGACATCAGCGGCCATCGATGCAGTGTGGTAGATGGCGTCACCGGCCAATTGGCCGACCTTGACAACCTTGGTCGCGTCATGGCCGAACTGTTGATCAATCACGAGCTCCGTGGTCAGATGGGCGAGGCTGCGTTGCGGCGAGCGCAGACGCTCACGTGGGATGCGTCGGCGCTGGGCATCATCAAACAGCTACATGGCGAAGTGCTGCGCAACAAACAGCGCAAGGCCACCCGCTACCAAACGGCGCGCTATGCATGAACATCGCACGGTGATCTCTCGGCTTTCGCCGCGGCAGTGGAAACCGGGCACGCAAGTAGTGGTGCTCCTGTCGCTGCTGGTGTCGCTGCCATTGCTGGTGACCTTGGTGTCGCTCAGCACTCACCACTGGAACCCAGTTCTCGACTTAGCGATGACCGAGTTTCGAGTGCGCGACGTGGGTACGTGGCACACCCCGCTCATTGGGTTGCCTGGTCGTATCGGCGATCAACCGAATCAGGGCAGCCACCCTGGCCCGTTGAGCTTCTATCTTCTTGCGCCGGTGTATCGGTTGTTCGGCGGCACCTCGTATTCGCTTGAGGTGGGCTCAGTGCTGATT
>Ga0194051_1000382_pt1 | contig 25695 bp, 18 predicted proteins | sample SepL2320m_MetaG_FD_161275 | JGI IMG/M metagenome (GOLD analysis project Ga0194051, IMG submission 161275) | Anoxic zone freshwater microbial communities from boreal shield lake in IISD Experimental Lakes Area, Ontario, Canada - Sep2016-L239-20m | ecosystem: Environmental > Aquatic > Freshwater >... | reverse complement strand
TTCCAAGGCATTGCGCGATCAGTGATCAGTCAAGAAAGCCGGCAAGTTCTTCGCTCCGTGCAGGAGCTTGGAGCTTACGAACGGCCTTTGCCTCGATCTGACGAATTCGTTCGCGAGTGACCTTAAAAATATGACCAACTTCTTCGAGCGTGTAGCTGTATCCATCACCCAAACCGTATCGCAGTTTGATAATCTCTCGCTCTCGATAGCTGAGGCTCTTCAGGACTTTCGCGATACGATTTCGCAACATTTCCTGAGCGGCTCCAACGGCAGGATTTTCTGCACCGGTATCTGGAAGCAGATCACCAAAGTGACTGTCTTCACTATTGCCGACGGGGCGATCGAGACTGATCGGATAGCGACTCATCGCCGTTACGCGACGCGCCTCATCGATAGGAGTTCCTGAACGGTGGGCGATCTCTTCGATCGTTGGTTCACGACCATATTCTTGAAGCAACTGACGAGCGACGTTGCGAACCCTCGACATTGTTTCAACCATATGAACCGGGATACGAATTGTCCGGCTCTGGTCGGCAACGGCTCGCGTAATAGCCTGTCGAATCCACCATGTCGCGTACGTGCAAAACTTGAATCCACGACGGTATTCAAACTTGTCGACCGCTCGCATCAAGCCAGCGTTTCCTTCTTGAATGAGATCGAGGAACGACAGCCCTCGGTTTCGATACTTTTTGGCAATCGAGACGACAAGCCGCAGATTTCCCTCGGAGAGACCCCGCTTTGCCTTTTGATACTGAGCAAAGATCTGTCGGATCTGTGTCATACGTCGACGCAAACTCCGAGGTGTTTCCTGGCAGGCTTTCAAAATGGTTCGATATTCTTCGACAATTTTTAAGCGTCCCGAAGGAGGAAGCTTTGCTTTTTTATGAGCATCGATCTGGTGCTTGAGTTCACGAACTCGCTTGGAGAATTCTTCGAGCATCGGAATCATCGCCTCGATACGCTGGGTGCGCAGGCCGAGTTCTTCAATCAGACGCACGCAACGCCGCCGCCGCTTGCCGAGTCGGTCCCATGCTTCTCGCCGTTCTGCCATGCGGCGCTTTTTCGAGAGTGCGATGCGAAAGTCAGCCTTGTTCTGTTTGATCAAAACATCAAGCGTTCTCAAGTTGTGTGGCAATCGACCAAGGATTTGCTCTTTTTCAAGTCGGTCAGTCACCGACACTTGCACTGTGCGATCAAAAGGAAGTTCACCTCGATGTACTCGGGAGAGAACTTTATAGGCCTGCTCGCAGATATATTCACATTCAAGAAGCTTGCCTCGGAACGCTGCGCGAGTTGTTTCAATTTGTCGCGCGAGAAAGATTTCTTGAGCTCTGGTGAGCAACGGGATCTCGCCCATCTGTGTGAGATACATGCGAACCGGATCGTCGGACCAATTTTCGACTTGTTCGATGAAGGTTTCTTCAGTGTCGTTGGAGCTCTCTGACAAAAGACCTGCTTCGGCTTCCTGCTCTGGTCCTGCTGGTGCTTCGTCGACAAGAAGATCTACATCTTGATCAACTTCTTCAACATCAACCACCTTGACGGCAAGGTCCTCGACCTCCTGCGGCGCGATTACGTCGTCTTCGAGTTCTTCGAGAATCGAGTCGTACAAGGCAATACTCCTTTGTTATCGAGGAAACAAGCAAGAGAGTTTTACGTCTCTGCAAGCATGAACAGGTTTAAGTTGAGATTCTGATCGGACAGGTTTGAGTGTGTCATTGCAAACGAGCAAATGACGATTCATTTTCAATACGATTTGTCCGCGTAGGAGAATCCTTCGTAAGGTCAGCAGTCTGATTCAAGGGGCGGTGAAGTAAAGGGGGGCAAAACTTGAACATTGGCATGCCTTGGGAAAACAGGCCCAAAAAAGGCAGAATACAAGGCAATAAAGTCAGTAATGAAGGAGGGACTGGAGCATAAAAATCGTTGGTATTTTTGAGCAGATGGGTAAAAATCGGTTCAATTGGCTGCCGAAGAGAACTCTTTGAAGGCGACGAGTGTTTAAAATGAGAGTTGGAATCGTTTTGAATCGAGTGGCCAACAGTCATGCTGCACGATTATTGCCCCGTCCACCTCTAAAAGCCAACCACTATTTGTATAAAAATGCCCTCAAAGTCGAGTCTTGTGGTGCTCTATGGTAAAAAACTCCGCAAGGTAAGGTTTTAGGGACACCATTGTGCTTTGCCGACAGACACACTTTTGAATCGATTCACAACTCGGACAAGGTTTTCTCAAATGCCAGCGTATCAATTGCGATGTGTTTGTTCGGCAGTGAATCTTGTAAGTGTTGGTCAGGCGGGAGGAACCCTCGCATGTCAAGCATGTGGCAAAATACTCGATATTCCAAAACTGCGAAATTTTCATTTGATGGAGATGGAGGAGGCGACAGTTCGTTCTCCCGTGAATGCCGGCTGGGGATTTCCACAAGGCTTCATGCTCTTTGGTATTGTGATTGCCGTTGCGAGTTTTACGCTGGCTGGTGTTCTTGCTGTTCCAGCGGGTACTGAAATTAATTCAGAGTTGATTCGCTCCAACGTTGATGCAGCGCCTATTGCCGAAGTCTATAAAGCGTGGATTTTCTTTGCGAGTTCTGGAGTGCTTCGACCATCCACCATCGATGAAGAACTTGCGATTCGTCGTACGGTACTGGGTGGCAGTGGAGCACAGTTACTGAGACTGATTGGCGTCATAGGAATGATTGTGGCTGCAATTGGGCTTGGTTTGTCGCTCAAACCATCTCGTCCTTCTTCTCACAATGCCACGACGAAGCGTGCTCTTGTATGAAAGCTGCATTTATTCATCGCACCGGCCCACCGAGCGAAATCTGTTGCGGTGAATTGCCAGATCCCATCGTGCTTCCTCGTCAGGTGCTTGTTCGTGTTCGAGCCTGCGCCGTCAATCCAATCGATACCTACATTCGTTCGGGTGCGGTGGCGATGCCGCTTCAATTCCCATTTGTAGTAGGGTGTGATCTGGCAGGCGAGGTGGTAGCGGTTGGCAACGAAACGTGCCGCCTGCGTCCAGGAATGCGAGTATGGGGCTCAAATCAGGGACTCCTCGGTCGGCAGGGAACGTTTTCTGAACTCGCAGCAGTAGACGAACGATGGCTGTATCGCACACCACAAAACGTGTCTGATCGTCACGCGGCGGCTTCCGCACTCGTTGGCATGACCGCACATCTTGGATTAATCGATACAGCAGGCCTTGTCAGCGGAGAGACGATAGTCGTCAATGGCGCCTCTGGAGGTGTTGGATCGGCTGTGGTGCAAATAGCATCAGCACTCGGCGCACGCGTGATTGCAATTGTTGGAACTGCTGAAAAAGCCGAGCGTGCAACCAAGTGGGGTGCTCATCTGACACTGAATTATCATGATCCGGATCTCGCAGCTCGGGTGCTTGAGGCCGTTCCCGAAGGTGCAGACGTGTACTGGGAAACTCAGCGAGAGCCTCTCTTTGATCAGGCAGTGGCCATGCTGGCCGAAGGGGGCAGAATTATCATTATGGCTGGTCGAGAGGCCCGTCCAGAGTTTCCAGTAGGACCGTTCTATGTAAAGGGATGCAAACTGTTTGGATTTGCAATGTTCAAGGCAACGAGTCACAAGCAAGAGGCAGCAGGGATCGATCTTTCCCGCTGGATGGAGCAGGGAAAGCTAGCCGTGCCGATTGATCGCGTTTTGTCCCTTTCACAAACTGCCGAAGCCCATGAACTTCAGGAATCGAACACGATTGCTCGTTCAGGAATTCTTGCGGGGAAAATTGTTGTCGAGTTGTAAGCGATGTCCCCCGTCGGTGGTCTGAGAGCGTATTCATCCTCTCTTGAGCAAAAGTCAACTCGATGAACCAACTCATTTTAAGATCAGCGGATTGTCGGACATTGCTGTACTGCATGACAATGGGATTTTATGTGATCTGTGCAGCAGCACTCCTCGCGCAAGACTCAGCGAACGACGGCGATCGTGAAAATAAATCAAAGCTTGATCAGAAACGTGTTCTTGAGCGACTCGGTGGCAGCACCATTGAGCGATCACCAGGCGAAGCACGTACCGGAATCTTTGGACTCCAGGCAAAGGGAAGTAAATTTGTGTATGTGTTTGATCGCTCAGCGAGCATGGGCGGATCTCCCTTGGTGAGTTCCAAAAAAGAACTCATCAAGAGTCTCGATGATCTTGGTGAAATTCAGCAGTTCTATCTTATTTTTTATAACCAACGACTGAGCGTGTTCACTCCGTCGGGCTCGCGTGGAAGATTGATATTCGCAAACGACTCAAACAAAAAATCCGCGAGAACATTCATTGATTCTGTGCGAGCCGATGGAGCAACGCAGCATGCTGAAGCAATCGGAGCGGCATTTCGATTATCGCCAGATGTTGTGTTTGTATTGACTGATGCCGACGCCAGAGACGATCTTGCTGATGAAGACGTGACGCGTCTTCTCAATCAGTCTCGCGGCGCAGTCGTCATGGTGGTCCAGTTTTCACAGGAGTCGAAACCAATCTCACCGAATCTTGCTCGACTCGCGAAACAGTGCGGCGGACAGTATGTATCGATCGAGACCCCTTAAGGATCCTCAACACAAGCACGATCTGTTCGAAGAAGGATTGTATCACTGTTCGAATCGATCAAAACAGTGAATGTTGAGTTGTGTTTCTACAAGAACAGGGTTATTGGTTTTGTGAACGCGTCAAGGAAGGCCGCGAAGAAACCCGGTTGCGATTCTGTTCTTTCACAGGAGACCGATCTTCCATGGGAGCGACGTCCCGGGTTGACTCTGGCGTGACATCGGCAAAGACCCAGGGGGCCCATCCCGACTTTGCTCCTGTTGAATCCTCAATAATTGTGCTGGCAATCGAAACTTTTGGGGTGACCGCGGCAGGTCGAGGTTGATTTGTACGAGACGTTGTAAAAACCGATTTTCTAGTTTGTGAAGGAGAGGCAGACGCTCCTGACTCGCGTTCTTTTTTGATCTTTTCTAGCTCAACCGAAACGGCATCGACACCGGCTGCAAGATTCGGAAACATCGTCTCAAACAACGTTGATCGGGTCGGCTCCTGCAATGGCATTTCATTTTCCATGGAAAATGGAACGAGCTTGAGTGAGCTTCCAGAGTCAGCTCCGCGGTGAGCAGGAGCAATTGCCGATGGATTTCGCGGAGCTGGACGAGAGGCATTGGATCGATTCGGCTGAGGTGTGCTTGGAGATGATTGTGTTCGAGCCTGTTTGGGAGTGGGCTTGTTCGATGTACTGGAAGAACGACCCTGAACATCTTTGGATTCTCTAATCATGCCAGTAACGCTTGGGGTATTGCGGTCTGCAGAAACAGAATCAGTTGTTGCTCGGGATCCGTTTTTTGCAGGAGCCATGCTTTCAGACGTATCTGATTTCACCGGAGGTTGTCCAAACGAACTGTCTGCAAGCGTTGCAATGCGTTCTGGAATGACAAGGTAACGCACTACTTTGTCCTCGATCGCATGTTTTGGAATGACCGCCTGAATTGGCTCACTGGAATCGACAGGGACAGGGGTCATCTCTGTTTGTTCGACCTGCCCAGAGGCCACGTCTTCAATATCCGCAGAAATCGTCGGAGTCCTTCGAAGAGGATTCGACTGTTCCACTATTTTTGAAATGGGTGCAAGCTGTTCGGCCGGACTGGGCGCCGGGAGAGACACCGTTTCCCGGGGAGAAGCTCTTCGCACAGCTTCCACGAGTGGAATAGTTTCCAAAGACACCTCAGGATCGCCATTCGACGAAGAGTCTTCTGATCCAAGGGCAGTTTCCAAAAGCTTTGGCGTCGATTGTGCGGTAGACAATTGAGGAGCGTAATTTTCCTCGACGGTATTCTTTGAAGCAATCGAAGAAGCAGCCAACGACGGTGTATCAAGAGCCGCAGGATTTTCGGCCGTAGCAGACTCTGTTGCCGGAGTCTGTTTTGAATTGGCAGAAAATGGTTGTGAGATTTCCGCGGAGATTGTTGTGGATGGATCAACTTCAGAAGCCTCGGCTGGTTCAACAGCGGCCACTTCAATTGAGATATCCGACTCCAGGATCGCGAGCTTTGCATCACTCAACTGACTTGCGCTTAAAGGCTGTCCTGCGCGGAGTGGAGTTTTCAGGAGCATGCCATCAAACGTATCTGAGGCGCGGACAGCCGCAGATGGCAGCGTGGCTTTCGGCCAGTCACGAAGAGCAACATCCCACACCGTGATTGGAGCGCCGGCGGGCAGTGTATGCAGCGCAATAAAAATAGGTTCACATTCAACATGCGGCACGGAGTTTGTCTTCATGGAATCGACCGCTTGATTGAGTCCTACAGCCGCTGCCGCTCCGGCGATAAATGCTGTCAGAAATACAAGCGGAGCACGAGGCTTTGTAGGTTGTTTTGTCCCAGTATGGTTTTTCATAGGTGTGCTCATAAGGCGATAAAACAACTGCATAAAGATTTTGAAAATGTCACAAATGTCACAAATATCAGTGCACTCAACATCCTCACAAATTCTAAAATCGGCATGTGAAGTGGTTTGGATAAACTCAAACACTCATTCACAGGCGCGTCTTGCCCCAACCGCGCAGAATTCCATCGGAGTGAATACCCCAGTCGAAAAGAGCATTCACGACTACCCAGATTTCGCAAGCACGACGGAAATTAGATTTGGGCGAAGAAAAAAAAGAAGTCCTACGGTGCATCGGAGGAAAGAACCGGTTCGATGGTAGATTCAAAATCAGCTGTTTCTTGACGGGTATTCACTCGATGTGGCCGATCATCAAAGCCAGCAGAAGCGTCATGGGAATCATTTTCGAAAAGATCCTGACTTGAAAAAGCCGGATCACACGAGCGACTCAAAGGGCGGATGGCGATCATTCGCAGTTCTGATTTCCCACTCATTCGTTCTCGAAATAGAACTCCACCCACGCTCGATGTGGCGTCACCGGCGCACGAAATGACAACCATGGAATCAATTGGAATGATTGCATTGCAAAGCAGTGTTGTCAGTTCAATTCGTGGCTGTCCGGTTTCAAGTCGAAATACACCGTTGTCTCCGATCCATGATCGTTGTGAGGAACCATGCGCAATAGCGGGCACAAGTTCGATTTTGACGTGTCCATCGGCGTCAGGCCACGCACGCAGTGAGACGTAACCACTCGCATCTCGATAGGTCGCCCCATGCACTCCCCCTGCATCGTGTTCGAGAAGAATCATTTCTGGAACTCCCGTGCAGATCACCAGATCACTGCGTTTTCCAGGAAGAAGTCGCAGTACTCGCCTGACGACGGCCGGTGTGGCGGAAAGAGAACCATCAGCAACATCTTCTCCAGAATGAACATGCTCTGGAATGAAGCGATTCGCCAGAGCATTGGGGAGTTTTGTAGTGACTACTCCGAGTCGCAGTCCATTGCTGCTCCACTTTGCGCGTGTCTCCGGAAGAATAGTTTGCTCGTCAACGAGGTTCCATAATTCATCCCGTGATAGAGAGTCTTGTTCTGGAAATCGAAGAAAGAGAACCTCAACTGCGATCGTCTTCAGTTGGGTAGCCTTCGGCCTGTCGATGTTCTGCTCAAATGGTTGTTCACGAGTGTGAACAAACTGACATCCACACGTGACGAGCAATCCCTGCGACAGAAAAAGCAACAACAATCTGCGTGCGTTCAGGAGCGAGGACGGAATCGGACATCGCCAAGAAGTTGCAACGAATTGAACCGGGTGCATCGGCGATTCTCTCGTCTCAACAAAACGGTAGCACACAAAAAATACGGAAAGAGCAGAACAAACGTCAGCAAATTCTGACGAACTTGAACGAGGGCGGGGAGGGTAGAAGAGAAGGGCAGAGGCGTCAACGCCGCGTTGCTCGGGCCGTCGATTGCGTGAGAAGCTTGGAATGCGGTATCAGGAGAAGATGGATACCGCGTTCTGGAAGAGTACAAGCCCTGCACCACAACCCCCGTTGTCGCTGCGACGCGTCCAGGAAGGATGCTGTGTAGCATCCACGAATCGTTCGGGATGAGGCATTAAGCCGAAGACCCGTCCGGTCAGATCGCACACCCCGGCGACATCTCCCTCCGAACCGTTCGGATTCGTAGACTTCCCCGAAGAATCGTTCGCGTATCGAAGTACCAATTGACCTGCTGCTTCAAAGCTAGAAAACGTAGATCGATCCATTGTGACAAATCGCCCTTCGCCATGTGCTACCGGAAGATCGAGCCGATGAACACCGCGCAGAAAGACGCAGCGACCGGGTTGTGATTCCAGTTTCACCCAGCGATCGACAAAGCGGCCGGATTCATTGAAAGCAAGCGATGCGAGGGGAAGTCCACTGTGCGAATCCGCCATGAGGAGCCGGGTCTGCAGGAGCACTTGGAACCCGTTGCAAATACCGAGTATCAGTCCGCCACGATCGCGGAATTGTTCGAGAAGATCACCCAGCTGCGATCTGATTTCGAGGGCAAAAATTCGTCCACTGGCAATGTCATCACCGTATGAAAAACCGCCGGGGATGCAGAGAATCTGAAATTCGTTTATCCGCTTTGGGTTCTCGATGAGTTCGCGAATATGCACTCTGGTTGGAAGGCCCCCGGTTAAGGAAAAGGCATGCGACGTCTCGTGGTCGCAGTTTGTACCAGGGGCTCGCAGAATAATGACACGAGGTGGGATCATAGAGAACAGTTCCGAGAATGGATCAAGATCATGAATGCCATCGTTATGAGTCTCCGTTTAGAATCGCATTGAGAGTCGTCGCCACGCATCGGACAGCCTTTCAATCGTAACTCGCGCGACACTATCGCCGGCGACCCCAATGATCTCAAGTCGATCGTGAGATGTTACTTCGCCGATTGCGGCGTATGGAACGTCATGCATGAGTCGTTCGAATGTCTCTGCGCTCGATCGAGGAACTTCGCAGAGAAATCGCGCTGGGGTTTCGGAAAATGCCCTCACCCAGTCGCAGTGTTTTGCGTCATCGCTCGTGCCATCGCACGGTACGCAACCAAGTTCCACTCTCGCTCCAAGCATGCCGCCTATGACAGACTCAGCCAGCGCCACCGCGAGACCTCCGTCGGAGAGATCGTGACACGCCGAGACAAACCCTTCTTGCATCGCCGCGGCCAAAGCATGGAAAAGTTTATTGCAAGCGACTGTGTCAATGGATGGAATGTGTCCACCGCGAACCCCGCCCAAGACTTCAAGCTGGCTTCCGGCAAAGTGCGAACCAGTTGATCCAAGAAGATAGAGCACCGAACCTGCCATCTTGAGGTCGGTGGTCACAGCACGTCGTACGTCAGCAACCTGGCCCATCGCAGTAGCCAACAGTGTTGGTGGAATCGACAGTTCTCGGATTCCACCAGAGGAATCAGTACCGCGAAAGACGTTATTGAGGCTATCTTTACCACTCACAAAGGGAGCGGCGAATGCCAGAGCCATGTCGTGGCATGCAAGGCAAGCTTCTACGAGAGAGCCCATGCCTTCCTCGGTGCGACAGTCTCCCCAACAAAAGTTGTCGAGCAAGGCTATTCTCGAAGGATCAGCACCGCAGGCGATCACATTGGAGATCGCCTCTACCAGAGCGACTGCCGTCATTGCGTAGGGATCAAGACGACCGAGGTGGTGCTTGATTCCAATTCCAATCGCAACACCTCTCGGTTGTCCGAGCACGCCTCGTACAACCGATCCATCGGCTGGACCAGAACCGGGCCCCAAGAGCGGTTTGATTACGCTGGTTCCCTGAACCTCGTGGTCGTACTGACGAATGATCCATTCCTTGCTAGCAACATCAGGTGCCGACAAAAGATCAAGCAGCATTTTTTCAAAAAGATCCTGTGCAGAACCGGCTGGTTGATCCTTCCACTCAAGCGGCGTGAAAGAAGATTTGTTCCATCGAGCGCGGCGCAATATTTTCGGCCGTCCATCGTGAAGAAAACCGCAGTCAAGCTCTCCAACGGTTTGGCCATTCCAGCAAAGCACAATTTTTCCGTCGCCAGTGAATTGTCCGATTGCGGTAGCCTCTACGCCCTCTGCAACGGCATGCTTTACAAGCGAGTCTAGATCACCGGGGGCAACAGCCAGAACCATCCGCTCCTGCGCTTCGGAAATCCAAATTTCTGTTGCCGACAGGCCGGTGTATTTGAGCGGCACCTTATCAAGATCAACGCGTGCACCAAGTTCTGCACCCATCTCGCCAACTGCGCTGGACAAACCGCCCGCTCCGCAGTCGGTAATGGCATGAAATAGCCGGGCCTGCGAGGCCGCGAGAATAAAATCGACAAGCATCTTTTCGTGAATAGCATGACCGATCTGAACAGACCCTCCCGATTGTGCTTCACTTGTGCTCGAGAGTTCCTCACTCGAAAAAGTTGCACCATGAATTCCGTCGCGGCCCGTACGTCCACCTGCAACAACAATGAAATCGCCCGCCTGTACTCGTGTTTCAGCAGTGCCGCGCGGCATAATTCCAACGGTACCGCAGTACACGAGTGGGTTGGCAAGATACCCTTGGTCAAATGCCACAGCGCCACCGATCGTGGGAATCCCCATGCGGTTGCCGTAATCTCGAACACCAGCCACGACTCCGTCGAGCAACCGTTTGGGATGAATGACACCCGCCGGCAGATCGTGTGGAGATGTATCGGGAAGCCCCACACAAAAAACATCTAGATTGGCAATGGGTTTGGCGCCGAGCCCTGTTCCGAGCACATCACGGATCACACCACCAAGTCCGGTGGCTGCTCCGCCGTAGGGTTCGATGGCCGAAGGATGATTGTGCGTTTCAACCTTGATGCAAATATCGTGATCGTCATCGAATCGCACCACGCCTGAATTATCACGAAAGACGCTTACGCACCAGTCATCTTTTCCAAGGGCCGCTCGCACTTTTGCAGTCGCTGCAAAGACGGTTTCCTTGAGAAGATTATCGAAGTGCACAGGACCTCTGGGACCACTGTGGTCAACAGGACTGCCGAGAGTCTTATGGCAGCAATGCTCGCTCCAAGTCTGGGCAATCGTTTCCAGTTCGATTTCGTAAGGATCTCTCCCGAGTGTTTGAAAATGATCACGCACCGTCGAAAGTTCAATCGCTGAAAGCGCGAGGCAGAGTTTCCGGCTAAGAGCCTCGAAAGAAAGATCGTCGAGCCCTTCAAGTCGCACGGAAGTCTGTGAAAAATTCCACGGAGTGCCTCGGGTCAGTTGTGTGATCGCGAGGGGGCCAATCACGACTTCGTGCACGGCTTCATTGGCCAAAAGCTTCCATGCAATGCAATCAAGATCGGCTTGATCGAGTTGAGGCAACCAGTACTTACGCAGCGATCGGACTGCCGTGGGGCGTATACCGACAAGCTCCATTGCGGACATGGCACTTTGTGCTGCAGGATCGGTGACTCCGGGGCGTGGGAGCACATTGAGAACTGTGCCAAGCCCCTGTGGACCACGATTGAGTGTATCTCCACCCACATGGTCAAATCGAACAGTCTCGGTGACGCGATCGCACAAAACCTCCGTCGCGAGACGTTCTACGTCGGCTCGTTCAAGAGACCCTTCGATCAGCCAGCCAACGGCCGTAGCCGCGCGAGCGCAGCCGCCGATACCGAGTTGCCTGGCTCCAGAAACTAGTAACTTGGCCGCATGATCCAACAGCGGCGACTTTGAGTGAACCTCAACCTCCCACAGCATCCCGAATTTCCTTGGCATGAGTCAATATGGTGATCAGCCGACGACGGTCGCCAGCTTCAATAGCAGACAGTATTTTTTCGGTAATCGTTGCAACTCGTGCAAGTGACCTGGCCACCTCAGGACCGTTGTCCAAAAGAATATCAGCCCAGAGATCCGGATCTCCCGAAGCAATGCGAGTGGTGTCTCGCCAGCCTCCTGCAGTGAACTGTTGCACGCCGTGAGGCGTGGCGGAAGCGAGTGCTGCTGCAATAGCATGGGGAGTATGACTGGTACAGGCAAGAATTCGATCGTGCTGACGAGGTGGCATTACAAAAACAGTCGACCCGAGTGCCGACCAGAAGTCGCAGACGGCTTCAACATTTGCTGTTGGTGTTGCACGCGAGGGAGTGACGACGGTTGTGCGCCCGATAAAAAGATCTGCCGTTGCTGCTGACGGGCCCCGAAGATGACTGCCTGCCAGAGGGTGGGCTCCTACGAAACATCCACGATGAACATTTCGATGTCGTTCCCATTCGGCAACGATTCGTACCTTGGTGCTGCCAACATCTGTCAAAAGAGTACCGGGACGAACAAATGCATCAATCGCTTCGAGCGTAGCGCTGATGGTGGAAAGGGATGTGGCAACAATCACGAGATCTGCTTCACTCACGCTCGACATAATGTCAAGCGAAGTTTCGCTTACAAGTTTGCGACGGCTTGCCTCCCGGAGCGAAGTTTTCGTTCGTCCAATTCCAATAACGCGACGAGCAAGCTTTCGCGTCAAGAGTGCAGCACCGATCGATCCACCGATCAGCCCAACACCAATGATTGCAACAGTAGGCCAAGGAGCTTTCATAGAGTGAAAACAAAAAGTGAAATGGGAAGTCAAAATCGATTTGAAGAACCGACTACCAAAAGTTTTGGACCAGAAGACTAGCCCCACTCTCTCCCGGAGTGAGGTTCCTTCATGCAAACCGAAGCCATATTCTTGCGTTCTTGTACCACAGCCGAAGCCTCTGTGTTAGCGTTTGTAACCGTAACGGTGCAGGCACGTTCTTGCCCGACGAATTAAAGGACGTGGCAAGGGCCCGCGTGAGGTCCCCCGAAAATATTTCTGAAACGAGACGGAAGTTTTTCCCATGGCTACCATGTCGCAAGTCGCCAGAGCAGCATGTTTCGGTCGACTTGCGACAGCGCTTCGAGCCGGGATCGATATGCGACGGGCATGGAAGAGCGAGATTGATCGAGTGCCTGCTCGCTATCGCGCTGCGATGCAGTTGGGAACTGTGGCGCTCGACGAAGGTCAGTCGCTTGCCGACGCAATGACGTTGGCTGGAACGACATTTCTGCCGATCGAACGAGCGCTCGTCGAAGTAGGGTGTCGCACTGGTCACGAGGCAGAAATTCTCAAAGAACTTTCTGCGGTCACCCAGCGAGCAGCCCGCGCTTCAAGCGAAATGCGAAGCGGGATGGTCTTTCCAATTTTTCAACTCACGATTGCGTTGGGAGTTATTGGATTGTTGATCCTTCTGGCTGGAGTTCTCAAGGGAACTGATGGTCGAGGTGTGGATGTGCTTGGGATTGGATTGGCTGGCGTGGAGGGCCTCATTGCCTATGTATTGATCCTCATCATCTTTGCGGGAGCAGGGGTATGGGCCTTTTCCAGTGCAATGGCCAACTGGAATTCTGGAACGGGTGTGGTCAGGCGGATCCTCGAAATGATTCCTGTACTTGGCACTGCGATTCATTCAAGCGATGCGAGTCGATGGTGTCGGGCGGCGTCGCTTGCGAGTGGAGCAGGACTCGATGCCGGAAGATTGGTAGAGTTAGCGAGTGCCGCCGCTCCTCGTTTTGCGCGAGGAAATGATATTCTGTCGGTCGAACAACGTATTCGCGCCGGCGCAACACTCGCCGAAGCCCTGTCGCAAGGAGGAAGATTTCCAGATCGAATTCTCGATACGATTTCCGTTGGAGAGGAAGCAGGCAGCACCGCTGAAGTGCTTTCGCGTTTGGCCAGTGATTTCGATGACGAGGCGGCAAGTGGCTTCAAGTCCGCCGCTCACGGAGCCGGTTTCGGGGTCTGGGCGCTTGTGGCTGGCCTGATCATCCTTGTCATTTTTCGAATTTTTTCAACCTACGTGGAAGCTATTCAAAACGCCGCAAGTGGAATCTGAGGCTTTGGAAATGCAATCCAAAGTACCCGTTGTATGGATGCCGAGTTTAGGATTAAAGAAGGACAAAAGCCTCAGTTGTGGGTGAGGCAGTCCACGGACCATTGGCACAAACACCAACGCCGAGTGCTGGCATGCAAAAAATAGTTACCAAGCATTCTTTTTTCTGTTTGAAGGGCAAATGGAAAAGAGGAAGGCATGTTGTTGTGGTACGAATCCGGTCTGACAGAATGTGTTCCCAAAATTTTGTTTTCACAGTTGGAGTCGTTGCATTCACAATTGCAATAACACTTGGTGGGCAGGTGCTGGCCGACCGTTTTGAATTAGCAAACGGCGAAACGATTGAAGGCACATTACTCAACCCCAACGAACGTCCACGGCGAGTGTGGTTGGTTCGATCGAGTGACGGAACATCACTTCAATTCGATGCAGATGCCGTGACTCATGTGACTCGCGAGACTCCGGTCCAAAAAGAATTTCATAAGATCGTTTCCGAATATCCCGACACGATCGAGGGCCAGTGGAAACTCGCCGAATGGTGTCAGGAAAAAAAGCTCGAAAAAGAACGACACGACATTCTCGAGCACATGCTTGAATTGGACCCCGACCACGTCGAAGCGAGACGACTTCTCGGCTACAGTCGCATCGATGGAAAATGGCACAAGCGTGAACAACTGATGGCCGAGCGAGGCTACTCCCGCTATCGCGGAACGTGGAAAACTGCACAAGAAATAGAACTTTCTGATCGCGCAGAGCAGACTGAAGTCGCTCAAAAAAATTGGATTGTACGACTCAAAAAACTTCGCATGCTTGTCGATAAGCCACAGTCCTCCGATTCGGCAGCTAAAGAAATTCGTGAAATTTCTGACCGACACGCTGTCGGCGCACTCATGTTGGGAATTTCGAAAGAGCCGGCCTTTCGCGTGCGGTCTTGGTATTTGGAATCACTTTCCAGAATTGCCACACAAGAAGCATTCAGCGCGATTGTTCAGATTGCAATCGACCATCCTGATCCAGAAACGCGATTGAGCGCCACTGAACGATTGATCGTCTTGGGGCCTCATCAAGCAGCATCTTATGCCGTTGCTTCGCTGGCAAGTGAAGACAGCGCTCGCATTAATCGTGCAGCAGAAGTGCTCGGCCGACTCGGAGTGAGCTCAGCGGTTGATTCGCTGGTGAATGTGTTGATCACTGTCCACACCGCAGTCGTGAGTGACGGAAATTCTGAAGGATCAACCAACGCGACCTTCACGCCTTCAGGGGGTGGTTTGTCGATGGGAGGAGGAGCCAAACGCATCAAGGTGGAATCAAAGAACGAAGCTGTGCTGGCGGCGCTGGTCAAACTGACAAGCGTCAACTTTGAGTGGAACCCAACGGCCTGGCGATCGTGGATGGCAACAAGACAATCTCCAGCCGATTGTGATTTTCGGAGAGATTGAGCGAATCGCTGAACAAATGGCTACACCGTGCGGTCCACGCTCGGTTTGCTGCGGCGTCGCGGGAGCCATCCCGGATCAAGCACGGCAAGAGCGATTCGATTTTCAAGATTGGGCCGAAAGATCACCAGCAGCAAAACGGGCAAAAACCAAGCCATAAAAAGCCCGCCGTTGTGTGCTTTCCAAAATTGACTGCCCAGAAGAACCGCTGCGGTACAGCTCATCAGCGTTCCTAGGTTTTTCGGCATCGGCCAGAGCGAAAGTGTTACCGACATGGCAACAAATGCCGCGATGACGGGCAAGCGAAAGACAGCATCGTTGTAGGGAAGTGACCAGAATCCCTCGAGTGAAACTTCATTCGGAAAAATCCATCCAAACATCTGTCGCAACTGACTTACGAAAATGATGGTGTTTGGAGATGTCACCCAGAGAACCCCCACGAGCAACAGCAGCATCAATGTGACACCCGTTGCAAATCGCCTCACGCCGCGTTCCCAATAAAAACCACACCACAGTGGCAGCAGAAAGACAGGATAGTAGATGGTGCCGATGGCCAAGCCAATGAGCGATCCAGCCACGACGGGACGTCGATAACTGGCGATGGCCCACACGATAAGAGCAGCAGGAAGCACATGGTCGACCCGACCGGTCATGATCGCCGTGTAAGGCAGCAAGAGATAGAGCACGCCAGCAGCAATCCCGAGTCGAACATTCTCAAAATGCCTCCATCCAATCAAGACCATGCCGACAACGATTGCGAGGTGTGAAAGAATAGCCATCACTCGTGCAGTGGCCGTGTGTACGCTCCGGCGAGTTGCATCCGTCACAGGAACCGGATCCGACACGTCGCTGTCGGGAGAAAAAATTCTCTGGGTTGAAATTTTTGGAAGCAAAAACAGAAGTGGGTATCCAGGCCCGAGACGTGCGAGTTGATCGACGTCGAGTTGTGGATCACGAGCCTCGAGCTTGTCGGCAGCCTGGGCCCCGGCAAGATCGTCCCGTTGCGGTCGCGTCGTCACTACGTTGGCTAAGAGAAAGAGTAAGAGTGAGATGCCCAAAAAGATGAGTCCACCGGTCGAAAGGTTTGGATCCAGAAGTGGGCGTCGAACCATGAGGGAATCAAAAAGCATTCGCGCGGTGAAGAGACCGCAGATGGAGAAAATCCAGATAAATCCCAATTGCTGCGCCGATGACGAAGCCTTGTAGCCGCCATATTCAACGGCGAGAAGTCCTGGTGCCAAAAGGATGAGCAACAGAAGATCGAGATTACGGATGCTCCAAAGTCGGTTGAATTTAAAAAAAAGTGCAATCGACAGAAGGCTCGACAGATAAAACCATGTCGTTGGATTCACGCGATAATAATGGAAGAGAATATCGCTCATCGCTGAAAAGTATCTCAGTGCACGATCAAAAATGCTGGATCAAAACGCCTTCTCTTCGCCGGTACAATACCGCGTCCAAAAAGTTTCTAAGATACCCAGCGCGAACGCTTCAGGAAACGTGGAGGCCTTTCATGGGCCGTCAGAAGAGACCACCCTACAGAAAATGCTTCTCAAAAGTTGAAACAATTCCTGTTGCAGTTTCGGCAACGAAATGGATCAACACCTCGTTTGTCATATTAAAACGGCCAGATCAACGGTGCAAGAAATACGGTGACGGCCATGACAATGAGATTCAAAGGGCCTCCAAAACGCATGTAGTCACTAAAACGGTAACCACCTGGCCCGTAAATCATCAGATTTGTCTGATACCCCATCGGTGTCGCAAACCCACAGCTCGCAGCCACAGTGATGGCGAAGACAAAAGGCATCGGATTCACGTTCATATTCACCGCAGTTTGCCACGCAATTGGAAACACAAGCACTGCCGCGGCGTTGTTGCTCATTAATTCTGTGAAGAGCATTGCCACAAAATAGATTGCAGCGAGAACCACGTAGGGATGATCGCCAGCGAGCGAGATCGTGCAATGAGCCACACTCTCGGCAAGACCGGTTTTGCTTATCGCACGTGCCAGTCCAAAACTCGACGCAATCAAAATTAAAGACTCCCACTCAATCGCCTTTCTTGCGTCGTTGCTCGAAATGCACCTACTGACAACAACGAGGCAGGCCGCAGCCATCGCCGCAGTGACCATCGATACCAATTCCAGCGTAGCGGCGAGCACCATGGCGACGAGAATCGTAAATGCGATCCATGCGTAGTCATGTCGGGGCGGAGTGGATCCAGCAATCTCGCTCACAAGATAAAAGTCGCGACTCGTGCGTTGACGCTCAATGAATTCCGGAGTTGCTTCGACAAGTACCGTGTCCCCGGGCAACAGCGAAACATCACCGATTTTCATGTTCAGACGTTCGCCGTTGCGAGCAACGGCAATCACCACAGCATTGTACGTTGATCGAAATCGGCTCTGTCGAATCGTACGCCCCACTACCGGACAGGTGTTTGAAACAACCGCTTCGACAAGCACTCGCTCGGCGCGCGGTCCATCAAGTTCGAAAACCTGATCGGTCGCTGGTCGAAGGCCTCGAATTTTCTGCAGCTCAACGACTGAATCGACGACACCGACGAATACCAATCGGTCTTGAGATTCGAGTCGTTCGGTCGGTGGCACAGCGGCGATCACATGACCGCCACGGTCAATTTCCATAAGAAAAAGTCCGTCGAGTCCTCGGAGTCCGGCTTGTTCGATTGTGCGACCAATCAGAGGGCTCTTTTCCTCAACCAACATTTCCAAGGAATACTCTCGGGGATCATCGTATTCACTCATCACAGGCCGTCGATCGGGCAAAAGTCTCTTGGAAGCTACGATGAGGTAGACCAGTCCTACAGCAAAAAGAGGTATGCCAAGCCATGTGATCTCAAACATCCCCAGGCCTTTGCCTGTTTTTTCTAAAACAAGCCCACTGACTACCACATTGGTACTGGTGCCGATCAGCGTGCAGAGCCCGCCAAGCACGACGGCACTGTTCATTGGCATCAGTAGCTTTGAAACACTCAAGCGATGTTTTTTAGCCCAATCGCGAATGGCAGGAACCATGAGTGCAACAACTGGAGTGTTGTTCATAAACGCCGACAAAATGCCCGGGCCGACCATAGTACGCAGTTGCGCCGAAGCGATCGACGTCGGTCGGCCGAGCACCCGATCAACCACGAGGGAAAGCGCTCCAGTGCGTTCGACGGAAGCAGCCACAATAAAAAGGGCGGCAACAGTGAGCATTCCCTCGTTGCTCATCCCTTTAAACGCCTCATCAGGCGTAATAATTCCAACAGCCATCAACACAACGACGCTTCCGAGCATTACGAGGTCTGGAGCTCGTTGAAGAAACAGTAAAAGCAGAATCACGACCGTCACGACTGATCCGGTAACAATGGCCGGCAGCCGCGGATCGAGTGAGAGGAGATCAATTGATGGCATGGAAAAATGGTTCTTTGAAGTTGACGCGTTGAAGAATCACAGTGGCCCAGAGTTCACGAAACGCAAACGTATCCAACGCAGAGGGATCCGATGATCAGAATGCCTTATGATTTTTTGCAACAGTATTAAAATTATTAAAAACGAGACAATTCAATAATTTTTGAGGATCTCCAAGAATCAGAAGATATGAAAATATTTCAAAGAGGTGCAATCCGAATATTTTTTGAGAGTTGAATGACGAATATCTCACAAAAGCGCAGATGTTCTTCATGGCCTGTGTTGATTATGATTGTGCGATTCACTCAATGTCCAAGTCACCATCAAAAGAGAGTTACAACTTATGATCGATGAACTGCTTGCAGGGAATAAGCGATTTGTTGCCGGCGAATTTAAGCGCAACGAGCTTTATTACGAGTCACTTGCGCAGCAACAGACGCCAAAAGTGCTCTGGATAGGCTGTTCTGATTCACGCGTGAGCGAAGAGGTGATCACCGGGTCGCGGCCGGGCACCATTTTTGTGCATAGAAATGTTGCCAACATTGTGGCCTTTAACGACGTAAATATTTCCGCAATTCTTGAGTATGGCGTTGTTCACTTGAAGATCGAGGACATCATTGTCTGTGGTCATACTCGTTGTGGCGGTATTCAGGCGATCGAAGATGGAGTGCACGAGAACTACATAGCAGATTGGCTTTGCATTGCATCAGGAGCGAAAGACCGAGCCGACAAAATTGCCAGTGAAAATAATCTTAGTCGGGAACAAAAACTCGAAGTGCTTTCCGCCGAGAACGTGAAATTGCAGATCAAACACCTGCAGAATCTTGCGCTGTTAAAGAACATGCGAAAAAAGGGACCGACTCCAAGAATCCACGGATGGGTTTACCGAATTGAGACGGGCGTTATCGATGTGCTCGTCGATGGATGTACCGGGAAAAGTTTCCCCGACATCCCCGGTTTGTCGTAAATCCAACTGCTTCAGAAACCACTGATGTTCAATTATTGATTTGCATGCTTTGTTTCGATCAACACAACACACCGGAAGCCGACGTGATTGGTCGCGCTTTCCACATCCTGCTTTCCGCGTCCTCCTGGAACATAGCGGCGGCAGTAGACATCACTGCAGAGATAACTTCCCCCTCGCTGCACCCGTTTGGGAGTTCCGGGTTCAGCAGGATCGTGGCTCGAATCGGGTCCTTTAGGATTTCGGAGTTCTTTTAAAAAGTAGGCATCGGGACGATACCAGTCAGCGCACCATTCCCAGACGTTTCCAGACATATCAAAAAGTCCGTAAGCGTTGGACGGAAAAGAACCAACCGGTGCAGCCGCGACATAACCGTCAGCTCGCGAATTTGAATCTGGAAAGGATCCCTGCCAGATATTCGCTTGCCATCGTGGCGTTCCAGGTTTGTCATCGCCCCAGCAAAATTCCTTTTGATCGAATCCCCCGCGTGCCGCGCGTTCCCACTGCGCCTCGGTAGGCAACAACTTTCCAGCCCATGTGGCATAGGCGACGGCATCTGCCCACGCCACCTGTAAAACAGGATGACGCTCGCGCCCCTCAATCGAACTTTTCGGTCCTTCGGGATGTTTCCACGAAGCTCCCTTTACCCATTGCCACCACTGCGTGTGGTTATCAAGCGAAACAGGACCTTCCGAAGGTGTAAAAACGATTGAGCCAGGTTCGAGTTGGCTCGCCTTGAGATTGGGAAACTGAACGGGATCAATTGGACGCTCGGCAAGCGTGACGTAACCCGTCTGATCAACAAAATGAGCGAACTGTTCGTTGGTAACTTCCGTGGCATCCATCCAGAAACAATCAACCCAAATTCGACGCTTCGGAAGTGCATCCGAAAATTCTTCTTGGCCCATCGTGAACCAACCTTCAGGGATTTGCACCATGTTCTCAAGAAGTGGCTGGGAGTCGGGTTGACTGATTTGTTTCGCTGGATCGATCGCGTTGGCGTCTGGAGTGTTCAACGCGCGTGGCGCGCTTTCGACCAGAGTATCTTTGGCGAGTTCCGTTGACGGAGTGTGAACGACAAGAGACGGCGCGCTTGGAGTGTGATCAACGTGCCGACTGGATGGACTGCATCCGGTAAGAGCGATCGTACAACCAAACAGGAGCAGCAATGGAGTGTGATGATTGAACAGCTTCATGAGGTTTGGAGATCCCCGCGCAACACAGTGATTCGAAACAAAGCGGCTACATTCCATCGATCGGAAATGGCTGGCCGGTATTATCCTGAGCGGTCTTGCGCGCTTTGAGGAGTTGTGAACGAAGGTTCTTGAACAGTTCGGCGGAGTTCGGGTCGGCATGAATGCTTCGAAGTTCCTGTGGATCGTTTTTGAGATCAAAGAGTTCCCAATCGCCAATCGAGTCATACCAAATAAGCTTGTGCTGATCGGTTCGAATTCCGTAGTGGCTTGGTACGCGATGCGGTTGCGGGAACTCGTAATAGTGATAGTAGACGCTCGATCGCCAGTCGACAGGATTCTTGCCTTGCATCAGAGGCAGAAGACTTTTTCCCTGCATTTCTGCAGGCGTTGTCGCGTGTGCAATGTCAAGAAAGGTTTGAGCAAAATCAAGATTCTGGACAAGATGATCGTCGAGAGAGCCGGGTGTTATCACACCTGGCCAGCGTGCCACCAGTGGCATTCGGAGCGACTCCTCGTACATCCAGCGTTTGTCGTACCAGCCGTGTTCTCCCAAATAAAACCCCTGATCGCTGGAATAAATCACGAGCGTATTTTTTGCGAGGCCGCTGGCATCGAGGAAATCGAGCAACCGACCAATGTTGCGGTCCACTCCGGCAACACACCTCAGATAATTGGAGACATATCGCTGATAGTTCCAGCGAACAAGAGCCTCTCCGCTGAGCTGAGCTTTTTTCATCGCTTCGTTTTCAGATCGAAAAGCCCCCTCGTATCGTTCCCGTTGCGTAGGCGTGAGATTCTTGGGGGACACCAGTGCGAGATCGAGTGCAGTCATGTGATGCGCGATCGTCATTTCCTGTTCTGCCGCACCGCGAGCACGTCCAGCGTAGTCATCAAAGAGAGTTGAAGGCTCAGGAAAACTTTCACCTCGAAAAAGATCGAGTTCCTCTGGACCCGGGGCCCATTCCCGATGGGGCGCTTTGTGCTGACACATCAACAGAAAGGGTTTTGATGAATCGCGATTTTTCGTAATCCATTCCAAGGAAAGATCGGTGATGATATCGGTCGTATAGCCTTCAACGATTCGCTTTTGATTGGAACCCCGAGGTGTTTTTGATTGAGAGAGCAGTTCGGGGTTGTAGTACGACCCTTGACCAGGCAGAACGTCCCAGTGATCGAATCCCGTTGGATCGCTTACCAAGTGCCACTTTCCGATGATCGCAGTCTGATAGCCGACTTTTTGAAGAAGTTTTGGAAAAGTTGTCTGAGAGCCATTAAAGCGACTTTGATTGTCGATGAATCCGTTTTCGTGGCTGTGCCGGCCTGTCAGGATGACCGCTCGGGATGGGCCGCAAATGGAATTGGTGACAAAACAATTTTTGAAAAGCATTCCTTCACGGGCAATGCGATCAATATTTGGCGTCTGAATCAACTTTGAGCCATACGCTGAAATGGCGCTTGTGGCATGGTCATCGGTAAAAATAAAGAGAATATTGGGTCGCACATTCACGCTGGATTCGGCATCCGCAGCGTCAAGCCGAGATCTTGTGCCGATTGCGAGAACGATTGCACACACAATCGCGACAATCTTTCCTAATCGCCAGTTCGTAGAACGTATGAATGTTTTCATAGGATGAAAATGCGTGCTTAGAAAAAATAAGATTCCTTGAAAACTGCCAGTCAATTCACAAGGCTAGATCCGTCACGCGGTCAATCGCAACTCGCACGTTTGTGAAACGAAGTTTTTAGTCTGCCTCACAATGGTTTGAGTCATTTTCAGAACGTCGTTCACGGAACTCTGCGGCCGTCATTCATCCGTCGCCTCTCGTTGCCACGAGCACCCCTCGGTGAAGTGCTGTGGGTATCAGGGGCATCACTGTAAAGCCGAGTCTTTCAAGTCGCGATCCAATCTCGGACGTCGAATAAATGCGCCCCTGCGTCACGCTCATGAGAAGTGCAGAATATTCTGCCGCCGCGAGTGGGCCGCACTTGTCGGGATTTAAAAACATGTCGTGAACAAGAATGCGACCATGAGACGGCAGCGACTCTGCGCTTCTGATCAGAAGACGGTCAACATCGACAAGATCCCAGTCATGCAAAACATTTGAAAAAAGATGCGTGTCGCAGTCGGCTGGCCAAGGATCGGTGAACATATCGCCGCTGACAACATCGATCCGCGTGCAAAGTGATGCAGAGGAAATAGTCCGACGAGCAATTGCATCGATCGGGGAGGCTTCAAAAACCACTGCGTTGAGTGCTGCATTGGCCTCTACGAGAGCGACGCTATAAACGCCAGAACCCCCTGCGATATCGAGCAGCCGTTTTGAACTGGCGAGATTGACTGCACGCGAAAGCGCTGGCCCGAGTACGCGACCCCTGCAATCCATGGCAGCTGTGAACGATTCAGAAAATGATTCTGTTTTCATGGCAGCGTGCCAATCGGCTTCGCCTTCCTTCCCCGGCCAGTTTGCGGGCTTGCCGGTACGAAGCACTTTGAGAAAGTCATGCACGCCCTGTCGATCGGCCATGCTGTTGTAATAGCTCCGAGCGTCGTAAGGAGACTTGCAAGTGAGAAACTCTCGAGCAAGTTCCGTGACACAGTACGTGCCACGCGTGTCGCAGGTTACTAGGCTATTGGCTGCAAAAAGCGTCAGCATGACATCGGTTGGACGCTCGTGCAGCGAGAGACCGCTGCAAATTGTTTTGGCATCAGCCGGCGAACGTTCAAGCCACGAAAAGAAATCAAGATGAGCGATCGCTGCTCCGAGCAAATCAACGGCAGCAAGTGAATCTCGATATCGATAGAGAGCCGATGGATCGGTCAAAGGAATTTGCAGCGGAATCTCCTGTAGTACATACGATGTGTGGGCTTTTTACGTTCTGTGGACGGGTGATGGATTGTGTGTCAGCACCTTCGCAGGATCGTTCGACACGAAGAATTTTCTAAAGTCTACGAAGCATCGGTGAGATGGAACAGCAACGCATAACAGTGTGTCATAAAGTTCAATGTTACAGCCGGAGGGCATTTCATGAAAAAGTCGGTTGTACGAAAGCAAATACAGACCCGGTGCATCAGACAATTGAGAACGGCGTTTTGTAAAACGATTCACATTGCAATTGTACTCCTCTGCGTGATTGCAGCGATTCTCCTTGTGTTCAGGCAAGAAGAGGAAGTGTGCGCATGCGAGCAGGCGAGTATGGATGGCGTGAGCGCCTCGAGCGTGGAGCCCGTGTATCCGGTATTGATACGGAGTGAACATGCACCGCTTCTCCGTGTGGTTGTGGAAGTTGAACAAGGAACGAACGTGCGAGTGAAGTCGTTTGTGATCACGCTGAATGGAACCGATGATGAAAATGACCTTGAGTCGCTCTCCGTATTTTCCTGCGGCGACGCCAATGAGTTTTCAGCATTCACACCGTTTGGTGAGGTTGCGATGCCTGCGGCAACGGTTACGTTTCAGGGGGCGCAGATTTTGAAGCCTGGCAAAAACGTGTGGTGGGTGGCGGGGTGCGTAAAGCCGACGGCCAATCTCGCACATCGAATTTCCGCGCAGTGCAGCTCAATCGAAACCACCGTCGGCACACTCACGCCACACAACAATTCGCCTCGTGGCCATCGAATTGGCGTTGCTATTCGTAAACACAACGACGACGGCGTTCACACCTACAGAATCCCGGCGCTTGCTACGTCGGCGAAAAAAACACTGCTTTGCGTCTACGACATGCGTCGGAGAACGGGACGTGATCTTCAGGAAGATATCGACATTGGGCTTAGTCGTAGCGTCGACGCAGGACAAACCTGGGAACCGTCGAAAGTCATCATGGACATGGGGGAATACGGTGGCTTGCCGCAGCAACAAAATGGCTGCAGCGATCCGGGACTCATTGTTGATCATCACACGGGCGAAGTGTTTTGCTTTGCTGTTTGGATGCATGGCAAGCCTGGAAAACATCAATGGAGCGCTGACGGATCTGAGGCCGGGTATGAGATCGGAAAAAGTGCGCAGTTTCTGATGGTTTCTTCGAAGGACGACGGACTCACCTGGTCGAAGCCTGAGAATCTGACAACAACTTTGAAAAAAGAGGCGTGGTGGCTTTTTGCGCCGGCACCACAGCAGGGCATTCAACTCGCCGACGGCACGCTCGTCATGCCGTCGCAAGGTCGAAACGAAGAGGGCAAAGAATTTTCAACGATTATGAGCAGTGAGGATCATGGAAAAACATGGACGGTAGGTGCTCCAGCCTACGTTGGTGGAAGTGAGTGTCAGGTGGTGCAATGCGGAGATGGCTCGCTCATGCTTAATATGCGGAATGAAAAGGAACGATTTCGAGCCGTCTTTACGACACAAGACCTTGGTGAAACGTGGCGGCCCCATGCGACCAATCGAAACACGCTCATCGAACCGAACTGTAACGGCAGTCTCCTGCGTCTCGATTACGACCAAGACGGTCAGAAAAAACGAGCATTGTTGTTCGCCAATCCCCACACGCAGAAAGCTCGCACGCACCAAACGCTGCAGATCAGCTTCGACGATGGAAATTCGTGGCCGCAATCGCACCATCTGTTGTTGGATGAAGGCCTAGGGGCTGGCTATCCGAGTCTGACTCGAGTGGACAACGAGCATATAGGAATTGTCTACGAAGGCAGTCAATCGCACCTTGTGTTTGAAAAGATCAGGCTCGAAAAACTGCTCAACCCAGAATCCATTCAGGAAAAAATCTCCCCATAAACGGTCCTCTGAATTCATTCATCGTACAAACGCTGGAGCGCGTTCAGGTTCCAAGCCACGGCATGACAATGTCGAGCCACGATGGTCGGCAAAAACGCCGCGCAGCAGGTAGACGAAACGGGGCGCACAGAGTCGCAGGCAGATATGCCAGCGCCTAAAG
>Ga0194051_1000379_pt1 | contig 25781 bp, 16 predicted proteins | sample SepL2320m_MetaG_FD_161275 | JGI IMG/M metagenome (GOLD analysis project Ga0194051, IMG submission 161275) | Anoxic zone freshwater microbial communities from boreal shield lake in IISD Experimental Lakes Area, Ontario, Canada - Sep2016-L239-20m | ecosystem: Environmental > Aquatic > Freshwater >... | reverse complement strand
AGTTGAGCGCGGGCTTGGGGTCGAAGAAGTCGGCCTGAAACGGACCTCCATTCATGAAGAGTTGAATCACCCGCTTGGCACGCGGCACCGGGTGGGCTCCCACCGAGGCAGGGGCAGCCGTATCGGCATTCAGAAAAGGCAATAAACCAATGGCCCCCAAGCCGCCACCTAACCGCTGAACCATTTCCCGACGGGATATGCCGCCCGGGCCCATCGCTGCTGAAGCAATTGCCGCTGCATAGCTTTGCAAGTGGATAGGATTTTGCATCGTGCAACTCTCAATCGATAAAAAGAAATTCATTGCTTCCCAGCAACGCCTGGGCATACTGTTGCCACAGTTCCGGGAGAGGCTGCTGATCGGTTTGGCCGCCGCTGAGAAATGTCTCGCCGATCTGCATCTCTCGCTCGGACGGCTCACGCCCAAAAAGCAGCAAATATGCCCGGTGAATCTTATCGTGCACACAGGCCTTTGCCTCGGGCACACTGCCTGTCGATGCGGCCGCCGGGGAGGCCTTGGCCGTGACAGGAACCGAAATGCGGGCGGCCAGAGCCGCCGACAGACGCTCCAGAAACGGGCTATTGAGCACAACGAGTTGCTGGATCGCTGTGGTGGTTGGCTCGCGGTTTGGGCTGTGGGTAAAGCCGTCCGGGAAGTCGTTCAGGCGGAGCATGTCGTCGACCTCATAGCGATCGATACTGCCGTAGAGCGTGCGGCGGTTGTTGCCAGCATCGGAGAGCGGTGTTGGAGGCCCGCCAAGCCGTGGATCCAGTAAGCCGCACACAAACAGCATGGCGTCCCGCCATGCTTCCACATCCAATCGCCTCCGCGTCATCCGCCAATAAAAACGGTTGTCTGGATCGGCTGCGTAGTGGGACGGATTCGAGTCGCTCGACTGTTGGTAGGTGGCGGAGAGCATGATCTCGCGGTGCAGCCACTTGATCGACCAGCCGTTCTGGATGAAGCGGTGCGTGAGATCGGTGAGCAAATCGGGGTGCGTCGGGGCCGAGCCCTGCGTGCCAAAATCACTGGCGGTCTCGACGAGCCCTCGGCCGAAGTGCTGCTTCCACACCCGGTTGACAATCACGCGAGCCGAAAGGGGGGCCCCGGCTGTCAGAATCGACTCCGCAAGTTCCAGCCGGCCGCTGCCGACTTGAAACGGAACCGATGTGCCACTCGACAAGATCGTCAGAAACCGACGCGGCACAACCGGGCCTACATTCGACGGATTCCCGCGAATGTGCACGTTGAGATCCTGAGCTTTTCCTGGACTGTATTCCAGCTTCGTTCGGTTCGGGCCATCCGCCAGCACCTCGAGCGCGGCGTCATCCACTCCAAACGCCAGTGGGCTGGAATAGTGTGGGGTCTGCTCAGCTGTTGCGATCTGCTTTTTGATTTCCGCAATTTTCTGATCCCTGTCGGCCGGTGGTGGCTTGAGTTCTTCTATTGCCTTGATCTCAGCCTTCAGCTTCGCTGCCTGCTGCACCGCCTGCATGGCCAGCGTGCCTTCGGGCTCTGGAATCACCGGCAGATCGATTAATCGCGTGTTGGCAAGCACACCAGCGATGGCGTAGTAATCTTCGGCACTGATGGGGTCGAACTTATGGTCATGGCATCTGGCACAGGCCACGGACAAGCCTAGAAACGTACGGCTCACGGCATCGACCCGCTCTTCCCACTCGTCGGCCACTGTCACCTTAATAACTTCCTTATCTAGCTGAAGTTCCTTCCAGTACACGGGGCTCATGCCGATAAAACCGAGTGCCGCTCGGTTGCGGGAAGTTGAATCGGGCATCAAGTCTGTGGCCAACTGATGGCGAACAAATTCGTCGTAGTGCATGTCTGCATTGAAAGCCTCCACGACCCAGTCTCGATACAGCCACGCCTGAGCCTTGGTGGTGTCCCAAGGGGCCGGCTTATCTGAATAACGCGCCAAATCCAGCCAGTGCCGCCCCCATCGTTCGCCGTAGTGCGGCGACGACAGCAACCGCTCGACGAGTTGCGGGTAGGCATCGGAAGAACTGTCCTGCTCAAACTGCTCGATTTCTTCTGGGGTGGGCGGCAGGCCGATGAGATCAAACGAGACGCGTCGCAGCAGTGTGCGGCGGTCGGCGGGGAGGGCTGGCTTGAGCTTATGCTGTTCCAGCGATGCGAGCACAAATGCATCCACGGGCCGCTGCACCCACTCTCGGGCGATGACGTTCGGCGGCGCAATTGCACGCACGGGTTGAAACGACCAAAACGTGCCAGCGGTTGCATAATCGATTTTCTTTTTGACTGCCGCAGTCGCCGTGTCGTCCGGTAGCAAAGCGGCACGCTGAACCCACGTGGTGAGCAGGGCGATTTCTGCTGCTGGCAACTTGCCGTCTGGAGGCATCTGGATGTCTCCCTCGTAACCGATTGCCGCAATCAGGAGGCTCTCTTGGGGCTTGCCGGGAACGATCGCTGGGCCGCTATCGCCGCCAGCCAAAAACGAGGCCTTCGTGTCGACCTGCAATCCACCCTGAGATTTTTTGGCTGATGCGGAATGGCACTCGTAACACCGCTGGGCCAAGATGGGGCGGATTTTGGTTTCGAAAAAATGCAGCCCATCTGAATCGACTGCTGCCAATGGAGCCGCCTCTTCGGCCAGCAACGGCCACTGGAACGTCATCAGGGCTATGCCAATCCAGCCGACGGGCGAGGCACCGCACCAGTTCGACAGCAGTTTTTCGATGTGTTGCATGAAGCCATGAACGCCATGAGGCCAAGCAGGGGTGCGGCGCAGGCAGGCGGTGATTTCACATTACGATAGATCGAGATTCCAAATTGAACCTCTGAAGGATAGCATTGATCAGACGGTTTTGCAATCATTCGGTGGGGTTCGAACCGTCCTTTTTGGAGCCTGGCAGATCCATTCACCACTAGAATGGAAACACAAAATCCTACGAAAGAAAGAGCATGAACGTCGTTCAGAAAGTTTTGAGAATCGGAATCCTGAGCCTCGCAGGTCTACTCAGCGCGAGCCTGCTGATGGCGAAGGCATCGCCACTCCCGGCCGGCGTGAAGGTGGTAGCTGACTTACCGTACGGCGATGCGGGCGAAGCGAACTGGCTCGATATTTACTCACCAGAGAATGCAACCGGACCGTTGCCGCTTGTGATCTGGATACATGGAGGCGGGTGGGCCAACGGCGACAAGAGCCCTTCGCCACAATTCTTACAGTTGGTTCCTCGCGGATTCGCCGTCGCGAGTATCAACTACCGACTCAGCGGGCAGTCGCCGTTTCCCGCGCAGATCGAAGACTGCAAAGCCGCGGTCCGTTGGCTGCGGGCGCACGCCAAAGATTACAACCTCGATCCAGATCGCTTCGGTGTCTGGGGGCTCTCTGCCGGAGGCCACCTTGCAGCGTTGCTGGGCACTTCGGGCGACGTCAAGGAACTCGAGGGCAACGTCGGCGGACACCTCGAGGTTTCTAGCCGGGTGCAAGCGGTGAGCGACTATGCCGGCCCAACCGACCTGTCGCAGTTCTGGGCTCAGGCTGGCGAAGACAACGTCTTCTGGAAAACAAAAGGCGACACATACTTCGACCGTCTCTTCGGTAAAGGCTCACTCGAAGATCATCCGGAGTTGATTGCACGAGCCAATCCCATCAACTTTATCTCAACTGATGACCCACCATTCCAAATCTTTCACGGAGTGAAGGACGTTCTTGTGCCGATCGGACAGGCCGAGATTTTTGTTGCGGCCCTCAAGGCCAAGGGGGTTGATTGCGAGTACACGCCTCTCCCGACTTTAGGGCACGGATTCGGCCAACTCCAATACAGAGAGACCTTTGCTTTCTTCGAAAAACATCTCCAGAAAGGTGCGGCTCCGGTCGCTCCGCGGTAAATCTTTCTGCGGATTTCGATCGCGGCTCACTTCCGCTGCCATCCACTGGGAATCACAACAGTATCGTGAGGAATCACCAGTTGCGACAAATCCCACTCGTCCGTGCGAAACTGGAAGACCGGTAGTTCCTCATCGTTGTAAACATTGCACACTGGGTTTGTGGCCCACGCATACCGCACTGCCACTGGCTCGGCGACTCTGTCCGACCAAACGACAGCCTGCTCCCCATCGATCTTCGCGTTAGCAAAGTAAAACGCGCGGTCTTTCCCTGCGATCGCAAACCCCACCGGCGGCTCACCCTGTGCGTGGAGCCCTTTGGCGAAGTCGAATGTCAGGCGGATGGTATTGCCCTCGATCTTCATCGATGTGTACCTCGGCCCCGAGTACGTGCGGTCTTTGATGCCGTAGACCGTGCCCAGTGCGTTCATCGCCAGTCGGCGGCCGACCTCCTGCTTGCGTTTGGGGTGGATGTCGTTGCCTTCGCCCACGCCAACGGCCGTCGCAAGAAATGTGTTGGGGGTCGATGCGGCTGCCATGGCCTGCGATTCTCGGAGGTTGGTGTATCCACCACGCTCGACGGCAGCCACCTGCTGCCCCCAGTAGTCGGCGAGTTGCACAATTCCAAACGGGAAGTCGTAGCCCCACTCCTCTCGCCACGATGCAATTAAACCAGGCATCAAGAAGCGATAATCGATGTAGAAGGGCGCATTGGCTTCGCCCTGATACCAAATCGCGCCTCGGATGGCATAGGGCGCGATGGGGTGGATGAGGCCGTTGTACATCACAGCCGCGTTGCCATAGTGCGAGCCTGGCACGGTGGCCAGAAACGGCGACAGTTGCGGCTGCCTGCCGTACTCGAGGTCCTGCGCCTTGCGCATCTTCCACACTCCGGCAAGCGACACGGGGGCGGCTTCTTGAGCCCCTTTGAGCGTCAGTTTCATTTCGGCAGCGGGGCCAAAGGCCGCCATGTGGTACGCAAGCTTTAGCAATCGTATCGCAATCGACACAGTCGTTCCGGTCACGGCCTCCGCTGGAACTGCGTACACGCGACGCACTTCCCAGTACGTCGGCGTATCGAACCAGGTGCGACCAACGCTTCGGCCGTTGACATACGTATCATCTACAGCGTCGACGGTGCCTAGATGGATTTCCAGTTCCTTGCCCACCCATTCCTGCGGAAGCGTAACGCTTTTGCGAAACCAAATCGACGCAATGGGCGAGCCAATCGGATTATTCTCAAGCGAGACCGGCAGCGAAACATCGGTCCACTCGGCAGTATCGAGGCCACTTTTCATCCAACCGGCCTGCATGCCTAGGTCTTCGGCATCGAGTTCCGAAAACCAGACCTTGCTCTCCTCGGCAACACGTTTTTTTTGGGATTCGACTGCGGCAGGGTAGGCACCTTTGTCAGTGCGGTACACATCCGCGAGTTCTTCCCAAGAGCGTGCGCGATTTCGGTAGCGAGGGATCTGCTTCAGCCCATCAACGCTGATCCAAGACTCGATGGCCGTAGCACCCGCAGAACAAACCACGATGCCAACCGGAACTTTCAGCCGTTTTTTGAGTTCGCGTGCAAAGAAGTAGCCGACGGCGGAGACGTTTTCCACATCTTTGCCGACGCAGGGTTTCCAAGAACCTAAACAGTTTTCCTGCGGGCTAATCGCGTAGATTTTTTCTTGGTTGGGCTCAATGGCGTACGTGCCGTCCATGCCCGAGGCATAGACGGCAGTGAACGCGCGAATCTCCGAATCGTGTGCTGCAGCGATCTCGTCGGCAGCGTTCATGACTTTCCGGACCTCAAGTCCCATGTTGGATTGTCCGCTACACAGCCACACCTCGCCCACCAGCACGTTGGTAAAAGTCAGCCTGTTGTCAATGCCTACAATGCTCATCTCGCGAGGGATGGCCTCAGCTTGGAAAGGCGGGAGCACAACTTTCCACCGACCGCTGGCATCGGCCTTGCCGGTAACAGACTTCCCACCAAAGGTGACGGTGATCGATTCCTGGGGCAGCGATTTTCCCCAGACAGGGACGACCGCGTCCCGCTGAAGCACCATGCCGTTGCCGAAAATGGGCGCAGCCACAACCTCGCCACGGGCCACTGTTGCCCGACTGGGCACGATGGCCGCAAGAGCCACCACACACATGCAGCACCCAAAACCATTTGTACGCATTGCAACCCCTTAGATTCTATGGCTATCAAGACTCATGAATCGATATTTTAACATTCCGTAAACTTGAACGGTGTGGCTTGAAATGGTACCATTTATAGGCCAATTGTCGCAGGCACTCAATCAAGCAAATAAGCCTACGGCCGTTTTCTGTCACACCCGTTGCCTCTCAAAAAAGGGTTCTTTGATGCCCCGCCGCATTCGCTCTGCTGCTGCCATGCCCTCCCGCTCACGTCGCGATTTTCTTTTGGCATCGGCCACCGTGGCGGGTGGGTATTGGATCGCCCCGAAATCGCGAGCCGCAGAGGGTGCTGTGCCTACCAGCGCGAACGAGGAAGTTCGCTTTGCGTGCATCGGCATTGGAGGCAAGGGCAAGAGCGATTCCGCCGATGCCGACCGCAGCGGCAAGGTGGTGGCAGTGGCCGACGTCGATGCCAATCAACTCAAGCGAGCCGAGACAGCTTTTGATGGAACAAAGCAGTATACGGACTTCCGCGTGATGCTCGATGAGATGGGCAAGTCAATCGATGCCGTGACGGTGAGCACTCCCGACCACACCCACATCACTGCTGCGGCCATGGCCATGAACATGGGCAAGCATTGCTTCTGTCAGAAACCGCTGACTCGATCGATTGCCGATGCCCGCCTGCTCACCGACATAGCCCGCAGCCAAAAAGTGGCCACCCAGATGGGCAACCACGGCACGGCCGATTCGGCATTGCGACGGACCGCTGCGGTCATCAAGTCGGGCGAGATTGGGGCCGTCAAGGAAGTGCACATCTGGACAAACCGGCCGATTTGGCCCCAGGGAGGCAATCGTCCTGTGGAATCAGCCGCGCCAGCACACCTCAAGTGGGACCTCTGGATTGGGCCATCGCCCGCCAGGCCCTACGCCGCTGGCTACCATCCGTTTGCATGGCGAGGCTACTGGGATTTTGGCTCGGGGGCGTTAGGCGACATGGGCTGCCACTCCATCAACATGCCATTCATGGCGTTGAACCTCCGCGATCCAATCAGCGTGCAAGCGATGACCAGCGGCCACAACAAGGAAACTTTCCCAAAGTGGTCGATCATCGACTTTGATTTTCCTGCACTTGGCGGCCGTTCGGCCTTGAAGCTGAGGTGGTACGACGGCGGCAAACTGCCGGAGCAATCGTTGTTTGCCGGCTTTGCGGGCGAAGTCAAGAAGAATGACGATGGCAAAGAAGTAGAGCACCCCTTCACAACAGCCGGCAGCGGCATGCTGCTCGTTGGCCAAAAGGACTCCCTCTATTGCCCAGGCGACCATTGCGAAAAAGGCTTTTTTCTGAAAAGCGGTCGCGTCATCGGCGACGTGGATTTCCCTCAGTCTCCCGGACACTTCCTTGAATTTGTGGACGCCGTCAAAGGCGGCCCGCAAGGGATGGCAAACTTTCCAGACTACGCTGGGCCACTCACCGAAACAGTCTTGCTTGGAAATCTGGCCATCTGGGCAGCAGCGTCTCCGGACACCATGGGCAAGAAGATTGAATGGGATCCTGTCAGGCTGGTCGCAACGAACGCCCCCGAGGTGGATGCGATCATCCGGCCGGTCTGCCGCGATGGCTGGAAAGCGTGACGCACTCAGGTTTCTGACGCTCCGCTGGATCGGTTGGCAACGAACACCCGCATACCACGACCATGAAACACATTGCCCTTTTTCTGTTCCTTTTCTGCGGATTCGCGGCCAGCGTTCTGGCTGAACCAGCCAGCGATCCGCTCGCGGTCTACACAGGAAAAATTCGACCGCTCTTTGCCCAGCGTTGCTTTTCCTGCCATGGAGGCCTCAAGCAGGAGGCCGGTCTGCGACTGGACACCGTTCCCCTGATGGTTCAGGGAGGTGAATCAGGCGGGGTGATCGTGAAGGGGGATTCTGAGGCAAGCCTGATCCTGTCTCGCGTGAGCGACACAGACCCCACTTCGCGAATGCCCCCAGAGGGTGAGGGCGAGCCGCTCACAGCCGAGCAACTGTCGATGCTGACAGGATGGATTACGGCCGGTTGTCCTGCCCCCGAGGGCGAGAAGCCCGAAGCCGATCCTCGCGATCATTGGGCTTTTCAGCCTCGCGTTCGGCCACGAGTACCCACCGGCACACGTAGCCCGTGGGAGAAAAATCCCATCGATGCCTTCATCGCCGAGGCGCACCAAAATCGCGGCCTCATCCCGCAGTCGGAGGCAAAACGCAGCGTGCTTGTTCGACGGCTTTTTTTGGACCTCATCGGCCTGCCGCCGCTCCCTGATGCACTCGCCGCGATCGAGGCCGATCAATCCCCCGAGTGGTACGAAACGCTCGTCGACCGCCTGTTGGCCGATCCACGATACGGTGAACGCTGGGGACGGCATTGGATGGATGTCTGGCGGTACAGCGACTGGTCGGGGCTCGGTGACGAACTGCGTTCAAGCCAAAAACACATCTGGCATTGGCGAGACTGGATCGTTGAATCGCTCAACGTCGACCTGCCATATGACGAGATGGTGCGGCAGATGCTCGCAGCAGACGAACTCTATCCTGACGACCCATCGAAGCTTCGCGCCACAGGCTACCTCGCTCGCAGCCTGTCTCTGTTCAACCGTACGGGCTGGCTCGACGGTACGGTCGAACACGTCGGCAAGGGACTGCTGGGCCTGACGATGAACTGTTCGAAGTGTCACGACCACAAGTACGATCCCATCCAACAAGCCGATTACTATCGCATGCGGGCATTTTTTGAGCCGTATCACGTACGACAGGATCTTGTGCCGGGAGAAGCCAACGTGGACCACGACGGTATTCCTCGCGTGTTCGACGGGGTTCCCGACACGCCAACCTATCTGTTCGTGCGCGGAGACGACAGCCATCCAGACACGTCGCAACCAATGCTGCCGGGCGTGCCTGCTGTGTTCGCTTTCCAGAAATTGGTGATCCAGCCTGTGACGTTACCGCAAACTGCGTATCAGCCGGAGCGTCGCGTGTGGGTGATCGACGCCCATGTGCAAACAGCCCGTCGCGCCGTTGAATCGGCTAATGCGGTGTTGACAAAAACGGTCGAAGCACTCGCCGCCGCCCTGCCGCCGGAGGGTGCCGGTGCAAAACAGGATGCGACTACCGACACATCCGTGGCAGATACCACTCAGCAGGGAAATCAATCGGCCGATTGCAGGGCCGAGTTTGCCTCTGCGGAATGGGGACTGGCCATTGCGCGAATGGAAATGGCTGCGGTGGAACGGCGGGCCGATGCAATGCGTGCGGGGTGGGCTGTTGAAAACGCTGCGTCGGGAGGTGAGAGCGCTCCGCTCCGGACACAGGCTCTGCATGCGGCCAGAGCGGCAGTGCGTGCGGAGCGTGAGGAGGCATTGCTCAAGGCCAGACGTCGCGTCGAGAAGATGGAAATTCAATATCTGACGGCGACGTCGGCAAAAAGAAAGTCGATCGATACGGCTCTGCCCGAGGCCCGCGAGGCGGTGGTAAAGGGACGCAAGGCCGTGGACGAACCGGGCGAGCAGTTTACGCCGCTGCATGGGGCACTGTGGTCACCAACGCGGTTTCTGACGACCACGGCCAATGACCCGCCGGTGCCCTTTCGCCCAACCAGTACGGGCCGCCGCTTGGGACTGGCCCGCTGGATCACCGACCCACACAATCCACTCACTGCCCGCGTTGCCGCCAACCACATCTGGATGCGGCACATGGGCAGGCCACTGGTGAGCACGGTCTTTGACTTCGGTCGCAAGGGAAACTCGCCCACCCATCCAGAACTCCTCGATTGGCTGGCGAGTGAACTCGTTGATGGGCCTGCCGGCGGCACCGGTTGGAGTATGAAGCATCTGCACCGGTTGATCGTGACTTCCGCGACCTACCGAATGACATCCTCGCTGGCGGAGAGCGGCGGCTCGGCCGAGCACAATGCAGCCCTTGATCCCGACAACACACTGCTCTGGCATCGCGATTCGATTCGGCTGGAGTCGCAGGTGATCCGGGACTGCCTGCTCACGCTCGCCGGCACGCTCGATCCAGCCATGGGCGGTCCATCTGTGCCACCCGAACAACAGGCCGCTTCGCACCGCCGCAGCCTCTACTTTTTCCATTCCGAAAACGAACGGAATCTCTTTCTCACCACGTTCGACGATGCTTCAGTGAGGGAGTGTTACCAACGCGATCAAAGCATCGTGCCGCAGCAGGCACTGGCCCTTTCCAACGCAGCCCTGCCGCACGACTCGGCGGCCAGAATTGCTGCGCAACTGGCCAAGTGCAGCCCGCATGACACCGCTTTTATCGAGCGCACCTTCGTCATGGTGCTTGGCCGCACGCCATCCACTGGCGAACAGAACACCTGCACCGCAGCGATGGCACAGTGGCGAGGGCTGGCTGGGCTCAAGCCGTCTGCCGAGGCCACCGTGCCCGGAGAATGTGCGACCGAAACAGCGAAGGTCTATCTCGTCTGGGCCCTGCTCAATCACACCGATTTCGTCACCCTTCGATAGGGGCGGCGAACGCCTCCGAAGAAATTCTCATGCACGACGATCAAGCCCGGAGCCATCCGAAATGTGCCGCCGACCACGGCTGCCGCCATCTCCCACGGCGGACCTTTCTAGCCGATATGGGGCTGGGGTTCACGGGGTTGGCCTTGGGGGCGATGCTCCACCGCGATGGTGTTGCCGAGAACGCAGTCTGGAGGCCACCGGATGGCCGTCCGCACTTCGCACCAAAAGCGAAGAGCGTGATCTGGCTCTTTATGAACGGCGGCGTGAGCCATATGGAGAGCTTCGACCCCAAGCCGATGATCACACAACACGGCGGCAAATCGATCAGCGAGACGCCGTACGCCGACGTGCAGAATCCTACCAAGCTCGCGCTGGCACGCGCCGTCGCCCCCGATGCCAATGGCCAGCAGCGAAACGTACTGTTTCCACTACAGGTCGGGTTCAGAAAACATGGCCAAAGCGGCATTGAAGTGAGCGACTGGTTTCCGCACATTGCGAAAAATATCGATCGCATCTCCGTCGTGCGTTCGATGTATACCACCGATTCAAACCACGGTGCGCAGACGCAGTTTCACTCCGGCCGCCATGTGCTCGACGGGCAGGTGCCCACACTCGGCGCATGGGTACACTATGGCCTTGGCTCACTGAACGACGATCTGCCGCAATTCATCTCGATCGGTTCGCGGGAATACTGGAATAAGCGAGACGGCCTCTACCTTGGACCTGCCCACGATGCGGTGCCGTTGCGGATCGACCCCAACAATCCGCTCGACTTCGGTCGGCCAGCCCGTCCCTTGTCGAGCGAGGCTCAGGCGATCGGCTTCGACCTGATCGAATCGCTCAACCGGCAGACGAGCGTTGAATATCCAAGCGATCCTGCGGTGGCCGCTCGCATCGCCTCGTATGAACTGGCGTTCCGCATGCAGCGCAGTGTTCCAGAGGTGATCGATTTCTCACAGGAAACGGAAGAGACCAAAAAACTGTACGGCCTCGATAAGCCACACTGCCATGATTTTGGCACTCAACTTTTAGCAGCAAGGCGTTTTCTGGAACGGGGCGTGCGGTTTATCCAAATCCAGCACGGTGGCGTTGGGGCGGGCGCGTGGGATGCGCACGGTTGGCTCAAACAAAACCACACAGAAAATTCACTGGCCGTGGATCAGCCGATTGGTGGTCTGCTCGAGGATCTCGACCGCCGTGGACTGCTCGACGAGACCATCGTTGTCTTTGCGACAGAGTTTGGGCGAACGCCTGGCTCACAAGGCTCCAATGGTCGCGACCACCACACCTTTGCCTTCTCGGTGTGGATGGCCGGCGGCGGAATCAAGGGCGGGCACGTACACGGCGCGACCGACGAACTCGGTTTCCATGCTGTGGAACATCGCCATTATGTCACGGATATTCATGCCACGATCTTGAAGCAACTTGGACTCGACTCCCGTGCACTCGAGATTCCAGGCCGTAAACGGTTGGCAATCGACCACGGCACGCCAATCGACGACATCCTTGCCTGACCTAGCGGCCTGACGCAGCCCATGCATCACCAACTCGCATCAACGGCCTACTTCCACGCCGCCTACAAATGTTCGCTTCGCTTCTAGGTGCTTGTTCAGCACGACGATGTCGGCTCTCTTGCCTTTTTCGAGGCTGCCGGTTGTGCGATCGATACCTGTTCGCTCGGCTGGAGTGAGGCTGGCCATTCGAATGACTTGGGGCAGCGTGGCTGAAGAATTTTTTGACATGTGCCGTACCATGCGGTCCATTCCAACGATAGAACTGGCCAAACTACCGTTCAACGCCCAGCCAACTGCGCCATCACTTTTGAACCAAGAGCCGTCCTCGAGGGGACCAAAGCGATACTTTCCGGGGGGCATATCCAACGCCCGATTGCAGTCACTGACAAGGAGCAACCGCGATGCCCCTTTCATGCGAAATGCGAAGTCCAGCAACTCAGGCGCGAGATGACAGCCGTCGGCGATAATTTCTGTGCTCATGTCTGCGTGAGCCAGAACGAACTCCGCCATGCTGCCCTGCATCGGCACATTGAATCGCTGTCGGATCGACGGCACCGAACTCATGGCACACCAGAAGTGATCCACGTGTCGCATTCCGGCTCGCAGGGCGCGCTGCATCTCAGACCAACTGGCGTTTGAGTGCCCGCACGTAATGAGACATCGCTGTTTTGTAGCAGCACGATAAAAAGCCTCTGCTCCTGGTAGCTCTGCAGCACAGGTTGCCACTTTGACCATGCCGGTGGCGAAATACCGAGCATATTCGTTGGCCTCTGGCGAGCGGCGGCCTTTTGCCGAGTGGCAGCCCACCTTATCCTCGGCAAAGTACGGCCCATACAAATGCGTTCCCGCGATGGCCGCGCCGCTTGAACCACTGGCCTGCACCACTCGGCAGCTCTGAAGCATTGCCATAACCTGCTCAAAGGAGCCCGTTGTAGTGGTTGGAAATATCGAGGTAGTGCCATGTTTGGCGTGAGCGCAGCACACCGTCCGCACCGCCTCGGCAGTGCCATCCATGAAGTCTGCACCGGCACCGCCATGCACATGGATGTCGACGAATCCAGGCGAGATGTAGCCACCCTTGGCATCCACGATCTCCGCCCCCTCTGGCGCGCGTCGCCGAGCCTTCTCGACGGCGGTGATCCTGCCTTTACTGCACGTGACCATGCCGTCCGGCACGAGGCGATCAGGCAACACGACAGTGCCATTCATAAAAACGATGGCACTCATTCGAAAATCACTGCCTTGGCGGTCTGCTCGGTATCAGGACAACGAACCGGTTCCCTTGTAGCGATCCCGAGTGATGTCGGGCACAACGCCTTCGGGAGTTGCATCGCTGGCAATGTCGAACCACTCGGGTTGAAATTCGATCCTAGCCTGCTTCTCCGGATTTGCCAGAGCGATGTTGGTCACCAACGCAATGACGGCATCCGCGATTGCCACCTCGGGCTTGCACCGTGGCTGGTTCTGGGGGGAAGGATTGCGGATACACCACGCCCAATGCTCCATCTCCTCGGTGTAGCCTCGGGAGGGCGGGGCGGAGTCACCGCCGAGTTTGCCGCCAGCAGCATAGCCGCCGCCGCTTTCGGTGGTGTCCAGCGTGGGAGTGCCGTCCTTCGCTTTTGTCACCGTCACGCGAGTGTCTTTCGCCGCGTTCTTGTAGAGCATCACATCCTGTTCGCGTTCCAGCACGAGCGTGCCCTTGGTGCCCATCACCACCTCGCCATACTCGCCAAATCCGTTGCCGTTGATGGAGGAGTACGTGACGACGATCTTCTTGTGCTTGTCTTCCTCGTAGCCAGGGGCTGGATACTCAAACATGCAATAGACGTGGTCTTCGATCTCGCGGTCGGCCGGAAAGAGGCTGCGATTGCCGACGGCCGTCACTGTCAACGGCTTCACCTTCTTGCCTTCGCCGTGCATCGCCGAGACAAAAATGCCGGCGGCATCGAGTTGGTGGCTCCCCAGTTCGGCCATAAGTCCCCCACCGGTGCGATTCCATAGCCGCCAGCGGATTAATTCCTCCAACGCCGAGCGGGACGAACCATCCGGCAGCGTCATCTGGGTATAACCAAATTTCGTGGGATCCAGCGATGCATCGGCAACCTGTGATTCCAATTGCGCGATCTTCTTCTGCAAGGAGTCGATATCCGAGGGCTTGGCGTTGCTCAAATCCTTCTTCCAGCCTGCCAGTCGCTTGGACAGCGACTCATCCCCAGGCATCGCCGGCTTCCAACTATCGTTGCCGGGAAGATTCCCACGGTGCCACTGAGCACGGATCGAATGCAGGTCGCCCAGAAGACGGGCTTTACCGATCGTATGAACGGCATTGTCGTAGAGAATGCTGTAGTGCCGCTGGTGGCCCGTGCCGAGGATTTTTTTCGTCTCGCGAGCCACTCGGCCCATCTCTTTGCACTCGTGCACGCTGTGGCCCATGAGCTTTTCTGTAAGCACGTGCTTGCCGGCACGCATGGCCTTGATCGAAGCCTCCGCGTGCAGGTGGAGCGGCAGGGCGATGATGACCGCCTCGACATTTTTATCGGCTAGGAGTTCCTCGTAGGCCTCGTACACCTTCACCTGCTTGCGAGCTGCATCTTCTGTCGCCCATTTGTATTTGGCCAACAGTCCAGGCCTTGCCGCCAAGGCGCTGGGGCTAGAGACATCGCCGTGGAACGCGCGAAAGATGTTGTATGGACGGATGTCGGCAATCGCGACCACCTGTAAATAGTCGGGTGTATGGGCGCCTAAGAGCACGCTCCCCTCATCGCCTGTGCCAAGCATTCCTACACGAAGCGGATTGCCCACGCTCTTCCCGTAACCGAAGTAGAGCGAGCCGAGGCCAGCACCTGTGGCCAGCCCTGCGGCCAGCGTGCCGGTCAGAAAATCTCGCCGCGTGACGTTGATCACGTCGGAAAAATTCTCTTGGCCGATTACCTTCTGGGATTCTGTCAGGTTCATCGAATCACCTCGTGGATTGTTTCGGGCTGCAACAGCCTGATTTCATGAAACATTTTTTCGAAAAAGATTGAAGGAAGTAATCCAGCCCGCTCCATCCGCTGACAGGTAATGCCGCTAGGGCCAGAAGCGCGGCTATCTCGACCCATTGATTGTAGGTGGCCTGGGCTCCGCCGACCCAAAATGGCTGTGCGGCCACAACGCTCGCCAAAAAGCATACGCCTCCTAGGGCGTTGAACTTCGTGAAGAGCCCCAGCACAAGACAAGCCCCTATCGTGACCAGCGACCAGCTTACAAACCGATCGGCCTGCCAGATCGCAGTGGGGCTAACGGCACGATCAGCAAGGAGGCGGCCTGCAGGCGGCAACGAATCGTCCCACTGCGACGCAAGCTTCTGGCCGATAGCCGCCGCGGCGTTCATCCATCCGGCAGATTGCACAGAAAGTTCGCGGCGTTTTTTGCTCACCCGATCGCGCACAAATGGAATCTGTGCGGCTCCCGGCGACTGCTCCATCGTGGCCAGTCGCTGGATCTGAAGCCGGTAGTCAGCCAGATCATCGGCGATGCCAGCTAGGTAATCTTTGAGTTCTTGCGTCGCGGCTGCGAGTTGCTCTTCGGCGGCGGCCTTCTGGCCTTCGTCCAACGCCACCCGCTTGCCCCGCTCATCGAGGAGCTTTTTCCACGACGCCACCACGCTCTCTTGCCAGGCATCAGTCGACTCAGCCACGGGACGAAGATCGACCTCCCCGAGCGTGGCCGACCAATCGCCTGTCTGAGGCAAGTCGCGGCGGTAGAGGTGGGCCAATGGCCCCACCGCAGCCCGGCGAAATCCCGCACTCGACCACTCTGGATCGCGGAGGTGAGCTGTTCCCTCCAAGACAAAATGCATCCCTACAACAATCCGCAGAAAGGCCAAGGCCGCGATCGCAAAAAACGTTGCACGCATCGGGTGGGACCGCAAAGCCTAAAAAAAGAAACCGTCATCCGGAAAATGGCGAAAGGAATCTCGGGGGCGCTGAGCGTTCAGTCGAACCCTTAGCAAGAGCTAATTCTATTTGAACCACGAAAAACGTCCACTGCAAGTGGAATTGACAGCCCCGTCAACGTTCTGGCTTGAGTTTTACTGGGTGGAATCGTTTTGCCGCAAGGCTCAGCATCGCTTTTGCTTTTCTTGGGCGAGGGATTCGACGATGGTCTGCCAGAGCGACTCCCGACCCGGCTTGCCATTTGTGTGCCCAACGTGCGAAAAAGTAGGAATGCGCATTGTCCTCTGCTATCCAGTCGAATCCAAGCACCTCCGGCAGATTCAAGCCGTGGTGCCAACGGCCACGCTCATCGATGCCGGTCAGGAGCGAGTGGCGGAAGAACTTCTTTCGGCCGATCTCTTTTGCGGCCATCCAAAAGTGCCGGTGCGGTGGAACGACGTGGTGGACGGAGGCCGGCTCCGCTGGATTCAGTCGTCGGCAGCAGGCCTCGACCACTGCCTCGTGCCGTCGGTGATCGATTCAGACATCATCGTGACGAGCGCCTCTGGGGTGTTGGCCGATCAGGTGGCCGAACACGCGCTCGGGCTCGCAATCGCCTGCATGCGGCGGCTGCCTCTCTTTCTCGAGCAGCAGCATCTCAAGGAGTTTGTGCGTCGACCCACACGCGATCTGACCGGTGCTACGGTGGGGATCGTGGGGCTCGGGGGCGTTGGCCGCAGGCTCGTTGAGGTGCTCTCACCCTTTCGCGTTCGTATCCTAGCCACCGACTTTTTTCCCGTTCAGAAGCCCGAACGCGTCGAATTCCTTGGTGGGCCCGACACGCTCACGCAGGTGCTCCACGAGGCCGACATTCTCTTTCTTTGCGTTCCACTCACGCCGCTGTCGCGAGGCATGATCGACGCCAAGGCTCTGGCCCTGATGAAGCGAGGCTCGATTCTCATCAACATGGCCAGGGGCCCGCTTGTCGTGGAAGACGCCTTGGTCGATGCGCTCCAAAGTGGCCACCTCGATTCTGCTGCACTGGATGTCACGCCGCAGGAGCCGCCGCCTCCGACCAGCCGGCTCTGGAACGCCCCTCGGCTTTTGATCACACCCCACGTGGCTGGACAATCCGCACACCGAATCGATGCAATGACTCACTTTTTCTGCAACAATCTCAAGTGGTACATTGCGGGAGCTCCACTCTCCAACCAAGTCGACAAGCGGCTGGGCTTTCCGGAGCCGTCATCGGTTGCCTAAACGTTGCGCTACGCTGCGGCTTTGTGTCACACGATCAAGGAACCTTCAACCACTTCCAGCACCCTCCATTATGACCACGACGATTTATCAAGAAGGGAGGCCTACGATTGCCTCCTCTGGCGAAACAGGCAGCCGCTGCCCGGAGGAACTCCTCGCCCGGTACAGCGATCTGCTCGAGGTGGGCCACCTCAGCTGGACCGAAGGCCACAACCTCGTCCGACGGCTCGGCGCAGGAGGGCAGGGCGTTGTCTTTTTGACGAGCCGCCTGGGCTCCGACGGATTCACGCTGCCTGTGGCTCTCAAGATTTTTTCCCCTGAACGGTACGAGTCAGAGGCACTCTACGACGAGGGCATGGCCCGTATCGCCAAGGTGTCGGCACGCGTGGCACAGATCCAGCAAGACAACCTTTTGGATGTGCAGAATTTTGTGGAGCAACGGCGGATTCGGATGATGGAGATGGAGTGGATTGATGGCTACGATCTTTCTCGCCTCCTTGCGGCCGACCTGCTGGCACAAACCCGTGCGAGCGTGAGCCCCGAGCGATGGGCATACCTCAACAACGTGATCGTGACAGCGGGCCCGAAACAGTCGCGTCTCAAGCCGGGAGTGGCGATTGCTATCATGCGAGAATGCCTCGCGGCCCTCGCAGCACTGCATCGCGAAGGCATCGTTCACGGTGATATCAAGAGCTCAAACATCATGGTGAAACGCACCGGCAACGCAAAAATCATCGACATTGGATCGGCTTTGGAGCTTGACGACATCCCTCCCAACCGCACATGCACACCGGCCTATGCGGCCCCCGAGGTGCTGGAGGGAAGGGAAACAACTCCTCGTTCCGATCTGGCAAGCCTAGGCTACGTGCTCATCGAGATGCTCTCCGGCCAGCCGCCGTTTGCGGGCCTGCAGTCGTACCGCGATCTGCTCGAGGCAAAGCGTTCGCTCGTACATCGCCTTCCACAGTTGTTGCCATCAGAGGTGACCTGCAACGAACTGCTGATGAATTTTTTGCGAGGACTCATCGCCGCCGATCCTTTGCGGCGATTCCTGAGCGCCGAAGATGCCGATCTGGTGAAGGAGGGGGCCGCCAGCTTCCACCGTCAACTGATTGTGGGCGGTCTGGCCAGCGAATACGAAAACGAGATCCGGGCGTGGCTGGAAAACCTCGAGTAAAATCCTGGCTGCCGCACCCACGCACTATCGCAGCCGACGATACACCGCACGGATGATGGCGGATGATCGCGGTTGTCAGGCGAGGTGCCAGTCACTTGAACCGCCAGAGCCAGCGGGCGTGGCGGCTCGACAGAAGACACGGAGTTTTTGAAAGGACTGACAGGACTAGCCCTCACAGAACACGCTCCATAGAGACCAATCCTAGTGGCGAGGCGAAAAGCGAGGGTGACGGGACTCGAACCCGCGGCCTCCAACGTGACAGGCTGGCGCTCTAACCAACTGAGCTACACCCCCGAGGGAAGCCGGAAGCCTTTGCACGCAACCCAACGCCGCATGCACCGACTCTCCGGCGACAACGGGTTACCGCCTCGCAACACGATCGAGTATAGCGGCTTTTCACGCTCAAAAAAGGGCGGAGGAAAAAGGACGGGGCGCTCTTCCTAAAAGATGCCTCGACTTGGGTCGAATCCCTTCTTTCTCGCGAGTTCAAAATCCTGCTTGGACTGCTCGTTGAGGCCCGCTTCCTGACAGGCCATCGCCCTATGCTGGAGCATCACGGCCAAGCCGTGGTCGAGCGCCCGCAGCCTGCGAGTCAGTTCACTGCGATCCATGCGTCCAGCCAGCAGTCCCAACTGTCGTCGCTGTTGCTGCATGCCGTCAATGGCTAGGTTGAGTTGATCGATTGCCTCTTGGTGACGGCCCAAAAGATGGAGCAGAAACCCGCGTGTGTCGAGCAACTCGGGCGATGATTTGCCAAGCGATCCGATCGCCGCATCGATATCGCGAAGGGCGGCCGGCAGTTCGCGGCCAACGATGGCGCGAATATAAGCTCGGTGGTTGAGCGTCTCTGAATCGCCCGGTGCGGCTAAAGCAACAACCATTTCCGCATCGGCAATTGCCTCATCCCCTTGCCCCAGCACCGCATGGACAAGCGCCCGCACACGCAACGGTTGCACCGCTGTCGGAGCGATTGCAGCGGCGTGCGTGGCATCCATCAGGGCGCCTGTGGCATCCCGGTCTTCCAATCGCAGCATCGCACGCATGCAGAGCAAGTCGACATCGTCGCCGTGCCAACGGATCGCGCGGCTCATGTCGGCGATCGCTCCACCCAAGTCGTTGCGTGCCTCGCACGCTCCAGCCCGCTCCAGCGACCATTCTACGACCATCTGCCGCACCGTGGGCATCATCTCCGGCACCACGACCACCGCCAGCCCAACAGCCACCATCGCCAGCACCACCAATCGCTTTCGTGAACCTACGCCACGGCGAGGCATCGCTTCATCGGGCGAACCGGCATCGGGCACACCCGCGTATGGCACGCCAAAGTCAGGTGGAATCGGAAAACCATTTCGGTCGTAACGCATTGCAAGACACCTCCGCGGTGAGCCAACTCACCCTATCGTAGTCCACACACCCCGAGTTCGCACGTCGCCCTCGCAACAATTGACTCCCATGGGGGATGTGGCGTAAGGTCTCAGTTATCTGAAGCCAGCTGCCGAGCCGCTATTTCCTCTAGGAACCCAACGCGATGCCACTCTATGAAATTGAGACCCTCGCCCACATTATTATCTCGTGGGCAGCCGACGAGCAGGGCGCGGCAGCGGTTGTGGAAGACGCCTATCCTGGTGAAAAAGTTGTGCGACTCACCCGACGTCCGCGAGACACGTGGGTGATTTCAAAATCGGCGTTGGGTCTCACCACAACGCTGAATAATCCGTGCAGCACGGCGAGGGAATGCCTCTCCAAGGCGTCGGGCGACAAACTGCATGCCATTCGGCTGTACATGCACGAGACAGGCGACGATCTGGACCGCGCACGAAAAGTGATTGAGTCGAATATGGTCATGGGCTGGTAAACCGCCCTAGACCTTCAACGGGTTTGAAACCCTCTGCTACCGCTCTGGCAGCGCAGGCACTTCGTACGCTGCGGTTCGCACCGCCGAGGGAGGCGACGCAGGGGCGCTCTCAACGAAGATCGCTTCTGAGGGTCGGTAGCTGGACGTGCTGGCAGGCCGGTACCCCGGATCAGGACGCCTGACAGGCGGTGCAGTTGGCGCGGCCATCGGTGCAGTTGGTACGGCCATCGGCACAGTTGGCGAGGCTATCGGCGCAGTTGGAGCTGACATCGGCGTCAATGGCACAGTTGACGGCGCGGCAGAAACGGCTGGGTTCTGCCCGCCCCCAAAACGGCTGCTGTTGGAATACCGAGAGGCTTCGGCATCTGCTGGCAACGCATCCGACGGACCTGCAGGTAAGCGGTAGGGATCGGCACCTCGACTGTCGGCCACCCTGGTCACTGCGGGCTCGTACCCAGCTGTGGCTGGAAACGCACTGCCTGCACTGGCAGCCTGCGGCTCTTTGCTCTGCGTCATCGGCGCAGAGAGCGGCGCAGAGGCCGTTGCGGGAGCCATCGGTGGAGTGCTCGAGGCTGGCTGACCGGACAGGCTCGCGTAGGGGCCCACCTGAGCCTCGCCAACTTTTGGCGGGATTGGGTTGCCAGCCACAGCCGCTGGCTGTGCTGCCTGCGGCGGCGGAGTCGTTCCATAAATGACAGGCTGCTGCTCGGCGGCGACGACCAGAGCCGGTGGTGTTGCCCCAGTGGATCCTTTTGTCAAATCGGCAACGTCATAGCTGGTCGGCGTTGTTGTCGTCGGGTAGGGAGTAGCTGAGACAGATGGTTTTTCAATGGCGCCAGCTTTGCCCTCGAAGGGCGGCGCGGCTGTGAGCTTTGCAGCATCGGCTAGGTTCGTACCGCCAAGCGACCACCACGACGGTGCGGCAAATGAGGTGGCACCACCCCGACAGCCCGCCGCAAAACTGCTCATCGCGACGAGGAGAGCCGACAGGCTGGCTTTTAAAAGGCGGGGAGTGCGCCGCCTGCCACTGCTGCGATCACCATCGTTCATACGCTCTGGATACATATCCATGTGAAAAATCTCCCGGCCGCCACTGCTCTGCACGCCTGTGGCCCACCACGCGATGGGTTCTTGTGGAGTGGGAAATAGATTTTTTTGGCACGCGGAGTCAACGCCATCCGGAGGCCCCACCACGGCCCAGGGTAGGATCCACACTTCGTCGTCACACCAGACAAGTTAAAAACAAAAAACAAGTGCCGTAGAGCATATGGCCGCTCTCCGGCACTTGGGCAATTCGGGGGGTTTTGGTCCGGCAGAACGGTCTCTCGTTCGGGGCTGCCTATTTCTTCACGGCCGCAAATCGCTTGCCGACAGTATCCCAGTCGATGATGTTAAAAAATGCGCTGACGTAGTCGGCACGACGGTTTTGATAGAGCAGGTAATAGGCGTGCTCCCACACATCGATGCCCACCAGCGGCACGTTGCCGTGCATGATCGGGCTGTCTTGGTTGGCCGTGCTTTCAATGAGCAACTTGCCTTTTGGATCGGCCGAGAGCCACGCCCATCCGCTGCCGAACCGAGTCATCGCCGACTTCGTGAGTTCTTCTTTCAGCTTGTCGAAGCCGCCGAATACACTCCGCACGGCCTCGGCCAGATGACTGGCAGGTTCGCCGCCCTTGCCCTTGCCCATTGACTCCCAAAACATCGTGTGGTTGGCATGCCCACCACCGTTATTGCGAACGGCAGTACGAATAGCCTCTGGCACTTTTTCCAAATCGGCAATGAGCTTGTCTATGGGCAGATCGCCGAGGGCATTGCCCTCCAGAGCCTTGTTGACGTTCGTGATATAGGCAGCGTGGTGTTTGTCGTGGTGGATCTCCATCGTGCGAGCATCGATGAAAGGCTCCAGAGCGTCGAAGGCGTAGGGCAGAGCGGGCAGCGTGTAGGCCATGAGATTTCTTCTCCGGGTTTTTGAGTACGAGGCCGGATCGTACCCCACGGCCGACGCGGCGGCAAATGGCCAGCGGGTGGCCGCCCACTTCGCGACTCTGACGGCAGAATCGATTCTAGGGAAGGTGGCCAACGTTCTGACCCTGCCGGGCGTGCCGGGCGTGCGTCTTGGTTGATCGCAGAGGTGCGGGCTCAATCTCGACCTAGAAATATGTCGATCCTTCAAGTGTGCCGTTAAAAGGTGAGCAGGATGCCGCCATAGGCACATCCGGGATTCGGCATGCTGGGTTCCGGAACTGCAGTGAGAACCCTCGGATGGATCCGTAGCTCCCCATGTCGCTGCAAGGAAGCCAACGGCGCGACCAACGCCGCCGACTGCTGGTCTCTTGGAATCGATCCCAGACGGCCTCGTCCGATTCGGCAACCCTGCCGCCTCGAACGCTCGCCGACTACGCCCCTGAGGCATTGCCCGAACGTCAACCCGCGATTGCCACGCTCCTACCCACCGGCCTCGGGAGCTTCTCGCTGGTCGCAGCCACGATCCTCACGCTGGTAGGATTGGCAATCGGAGTGGGAGCATACGAGCCCTTGCAGCGGGAGGCCGGGCGGGCCGTGGGCGACCGATTTGCGCCCACCCTGGCGGCTGTGCGCACGTGCGTGGATGCGAGGTCGGGAGCCACGCTGGCTGGATGGATCAGCCAGATCCTTCTTGTGGGCTCCGGCGTGGTGGCCATGGTGGTGCGTCTGATGCGTCGCCACCGACGGGACGACTACCGCGGACGCTACCGGGCTTGGGGTTGGCTGGCTGGTCTATTTTGTATCGCGTCGTGTGGTTCGCACATGCCGCTGGGAAGCCTTCTGGGAACGCTCGTTGCCGACGCCACCGGCATCCCTTTGGGGCCGCAGGGATATGGGTGGTGGGTGGTGCTATCCACAACGCTGCTGGGTGTCGTTTCGCTATGGGCCGTCTTGCCGCTGCACGAGCGATCGGCCACGGGGATCTGGCTGGCTCTGGGGTTGGCCGCTTGGGGAGCCTCGGCCTGTTGCGTCTGGATCGGTAACGGTCGCGAGACGGTGGCGATTGCCGCCAACGCAACGTGGGCCGTTGGCAGCGGATTGGTGGCCGTGGCCATGCTGGCCGCGGCCAGGTCGGTCATCCGTGAAGTTCGCGGCGAATGCCGCAACAGGGTCTCTCCTGCAAAATCTGAGCAGTCAGAAAAAACATCCGGAAAGCTTTTCGCTTTTGCAACGCCCCCTGAGCCATCGCAGCCTGCGAGTGGTTGGCAGGAAGAGGAATTCGCACAGGAAACTGACGCCACGGCAGGAGAATCGGACGAATCGAGCGTCCCAAGCTACACTGATTCGACCGACTCGGAGGACGACCGCGAAACACGGTACCTCTCCAAGGCCGAACGCAAGCGGATGAAAAAGCTGGCCCGTATCAGCCGGGTGGCGTGACCCATCGTCCGACTGGTTTCACCTGGACTGCTTTCACCCGATGACCGTTCGCACCCGATTTGCTCCGAGCCCCACCGGCTACCTCCACATTGGGGGCGTGCGTACCGCCCTCTTTAATTGGCTCTTCGCCAGAAAGCATGGCGGGGCTTTCATTCTGCGGATCGATGACACCGACGGAGCCCGTAATCTAGAGGAGTCGCTGGAGCCAATTCTCTCGGGGCTCCGCTGGCTCGGGATCGACTGGGACGAAGGCCCTGGCGTTGGCGGACCGCACGCCCCCTACTTTCAGTCGCAGCGAGCCGACAGGCACCGCGCCGCAGCCGAGCGGTTGCTGGCCTCTGGCCATGCCTACCGGGATTTTGCCAAACCCGAAGAACTCGACGCGGAGCGAAAAGCTTCGCAGGCTGCAGGGCAGCCGTTTTTATACAGCAGGCAATGGGCAGCGTGGACCCAAGCCGACGCCCAGAAACTGACATCCGAGGGACGCTCCAGCGTCGTCCGACTGAAGATGCCGCGAGAAGGCTCGCTTGTCATTGATGACGCCGTGCGAGGGCGGGTGGAGTTTGCGTGGGATCGCGAGCAGGATCACGTCATTCAACGGGCCGACGGTTCCTGCCTGTATCACCTCGCCAGTGTGGTGGACGATCACGACCTCGAGATTACACACGTGATCCGGGCGGAGGAACACCTTTCCAATACGCCGCGTCAGGCCTTTCTTGCGATGTCGTTGGGCTACGCATTGCCGTCCTATGCCCATCTTCCGCTGGTGGCTGAGCCTGGCAGTCGCACCAAGCTCAGCAAACGCAAGTTGGCACAGTATCTTAAGAACACAGACTTCAAGCAGATCGCCGAACACGGCGAGAAAATTGCAGCCCGAATCGGCTTGGCTCCCGAGGCAGACACGTTTAACCCCGTCATCGTGGATTTCTATCGGGAAGTGGGCTACCTGCCGTGGGCAATCGACAACTACCTAGCTCTCCTAGGCTGGTCGTACGACGACAAGACGGAGTTTTTTACTCGTGAAGAACTCATCGAACGATTTTCGCTGGATCGCATCAATTCCGCGGCCGCCAGTTTTGACCCCAAGAAACTCTGGGCCGTGCAGGACCATTTCATGCACGAGCTTTCCACCGATCAGAAACTGGCGATGATGCTGCCGTTTCTGGTGAAAGCTCAATTAATTTCTGAAACGCCGCAGCCAGGGTCCGTTGAAACCGTCCGAAAAGTGATCGAAGCCTCGGGCGACCGCCTAAAGGTGGCAGGGGATATTCTGGGCTATGCCGACTTTTTCTTGCTCCACCCGCCGCCGATGGACGAAGCGGCTGTCAAACAGCGTTTGGCCAAACTTGGAGTGCGCGATCTGCTCGCGCAGTTGGCCGCTCTGATCGGCCGGCTGCCCGCATTTGAACCGGCCTCACTGGAAGAAGCGTTCAAACAATTCGTGGCGGAGTCGGGCGTGAAAACCGGCGACATCGTGCACGCGGTGCGAGTGGCGATCACGGGCAAGACGGTCGGCCCGGGGCTCTACGACTGCCTCGCGATTCTGGGCCGCGACGAATCCCTCGCACGGTTACAGAGGGCATTGCCGCTCTGCGGATAGGAAGCGGGCACGCTAGCAGCCACTCAGCAACGTTAGGCATGCTGCTGCACCATTCGGCTACCCCACCAAAAATCCCACTGGTCGGCCGGTGTGGGCTGTCTATACCTATGCCAGTGTTCGCTCGATGAATCTCGAGCAACTATTCTGACTCTGGCAATTTTTACTTTTGGAGTTTTGAAACCATGCTAAACTTTTTGCTTGGATCTTTGATTTCTTCAGCCGTACGTGTGGGATTGGCTGCGACTGTCTGCCTCTTTATCGGCTCCTTGGCGATTGCCGCACCGCCGTGCAAAGGCAAACAATCGACAACAACCCATGCGGTATCGCAGCAAACTGCGAAACCGAAGTCAGGCGACATCGTCGAGATCGCCGTCGGTGCGGGCTCATTCAAGACGCTGGCTGCTGCCCTCACCGCCGCCGGACTGGTTGAAACACTCAAGGGCCCAGGCCCGTTCACCGTGTTTGCTCCCACAGACGAAGCCTTCGCAAAGCTGCCACCCGGTACGGTCGAAACGTTGCTCAAGCCTGAGAATAA
>Ga0194051_1000378_pt1 | contig 25787 bp, 25 predicted proteins | sample SepL2320m_MetaG_FD_161275 | JGI IMG/M metagenome (GOLD analysis project Ga0194051, IMG submission 161275) | Anoxic zone freshwater microbial communities from boreal shield lake in IISD Experimental Lakes Area, Ontario, Canada - Sep2016-L239-20m | ecosystem: Environmental > Aquatic > Freshwater >... | reverse complement strand
GAGTGGGACGCCGGCAACCTCGGCTACAATTCGACGACGCTGTTCTATGCCGACGGCAGCACGACCAGCGCGATCACGCTGATCGGGATACAGGTGGCGAGCCTCTCGGACTCGGACTTCCTGTTCGTCTGAAGTCCGGGCCGCCGTCAATTCCGCCGAGTCATTGGCACCGTAGTGCGCGCCGCGGCAGCCGCCGGGCTTGCTGCGGTTGCCGATGCCGTCGAGATCAGTCGATCTTGAGATCTTCCAGCCGAACGCCGCGCCCAGCCCGAATGCCGGTGCGCGCTTGGCGCACGCGTTGAAGGAAGCGCGGGTCCTTCTCGAGGCGATAATCAAACCAGTCGTCCTCGGAGGCGAACCCGATCAGCACGCCGGCGGGCTTGCCGTGCCGCGTGATGACGATGTCGCCCTTCTCCGCTTCCCGGAGATAGCGGGACAGGTCGTCCTTGACCTCCGAAAGAGCCGCTTCCTTCATGGCCGTTCTGCGAACTGACTTAGCCATCTGTCGGCCTCCCTCTTGGCGACGATTGCGAGAATTTCCACGGTTGACCCACTCACGTCGTAGAATATGCGAACCTCTTCGACGCGAAGCCGATATTGCGGCCTCTCGAGCCCTCGCAATCGCTTGATACGGCTGCGACTGAGCCTGGTCAGTTGATGCCGCAAATGCGCCTCGATCGCGTCGCGTACCTACGATCTTGTCGAAGCCCGCAGTCGCCGCAGGTCGTCGACCGCCTCGGGCGCAAGTACGATCTCATAGCGCATTCTGGCCAGATGATAGCCAGAATGATCGTTACTTGAAATGGCAATCTAGCGATCGATCGTCTTTGTCAGGAACGCCCGCACGTCGACCACGAACTGCTTCCATGCCGGCTCGTTGGCGCCGTAGTGCGCGCCGCAGCAGCCGCCGGGCTTGCTGCGGTTGCCGACGCCGTCGAGATAGCGCACCGGCAGGCCGAGCGCATCGAAACTGTGATGCGCGCCTTCGTAGATGCGTGTCTCGACCAGGTCGCGGCCCTTGGCGACGCGATCGATCACGGCGCGGCACTGCGCGGGCGGTGTCCAGTCGTCGAGCGCGCCCATGGCGAACAAGGTCGGCTGGCGCACCGTGAGCTTCGGGCCCAGCGCATCGGCCAGCGCGCAATCGGGGTAGACCAGCACGGCCGCGCGCGCCGGAGATGGCGCCGCCTCGTCGGGCTTGCCCGACAGCGCGCGCAGCATGGCGACGCCGCCGCCGTAGGAATAGCCCATGAAAGCCAGCCGCTTGGGATCGACGAAGCTCTGCGCGCCGAGCCAGGCCAGCGCTGCGTCGATATCGTGCGCCCGCGTCTCGGCATCGGCTTGCGTCGGCCAGTTGCGGCCGCACACGTCTTTTAGGCCGCGCGCGGAAAAACTGTCGACGCTGAGCGCCGCGTAGCCCCAGGAGGCGAGAAGCGCCGCCATGCGCGCGGTGTTCTGTCCCGGCCCGCCGCAGCCGTGGAAGATCGCGACGGCGGGGACGCGGCCGGGCGTCGTGGCCGGCTTGTAGAGCTGCGCGGCGAGTTGGACGGTTCGGCCGCCCTGCTCCACCGGCACGCGCACGTTCTGCTGCGCCCAGGCGGGCATCGCCCAGAACATCAAGAAAAGAAGCCAGCGCGCGCTCATGCGTCAACTTTGCCCATAACCGGCGGCGGGAACAGTCACCAATTAGATCTCGAACGGACCGATCATGACATCATTCGAACACGGAAATAGGTGTAGGGTGCAGGATCGAAGCCGGCCACTGGCCGCCATCGCGTTGCAGGCCTGCGTGAAGCCAAGGCCGCGCGAACAGAGCTTCCCGCCCACGCTATTGCCCGATCCCGTTTCGGCCCCGGCCATCGTCCGGTTCGGCCGCGATTTTCTTCCGAGGAGAACACCACATGACCGTTCCCTATCGCTCGACATCGATCTTCAACGAGAAGACCCTGCCCGCCGCCCTGCGCGGCGAGCACAAGACGAAGGCCGGCGTCTGGGGCGTGATCCAGGTAATCGAGGGCGAGCTCAGCTTCAGCCTGGCCAACGGCGACGGTGAGACCATCCTGACGCCCGACAATCCGGGCCTGATCCTGCCCGAGCAACCGCATTGGGTGGAGCCGATCGGAGCGATGCGGATGCAGGTCCATTTCTACGATCAACGACCGGACGACCTCAGCGCTCACCACAGGGAGCCCAGCTGCGTTCAGTGAGGCTGCAACAAACAGGCGTAGTCGAGCGGAACTATTCTCTCAACAGCATCTTAAGGTAGTATAGGGCCTGTACGTTTGGCCTGGTCATCCAGGGAGACTTGCATGGTGGCGCGGCGCCCCGACAAGACGGCAGGGGCCTCCTGGTCGATCGAGGATATTCCCTACGATGGGCTTGAGCACGAGCGTGTGCGCGACGACCGGCAGTTGTTCTACATCGTCGCATCGGCGTCGTTCATCGAGAGCGCCTCGGACATCTACACCGACAACCTGGTCGCGTTTTTCCACGACGACGCGGAAATCGTCACTTGGCTGAAACAGCACTGGGAGATCGAGGAACTGCAGCACGGCGCGGCGCTCAAGCGCTACGTCCAGACCGCGTGGCCGGACTTCGACTGGGAGGCCGCCTACCGGACTTTCCTCGCCGAATACCTGCCGTTCTGCGTCGTCGATCGGTTGGCCGGCACGCGGGCGCTCGAGATGGCGGCGCGTTGCGTCGTGGAAACCGGCACCGCCGCCTTCTACCGCATGCTCTCGGAACTGACTGAGGAGCCGGTGCTGCGTGGCCTCGCTGCCCGGATCAGCGCCGACGAGGTCCGCCACTACAAGCATTTCTACCGCGGGTTCCGGCGTTACCGCGCGCTCGAACAGCCGAGCCGGATGGCCGTCCTGCGCACGCTGTGGAGCCGGTCTGCCGAAATCGAATCCGAGGATGCGCTCTCGGCTTACAAGGCGATCTTCCTCGGCCTCAATCCCGGTGCCGCGTTCCAGCGAAGCGACTACGAGGCCTATCGCGCCGCGTCCCTGACGCTCGCCAAGCAGCACATGCCGCATGAAATGGCGGTCAAGATGCTGCTGAAGCCGCTCGAGCTCCACGCCATGGTCGGTCGCGCCGTGGTGCCCGCGGCCACCTCGGCCTCGCGCTTCTTCCTGCAGCGGTATTCGGCGCACGTCTGAGAGCCCGTGCTGAAGTTGGGCAATAAATTAGTGTTTACTAATGCATTAGTAATTGCTAATTAATCTTCATGATCGAAACCGCCGCCATCAATGCCGTCATGCGCACCCTCGCCGACCCCACACGGCGGGCGGTGTTCGAGCGGATCGTCAGCTCCGACGAGATCACCGTGGTCGAGCTGACGCGGGGGAGTGGCGTCACGCAGGGCGCCATCTCCCAGCACCTCAAGTCGTTGAAGCAGGCCGGCCTGGTCGCCGAGCGCGCCCAGGGCCGGAACGTCTTCTATCGCGCCGAGCCCGAGGGCCTGGCCCCGCTCGTCGACTGGATGAGCCACTACGCCGTGTTCTGGCGCGAGCGGTTCACCGACCTCAGAACCCTTTTGAAGGAGATCGATCCATGAACGCCATCGCCGCTGCCTTGAAATCCGACCGCCAGGACATCGTGGTCGACGAGGTCTTCCCACATGCCCCGGAGACGATCTGGAAGGTGCTGACATCGGGCGCGCTGATGGGCCGCTGGCTCATGGCGCCGACCGGGTTCGAGCCCGTGGCGGGCAAGCACTTCACGATGAAGACGACGCCGGCCGGCGCATGGGACGGCACCATTCACTGCCAGGTGCTGGAGGTGAAAGCGAACCAGCGCTTCGCCTATGCCTGGAAAGGCGGGCACGCGGAAAACGTCGGCTATGGCGCGCCGCTGGACACTGTCGTCACCTGGATCCTGTCGCCAGTTGGAACTGGGGCCGGCAACGGAACGCGCCTTCGCCTCGTCCATTCCGGCTTCGTGCTCCCGCAGAACGAGACGGCTTTCAAGGGCATGAGCGACGGATGGAAGAAGGTTGTCCGCACCCTCGACACCATCGCCGGCGAACAGGAGCACTGACATGAGCGAGGCTTACACCGGCGGATGCGCCCGTGGCGCGATCCGTTATGAAATCCCGGGCGAACCGATGGTGATGGCGGACTGCCAGTGTCGCGACTGTCAGCGCAAGAGCGGCACCGGGCACGACCACCCTCGACGATCCCAACCGCGAATGGTGTTCTACGGCGTGCGCGGCCACGCCTGGGATCGCCTCGATCCAGCCCTGCCGAAATTCGACAGGATGCCGCCTGCCTAGCAGGGGAATGGTATCGCTAGGTCGTCGCGCGGGCGCTCGCGCCGAAAGTGGGGACGCCGTGCGTGCGGTCTTCGAGCGCCTCGGCGCCCTCGGTCGGCAAGGTCTTGACGAAGTTCAGCGCGGCGTTGATGTCGCCCTGCCAGACTTCCTTCGGCAGGTCGTAGACGAATTCGACGCCGTAGCCGTTGGGATCATGGATGTAGAGGCTGTGGGTCATGCCGTGCTCGACGCGGCGGTCGAACTTCACGCCCTTGTTCTGCAAGTAGGTGAGGTGCTCCAGCCAGGCCTCGCGGCTCGGCATCGAGATGGCGATGTGGTTCACCGCCACCGGCATGCCGAACATCGCCCATTCCTTGGGCGGTGCCGGCAGGTCGCGGTTCTCGACCAGGGCGATGTCGTGGTGATGGCTGGTGCCGTCCTCGCGGACGCCCGAGTAGAAGCGCATCTTGGGCGGGTTGGGACGCGTTTCCGTCGGCGTCAGTTCGCCGACCTGCTTGAAGCCCACGACTTCCGTCCAGAAAAGGTGCGACTCCTCGAGGTCGCGAACGTTGAGCACGAGGTGGTTGATGCCGCGCGGTGTGACCGGCTTGTCCATGGCGTTTCCTCCATACGGTTGGCCGATCATAGCTTTTTTTCGGGCGGGCGGGAATAAAGGCCCCGCCCCGGCGTCTACCCCTCGCAGACAACACCTGCTTGGGAGACTTTCATGCTGAAATCGATGCTTTCTACCGCTGCCCTGCTCGCCGCTTTCGCCGCCGGCAGCGCCTTCGCCGCGGACCCCGCCAGCGCCGCCCCGCCGATGAACAAAGGCGGCATGTTCGTGACCGCGAGCGGCATGACGCTTTACACCTTCGACAAGGACGCCACGCCGGGTAAGTCGGTGTGCAACGGCCCCTGCGCCACCAACTGGCCGCCCGCCGTCGCCGCCGACGGCGCCAAGGCCGCCGGCGACTGGACGATCATCAGCCGCGACGACGGGTTGAAGCAGTGGGCCTACAAGGGCAAGCCGGTCTACGCCTTCGCCAAGGACACCAAGGCCGGCGACACCACCGGCGACGGCTTCCTGAACGGTGCCTGGCACATCGCCAAGTAGCTGAATAGGCATCTAGGCTCCTCCCCCGCGCGGCGGGGGAGGAGTAAAGGGAGTCGATGGCCGATCCCGCCGCCCTGCTCGAACCGCTGATCCCGGCGCTGCGCCGCTATGCCTATGCGCTACTGCGCGATCACGACGCCGCCGACGATCTGGTGCAGGACACGCTGGAGCGCGCACTGTCGCGCTGGCTTCTGCGGCGGCCGGACGGCGATCTGCGCGCCTGGCTGTTCACCATGCAGCGCAACCTGTTCATCAACGCGTATCGGCGGCGCCAGCGCCAGGGACCCCACGCCACCCTCGATGACGCAACGATGCCCGGTTCCGCCGCCCAGCAGGAGGCGGGACTGGAAGTCCAGGACGTGCTCGCAGCACTCGATCAGCTCCCCGAGGAGCAGAAGTCGCTGTTGCTGCTGATCGGTGTCGAGGATTTTTCGTACGATGACGCGGCGCGCATTCTGGGCATTCCGATGGGGACGGTGATGTCGAGACTGTCGCGCGGCCGCCAGAAGCTGCGCTCTATTCTGGAAACCGGGCGCGCCACGCTGCTTCGGAGAGTGAAATGATCGGCGAAGACGACCTGCAGGCCTTCATCGACGACCGGCTCGACGACTCCCGTCGCGCCGAGGTGGAGGCGCATCTCGCCCACCATCCAGAGACGGCCGAGCGCGTCGCCGCCGAGCACCGCCAGCGCGCGATGCTGCGCGGCCAGCTCGCCGCCAAGTTCGCCGAGCCCGTTCCGGCCCGGCTCAGGATTGCGAACATCCGCGCCGCTCGACGTGGAGGCTGGGCCGGCAAGGTGCGCCTGGCCGCAGCGGCGCTTGTGATCTTCGTTGTCGGTGCGGCCGGGGGCTGGTTCGCCAACGGCCTCGTGCCGGTCTCCGCACCCGTGGCGCAGACCACCAGCGTGGCCCAGGGCGCGACAGCGGCCTACCGCACTTTCGTGGTCGAGGTCGCCCATCCGGTCGAGGTGGGTGCTGCCCAGGAAACGCATCTGCTGCAGTGGCTCGGCAAGCGGCTCGGCCGGCCGCTGGCCGCGCCCGACCTGTCGCGCTTCGGCTACAAATTGATGGGCGGGCGGCTGCTGCCAGCGGGAAGCGCCGCCGCAGCCCAGCTCATGTACGACGACGCAAGCGGCCGGCGCCTCACGGTCTATGTCCGGGCCGCGTCGGGCACGGAGACGGCGTTTCGCTTCCAGCAGGAGGGCGATGCCGCGACCTTTGCCTGGATCGACCAGGGCTTCGGCTTTGCCGTCACGGCGATGGCGAGCCGCGACGAACTGCTGCCGATCGCCGAGGCGGTCTATCAGAAGTTCGTCGGCAAGAGCTGACGACTATTTCGTCGGGTCGGTGATGTCCTCGAATTCCTTGAGGTGGCTCGGCGCCCACTTGTGATCGCGGGCCTGGATGATCCAGCGATCGAGGATCGGCCAGCGCCCCCGCGCCCTCTTCACCCAGATCCGGCCGGTCTCGAATTCGGTGGCGAGCAGGTAGAGGGCGATCACGAAGAATATCCAGCCCTGCAGGATCGGCAGCAGGCCACCCACCACCGACATCACGAGGCAGGCCGCGATCGCCAGCGCCATCAGCGGCTTGCGCATCGCAGGCCTATAGATGAATAGGCTTTTCCCACGCCGCCAACGCCGCTTCCTTGAGCGCCTCGTTGACGGTCGGATGGGCGTGGCAGACGCGGCCGATGTCCTCGGCCGAAGCGGCGAATTCCATGGCCAGCGCCGCCTCGCCGATCATGGTGCCGGCCTCGGCGCCGAAAATGTGCACGCCCAGCACGCGGTCGGTGGTCTTGTCGGCCAGCACTTTCACGAAACCCTCCGTCGCGGCGTTCGCGCGGCTGCGCGGATCGGCGGTGAAAGGATATTTGCCGATCTTGTAGGCAACGCCCGCGGCCTTGAGTTGTTCCTCGGACTTGCCGACCCAGGCGACCTCGGGCTGGGTGTAGACGACCGACGGCACGAGATCCCAGTTCACGTGGCCCTTCTGGCCGGCCAGCGTTTCGACGCAGGCAATGCCGTCCTCGCTCGCCTTGTGCGCCAGCATCGGCCCGTCGATGACGTCGCCGATGGCATAGATGCCGGGCACCGAGGTCTGGAAGTGCGCATCGACGGCGATGCGGCCGCGCTCCGTGAGTTTTACGCCTATCTTGTCGAGGCCGAGGCCCGCCACGTAGGGACGGCGGCCGATCGCCACCAGCACGACATCGGCCTGCAGCGTCTCGGCAGCACCGCCCTTTGACGGCTCGACGGTGAGAGTGACGCCGGTATCCGTCGTCTCAGCCTTCGTGACCTTCGAGCCCAGCTTGAACTTCAGGCCCTGCTTGGTGAGCGCCCTCTGAAAGAATTTGGTGATCTCGTCGTCGATACCCGGGCAGATGCGGTCGAGGAATTCCACGACGGTCACGTCCGCACCAAGCCGGCGCCACACCGAGCCCAACTCGAGGCCGATGATGCCGGCGCCGACCACGACCAGGTGTTTCGGCACTTCGCTGAGTTCGAGCGCACCCGTGGAGGACACGATCTTCTTCTCGTCGATGGTCACGCCGGGCAGCGGCGTCACTTCCGAACCGGCGGCAATCAGAATGTTCTTGGCGGCGACCGTATCCTTAACGGCACTATCGGCGCCGAGGACGGAAACCTTGCCGGCGGCATCGATGCGGCCCGTGCCTTGTAGCCAAGTAATCTTGTTCTTCTTGAACAGGAATTCGATACCCTTGGTAGTGGCGCCCACCACCTCGCCCTTGCGCTTCATCAGCTGCGCGAAGTCGAGCGTCGGGGCCTGGACCACGATGCCGTGCGCGGCGAGGTCGTGGCCGGTCTCCTCGAAGAGATGCGAGGACTGCAGCAGCGCCTTCGAGGGGATGCAGCCGACATTGAGGCAGGTGCCGCCCAAGGTAGGGTTCTTCTCGACGACCGCCACCTTCATGCCGAGCTGGGCGGCGCGGATCGCAGCCACATAGCCCCCGGGTCCGGAACCGATCACGACGAGGTCGAATGTCTCGTTGGCCATGGCGCCGTCCTCACACGCCGAGCAACAGGCGCTCGGGGTCTTCGATGCATTCCTTGACCCGCACCAGGAACAGCACCGCCTCGCGGCCGTCGATGATGCGGTGATCGTAAGAGACCGCCAGATACATCATCGGTCGCGCCTTGATCTCGCCGCCCACGACCATGGGGCGCTGCTGGATCTTGTGCATGCCGAGGATGGCCGACTGGGGCGGGTTCAGGATCGGCGTCGACATCAGCGAGCCGTAGACGCCGCCGTTGGAGATGGTGAAGGTGCCGCCCGTCAGGTCGGCGATCGAGAGCTTGCCGTCGCGCGCCTTGCGACCGAGTTCGCCGATGCCCTTCTCGATGCCGGCAAAATCCAGAACGTCGGCATCGCGCAGCACCGGCACCACCAGGCCCTGCGGCGTGCCGACGGCGACGCCGATGTCGTAGTAGTTCTTGTAGACCAGCTCGTCGCCCTCGATCTCGGCATTGACCGACGGCAGTTCCTTCAGCGCCGCGATGCAGGCTTTTACGAAGAACGACATGAAGCCCAGCCGCGCGCCGTGCTTCTTCTCGAAATCCTCCTTCAGTCGCTCACGCAGCGCCATGACGTTGGTCATGTCCACCTCGTTGAAAGTGGTGAGCATGGCCGCCGTGTTCTGCGCTTCCTTGAGGCGATTGGCGATGGTGCGGCGGAGCCGCGTCATCCGCACCCGCTCCTCGCGGTCGCCGCGCGCACGCGGGCCGGCGGGAACGGCGGGCTTTGCGGCAGCAGCGCTCGGCGCCGGCACGGACGCGATCGCGGCCAGCACGTCTTCCTTGGTGGCGCGGCCGTCCTTGCCGGTGGGCTGGATGGCGGCCGCCGGGACGCTCTTCTCCTCGGCGAGCTTGCGCGCGGCCGGACCCGAGGCGGCGAGGTTGGCGCCGGCCGGGGCGGGTGCGGCAGCCGGAGCCGGCACAGGTGCAGGTGCCGCGGGCCTCGGCGCGGCAGGTGCCGGGGCGACAGCGGGCTTCGGCGCAGCAACGGCGGCACCCCCTGCTCCCGCCTCGATATGGCAGAGCACGGCGCCGACCTGGATGGTGGCGCCTTCTTCCACGGCGAGATCGGCGATGCTGCCGGCCACCGAGGCGTTGACCTCGACCGTGACCTTGTCGGTCTCGAGTTCACACAGCGGCTGATCGATCGCCACCGCATCGCCCACCTTCACCAGCCACTTGGCGACGGTCGCCTCGGTGACCGATTCACCGAGAGCCGGAACCTTGATGTCGACGGACATGACTTAAAATCCCTTCTCTACCCGCGCTCAACCAACCGTGAGAGCGCGGTCGACCAGATCGGCCTGTTCCTTGAGATGCGTGCGTGCCGAACCCGTCGCAGGCGACGCGGCCTCCGCGCGCCCGATATAGACCGGACGCTTGGCCTTCACATTGGCGCCCGCGAGCGCCCGCTCGATGCGGCGATCGGCGAAATGCCAGGCGCCCATGTTCTCGGGCTCCTCCTGGCACCACACCACTTCGGCGTTGGGATATTGTGACAGCCGCACGCCCAGCCGGCTGAACGGGAACGGATAGAGCTGCTCGATGCGCAGGATGGCGATGTCGTCGATCTTGCGCTTGCGGCGCTCGGCCACAAGATCGAAGTAGACCTTGCCCGAGCACAGCACCACGCGGCGGACCTTGGCCGGCTCGGCGAGCTGGTCGGTTTCGGCCAGGATGCGACGGAACGACGAGCCCGGTCCGAAATCGGCCAGGGTCGACACGCACTCCTTGTGACGCAGCAGCGATTTCGGCGTCATGACGATCAGCGGCTTGCGGAAGGAGCGACGCATCTGGCGGCGCAGCGCATGGAAGTAGTTGGCCGGCGTGGTTGGATTGACCACCTGCCAATTGTCCTCGGCCGAGAGCTGAAGATAGCGTTCCAATCGGGCCGAGCTGTGTTCCGGCCCCTGCCCCTCGTAGCCGTGCGGTAGCAGCATCACGAGGCCGTTCATGCGCAGCCACTTGCTCTCACCGGAGCAGATGAACTGGTCGATGATGACCTGCGCGCCGTTGGCGAAGTCGCCGAACTGTGCCTCCCACAGCACTAGCGCATTGGGCTCAGCCGACGAATAGCCGTACTCGAAGCCCAGCACACCCGCTTCGTTCAACGGGCTGTCGATGACCTCGAAGTGCGCCTGGTGGCCTGGGGCCACGTTGTTCAGCGGGATGTATTTCGCCTCGGTGGTCTGATCGACCAGCACCGAATGGCGCTGCGAGAAGGTGCCGCGACCGGAATCCTGGCCGCTGAGACGCACCGGCGTGCCTTCGGCCAGCAAGGTGCCCCAGGCCAGCGCCTCGCCGGTCGCCCAGTCGATGTTCTCGCCAGTGTCGATCGTCTTGCGCTTCTCCAGGAGCTGGCGCGTGATCTTGCGGTTGAGCTCGAAATTCTTGGGTGGCTCGGACAGTGCGTGTCCGACGACCTTGAGCTGCTCGAGATCGACCGCCGTCACGCCCTTGCGGTCCTCTTCGCCAGGCGCGACCGTGAAACCCATCCACTTGCCTTCCAGCCAGTCGGCCTTGTTGGGCTTATAGTTGGTCGCAGCCTCCAAAGCCTTGTCGAGCTTCTGGCGCAGTTCGGCATCGAGGGCGGCAACGTCGGCAGCGCTCACCACGCCCTCGGCCTCCAGCCGCGCAGCGTAGACCTGCTTCACCGTCTTGTGGCCGCCGATCTCCTTGTACATGTGCGGCTGGGTGAACATCGGCTCGTCCGACTCGTTGTGCCCGTAGCGGCGGTAGCAGAACATGTCGATGACGATGTCGCGCTTGAAATGCTGGCGGTATTCCGTGGCGATGCGCGAGACGTGGACGACCGCCTCGGGATCGTCGCCGTTCACGTGCAGGATCGGCGCCTGCACGATCTTGGCGACTTCCGTGCAATAGGGGCCGGAGCGCGACTGGGTCGGGAGCGTCGTGAAGCCGATCTGGTTGTTGACCACAAAATGGATGGTGCCGCCGATGCGGTAGCCGCCGAGGTCGCTGAGATCGAGGCTCTCGGCCACCAGCCCCTGGCCCGCGAAGGCTGCATCGCCATGCATCAGGATCGCCATGACCTGGCTGCGGTCGGTGTCGCCGCGCTGGTCCTCCTTGGCGCGCGCCTTGCCCAGGACGACGGGGTTCACCGCCTCGAGATGCGAAGGATTGGGTGCCAGCGAGAGATGGATGACGTTGCCGTCGAACTCGCGATCGGCCGAGGCGCCGAGGTGATACTTCACGTCGCCCGAGCCGCGCATCTCCTCGGGCTGCGAGGAGCGGCCCTGGAATTCGGAGAACAGCGCCGTGTAGCTCTTGTGCATGACGTGCACGAGCGTGTTGAGGCGGCCGCGGTGCGGCATACCGATCACCACGTCACGGACGCCGAGCTGGCCGCCGCGCTTCAAAATCTGCTCGATGCCGGGGATCAGCGATTCGCCGCCGTCGAGGCCGAAGCGCTTGGTGCCAACGAATTTTACGCCGAGGTAATGCTCAAGCCCCTCGGCTTCGACGACCCGTTGCAGGATCATCTTGCGGCCTTCGACCGTGAACTCGGTGTGGTTCTCGATATGCTCGATGCGCTCCTGGATCCAGGCCTTCTGGTCGGGATCAGAGATGTGCATGTATTCGACGCCGATCCGCCCGCAATAGGTCCGGCGCAAGCGGTCCCAGATCTGGCGCAGTGTCGCCGACTCACCCAGGCCCAGCGAGCCGAAGATCAGGATGGGACGTTCCCAGTCGGCCTCGCCGAAGCCATAGGTCGCGGGATCGAGCTCGCGATGCAGTTCGCGCCGGATCAGGCCCAACGGATCGAGGTCGGCTTCGAGATGGCCGCGGATGCGGTAGGAGCGGATCAACAGGAAGGCGCGCGACGTGTCGTGGGCGGCAGCGCGGATCTCGGCTTCGGTCTTGCCCGCGAGAGGCATGGCGGCGGCCCCATTGCCGCCCCTCACATTGCGATTGGCGGGAGTCCTGGGTGCCTCGATGTCGGCCGCGCCGATCACGCGCGCACCGTTGGGCGCCCAGCTCGCGCCCCGGGTTTCCGCCAGCACGTCGGCTTTGTTCTCGGCCAGCGCCTCGAAGAAGGTGCGCCAATCTCCGTCGACGGCATTCGGATCGCCCTGGTAGCGGGCGTAAAGCTCTTCGATGAATGGCGCATTGGCGCCGAACAGGAAAGACGTCTGTTCTGCTCTCATGGCCCGTACTCCTTGGCCTGTCGATGCTGGCCACCCGGCAGAGGCCAGGCGGCTGTCCGGCTTATCAGCCCTTCATGGCCTTCAGCATTTCCTCGCCGAGCGCGGCGGGCGAATCCGCCACCTTGATGCCGACCGAACGCAGGAATTCCACCTTGTATTCGGCCGTATCATGGCCGCCCGAAATCACCGCGCCGGCATGGCCCATGCGACGCCCCGGAGGCGCGGTGCGGCCGGCGATGAAGCCGACGACCGGCTTCTTGGTCTTCGAGGCCCTGATGAACTCCGCACCCCTGACCTCGGCGTCGCCGCCGATCTCGCCGATCATGACGATGCCCTGGGTCTCGGGATCGGCCAGAAGCATCTCCAGACACTCGACGAAGTTGGTGCCGTTCACCGGATCGCCACCGATGCCGATGCAGGTCGTCTGGCCCAGTCCCACCGCCGTGGTCTGCGCCACAGCTTCGTAGGTGAGCGTGCCCGAGCGCGAGATGATGCCGATCTTGCCGCGCTTGTGGATGTGGCCCGGCATGATGCCGATCTTGCACTCGCCGGGCGTAATGACACCGGGACAGTTGGGTCCTATCAGGCGCGATTTCGAGCCCGCGAGCGCCCTCTTGACCTTGACCATGTCGAGCACTGGGATGCCCTCGGTGATGCACACCACCAGCGGGATCTCCGCATCGACGGCTTCCAGGATCGAGTCGGCGGCATAGGGCGCGGGCACATAGATGACGCTCGCGGTGGCGCCGGTCTTTTCGACCGCCTCGGCTACGGTATCGAACACCGGCAAGTCGAGATGGGTGGTGCCGCCTTTGCCCGGCGTCACGCCACCCACCATCTTGGTGCCGTAGGCGATCGCCTGCTCGGAATGGAAGGTGCCCTGCGAGCCGGTGAAGCCCTGGCAGATCACCTTGGTGTTCTTGTCGACCAACACGGCCATCAGTTGGCCTCCTTGACGGCCTTGACGATCTTCTCGGCGGCGTCGGCGAGGTTCTCGGCCGAGGTGATTTTCAGGCCCGACTCTTTCAGGATCTTCTTGCCGAGCTCGACGTTGGTGCCTTCCAGCCGCACCACCAACGGCACGTGCAGGTTCACTTCGCGCGCCGCGGCGACCACGCCCTCGGCGATCACGTCGCAGCGCATGATGCCACCGAAGATGTTGACCAGGATGCCCTCGACGTTGGAATCCTTGAGGATGATCTTGAACGCCGCGGTGACGCGTTCCTTGGTGGCGCCACCGCCGACATCGAGGAAGTTGGCCGGCGCCGAGCCATAGAGCTTGATGATGTCCATGGTGGCCATGGCGAGGCCCGCGCCGTTCACCATGCAGCCGATCTGGCCGTCGAGCTTGACGTAGTTCAGCGCGTACTTGCCGGCTTCGGTCTCGGCCGGATCCTCCTCGTCGAGGTCGCGCAGCGCCTCCAGCTCGGCATGCCGGTAGAGGGCGTTGTCGTCGAACGTCATCTTGGCGTCGAGCGCGATCACGTCGCCCGCCGCCGTGACCACGAGCGGGTTGATCTCGATCAGCGAGCAGTCGAGTTCGGTGAAGGCCCGGTAGAGATTGCCGAGCAGCGCCACGAAGGCGCCGACCTGCTTGCCGGAAAGGCCGAGCGCAAAGGCGATCTTGCGGCCCTGGTAGCCCTGGAAGCCGGCGGCGGGGTCGATCGTCTGCTTGACGATCTTCTCCGGTGTGTCGTGCGCCACCGTCTCGATGTCCATGCCGCCCTCGGTCGAGGCGACGACAGCGATCCGGCTCGCGGCCCGGTCGACCAGCATCGAGAGGTAGAGCTCGCGTTTGATGTCGCAGCCTTGCTCGATGTAGAGGCGCTTGACCGTCTTGCCGGCCGGCCCGGTCTGCTTGGTTACCAGATCGTGACCAAGCATGGCGGCGGCGTCGATGCCGACCTCGTCGATGGACTTGGCGAGGCGCACACCGCCCTTGCCGTCGGGATCGTTCTTGAACCGGCCCTTGCCCCGTCCGCCGGCATGGATCTGCGATTTAACGACGGTGACCGGACTGCCCAGCTTCCGGGCAACGTCCATGGCCTCGTCCTTGGTATAGGCGACGCCGCCCTTGAGCAGGGGGACGGCGAACTTGGCCAGCAGCACTTTGGCCTGATATTCGTGGATATTCATGGAGTCCTATCGCTCTGCACTGCGGTGCAAGAAGCGTGCACAACGAGTTGGTTGTAAAACGCAACTGACCAGTAACTGCGGCACTTTATGGACGCCACAGCACCTTGGCAACGACGGACTGATGACCCTTTTGCGTCCTTCGACCAAAGTCGGAGACCACCCCCGATCAGGCGCGGCCGACGATCTTGTTGGTGGCGTCGATCAGCGACCGGACGGCGGCCACCGACTTGTCGAACATCGCCTTTTCCTCGGCGTTGAACTCGACCTCGACGATGCGCTCGACGCCCTTGGCGCCGATCACGACCGGCACGCCGATGTAGAGCCCCTTCACACCGTATTCGCCGTTCAGCATAGCGGCGCAGGGGATCATGCGCTTCTTGTCCTTGAGGTAGGACTCCGCCATGGCGATGGCTGACGCCGCCGGGGCATAGAAGGCCGAGCCGGTCTTGAGGTGCGCCACGATCTCGGCGCCGCCGTCGCGCGTGCGCTGGACGATCTGCTCGAGCCGCTCCTTGGTGGTCCAGCCCATGTCGACCAGATCGTGCAGCGAAATGCCGCCGACCGTCGAGTAGCGCAGCAGCGGCACCATGGTGTCGCCGTGGCCGCCCAGCACGAAGGCAGTGACGTCCTCGACCGAGACGTTGAACTCCTCGGCCAGGAACGAGCGGAAGCGGGCGCTGTCGAGCACACCCGCCATGCCGACGACGCGGGCCGGCGGGAAACCGGTCACTTCCTGCATCAGGCCGACCATGGCGTCGAGCGGATTGGTGATGACGATGACGAAGGCGTCGGGGGCGTGCTGCTTGATGCCCTTGCCGACCGAGTCGATGACCTTGGCGTTGATGCCGACCAGGTCATCACGGGTCATGCCGGGCTTGCGCGGGACGCCCGCGGTGACGATCACGACGTCGGCGCCCTCGATGTCCTTGTAGTCGGAAGTGCCGCTGTATTTCGCGTCGAAGCCCTCGACCGGGCTGAGCTGGGCGATGTCAAGCGCCTTGCCCTTGGCAGTGCCCTCGGCGGCGGGAACGTCGAACAGGACGATGTCGCCCAGTTCCTTCTGACCGGCGAGCAACGCGAGCGTGCCGCCAATCTGTCCGGCGCCGATCAGCGCGATCTTCTTGCGAGCCATGCGAAAAACTCCCGATTCGTGAAGGCGGCGCGTGGTACCGCGATTCGCGGGGACCGGCAAGGGTGGCGGATTGGCGTATGCACAACGCTTTTGACGCTGTTTCGAGCAGCTCCCTATACTACCGATACGAGAAAAAAGAGGGGAGCGATCATGGCCCGACGGCTTGCGACTATGGCAATCATTTCGATGTGCGCTTTTGGCCTCCAGAGCGCGACATCGCAGGCGCAAACGCCGGCGGCGGAATGGGCCGGCGTGTGGAAGCTCAAGGATGGCGAAGGTTGTGGAGACGGCATTGCCATCAAGGTCGCAGAGCGGCCTGGACTGATGACTGTTCTCTTCGAGGGCAACAACAGGGGAATACGCCCGTCCACTCGCGAAGTGCCCTTGGCAGCAGATGGCAGCGGCAAGGCTGAGTTCAGGAGTGAGACGTTTGGCGCGATGACGCTTGAAGCACCAGCGGGCAAAGGCAAGCGCGTCCTGCTGCTCACTCAGCTGCACAGTCCGATCAACAGACTGGCGTGCCGTTGGACCGTTCCCAACTGACAGATCCCCTATCTCATACTGGATGGCGCTTGAGGTGGCGGAGCAGCAGTTCGGTCGCCTTGGCAGGCGCTTGATCCATGACGAAATGCCCCACGCCTGGCAGCACTTCCATGGCGTACGCCGCATCCACGAACGCGGCGGTGCCATGGGCGGCATCCGGCCCGACGGTCGCATCGGCATCCCCCCAGATATAGAGCGTGGGGACTTTGATAGTGCCGATATCGGCGGCTAGTCCCTTGTTGGCGCGATACCAGGCGAGAGCGGCTTCAAGGGCCTCGGGGTTGCCCAATACGCTGAGATGTTCCTCAAGGGCGGCGGCGGGCACACCCTGGCCGGACAGGCCGTCACGCAAACGACGTGCATTATCCTTCAGCAGGAGCGCGCCGGTCTCCGGCTCGAGAAAGGCGCGGTGATGCCGCGAGCGGTGCTTCTGGTCGCCCGACTCGTCCAGGAGCGCGCGACGGAAAGACTTTGGGTGCGGTCGCGAAAGAATGGTGAGGGACGCGAGGCGCTCGGGATATTTGTCCGCCACGCCCCACGACACCTGCCCACCCCAATCGTGGCCGACGAGGTGGAAGCGCTTGTCGGCGTAGCCCGACGCGGCGGCGATCTCGACCGCATCGTCCACGAGCTTCTCGAAGACATAGTTCGACAGGTCGGCGGGATCGGGCCGCGCGCCTGGCGAATAGCCACGCTGGTCCGGCGCCACGGCGCGGTAGCCTGCCTCCGCCAGGACGGGAAGCGCCGCACGCCAACTGTGCCGCGATTCGGGAAACCCGTGCAGCAGCAGCACGAGCGCCCCCTCTTGCGGGCCCACCACGTCAGCGGTGAAGGCAAGTCCCGAGCAGCTATTGATCGCGACGGTTTGGATCATCACACCGGTGTTACCGGCTCACAGTCTAGCGCCGGTATTGGGGGCGTGCCACTCTGGTTGTCGTCATTTCCCGGGAGGCCAACATGCGAACGATTATGGCAGCAGCATTTTGCGCCATGGCGATTGTCACGAGCGCAAACGCCGCAATCAAGGAAGAGCCCGTCACCTATACCGACGGCCAGACAACCATGAAGGGCTTCGTCGTGTACGACGATGCGACGACAGCCAAGCGGCCCGGGATCGTCATGGTGCACGAATGGTGGGGCATCACCCCTCACATCCATGACGAGGCGCGGAAGTACGCGCAGGCGGGCTATACGGCTTTCATTGCCGACATGTATGGCGACGCCAAGACTGCCGACAATCCGAAGGATGCGGGCGCACTCGCGGGCGGCGTGATGAAGGACCCGAAGACGATGGAATCGCGCTTCAATGCCGCGCAGGCCACGCTTGCCAAGCAGGCCTCGGTCAATCCGCAAAGCATCGGCGCCGTCGGCTACTGCTTCGGCGGCGCGGTCGTGCTGAACATGGCGCGCACCGGCGCTGACCTCGCAGCCGTTGCCGGCTTCCATGCATCGCTCGGCCTCAATACCCCGGCGCCGGCGCCGGGAACCGTCAAGGCGAAGATCCTGATCCTCAACGGCGCCGACGATCCTTTCGTGAAGCGCGAGCAGTACGATACGCTCAAGAAGGAATTCGACGCCGCGAAGGCCGACTATCGGATCATCGAGTATCCGGGCGCGGTGCACGCCTTCACCAATCCGGAAGCCACGGCGCTCGGCGAGAAGTTCAAGCTGCCACTCAAGTACGACGCCAAGGTGGACGCGGAAGCGAAGGCCGAGGCGGCAAAGCTCTTCGCCGACACCCTCAAGAAATAGGCAAAAGGCCGCCGCAAGGCGGCCTTTCCATTTCTGGCCCGCTGAAAATCAGCCGATGTGGTCCAGCGCCATGTATTCCGGGCTCTGCATCTCCATCAGCCGCGACACCGTCCGCTGGAATTCGAAGGAGCCGTCGCCGTCGACATAGAGCCCGCTCGGCGCCGTGGCAGCTGAGCAGATGAACTTCACTTTCTTCTCGTAGAACTCGTCGATCATGGTGATGAAGCGGACTGCCTTGTCCTGGCTGTCCGGCCCCATCTTGGGAATGTCGGCCACGATGACGGTGTGAAAGTTTTCGGCGATGCAGATGAAATCCGCCGCGCCCATCGGCCTGGCGCACCAGTCGAGGTAGTGCGCCATGGCGACACCGGGGGCCGCCCTCGGGATTTCGACGTCGCGGCCCTGGGTGCGCAGGATGCGCGGCTCGCCGTCGGCGCCGGCGGCGAGCGCCCGGAACGCCTCGTCCAGCTTGGCGCTAGCCCAGGCGCCGAGCGGCGTCAGGTAGACGTCGAAGTTGCGCAGGCGGTCCATGCGATAATCGTGGTCGCCGCCCAGTTCGAGAACCTCGAGGCGCTGCTTGACCAGATCGATGAAGGGCAGGAAGCGGTCGCGCTGCAAGCCATCCTTGTAAAGATCGTCGGGCTGGCGATTGGAGGTGGCGACCACCGTGATGCCTTCGTCGAACAGGGTCTCGAACAGGCGGGCGAGGATCATAGCGTCGGCGATGTTCGTGACCTGGAATTCATCGAAGCAAAGCAGGCGCGTTTCCGCGGCGATCTCGCGGGCGATCGGCACGATGGTGTCGGCCTCGGGCGGCGCGCCGTCTGCGGCGAGCTTCTCGCGGCGGCGGTGCAGGCGCTCCTGGACTTCAAGCATGAATTCGTGGAAGTGCACGCGCCGCTTCCTGGCCACCGGCGCATCGGCGAAGAAGAGGTCCATCAGCATCGACTTGCCGCGGCCGACCGGTCCCCAGATGTAGAGGCCGTGCGGTCCTGCCAGCGGCTTGGCCGCGCGCACCAGCCCCAGCCGCGCCAGTAGCCCGGGCCGGACCGGGTGGGCCGCCATCGCGGTAAGCTGATCGTGCACGGTCTGGAGCCGCGCCACGATCCGCTCCTGCACCGGATCGGCGTGGATTTCGCCCGCGGCGCGCCGCAGGGCAAGGTTGGCGACGGGGCCCTTGCCGGAGGTCGCGGGGATCGGAGTATCCATTGCGGCATAACTAGCTCACCGGCGCCCGCGTGCCTATAAGGTGCGGCAATGAAGATCGCATTTCTCGGCACCTCCGCCTTCGCCGTGCCGGCACTCGAGTCGCTGGTCGATGCCGGCCATGACGTGGTCGCGGTCTATACCCGCGCACCCAAGCCGGCCGGGCGCGGCCAGCAGGAGCGCCGCACGCCGGTTCACGAAACGGCGCTCGCGCTCGGGCTCGCCGTGCACTCGCCCAGGAATCTCAAAAGCGAGGACGACGCGCAGGCCTTCAAGGCACTCGACCTCGATGCCGCGGTGGTGGTGTCCTACGGCCATATCCTGCCGAAGAACTTTCTCGACGCCCCGGTGCTGGGCTGCATCAACATCCATGGTTCGCTGCTGCCGCGCTGGCGCGGCGCGGCGCCCATCCATCGCGCCATTCTGAGTGGCGACCACGAGACCGGCGTCACCACGATGCGCATGGACGAAGGCCTCGACACCGGACCGATGTTGCTGGCCGAACGCACGCCGATCTCCTCGGCCGACACCGCCGAGACGGTGCACGACCGTTTGGCCAACCTCGGCGCGCGGCTCATCGTGTCGACCCTCGACGGACTGATGCGCAACACCATCGAGCCGGTGCCGCAACCCGAGGAGGGCGTCACCTACGCCCACAAGCTCGGCAAGGAAGAAGGCGCGCTCGACTGGCGCCGGCCGGCGGCCGAGCTCGAGCGCAAGGTCCGCGCCTTCCATCCCTGGCCCGGCACTTGGTTCGAGGGGCCGAAGGAGAATGGCGGCGAGCGCATCAAGGTACTAGCAGCAGGTCTCGCCCTGGCTGGCGGGGCGCCTGGAACACTCGTCGTCGGACGCGACGGCTTCCCGGTGGTGGCGTGCAGCATCGGCGGCCTAAAACTCCTGCAGCTCCAGCGACCCGGCCGGTCGGCGCAGCCGGCCGATGCCTTCCTGCGCGGCTTTGCAATGGCGGCCGGCACGGTGCTGCCACCGCCCGCCATCGTGTCGCTGCCGCCGTCCAAGCCCGGCTGACGCCGTGCCGCGCTACAAGCTCATCGTCGAGTACGATGGCGGCCCGTTCGTCGGCTGGCAGCGCCAACCCAACGGTCCGACGGTCCAGGCCCTGCTGGAAGAGGCGATATTCGCCATGAGCGGCGAGCGCGTGTCGGTTCAGGGCGCAGGGCGCACAGATTCCGGCGTCCACGCACTCGGCCAGGTCGCGCATTTCGACCTCGCGAGCGAAATGGCGCCGGACAAGGTGCAGGCCGCGCTCAACTTCCATCTCAAGCCCAACCCGATCGCCCTGCCCTCGGTCGAGATCGCGCCGGCGAAATTCCACGCGCGTTTTACGGCGACGTGGCGGCGCTATCGGTACCGCATCCTCAACCGCCGGGCGCCGCCCACCCTTGACCGCGGCCACGTCTGGCACGTGCCGGCAAAGCTCGATCTCGAGGCTATGATCGACTCAGCCGCGGTCCTGCAGGGTCATCACGACTTCAACAGCTTCCGCTCGACAGCCTGCCAGGCACCGTCCTCCATCAAGACGCTCGACCTGCTCCGCGTCGAGCGCGACGGCGACGAGATCCGGATCGAGGTCGGCGCGCGATCGTTCCTGCACAATCAGGTGCGCGTTCTCGTCGGCACGCTCAGGCTGGTGGGGCGTGGCCAGTGGACGCGACGCGATGTCGAGGAGGCGCTGGCAGCCTGCGACCGCACCCGCGCCGGCCCAACGGCACCGCCGCAGGGTCTGTGCCTGATGGAAGTGCGCTACGATCTAGATGGCGACGGCAGCAGCGACGCCGAGGTAGCGAGCGACGAGGAATGAAATGAAGGCGAGCGGCACCCAGCTCACGACCAACAGCATGGCCGAGAACAACCAGCCGCCGCCCAGCACTTGGCGCGTGGTGACGAGGAACCAGTAGAAGAACAGCCCCTGCAGGCCGATGCTGACCAGATCACCGATTGCCGTCGGCGCGAGATTGGCGAGCGGCACGAACACCACGGCCAGGATCATGCCCGGAAGGTTGATCCAGTTGAGCGCTCCGATATAGCGGGCGTAACGGTCGAGCCAGCCCTGGCGGCGCGCGATCTCGTGGAAGACCACCGGAAACAGCAGCCATTCGACGACATAGCTCAGTGTCTCGACGACGAAGATCTCCATCTCGTCGGCCGTCGTCGTGACGCCGGAATAGCGGATCAGCAGCAGGATGGCCTGGAGCGGCGCCACCAGCACCATGACGCGGAATGACCGCAGGCAGGCTTCCATCGTATTGTCGAAATAGGTCGGCGCCGCCGGATCGCGCCATAGAAAGGCCAGCGCACCCTTCAGGCCGCGGGCAATCTCGACAGCGCTGAGCACGGCGGGCCCTCAGGCCGCGAAGAAACGGTCGAGCAGCGTCTCGTAGACGCGAACGAGCGTCTTGAGATCGGCGACTGCGCTCTTCTCGTCGACCTTGTGCATGCTCTCACCGACCAGCCCGAATTCCAGCACCGGGCAATAGGCGCGAATGAAGCGGGCGTCCGAGGTGCCGCCCGTGGTCGAGAGTTCGGTCTCGACGCCGGCCACATCACGGATGGCGCCGGCCACCAGCTCGCTGAGCGGTCCGGGTGGTGTGTAGAAGGACTCGCCCGAGACCTCGAAGGTGAGTTCGAACGTGCCGTTGCCGCCGAGTGCCGTGTTGGCGCGCTCCAGCCGCTCCGTCAGATGGGCAAGCAGAGTCTTGGAGGTCCAGAGATCGTTGAAGCGCGTGTTGAACCGCGCCTTGGCGACACCTGGCGCGATGTTGGTCGCCTTGTTGCCGACGTCGACGGTGGTGAACTGCAGCGACGTCGGCTGGAAATGGGTGCTGCCCTGGTCGATCGGTTCGCGCACCAGCGCCTCGATCAGTGCCGACAGCCGGTGAACGGCGTTGTCGAGCCGCTCCGGGTAGGCGACATGGCCCTGGATTCCGCGCACCACTATGTCGACGGTCATGCTGCCGCGACGGCCGATCTTGATCATGTCGCCGAAGCGTCTGGAGCTACTCGGCTCGCCAACCAGACAGGCGTCGATCGTCTCGCCGCGCTCGGCCAGGCGCTTCAGCATCTTGACCGTTCCGTTGACGGCGGGCCCCTCCTCGTCCCCGGTGATCAGCAGGCTGATCGAGCCGCCGAAGTCGGGTCCGCGCTTGCCCAAAAACCGGGTGGCGGCCTCGGTGAAGGCTGCAATCGCGCCCTTCATATCGGCGGCGCCGCGGCCGAACAGATAGCCGTCGGACAATTCGGCCGAGAAAGGACCGATAGTCCAGGACGAGAGATCGCCCACCGGCACCACGTCGGAGTGGCCGGCGAAGCAGAAATGGCGGCCGCCGCTTCCGATGCGGGCATAGAGATTGGCGACGTCGTCGGTGCCGGCCTGGGTAAAATCCATGCGCTCGCAGCGGAAACCGAGCGGCGCAAGCGTGCCTTCGAGCAAGTCCAGCGCGCCGGCTTCGCGCGGCGTCACGCTCTCGCAGCGCACCAGTGCGCGCGTCAGTTCGATCACGTCGGTGGCGTTGGAATTCAAGGCATCGGGCATGGCCGAACACTACATCCCCGCCCCCCCAAAGAGAAGGGCGCCAGCTCGGCCTAGCTGGCGCCCCAGTCGATTTGAGAGAGGAAGATAGTCTTGTTGCTTATTGACCTCAGGCGACCATGCGGTCGGCTTCCTGCAGATTGACCGAGACGAGCTGCGAAACGCCCTGCTCGGCCATCGTGACGCCGTACAGCCGGTCCATGCGCGCCATCGTGACGCGATGGTGGGTGATGATCAGGAAGCGCGTGTCGGTGCGCCCGGCGATGTCCTGAACCAGGGCACAGAAGCGCTCCACATTGAGGTCGTCCAGCGGGGCGTCGACCTCGTCCAGCACGCAGATCGGCGCCGGGTTGGTCATGAACACGGCGAACAACAGCGAGAGCGCGGTCAAAGCCTGTTCTCCACCGGACAGCAGCGACATCACCTGCAGCTTCTTGCCCGGCGGGCTGGCGTGGATTTCGAGGCCCGCCTCGAGCGGATCCTCCGATTCGGTGAGGCGCAGCTCCGCCTTGCCGCCGCCGAACAGCTTGGTGAAGAGCTGCTGGAAATGGCCGCTCACCTGCTCGAAGGCAACAACGAAGCGTTCGCGGCCCTCGCGGTTGAGGCTCTGGATGCCCTGGCGCAGGCGGCCGATGGCAGCGACCAGGTCGTCGCGCTCGGCCGTCATTCCGTTAATCTGCTGTTCGAGTTCGTCGGCTTCTTCCTCGGCCCGCAGATTGACCGCGCCCATGGTCTCGCGCTCGTGCACCAGACGCTCGAGGCGGTGCTCGGCCTTCTCGATCTCCGGCAGCTCCTCCAGCGACTGGACTTCGGCCAGCGCCAGCACGCCATCGGGCTCGCAACGCAGACGCTCGACAATGCGCTCGACCACGGCCTCGCGATCCTTGGTCGCCTGCTCGACCTGACCTTCGCGCCGCACGCGGCTTTCGCGCGCGCCCGCCAGCTCGCCCTCGGCCTGGCGCAATGCCTTGTCGGCCTCGGCCAGGCGCGTTTCGCCGACAGCCAGCCGGTCGGCCGCCTGTTGGCGGTTGATCTCGGCCTTGCCGATCTCGTCGGCCAGCGCTTCGCGCTTGGTCTCGATCTCGGCGGGCTTGGCCTCGAGTTCTGCGATGGCGCCGGCGATCTGCTCGCGGCGCGCATCGAGTTCGAGGATCTGACCATCGGCATCGGCCAGACGCTTGCTCCAGCCGGCGTGCTCCTGGGCGATCTGGCCCAGACGCTCCGCGCGCATCGCCGTTTCGCGGGCGAGGCGATCGCAGGTGCCCTCGGCCTCGACCAGGGCGGAACGCAGCTCGGCGATCCGCACGCGCAGCGCCCCGGCCTCGACCCGGTCGGCCTGGGTGTCGGAAATCGCCGACAGCCGGGCTTCGCGGAAGGTCCGGCGCATCTCGGCGTCGGCGATATCGCCCGCGATCTCGATCTGCGCCTGCTCGATGCCGGTCAGCCGCGTACGGAGTTGATCGGTGCGACGCGCCACCTCGGTATGACGGTCGCGCGCCGCGGTCGCCGCGCGCTCGGCAGCGCCGACGGCGGTCTGCGCGGCGCGTTCGGCGGCGCGGGTTGCTTCGCCCGCATCCTCGGTCTTGCGCCGTGCGGCCGCGGCCACATCGCGTTCGTGCTGGCGGGCCTGCTCGACGCAGGTCCGTTCGGCACCGCGGGCGGCGGCGAGCCAGACCGTTTCGGCGTCGACGCGCGCCTGTTCAACGGTCTGTTCGGCAACCACGCCGTCGATCTGCTGACGGAGCTCCGCCAGCCGATTGCGCTGGCTGAGACGTACTGCGGCCGTCGAGGGGGCGCCGGCGCGCATCGTGTATCCGTCCCAGCGCCACACCGCGCCTTCGTTGGTAACGAGCTGCTGGCCGGGCTTCAGGGCCGGCTGCAGCATCTCGCCGGTGGCATCGTCGGTAACGAGACCGATGAAGGCGATGCGACGCGCCAGTTCCGGCAGTGCCGCAACATGGGCGCCGAGCGGCGTCGCGCCTTCCGGCAGTTCAGGCGCATCGGCGAGCGGCTCCAGCGGCAGCCAATGAACCGGCGCGCCACGATCGGACGAGGCTTCCAGTTCGTCGCCGAATGCGGCACCCAGCGCCTTCTCGAAGCCGGGCTCGACGGTGAGCGCGTCGAGCAGCGGCGGCCAAAGCGAATTCGCCGCCGACTTCAGCGCCGCGGCGACACCCGCCTCTTCCGCCCTGAGCTTGGTCAGCCGCGCGTTGGTCTTCTGCACGATCTCGGCGGCCGTGGCGTGGCTCGCCTCGGCGGCCTGACGTTCGGCCGCGCGCGCGCGCTCCATGTCGATGCGTTCGGCTTCGGCCTTGGCCACCGCCATCCGCGCCGCATCGGATTCGTAGCGCGCCGCCTCACGGGCGTTCTCGATCGCCTCCTGGCCTTCGCGCCGGGCCGTCTCGAACGCTGCACGAGCAGCTTCGAGCGCGGCCTCGACCTCGGCCAGCGCCGGCAGGCCCGCGAGTTCGGTTTCGACCTGGTGCCGCTGGGCGGTGACTTCGTCGCACCGCACCGACATCCGGCGCAGGCGATCCTGCAATTCGGCGATCTCGCGACCGACGCTCTGGCGCAGTGCCTCGTCGTCGGCGATCTGCCGCGTCAGGCGATCATGCCCAGCCTCGGCCGCGGCGGTATCGGTCTGGGCGGTATCGCGGGCCGCGCGGGCCGATGTTGCGCGATCCTCTTCGCCCACGCGCTCCTGCTCCAGGCGGCCGCGCTGGCCATCGAGATCGGTGATCGCGGCTTCGGCGTCGCCCTTGCGGCCACGCTCGCGCTCGAGGTCGGAATCGGTCTGCCGCAGGCGGGTCTCGGCCTCCTGCTGGGCCTGCGCCACGCGCTCGGCCTCGGCGGTGAGGGCATCGTGCGCCACGCGCAGGCCCAGCAGGAGGCCGAGACC
>Ga0194051_1000376_pt1 | contig 25981 bp, 27 predicted proteins | sample SepL2320m_MetaG_FD_161275 | JGI IMG/M metagenome (GOLD analysis project Ga0194051, IMG submission 161275) | Anoxic zone freshwater microbial communities from boreal shield lake in IISD Experimental Lakes Area, Ontario, Canada - Sep2016-L239-20m | ecosystem: Environmental > Aquatic > Freshwater >... | reverse complement strand
CGCCGCGATCCGCGCCAGGCGATTGAACATGGCATCGTCGGGCCCGAAGACCACGCTGGGCCGCAGGATCGTTGCCGTCGGGAACCCGGCGACGATCGCATCCTCCGCGCCGACCTTGGATTGCACGTAGCGGTTCGTCGAACTGCGATGATCGGCGCCGATGCCCGACATATGAACCAGCCGTTCGACGCCGGCGGCCTTCGCTGCCTCTGCGATGGCGCGAGCGCCCGCGACATGGACCGTTTGGTAGCGCTGGCGGCCGCGCTGGAAGGGAATGCCGGCGGCATTGATCACGGCCTCGCTGCCGGCGATCGCCGCCGCCACCGACGGGGCGCTCCGGAGATTGGTCCGCATCACGGTGATCTGGCCGACGTCGCCTGCGGTCTTGATGGATTCCGCAAGTTCGATTCTGCGCACGGCGATCCGCACCCGCAGGCCCTCCTGCGCCAGCGCCCGCACAATGGCCCGGCCGATGAAGCCGCTGCCGCCGAAAATCGTGACCTGCCTGATGCTCATGGAAGCTGCCTATAGCTTATCGTTGTGCCGGTGCAAGAGCATGACGCAATGGCGTTACGGTTGACATCGGCGCGGCCTCGCCCTAACTCACGGCCCGCAACAGCCCGCATGCCGTGCCCAGGTGGCGGAATTGGTAGACGCACTAGTTTCAGGTACTAGCGCTGAAAGGCGTGGAAGTTCGAGTCTTCTCCTGGGCACCATGCAGGGCTTGCGAGGCATCCGTTAAATGGCGATCAGCCTTCATCACGGCGATCTTCCCGCCGACCTGTCGTTCGGGCCCGTCGTGGCCATCGACACCGAGACCATGGGTCTCAATCCCCACCGCGACCGGCTCTGCCTGGTGCAGCTCTCGGCCGGCGACGGCAATGCCCATCTGGTGCAGATGCCGCGCGGCCCGATCAAGGCGCCGCGGCTGGCCGCCCTGATCGCCGACCCTAGGGTGCTGAAGCTTTTCCACTTCGGTCGCTTCGACATCGCCGTCCTCGAGCACGCGCTCGGCGTGCGCTGCGAGCCGGTCTATTGCACCAAGATCGCCGCCAAGCTCGTACGGACCTTCACCGACAAGTTCGGGCTAAAAGATCTCTGCAAGGAACTCCTGGCCGTCGACCTGTCCAAGCAGCAGCAAACCTCCGATTGGGGGGCAGAAAAGCTCAGTGACGAACAGATGGCCTATGCGGCGTCCGATGTGCTGTATTTGCATGCGCTCAAGGCCAAGCTGGACGGGCTCCTGAAGCGCGAGGGGCGGGTCGACCTAGCCCAGGCCGCCTTCCAGTTCCTGCCCAGCCGGGCCCGCCTGGATGTCGCGGGCTGGCCCGAGATCGATATATTTGCACACTGAAATAACATTCTATGTGACTTTGGCACGACTATTGCATTAGAACTTCCAGTGAGGGTCGTTGGCCCTCGGGGTTGGGGGTAACGATGCGTATCGGTCCGAGTCTCCTCTTGGCGTCCCGCCAGACGCTGGCGATGACACCGCAGCTTCAGCAGGCGATCAAGCTGCTGCAATTCTCACACCTCGAACTCGCCGCCTTCATCCAACAGGAACTCGAAAAGAACCCGCTGCTGTCGGAGGGCGCCTCGGACGACGGTCCGATCGCCGAACCCGACGCCCCGGTCCTCGACGCGCCAACCGATACCGCCGAGGCCCTGGCCGCCGCGGCGCCGGCGCTGGCTGAAGCCGACGACCGCTGGACGCGCGAACATGCCGATCGCGGCGGCGATGCGACCGCCAGCACCGTTGGCCAGCGCGAGGGAGCCCCCGATGCGCTCGACTTCGTCGCCGGCCGTCCGCGCTCGCTCGCGGTCTATGTTCTCGAACAGATCGACTTGCTGTTCGCCGGCGCGGCCGAGCGGCGGATCGCCCTGAAGCTCGCCGAAGGGCTCGATGAAGCCGGCTATTGCCGGCTTGACGTCGCCAGCGTCACCGAGGCGACCGGCGCCAGCGCCGCCGCGGTCGAGGCCGTCTGGGCGCGCCTGCGCCAGATCGAGCCGGCCGGCTTGTTCGCCCGTTCGGTCGCCGAATGTCTGGCGGCCCAACTGGCGGAGCGCGATCGCCTCGATCCGGCGATGAAGGCCTTGCTCGACAATCTCGACCTCGTGGCCGCCGGAGAACTCGGCCAGCTGCGCCGCCGTTGTGGCGTCGATGACGAGGACCTGCGCGACATGCTGTCGGAACTGCGCACGCTCGATCCACGCCCCGGCCAGGCTTTCGACTTCGAGCCGATCCAGCCGGTGGCCCCGGATCTTTATCTGAGCGTCGCCAAGGATCCCGACACCGGTGAGGATGGCTGGTTCATCGAACTCAACACCGACGCACTGCCCAAGGTTCTGGTCGATCGCAACTACCACGCGACGCTGATGAAGGGCGCGCGCGCCAAGCCCGACCGCGCTTTCGTCGCCGAGCGTTTCCAGTCCGCCAACTGGCTGGTCAAGACGCTGGAGCAACGCGCGACCACGATCCTGAAGGTGGCGCGCGAGATCGTCCGCCAGCAGGATGGTTTCTTCCGTCACGGCGTGAGCGCGCTGAAGCCGCTCGTCCTGCGCGATATCGCCATTGCCACCGAGCTGCACGAAAGCACGGTGAGCCGCGTCACCTCGAACAAGTACATCGCCACGCCGCGCGGCATCTTCGAGCTGAAGTACTTCTTCACGTCTTCTCTTCCGGCGCGCACGCCGGGCGTGGTCGTCTCGTCCGAGTCGGTGCGCTCGCGCATCCGGCTTCTGGTCGGCGGTGAGAGTTCTCACCAGCCGTTGTCGGACGATCGCATCGTCGATCTGCTCAAGGGCGAAGGCGTCGAGATCGCCCGCCGCACCGTCGCCAAGTATCGTGAAGCCATGCGCATCCCGTCGTCGGCCGAACGTCGACGCCTGGGCCGACTGGGCATGAGCCGAAGCCTTCCGTCGGCAATGCCGAGCGCCGCGCTCGCGGCGCAGGCGCTGGGCGGTCCGGCCGACTGAGGCGCCGGCAATGGCCGCCGCGAGGGGTGGCTTGACCGATCCCAAGGACGCGCCTATAGGGTCGCACCTCTCGCCGGGCGGATTCTGTATCCGCCCACTAACCCATTGGTGGAATTGTGGAAATCGCTGATTTGCTGACCGGCCCGGAGGCCGTTCTGGCCAGCGTGAAGACGTCCGGGAAGAAAGCCCTCCTGGCCGAATTGGCCAGCCGCGCGGCCGGTGTTTTCGCACTCGATGAGCGCCGTCTTTTCGACCGTCTGGTCGAGCGGGAGGCCCTGGGATCGACCGGCATTGGCGGTGGGATCGCTATCCCCCATGGACGCATGGCCACGATCGCCGCGCCGCGCGGCCTGTTCGCCCGGCTCGCCCAACCAGTCGCCTTCGACGCGATCGACGAGCGGCCGGTCGATATCGTTTTTCTGCTGGTGGCCCCCGAGGGCGCCGGCGCCGACCATTTAAAAGCGCTGGCCCGCGTTTCACGTCTGCTGCGCGACCGCAGCCTCGTCGACAAGCTGCGGGCGACCGAGAGTGCCGAGGCGCTTTACGCCTTGCTGGTCGAGCCGGTCCAGGCCCAAAGCGCCGCCTGAACCGCCGCTGCTTTTCCCTCGAGTCCGGTTTTCCCTCGAACCTAGTGGACCAGCGCCGGCTCGAGATCGTGCTGGCGGATCAACGCTTGTGCGATCTCGATCGACGGTGCTGCGGCCATAGGTTTGCCATCGGCTGAGAAAATGCCGATCGCATGGGCACCGTCGGGCAGATTGATCGACTTGACGTATGCGAGCTGTTCCGAGCCGAGGCTCAGAAACGCCTCGTCGGCGAGTCGGATGAATGTGGTCTGGCTGTTTTCCATGGCTACCTCCTTGGCAGCATCTGCGCGCAGCGGGTTATCGGGAATGGGTACGGCGCGCGGTGATGTCGATGGCATTGTTCGGCTCGGTGGCAGTCTCGCCTGAGTCGATGCGAATGGTCCGGATACGCGGCTCAGCGGCGGGTCGCACGAGGTCGATCGACAGCAGCCCATTGTCCAGTCGGGCGCCCATCACCTCGATGCCGTCGGCCAGCATGAAGGCACGCTGGAACTGGCGCGCCGCGATGCCGCGATGAAGAAACACACGGTCGCCGTCGTCGGTCTGCTTGCCCCGGACGGTGAGCTGGCTCTCCACCAGTTCAATGGCGAGATCGTCGATCATGAAGCCGGCAACCGCGAGGACGATACGGAGGCCGTTGTCGCCGACCCGCTCGATATTGTACGGCGGATAGCCCTCGGCGTTCTTGGCTAGGCGATCGAGCGTGCGCTCTAGCTGATCGAAGCCCAGCAGCAGGGGCGAATTGAACATCGATACGCGACTCATAAAACCCCCCTCCGAGGAGCGAGTGGCCGGGAAGCCAATGAGGCCTTCCCTTGAGGGTAAATTTGGGGAGCCCCCGCCTTGGTTCAAGAGGCCGGCTTCAAGGGCCCCTCGGGCAGTTCCAGGGCATCGCCATGGCCCTCCGGCTCGGGTAAACTGGACAAAACCCCTCCACCGCCCCGCGGCCAGCCGCGGGGCCAAAGAACAGAAAAAGATGACGCTGGTCGCCTCAGAGACACGACGGCCCGGAGAGCCTTTGGTGGCCGGGGCCCGGCCCATCCGCTCGGTGCCTGCCCGCCCCTCGGGAGCGGTGGGCGGCGAAGGCCGCAGGTTCGGCCGCTGGTTCCTGGGCTCGGCCCTCTATTCGCTCACTCTGGGCTACGGCACGCCGCGCAGCTTCTTCGCCGTGGCGGCCGACAACTGGCCGGGCGATTCGATCCTGGGCCAGCGGCTTCTGCTGACCGGTGAGTTTTCTGCCTGCGGCAGCGTCGGCACCGTCCTGCCCGATTCGGACGATCCGCCATGGCAGCGCGCCGCCGCCCAGCCGCTCTGGCTCGATGCGCTGAACGGCTTCGGCTGGCTGCGCGACCTGCGCGACAACGGTGATCCGCACGGCGCTATGCTGGCCGTCCGCCTGGTCGACGACTGGACCAATCGCGAATGGCGCTGGTCGCCGGTGACGTGGAAGCGCGGCGTGCTGGCCGCCCGCATTGTCGCCTGGATTCGCCACTACGAATGGATGGCGGCAGCCGCCGACCCCGGCTTCTCCGCCCGCTTCGTCTTCTCGCTCGCCCGCCAGCGCGCCCATCTGCGCCGCATCACGCGCCGCAGCATGATCGGCCACGAGGCGGTGGCGGTGTTCAAGGCGCTGATCTTCGCCGACCTCGCGTTCATTCGTGATGGCAAGCACTTCGAGAAGAGCCTCGAGCACACGCTTGCCAGGCTCGCCCGGTTCGTGAAGCGCTACGTGCTGCACGACGGCATCGTGTCCGAGCGCGCGCCGCACCTGCAGCTCGCGGTGCTGCGCCACCTGATCGACGTGCGCGCCGCTCTCGCCTCGGCCGAGCGCCGTGCGCCGGCCGAGTTGATTGCCGCCATCGATCGCATGGCGCCGATGCTGCGCTTTTTCCGCCACGGCGACGGCGGCCTGTCGCTGTTCAATGGCACGTGGGAGGGCGACCGCCGCCTGATCGACCTCGTGCTGGCGCGCGCCGGCTCGGGCGAGGCAGCGCCCGCAATGGCGCTGGCCAGCGGCTTCCAGCGGCTCGCCGCCGGCACGTCGCTGGTGATCGCGGATGCCGGCAGCCCGCCGGGCCGCGGCATGGACGGCATCGCCCATGCCGGCACGCTTTCCTTCGAGATGAGCGCCGCGCACGAGCGACTGGTCGTGAACTGCGGCACCTATCCCGGTGCGCCGCGCGACTGGCAGCACTTCATGCGTTATACGGCTGCGCATTCGACGGCCGTGGTCGATGACGTGAACTCGACCGAGATCACCAACCACGGCGCGCTCGAATATCGCGCCGGCAACGTGTTGATCGACCGCGCCGACGATGCCGGCGCCCAGTGGCTCGACATGTGCCACGACGGCTATCGATCACTTTACGGCATCATCCACCGCCGCCGCCTGTGGCTGTCGCCTGACGGCGGCGATCTGCGCGGCGAGGATTCTTTCCTGGGCTACGACGGCCGGCCGATCACCGTGCCGGACCAGCGCTACATCGTGCGCTTCCATCTGCATCCGACCGTGAAGGCCACCCTGGCGCAGAGCGGACAGGCGGTGCTGATGCGTCTGCCGAGCGGCCGCGGCTGGCGCCTGCGCGCCACCGGCGCCGGCATCGGCCTCGCCGAAAGCATCTATCTCGGCGAGGAAGGACGCGTGCGCCGCACCGAGCAGATCGTGCTGGTCGGTCAGGTTCCGATGGAGGGCTGCACAGTGAAGTGGGCCCTCACACGGATGGAGGGGTAAGACCCCCCTCCGCCCCTACGGGGCACCTCCCCCGAGACGGTAGGGCTATCGCATGTGACTATTTCCGTCGTCCTGAGCGGAGCCGCCCGGAGGGCGGCGCAGTCGAAGGACCTTTTATTCCGCGGCTTATCGAAATGAAAAGAGGTCCTTCGACTGCGCTTCGCTCCGCTCAGGACGACGGAAGGGTCCACATGCGATAGCCCTGCCCGAGACGGGGGAGGAGTAGCGCTTTCCTTCTCCTCCCTCGCGTAGCGGAGGAGGTGCCCCGTAGGGGCGGAGGGGGGTCAGGGCTTCAAAAAGCCCACGGTCTCATAAACCTCTGCGAGGATCGGTCCGGCAAGCGCGCGAGCGCGCGCGGCGCCGCCCCGCAACACGCCGTCGACGTGTCCCGGATCTTTCATCAGCCGCTGCATCTCGGCACCGATCGGGCCTAGCTTGGCGACGGCGAGTTCGGTCAGCGCCGCCTTGAACTCGGAGAACTGCTTGCCCGCGAACTGGGCGACGACGGCGTCCTTCTCCTGGTCGGCGAGGGCTGCGTAGATGCCCAGCAGATTGTCGGCGTCGGGCCGCTTCTCCGCGTCTTCCAGCGTGTCGGGCATCGGCAGAGGATCGGTCTTGGCGCGGCGGATCTTCTGGGCGATCGCGTCGGCATCGTCGGTGAGGTTGATGCGCGAATAGTCCGACGGGTCGGACTTGCTCATCTTCTTGGTGCCATCGCGCAGGCTCATGACGCGCGTCGCCGCGCCGAAGATCAGCGGCTCGGTGATCGGGAAGAAGTCGGGCTGGGCGAAGTCGTTGTTGAACTTGATGGCGATGTCGCGCGTCAGCTCGAGATGCTGCTTCTGGTCCTCGCCGACCGGCACGTGCGTGGCCTTGTAGATCAGGATGTCGGCCGCCATCAGCGCCGGATAGGCGAACAGGCCCAGCGACACGTTCTCGCGGTCCTTGCCGGCCTTCTCCTTGAACTGCGTCATGCGGCTCATCCAGCCCATGCGGGCGACGCAATTGAAGATCCACGCGAGCTGCGCGTGCTCGGGCACCATCGACTGGTTGAAGATGATCTGCTTGGAACCGTCGACGCCGGCCGCCAGGAAGGCCGAGGCGATCTCGCGCGTCTGGGCCGCGAGCATCTTGGGGTCCTGCGGCACGGTGATCGCGTGCTGGTCGACCACGCAGTACAGGCATTCGTAGTCGCCCTGTAGGCGCGCGAAGTTGCGGATGGCGCCCAGGTAATTGCCGAGATGGAGATTGCCGGTGGGCTGCACCCCCGAAAGGATCCGGCCCTTGAGGCCGCGGGCGGCGTAGGGCGTGAGGTGCGGGTTGGGCGCGTCTGCGCCGGGATTCGGACTCGTGGTCACGTCAGGCATGGGATGTGGACTCCGCTCGAGGTGGAAGGCACGGGGTTTGGACCTCCGCGCACCCTGCCGGTGGAGGGCGAGGGTGGGGCGGTATCGCCCAGACCGCCGCGGTAATCAAGGCGGCCCATTGCTCGCGCCGTTGACGCGGTCGACCGGGACTGGTCCCATCCGTCTCGCACGCATCTTGCAGGATAGCGGGAGCGTCAGGGACGGCATCGACACTCTGGATGGAGGCAGCCAATGGACGAACGTGGCTTGCGCGGTCTGATCGACCGGGTGAAGACGGGCGGACTCTCCCGCCGTTCTTTCGTGCGACGGATGGCGGTGGTGGGGCTCACCGCGCCGATGGCGACGCAGCTTCTCGCCCTGTCGGGCGTGGCAATGGCCCAGACCAGATCGGCCTACAAGCCGACCAAGCGCGGCGGCGGCGGGCTGCTGAAGGTCATCTGGTGGCAGGGACCGACCTTGCTCAATCCGCACTTTGCCGTCGGTACCAAGGACCAGGATGCCTGCCGCCTGTTCTACGAGCCGCTGGCCGCCTGGGATCGCGAGGGCAACCTGAGCCCCAAGCTCGCCGCCTCCATTCCGAGCCGTGAGGACGGCACGCTCGCCGCCGACGGAAAGTCGGTGACCTGGAAAATCAAGCAGGGCGTGCGATGGCACGACGGCCAGCCCTTGACGGCAGACGACGTCGTCTTCACTTGGGCCTACGCCAGCAATCCCGCGACGGCGACCGTCTCCAGCGGCTCCTACAAGGACGTCACGGTCGAGAAGATCGACGCCCACACGGTCGTCGTGAAGTTCAAGCAGCCGACGCCCTTCTGGGCCGACACCTTCGTCGGCTGGGCTGGCGGCATCATTCCCAAGCACCTGTTCGCCGACTACATCGGCGAAAAGTCGCGCGATGCGCCGACCAACCTGAAGCCGGTCGGCACCGGCCCCTACAAATTCAAGGACTTCAAGCCGGGCGATCTCGTCACCGGCGAGATCAACATGGACTATCACGAGCCCAACCGGCCGCATTTCGACGCCATCGAGATGAAGGGCGGTGGTGACGCGGTATCGGCGGCGCGCGCCGTACTGCAGACCGGCGAATATCACTTCGCCTGGAACCTGCAGGTCGAGGACGAGATTCTCCTTCGCATGGAAAAGGGCGGCAAGGGGCGCGTCGTCGTCACGCCTGGCGGCGGCATCGAGCACATGCAGATCAACAACACCGATCCGTGGACGGAGATCGATGGCGAGCGTTCGAGCCTGAAGACGAAGCATCCGACCCTGTCGGATCCGGCGGTGCGCCAGGCGCTGGCGCTCCTGATCGACAAGGATTCGATCGAGAAGCACATCTACGGCCGCACCGGCATCGCCACCGCAAACTACATCAACAATCCGGAACGCTTCCGCTCGAAGACGACCAAGTTCGAGTTCGACGTCGACAAGGCCAACGCCCTCCTGGACAAGGCGGGCTGGGTGCGCGGCGCCGACGGTATCCGCGCCAAGGGCGGCAAGAAGCTGAAGTTCGTCTACCAGACCTCGATCAACCAGCCGCGTCAGAAGACGCAGGCGATCATCAAGCAGGCGGCCCAGAAGGCCGGCATCGACATGGAGCTGAAGTCGGTGACGGCGTCGGTTTTCTTCTCGTCCGATGTCGCCAATCCCGACACCTACACCAAGTTCTATGCCGACCTGCAGGAATACAGCAACGGCATGAACGCGCCCGATCCCGAGGTTTTCCTGCGCCAGTTCTGCTCGTGGGAAGCGGCCACGAAGGAGAACAAGTGGCAGGGCCGCAACATCACGCGCTGGCAGAACCAGGAATATGACGACGTCCACAAGGCGGCCCAGGTCGAGCTCGATCCGATCAAGCGTGCCGCGATGTTGATCAAGCTGAACGAACTCGCGATCAACAACGTCGTCGTTATCCCCCTGGTGATGCGCCCGGGCACCGCAGGTGTGGGCAACGGGTTCGCGATCGAGCTCAGCGGCTGGGACAACAACACCTGGGATCTCGCGAACTGGTATCGCGAGGGCTGAGGATCAGGCTTTCGGTGCCGGACTCTCCTGATCCCGGTCGGGATGGTGGAACAGCAGCACGACCAGCACCGATGAGAGCGCGAGCGCCGTCATCAGCAGGAAGCCGTCGGCGAACGAGCCGCGCAGGTTCAGCACCCAGCCGGTGATGGCGGGGGCGAGGAAGCCGGCGATGGCGAAGGCGAAATCCATGATGCCGAGCGCCGTTGCCGCCCGGTGCGGGACGATGTCGACGTTCACCGCATAGTAGGCCGCGTTCGCGCCCATCGAGGCCGCGACCGCGACCGTGATCCCCGCGATCGCCACCGTGAGATTGTCGGTGAGGGCCACCGGAACGACGGCAAGGGCTGCAACGAACTGGCTGCCGGCGATGAGATAGGAGCGGGCGATGCGCAGCCGGCCGGTGGTCTTCAGCAGATAGTCGGACCAGCGCCCGAACAGCCATAGCAGGAGCGCGGCCGAAAGCCAGGGCAGCACCGTGAACAGGCCCACGGTCTGCAGGTTGAGCCCGTACTTGCGCTCGAGATAGCTCGGCAGCCACGTCATGAAGAAGAACAGGAAGTAGCCGAAGACGAAGAAGGCCCAGTAGTTGGCGAGCAACGTCCGGTTGGTGAGGAGCGTCCGCAGCACGCCGGGTTCGGGCCAGGATTTCAGGGTCGCATGGGGCGCGGCGGTGACCGACGGGTCATTCGTGTGGATGTGCGCGAGTTCCGCGGCATTGACGAAGCGCGACTCGGCCGGATTGTCGCGGAACAGGAAATACCACAGTGGCACCCAGGTGGCCGACAGGACGAACAGGGCGGCGAAGGTGTAGCGCCAGTCGAACCAGCCCAGAAGCTGCGTGACGATCGGTCCGCCAACCGCGAGCGCCAGCGGCACGGCGAACAGCGCGTTACCCAGTGCGGTCGCGCGCTCGTGCGGCGACAGCCAGTTGCTGACGGCGCCGGTCAGGGCCGGAAAGTTGGGGCCTTCCGAGACGCCCAGCAGCACGCGCGCCGCGTAGAGGACCGCGAAGCCACTCGCGAGCGCCGTTGCCCCGATCGACAGGCTCCACAGGACGGCGGCGACGGTGAGGACGATGCGGGCGCCATAGCGGTCCACGGCGAAACCGCCGAACAGGGTGGTGAGGGCATAGCCGAGGCCAAAGGCGCCCAGGATGGTGCCGGTGTCCCCCGGCGAGAGGCCGAGATCGCGCTGCATCGCGGGGATGGCGTAGGAAATGGCCGCGCGGTCGATATAGTTTACGCCGGTGATCGCGAACAGAAGGAAGACGATGAACCACCGGTAGCGGGTACGCGTCATCTGTTTCCCCCGTCTTGTCCCTCGCCATGGCGCGTGCGAAGGAATGGTGCAACCTCGTAAGGGTTCTAGATCATGTCCGACAACCCGCCGATAGAATTCGACTTTCCCGACCTCAGGCGCTGGGAGACCGGCGGCGCCGCGCCCTACGTCCATGTCCGCGACAGCGGCAAGCCGGGGCCGACCGTGATGGTGGCGGCCCTCACCCACGGCAACGAGGTCTCGGGTGCGATCGTGGTCGATGCCTTGCTTGCAGCCGGACTGAAGCCGCGCCAGGGCACGCTCATCTTCTCGTTCAACAACATCGAGGCCTATCTCAGCTTCGACGCCAAGAACCCCTTCAAGTCGCGCATGATCGACGAGGATTTCAACCGCACCTGGGGCCGGCTCGACCAGCCGGCGACTACGCTGGAAACCCGGCGGGCGCAGGTGATCAAACCCTTCGTCGAATGCGCCGACTTCCTGCTCGACCTTCATTCCATGCATGATGATTGCGTGCCGTTGATGCTGTGCGGGCCGCTCGATCGCGGCGTGGCGCTGGCGCAGAAGCTCGGCGCGCCGGTCGACATCGTGCGCGACCGCGGCCATGCCGCCGGCATGCGCATGCGCGATTATGGTGGCTTCGGCGACCCCAAGGACACCAAGACCGCGCTGCTGATCGAGACCGGCCAGCACTGGCGGGCCTCGTCTGTCGAGGTGGCCAAGGACGTGACGGCCCGCTTCCTCGTCGAGACGGGGATCGTGGAGGAAGCTGACCTGCCGGCGGGCTGGAAGCAGCCGACGCCGTCCGGGCAGCGCGTCGTCCAGGTGACCCATGCCATCGCCACCAAGCGCGGCAACTTCACGCCGGCGAAGCGCTTCGAAGGCCAGGAAGTGATCGCCAAGGCCGGCACCGTGCTGGGCCACGACGACGGCGAGCCGGTGACGACGCCCTACGACAACTGTGTGCTGGTGATGCCGTCGATCAACCGGCCGCTCAGGGCCGGCGTTACGGTTGTTCGCCTGGGTCGGTTGCTCTGAGGCCGGGCTGGCGGCGCAGCACGTAGCGCAGCTCCGACAGTCTGATGATGCGCAGCAGTGCGCCCAGTGTTGCATAGGCCGCGCCACCCAGCGCGCAGACACCCATCAGGGCCGCTATGCCGGCCAGATTGCCGTGTGCCAGCAGCGGCGTGAGCCAGGCGAGCGCGCCCCACAGCGCAGCGCCCATGCCCAGCGTGGCGATCATCATGCGTAAGCTCCGGGACGAGAGCCGTCCATCGGGCGACCAGTGTTTGCGGAGCAACAGGACCGCGGCCAGAAGGGCGGCGTTCAACCAGCCCGACAGGGACGAGGCGAGCGCAATGCCGAATTGGGCCAACGTCGTGCCGTAGAGGAAGGCGATGTTCAACGCGACGTTGGTCGCGATCGCGGCAATCGCGATATAGAGCGGCGTCCGTGTGTCCTCGCGGGCGAAGAAGCCCGGCGTCAGCGCCTTCACGACGACGAAGGCCGGCAGGCCGATCGCGAAGGCTGCGAGTGCGGCCGCGGTGCGTGCCGTGTCCTGGGCGGTGAAGCGGCCGTGCTCGAACAGGATGCGGATGATGGGCTCGGCCAGCAGCCACAGGGCCAATGCGGCCGGCAGGCTGAACAGCAGTCCGTATTCAATGGCCCGGTTCTGGTTGGCCATCGCCGAGGCCGTGCGGCCGGCACGCAGCTCGCGGGCCAGCAACGGCAGCAGCGCGGTGCCGATGGCGATGCCGACCACGCCCAGGGGCAGTTGCGCGATGCGGTCGGCATAGTAAAGCGCCGAGATCGTGCCGACCGGCAGCAGCGAGGCCCAGACCACGTCGAGCATGGTGCTGATCTGCTGCACGCCACCGCCGATGGCGACAGGTGTGGCGAGTTTGACCAGCCTTGCCACACGCGCCGTCCAGCGCGGTCGCACCAGCGCCATGCCGACGCCATCGCGCGTGCAGGCCACCAGCAGCCACAGCCATTGCAGGACGCCGGCGATGGCCACGCCGAGTGCGGCAGCATGGCCGCTGCTGGGCAGGAAGGGCGTGAGGCCGAGAACGGCGCCGATCAGGGTGAGGTTCAGGAGTATGGGGGTCGCCGCGACATGGGCGAAGCGGTCGATGCTGTTCAGCACGCCGCCGTAGAGGGAGACCAGCGAGATGAACAGTAGGTAGGGAAAGGTGATGCGGCCGAACTCGACAGCCAGCGCGAAGGTCGGAGGATCGTCGCGCATGCCGGGCGCCAGTACCGCCATCACCCAGGGCATGGCCAGGATCAGCAGCACCGTGAACGGCACCAGCACCAGCAGCAACGCCGCCTGCGCCTGGCGCGCAAAGGCCAGCGCTTCCTCCCGTCCGCGCTCGTGGAGTTCGCGGGCGAACAAGGGCACGAAGGCCGCGGAGAAAGCGCCCTCGGCGAACAGGCGGCGGAAGAAGTTCGGCAGCTTGAACGCCACGAAGAAGGCATCGGCCACCGCGCCGGAGCCGAGGACAGCCGACAGCGCGATGTCGCGCACGAAACCAACGACCCGGCTGATCAGCGTAAAGCTGCCGACCGTGGCGATGGAGCGCGCGAGGCTCATGAGCTTTTCACGTAATTACCGCCATAATTCTGTCACGGCGCGCAGGCATATTCTCTCTCGGTGGTGGCCGGCGATGTGATGGCCGGTTTAAACCGCCACCACAGCCGGTCCCCCAAAGGGCCGGTTTTTTATTGGGCATTCGCCAGCTTCAGGAGCGTCTCGCGATCCTGGGCGACCAGTCTCTTGTAGTCGCCGACGATCTTCTCGAGTTCGTCGGCCGGCAGCACGCTCTCCAGATTTGAAAATCCCTGCGGTGCTCGCTGCTCGACGATGTCGAGCATGACGTCGATGCCCTTGCGCCGGTTGCTGTCGACGATGCGTGCGGTCGGCGGCAGGCGACGCTGCTCGTAGCGTTCCAGCGCCGCTTCAGGGTCGCCGCCCGCCAAAAGTTCCTGGGTGATCGCCTCGCCGTCGAGGATCGCCTGCGAGGCACCGTTCGAGCCGATCGGGTACATCGGATGGGCGGCGTCGCCCAGCAGCGTCACCCGGCCATGCGACCAGCGCGGCAGCGGATCACGATCGATCATCGGAAATTCCAGGATCGTGTGGGCCGAGCGGATGACCTCGGGCACGTCGAGCCAGCCGAACTTCCAGCCCTCGAAGCGCGGCAGGAAGTCGGCGAGATTGCCGGGCTTGTTCCAGTCCTCGCGCGAGGGCAGCGCGCCGTCGCTCACATGCAGGTCGCAGATCCAGTTGATCAGCGCCTCGCCGCGCTCGGCATGGGCGCGGCTGATCGGATAGCAGACGAACTTCTGCGTGTGGTGGCCCGCCTGCACCATGGTGGCGCCGCCGAGGTAGGGTTTGCCCACGGTGACACCGCGCCACATCAGGATGCCTTGCCACTTGGGCGGGCCCTCGTCGGGATAGAACTGTGCCCGCACGGCGGAGTGGATGCCGTCGGCGCCGATCAGGATGTCGGCTTCGATGTTCTCGACAGGCATGCCGTCGCGGTCGACGAACTGCGCGGAGACCTTGCCGTGATGCTGCGCGAAGCGCGCGATGCGGCGGCCGAACTTGATCCGGCCGGCGCCCAGCATCTCTTGGGCGGCGCGAAACAGGATCATCTGCAGCTCGCCGCGATGGATCGAGAACTGCGGCCACGGCAGGCCGGCGTGACGGCCGCGCGGATCGGCCCAGATCGTCTGGCCATGGCGGTTGGCGTAGCGCAGCTCGCGCGTCTCGATGGCGGTGGCGGCCAGGGCGGGTTCGAGACCGAGACCGCAGAGGATGCGAACGGCGCCGGCCTGGATGTTGATGCCGACGCCCAGAGGCTTCAGTTCGCCCACCGCCTCGAACACTTTTACGTCGAAGCCGGCGCGATGAAGGCACATCGCCGCGACGAGCCCGCCGATGCCGGCGCCAGCAATGACGATCTTCATCGCGTGCTAGGTGTCGCGGCTGAGGCCACGAGACTGCAGCGCGGCCTGGTAGGTGGCCCAGCGCTCGGCCTGGGTGTCGGCGAGTTCGCGCAGGTAGGCCCAGCTGAAAATCCCGGAATCGTGCCGGTCGTCGAACACGATGCGGATGGCGTAGTGGCCGACCGGCTCGACCTCGGCGATCTTCACGTGACGCCGACCGGCGACGATCTTCTTCTGGCTGGGTCCATGGCCCTGCACCTCGGCCGACGGGCTTTCGACGCGCAGATACTCGGCGGGCAAGGAACAGCGATAGCCGTCGGAGAAATCGATTTCGAGCCGGCCTTCTTCCTTGAAGACGCGCAGCTCGGCCGGCCACGGCGCCGACGTCGATTCGTAGCTGCCCTCGTCGGGTACCGATTTGATGAAGTTGTCGGTGGCGGTCATGGCATGTCCCGGAGCTGGCGGGCTTCGCTCACCAGCATGATCGGAATGCCGTCGCGGATCGGGTAGGCGAGGCCGGCCTTACGGCTGATCAGCTCGCCAGCCGCGGCGTCGTATTCGAGCGGGCCGTGCGTCGCCGGACAGACCAGGATTTCCAGCAGCTTGGGGTCGACGCCAGCGCGGCGGGGGGCGGCGGGCTCGGCGGGTTCATTCGTCATGGCTGGATCATACCATGGACTAGTTGGATTTGCCGGGCGGGGTCTCGGACGGCGGTCCGAAGGCGTTCATCTCCAGGAAGGCGACCAGCAGCTTGGCCCGCGCGGTGGCGTCGGCGGCCTCCAGCAGCGCCTGCTTCTCGGACGGCCCGAACGGCAGGACCATCGACAGCGAGGAGACCAGGCTGGCGTCGGCCGCCTGTTTCACCGCGTCCCAATCGGTCGACAGGTTGCGGCTGCGGAAGAAGGCGGCGAGCCCCGCCATCAGGCGCTCGCGGTCGAGGTCGACGGCTTCGTCGGCATGGTCGAGATCGGCCCGGAAGGGCGAGAACACGGTGGAGACGCGGCGGTATCCGCCCTGGGCGAGGTCGAGCTCGCGCACGATCTCGAAGCGGCAGACGCCGCTCAAGGCCAGCAGCAGGCGGCCGTCCTCGGTCTCGTTGAAGCTCACGATGCGGCCCGCGCAGCCGACCTTGTGGACCTTGGGCCGCCCGTCGTCGGTCGGCAGGCCGTCACCGGCATAGCCGCCGGGCTGCAGCGGCTGCACCATGCCGATCATGCGGTGGCCGGCGAGCGCATCGAACACCATGGCGAGGTAGCGTGGCTCGAAGACATTGAGCGGCAGCTTGCCGCCCGGCAGCAGCAGCACGCCCGACAGCGGAAAGATCGGCAGCGTGTCGGGCAGCTGCTCGAAGCTTGGCTCGAAGGGATTGTGGGCAGGGCTGCGGTCGCTCATGGCCCCATCAACGTACGCGTCTCAGGAAAACAGGATCGTCGACAGGCGCTTGCGGCCATCGACCGAGAGCGGATCGCCGAAGCCCAGCGCCTCGAAGAACTTCAGCAGCTGCGCGCGGGCGGCCGCTTCGTTCCAGTTGCGGTCGGCCTTGATCATGGCCAGCAGCTCGTCGATCGCCTCCTGCTTCCGGTCGCCGGCCCAGTAGGCCAGTGCCAGGTCGAGCCTGGACTGGAAATCCTTGGGATCGGCGGCGGCCTTGGCTTTCAGCTCGTCGACCGGGCCGGCCGACTTCGCCTTCTCGGCGAGATCGAGTGCTGCCTTCACGGCCACCACCTCGGCGTGGTTCTGTTCCTTGGCCGGAACCTGGCCGAGCAGCGTCGTGGCCTGCTCGTAGTCGCCGGCGCTCATGTGGTAGCGCGCGAGGCCCGCCAGCGCCGGCACGTTCTCGGGGTCGACGCCCAGGATCTCGCTGTAAATCTGCGCCGCGGTGTCCATGTCGTTCTGCGCCACCGCCGTCTTGGCATGCTCGAGCAGCTCGGCGATCTCGGCGCCGGTGCCGCCCGCCGCCCCGCCGGATGCCTGGATCAGCTTGTCGACGAAGGCCTTGACCTGGCTTTCGGGCACGGCGCCCATGAAGCCGTCGACCGGCTTGCCACCGAAGAAGGCATAGACCGCCGGGATCGACTGGATGCGCAGCTGCTGGGCCAGCATCTGGTTCTTGTCGATGTCGATCTTGACCAGCTTGACCGCGCCCTTGGCCTCCGTGACGACCTTTTCGATCATCGGCTGCAGCGTCTTGCACGGGCCGCACCACGGCGCCCAGAAATCGACGATGACCGGGACGGTGCGCGACGCCTCGATCACGTCCTTGGCGAACTTGGTCTGGTCGCTGTCCTTGATCAGGTCGGCGGGGACAGGCTGCTGCGCGGCGCCCGCGATCATCGTTTCCATGAGTCCTCGGAGGGGGAAATTTCGGTTCGTTCGCAATGTGGCCCCGGGTCCCCGGTGACGCAAGGGGAGGGGATGCAGGGGGAGGGTGCCGCCTCTGCGACCTCGGGAGCTGCGATGTCCGCCGGAATGGCGGCCAAGTCTTTGGCCGCACTCGCTTCTTCGCCTTCGACCGGTGCTTCCGGATGCGCGGCAGAAGCGGGCGTTTCCGGAGCAGGCGTCGCCGCGCGGCGCGCCTCGATCTCCATCTCCTTCAGCCGGATCTCGTGCGCCCGCTGCAACAGGCGCTCCTCGCGTGCCTCGGCGCGGGCGCGCTGGGCATCCTCCAGCTTGAGCAGGAACATCAGCGCGCGGTCGTCGTGGATCACCTGCTCGCCGATCTGCTTGCCCTTGAAGAAATACGGCCGCGTGCGCGGCTCGCCGGCACGCAGCTTGAGGTCGTCGGCTTTCTCCCTGAAACGCTCGGCCAGGATCTCGTCGCAGCGGTTGCGGAAACCCTGGAACTTGGCGCGCCAGCGCCGCACCGTGCTTTCATCGACGCCGATGCGGGCGGCGGCCTCACGGTAGCTGCCGCAGCGCTTGAATTGATTGAGGAAGCGCACCCGCTGGCGCCAGCCACGCTGCGGCTTCGACGCCTGTGCCTTCGGCCCGTCCAGCAGCGCCCGCTCGATCGACTTGGGCGCCGCCTCGATGCGCGCCGCGCTCTGCCGCGCCTCTTCGGCTTCGCGCGCCCCGCGGGTTTCCTCGCGGGCCTTGGCCTCCAGCTCGGCCAGGCTCATGCCGCGCATATGCGCGGGCGGGTGAAATCCATCGCCGTTGATCCGCTTGTAATAGGCCGCCTCGGACCAGCTGAGGCCGTCGACCGGCGGGTTTTGGCGCACCCCGAACGGGCGGTTCTGATCGTAAAATGACGTGGTCTCCCTCCTATCCTGAGGCCTTTTTAGGCCCGAGATATCTTATGGCAGGATATATAGGGAAGGATAGGATAATAGTCAAGAGGAATAACACGGATTCCACAAGGACGACAGCCCCCGAGCTTCTCGCGGCCATGGGCCTGCAGCTCGGCCTGGAGCGCCGCCGCTCCGGTGTATCCGGCCTTGAGCAGGATGAATGCCTTCCACATGTGAGCGAAGTGGAAGAATCTTCAGACCCACGCGTCGTCGAGTTTCACGCCCAGCAGACTCTTGCCCTGGATCTCGACGTTCACGTCGAAATCGAGCATCGCGTGATGTGATGCTGTGTTCATGTCGCGGAAAAAGACCTGCATGACGTGACTGTCGTGCGCGGCGCCGGCGCCGGCGCCTTCGAAAAGCCTGTTGCAGGCACGCCGGCACAGTTCGGTGGCGTAGGCCGCATTCCAGCGCGCCTGTGCGCGCTTCGCCGGCGGCATGGGCGGGTCGCGCAGCATTGCCTCCTCGAGCAGATCGCAGTTCTGCTGTGCCAGCGACCAGGCGCAGGAAATTTCCACGCTCGCCTCGGCGACGCGCCGTTGCACGCCGGCGCTGTCAGCCTTCATCGCTCCGGTATAGACGTCGCGGCGACCGCGCGTCTTGTCGATGAAGAGCTGCAATCCCCGCTCGGCCATGCCGACGATCGTGCCCAGCAGCATGGTCGCCAAGGCCGGGCGGATCGGGAGTCGATAAAGCGGACTGTCGATCCCCGGCACGGTGCCGAGCTGCGCCTCGATCATGGGCACCGCGTAGTGCTCCGGAATGAACGTGTTTTCGAGAACGACGTCCTTGGAGCCGGTGCCGCGCATGCCGAGGGTGAACCAGGTGTCGACGATGACGGCATCCTTCTTGGGCATCACGACGATCAGCGAGGGGCACGGATCGCCGGCGTCGTTGCGAATGCCCTTGCAGCCGACCAGCACCCAGTCGCCATGGTCGGCGCCGCTGGCGTAGGGCCACTGGCCGCTGAGGATGTATCCATCCTTTGTGCGCTGGCATGTCCCCCGCAGCGACGGCACGCCGGGAATCAACATGCCGGGATGGCCGCCGAAGATTTCGTCCTGTCCGCGGCGCGGCATGCGCCCGGCGATGAAGGTGTGGGCGGCACAGACCATCAGGACCCACGACGCCGCCGTGCTGCCGTGCGCGATCGTACGCTCGGCTTCGACCAAGGCGCGCACCGGCAACTCGTAACCGCCATAGGCGGCCGGTGCCACGATCCGGGTGACGCCCGATTGATGAAGGAGGTCGACGGCGCGCGCGCTGAGCTGACGGTCAGACTCGGACTGGGCCTCGGTTTCCTTCAGGGCCTCGACGATGCTTTGCGCATTCGCAGGGTCGTACATCACGTCCTCCACAGCGACCGGTTAACTCTGGGTTACTGTCTACATACTAGTATGTTAGTATAGGCATCATGCGAACAACCCTCAACGTCGTTCTGCCAGATGCCTCGGAAGCGCTATGGCGGGGCGCTCCCCGGCTGCACGATCTGGCTTATGCCTATCTGAAGGGCCTGTTGCTCGGCGGGGGGCTGGATCCCGGCGACCAGATTTCGTCCGAAGCGGTCGGTCGCGCCCTCTCGATAAGTCGCGCGCCGGTCGGCGATGCGATCCGCCGTCTTTCCGTCGAGGGCCTCCTGGAAATCCTGCCTCAGGTTGGCTGCCGCGTGGTGCGGCCGGTGCCGGCCGAAGTCAGGGATCTCTATGAAATCTTCGGCGCCAGCGAAGGCGTGATCGCCCATTGGGCCGCGGAGCGGCGCTCGGAGGAGGAAGCCGAAGAATTTCGCGCCCTTTGCGCCTCACTGGCCGCCGACGATGGTCTTCCAGCCGATCCCGATGCGCGTTTCCTGGAGCTGCGGCGACGCAATCGTCGCCGCTACGAGATGCTGCACAAGCTCGCCCGGTCGCCGCTCAGCACCGACAGTGGCGAGACATATTGGGACCGTAGCGACTTCTTCCTGCGTGTGACCTTCGGCGGGCGCGATCTGCCGGAGTTCGTGCGGGACGCGCGCGCGGCGCTCGTTAACGCCGTCGTCGCCGGAGATGGGCAGACCGCCGAGCATGAGACGCGGCAGTACCTGGTCCGCCTCGGACAAGAGGTAGCCGATGTGCTCGAGCGGCAAGCCCAGGAACAGAGCCGTCGATAGCCTATTCACGCTACGGGAGGAGCAGTCATGAAGTTCAAATTCCATCACCTCAATCTCTGCACTGACAATCTTCCGCGACTGACCAAGTTCTATCAGCGGCTGTTTGAGCTCGGCACGATCCGTGACGAGGAGCACACCCGTGTGAACACCGAGCGCAGCGGCAACGGCTACAGCGGCAACGTGGATTTCCTGACCGATGGCGCGATCGAGTTCCATTGGGCCGAGCGGGACGTCGATACCGGCTTCAAGATGAAGCAGTTCGTCAATCCAATGGCGAAGGGCCACTACTGCTTCCGCACGGACGACATCAGGGGTTTCATGCGTCGCTGTGACGAGCTGGGCATTCGCTACGCCGATTACGGCAAGTGGGCCATTGCCGGCTGGCACCAGGTCTTCCTGACCGACCCCGACGGCAACGTTGTCGAGATCCATCAGCCGAATATGTAACGCCGCGCGCTGATGAACCCGAGCCCAAGGCCGGGATGGAGGAAAGCATGCTTCTGCGCGACAAGGTCTGCATCATTACCGGGGCAGCATCATTGCGCGGCATCGGGTACGCGACGGCGGAACTCTTCGCCGAGCACGCGGCCAAGGTCGTCGTTGCCGACCTGACGATGAACGAGCAGGTCGCTGCCGAGATCCGGACGTCCATCGGCAAGAAGGTTGGCCAACCAGCCGAGCTCCACACCGTCCGCTGCGATATCGGCTCTTTCGACGACTGCAGGACTCTCTTCGAAAGCGCCGCTTCGCGGTTCGGGCGTGTCGACTGCCTGATAAATTGTGCCGCTGTCGTGAAGTCCCAGTCTTTCCTTTCAATAACGGAGAAAGACTACGACTTCGTCGTCGACGTGAACCTCAAGGGCGCCTTCAATCTCGGCAAGGCCGCCGTCGAGCACTTTGTCGCCAACAAGGGTGGCAACATCGTCAACGTCGCCTCGGTCGCAGCCCAGCGTGGCGGCGGTCTTGTCGGCGGGGCGCATTATGCTGCATCCAAAGGCGGCGTTATCAGCCTGACGAAATCCATTGCCCGTGAGTACGGACCCGAAGGTGTCAGGGCCAACGTTATCTGCCCGTCGATGACCGAGACCGGCATGCTTGATGGCATGACCGAGGAGAAGTTCCAGGAAATCGTTTCGGCCATTCCGATGCGGCGGGCGGGCAAGCCGCGAGATATCGCAGGCGCTTGCTTGTTTCTGGCGTCGGACCTTTCGGCCTACATTACGGGCACGACGATTGACGTGAACGGCGGCAGTCACATTCACTGACAGCACGCGATGCCCCAGACGACTGCTGTGTGGGAGATCGTGGCCGTGCGACGCACGCTGAAAGAGACTAACCGCGACGTCGTACGACGGCCGGGCCGGCTTCGTACCAGCCCTTGCTCGCATTCACGATCTTCACGACCGAGAGCATCACCGGCACCTCGATCAGCACGCCGACCACGGTCGCGAGGGCGGCGCCCGACGAGAAGCCGAAGATGCTGATGGCGGCGGCCACCGCCAGCTCGAAGAAATTGCTGGCGCCGATCAGCGCTGACGGCGCGGCGACGCAATGTTCCTCGCCGGTCGCGCGGTTCAACAGATAGGCGAGACCGGAGTTGAAGTAGACCTGGATCAGAATCGGCACGGCCAGCAGGCCGATGATCATGGGCTGGGCGATGATCTGCTCGCCCTGGAAGCCGAACAGCAGGACCAACGTTGCCAGCAGCGCCACGAGCGATGCCGGCTGCAGGCGCGCCAGAAGGCGGTCGAGTGTTGCCTGGTCGCCGCTCGCAAGCGCCCCGCGACGAACGATCTGCGCCAGCGCCACGGGCACGACGATGTAGAGGCCGACCGAGAGCAGCAGCGTCTGCCACGGCACGGTGATGGCGGAGAGACCGAGCAACAGGCCCACGATCGGCGCGAACGCGAAGACCATGATCGTGTCGTTCAGCGCCACCTGCGTCAACGTGAAGTCGGGCTCGCCGTCCGACAGGTTGCTCCACACGAACACCATCGCGGTGCAGGGCGCGGCGGCCAGCAGGATGAGACCGGCGATGTAGCTGTCGATCTGGTCGGCCGGCAGCCAGGGCCGGAACAGGTAGCCCACGAACAGCCAGCCCAGCGCCGCCATCGAGAAGGGCTTCACCGCCCAGTTGATGAACAGCGTGACGCCGATGCCGCGCCAGTGCTCGCGCACCTCGGCGATGGCGCCGAAGTCGACCTTGATCAGCATCGGAATGATCATCAGCCAGATCAGCGCCGCCACCGGCAGGTTCACATGCGCGATCTCGGCGGCACCAACGGCGTGGAAGACGGCGGGGAAGAAATGCCCCAGCGCGATGCCGACGACGATGCAGAGCGCGACCCAGAGGGTCAGATAGCGTTCGAAGAGCGACATCTACGCCGCCGCGGACGAGGGCGCCTGGCGCCCGATCGCGTTCAGCCTGTTCTGCAAGGTCATCTTGTCGAGGCTGGCGAGCGGCAGGCTGAGGAACAGTTTTATGCGATTCTCCAGCGCGGCATAGGCCTGGCGGAACGCGGTGCGCTTCTCGATCCCGCTGCCTTCCACCGCGGCCGGATCGGGAATGCCCCAATGCGCTGTCATCGGCTGGCCGGGCCACGCCGGACAGGCCTCGCCCGCGGCGCTGTCGCAGACGGTGAAGATGAAATCCATCTGCGGCGCACCAGCGACGGCGTAGAGGTCCCAGCTCTTGGAGAACAGGCCGTCCGTCGGCAGGCGCAGTCCCGCGAGCAGGTCGAGCGTGTAGGGATGCACCTCGCCCTTGGGTTGGCTGCCGGCGCTGAAGCCCTTGAAGCGGTCCTTTCCAAGATGATTGACGATCGCCTCGCCCAGTACGCTGCGCGCCGAGTTGCCGGTGCAGAGAAAGAGGATGTTGTAGACACGGTCGCTCATTGGCGAATCGTCCTCCGGGGTTTGCGGCGCACGATGGTGGCGGATTGCGGCTCGCAAACGGGGATGCGGCAGGCCGCCGGATCGCCGTTGCAGCAATTCTCGGTCAGGTACTCCATCAACTCGGTCATGCCGTCGTAGTGGGCGGCATAGATCAGCGAGCGGCCGTCGCGGCGCACCTGAACGAGCCCCGCGTGCTTGAGCTGCGCCAGATGAAACGAGAGCGTGGGGGCGGCGATGCCCAGCCGCTCGCCGATCCGTCCCGCCGGCAAGCCATCGCGGCCGATGCCGACCAGCAGCCGGAACACGTCGAGGCGGTTTTCCTGCGCGAGCGCCGACAAGGCGGCGACAGCGTCTGTCTTTTCCATGATTCGATAACTATAGAAATGAATCGCCGGCGTCAATCGCAAGTCTATATTTCTATTTTTCTAGAAATACCGTTGACTCTCCCGCTGGCCATCCTACATTCACCGTCATGAAACTCGACGATGCCGCTGCCCGCCTCGAAGCTTTGGGCAACCCCACACGCCTGAAGATCTATCGCGCCCTGGTGCGCGCGGGCGCCGAAGGCCTTCCGGTCGGTCGCCTGCAGGCCAAGCTCGACGCCGCCGCTTCGACGCTCTCGCATCATCTGAAGTCGCTGGTCGTCGTGGGTCTTGTGACGCAGACGCGCGAGGGCACAACGCTCGTCTGCCACGCCAACTACGACATCATGCGCGACCTGCTGGGCTACATGGTCGAGGAATGCTGCGCCGAGGGAAGCTGCGCGCCCGTCGTGTTGCCGAAGGTGGCCTGAGTTTTTTTGTCTTCGTATTTCGATGATTCTAGGAGAACAGGAGTAGTCACATGCCCGACTCGATCACCAAGCCCCAAGAGAAGCCCAAGACCGTCGCCATCCTGGGTGCCGGCCCCGTGGGCCTCGCCGCCGCTGCGCACGTGCTCGAACGCGGCATGGAACCTGTCGTGCTCGAAGCCGGGCCGACCGTCGGCCACGCCGTGCGCCAATGGAGCCACGTCCAGCTCTTCTCGCCGTGGGAATACGCCGTCGACAAGGCCTCGGAGCGCCTGCTGTCGGCGACGGGCTGGAACAAGCCGCAGCTCGATCTCTATCCAACCGGCGCCGAACTGCTCGAACACTATCTCGAGCCGCTGGCCACGCGCACGGCGCTGAAAGACCACATCCGGACCAAGAGCCTGGTGACGAGTGTCGGCAAGGTGGGCTTCGACAAGGTCAAGACCAAGGGCCGTGAGTCGGCACCCTTCGAGATTCGCTACCAGAATGGGAAGGGTCCCGAAGTGCTGCGCGCTGACGCCGTCATCGACGCGACCGGCACCTGGTCCTCGCCCAATCCGGCCGGCGCCAACGGCCTGCCGGCACCGGGCGAGCGCGAGGCGCAGGACCGCATCGCCTACGGCATGCCCGACGTGCTGGGCCGCGACCGCGCGCGCTACGCCGGCCGCAGCGTCGCCGTCCTGGGCGGAGGCCACTCCGCCATCGGCACCCTGATCGATCTTGCGAAGCTCAAGGACGAGGCGCCGACCACCGAAATCGTCTGGCTGCTGCGCGGCGAGAATCCCGAGAAGGCCTTCGGCGGCGGCGCCAACGACAAGCTCGCGGCCCGCGGCGCGCTGGGGCAGGCCTTCGCTTCCCTGGTGGCGAGCGGCAAGATCAGGACCGAGATCGGCTACAAGGTCTCTCACCTCAGCCGCGACGGGGAGCACCTGCGCATCGGCGGCGGCTCGGCCTGCTGCGACCGCTACATCACGGTGAACGAGCTGATCGTCGCCACCGGCTTCCGGCCCGAACTCGACTTCCTGCGCGAGCTGCGGCTCTCGCTCGATCCGGCGCTGGAATGTCCGCCCGAGCTGGCGCCGCTGATCGATCCCAACGAGCACAGCTGCGGCACGGTGCGGCCGCACGGCGCGCGCGAACTGGCGCAACCAGAAGCGGGCTTCTACTTCGCCGGCATGAAGTCCTACGGCCGCGCGCCCACCTTCCTGATGCTGACCGGCTACGAGCAGGTGCGCTCGATCGCGGCCGACATCGCCGGCGACCACGAGGCCGCGCGCAGGGTCGAGCTGGTGCTGCCGGAAACCGGCGTCTGCAGTGGTCCCGCCGTTGCCCCGGGCGAGGCCGCGGCTTCGGGCTGCTGCGCCCCGAGCGCCGCACCTGCATCGAAGGCCGGCGCCTGCTGCGGATGAGCCTCGCAGAACGGCGCGTACAAGCACGGCACGGCGGTCTTGTTGCCATGGCGGCCCTGATCGGCGTGTTCGCGACCACGCCCGGCCAGACCGTCGGCGTGTCGGCCTTCATCGATCCGATCGCGTCGGATCTCGGCCTCGACCGTGCGCACGTGCTGGTTCTCTACAGCCTGGGCACGTTCCTCGGCATCCTGACGGCGCCCTTCATCGGCAGACTGATCGACCGCTTCGGGCCACGCCGCCTGATCGTGCCGGCGGTCGTCGCGGTCGCTGCGGCCTGCGGTGTCATGAGCCTCGCCCACGATGCCTGGTCGCTGGGCGCGGGCTTCCTCGTCCTGCGCGCCGCGGCCATCGCCGGCTTGAGTCTCGTCACCATGCAGATGGTCAATCTCTGGTTCGACCGGTTTCGCGGCCGCGTCACGGCGCTCGCCATGATGGGACTGGCGCTGGGCGGCCTCGTCATCCCGCCGTTGGTCGAGCCGATCATCCAGGGTGATGGCTGGCGCACGGCCTATCTCGCGCTGGCGGCCGGAGTCCTT